>Ga0134126_10000946_pt1 | contig 36793 bp, 22 predicted proteins | sample KB31752_FD_96881 | JGI IMG/M metagenome (GOLD analysis project Ga0134126, IMG submission 96881) | Terrestrial soil microbial communities with excess Nitrogen fertilizer from Kellogg Biological Station, Michigan, USA - KB3-175-2 | ecosystem: Environmental > Terrestrial > Soil > Unclassified ...
CATTGCGGCCAGTACTGCTCGGCCGAAGACGAAGCGGCGTGCAATGCCGGGGTCGCGAGCGCGAGGTTGGCAACGACGGCGGCTCGCGCCCGAACCGGAGCAGAGCAGGGTTGGGAGTTCATATCATACCGTGCGGTTCAAGACTGAAACGACGCCGGGAGCAAGAGTGCAAGTTCCGGTGACGGTTCCATGGCGCCCCGTGGATTCGCGCTTGGTATCATTGGCTCGTCGAGCATTCATCGTCGAAGCTTGTTATGTAAACTTCCAATAGAAGGCGTCTTTCTTAAAAGACAAGCCCTCATAGAGCGCAGTTACAAGCTGTTTTTACGATGAGCGTTCCACGCAATGAGGAGCAAACGGATTTGGTGATTTGCCAGACTTCATCGTATACTCGCCTTCGGTCTTGTTGTTTGCCGGGTAACGCGCAAAGTCTGCGCTCGGAAGCTCTGTTTGACGCGCAGGATTTGCACGCCGGACCCGCGAATTGTGATGAAAGGGCAATGTTTCAACGATGGCACGTCGCGTGCGTTCATCTTTCAACGCAGCCCACAGTCCGCGCAACGGCGCGTCACTGTAACTGGCAGCTCAACCACTAAAGTCTGAAGACACCATTATGAAAACATTGAATCGATCGGTGATCGTCGCCGGCGTGACGTTGGCGACATTGCTGGGAGCGGGTCAGCTTGCCGCCCAGCAACAAGGACAAGGAGGACAAGGCCGGGGCAATTTTGACCCGGAACAAATGCGTCAGCGGATGATGGACAACATTCGCGAACGGTTTGAAATCAAGAGCGATGACGAGTGGAAAGTCATCGAGCCGCGTGTGCAGAAGGTCATGGATGCACGACGCGAGGTCGGATTTGGCGGCGGCATGGGAATGTTTGGGCCTGGCGGCCGCAGGAGAGGCGGGCAAGGTGGTGACGGGAACAACCAGGCGGATAATAATAACAATAATAACAACCGTCGTCCCCGTTTCGGTGGCGAGCCGAGCCCGGAAGCGCAGGACTTGCAGAAAGCCATTGATGCCAACGCGTCGAAAGATGTGATTGAAGCGAAGCTCGTGAAGTTTCGCGAATCCCGCAAGAAGAAGCAGGCCCAATTGGAACAGACCCAGGAAGAACTGCGCAAGGTTCTGACGGTGAAACAGGAAGCTTCCGCGGTATTGATGGGTCTCCTGCAATAACGATCGAGCAAAGAGGCAATCAAGACGGCGATCCGCAGTCATGAATGGAATAGAAAACCAGGAGCAGAGTCTGAAACAGTTGCTTGCCCGGATGGTCGCCGCCAAGCAACTCTCCAGTCTGGATGCCGAGGCTTTGGAGCGGCAAGGCCGGAGATCGGATCGGCTTCTGGAGTCCGAGGCAGATGTTCTCCAGTGGCTGGCGAAGGAGTACGATGTAGGTTACACCGCGCTGGAGGACATTGAACCGGATCGCCAGCTTCTTTCTTTGTTCCCCGCGCGCATTCTGCTGAAGGAGCAACTCCTTCCGCTCCGACGGACCAACGGCACGGTGGAAGTCGCCACGAGCCGGCTCTTCGCGACGCAGGGGCTCGACGCGCTCAAAACGATGACGGGTTTGAGGCTCAAACCCGTCATCGCTCCTGCCGAGGCAATCGAGCGCGAAATGAAAAAGCGCCTCGGCGTCGGCGCGGACACAATCGGCACCCTGGATGAAGAGAAGGGATTTGAAGTTGTTGACGATGATGCCGAGGACACCAACATTGACGAGGCGGCGGAGGACGAGGCGTCCATCATTCGCTTCGTGAACCAGGTTTTGAAGGATGCGATTCAACTGCGTGCGTCGGACATTCACCTCGAACCCTTCGAGGATGAATTTCGCATTCGCTACCGCATTGATGGAGTGCTGCAGGACGTGTCCGTGCCCGCGCAACTCAAGCGGTTTCAGCCCGCCATCGTTTCGCGCGTCAAGATTTTGAGTCATCTCAACATCGCTGAAAAACGGCTGCCCCAGGACGGCCGCATCAAAATCCGCCTCGATGACGCCGAAGTGGACATCCGAGTGTCGGTCATACCGATGCTGCATGGCGAGGCGGTTGTCATGCGGTTGCTGCGGCAGAACTCCACGCTGCGCGGGTTGAAAGAACTCGGCATGGACCGGCGCGAAATGGAATGTTTCCAGCGCGTGCTCGAACTGCCGCACGGAATCATTCTCGTGACCGGCCCCACCGGCAGCGGCAAGACCTCGACGCTGTACACGGCGCTCAACGGGATCAACGACTCCGTCCGGAAAATCATCACGATCGAAGACCCGGTCGAGTACCAACTCAAGGGTGTCAATCAAATCCAGGTTTCGGAAAAGGCCGGTCTGACGTTTGCGCGCGGACTGCGCTCGATTTTGCGGCACGACCCGGACGTGGTGCTCATTGGTGAAATTCGGGACCAGGAGACGGCCCAGATAGCGGTGCAGGCGTCGCTGACCGGACACCTCGTTTTCTCGACGTTGCACACGAATGACGCGCCCGGAGCGGTGACGCGTCTCGTGGACATGGGCGTCGAACCGTATCTGGTGGCCTCCTCACTCGAAGCCGTGCTCGCCCAGCGGCTCGTCCGCGTGCTTTGCACACATTGCAAAAGGGAAGACCATTCGCCCACCGCTGAAGCGTTCAAGGCACGGCTGGGCATTCCCGGCGACGCGGTGATTTATCAATCGGTGGGTTGCCGTGAATGCCGCAACACGGGTTTCTTTGGCAGGCACGCGATTTTTGAGTGGATGGATACGGACAGCGAAATCCGCCAGTTGGTTTTGAAGAGCGCTTCAACCGACCAGATTCGCGATGCCGCGCGCAAACAGGGCATGAGAACGCTGGCCGAAGACGGCTGGCGGCTTGTGCGCCTGGGTATCACCACCGTGGAAGAAGTTCTGAGCGTCACCACCGCCAAAGAAGTGGCGCGCACAACGAAAAACGAAACCTTGGACGCAACGGCGGAGGCGTCCCTTCCAGCCAGCATCGCGGTCGCCAGGAAATAAAACAAAAGCGCGTCCGATCACCCTCAAATGCCCACCTTCCAATACAGAGCGTTGCAGACCAACGGCGCGATCGCTGAAGGCCACGTCGAAGCCGCGGGCCGGCCCGACGCCTTCCGGCAGATTGAAGTGCTTGGACTGCGGCCAGTGAGCCTCTCCGAAAAGTCAGCTTCGAACGGCAAAAATGGCTCCGGCTCCTCCGCCGTGTCGGGAGGCCTGGCAGACCTCGGGAAGATTTCCTTCAATTTTAAATCCAAAAAAGTTTCGGCGAGGGAACTGGAGAACTTCACGCGGCTTCTTTCCAGTTTGCTTGCCGCGGGCGTGCCCTTGAGCCGCGCACTGGTGATTCTTTACCGCGAGTCGTCAAATCCGGTCGTTGCGGCCAAGTGGAAGGGGATTCACGATCACGTCATTGACGGCATGTCCCTTGCCGACGCGATGGCCAAATCGCCGGAGACGTTTCCGCGCGTTTACACAGCCATGGTGCAGGCGGGCGAAACGGGTGGATTCCTCGACACGGTGCTGGCGCAGATTGCCGATTTTCAGTCTCGGGAAAAGGAACTGAAATCGAAGGTGCTGACGGCAATGCTGTATCCATGCATTCTGCTCGTGATCGCGTTGGTGGTGTTGACCGTTCTGCTGGTGTTTTTCATACCCAGATTCCAAAGTATTTTCGCCAGTCTTCATGGGTCGCTGCCGCTGATCACCCAGCTCATTGTCGGTGTGAGCAACGTCATGCGTTCTTACGGGTTGTTTGTCCTTGCCGGGTTGGTCATGGGCGGGTTGCTGCTCCAAAACTGGTTTGCTTCGGAAAAGGGCCGCCGCGTTTGGGAAGGGTTGATCTTGAAAGCGCCGATCGTCGGGCCGCTCGCCGCGCGGTTTGCCATGGCGCGATTTTGCCGGATGCTGGGAACACTGCTCGCCGCGAGTGTGCCGCTTGTTCAAGCGTTGAATGTCGCCCGCAAATCCATCGGCAACCAGATCCTCGTGGACGCCGTCTCGCAATCCATCGAACGCGTGCAGGAAGGCGCGCGGCTGGGCGCAAGTCTCGCAGATTGCAAGGGACTGTTCCCGGGCTCGGTGCTGGAAATGGTCTCCGTGGCGGAGGAAAGCAGCCGGCTCGACACGGAATTGATCCGCATCGCGAACGTCACCGAAGCCGACCTGGACCGTCAGTTGAAAACCGCCGTCGCGTTCGCCGAACCGGCCATGCTTTTTTTGATCGCCAGTTTCGTCGGTACCATTTTCATCGGCATGTTGCTGCCGATCTTTACATTGCAGGAACACATCAAATGAACCTCCGCTCCAGTGAATTATGAAACTGAATTGCACCTCAGGTAATCGGAACCGTCGGGGCTTTACATTGATTGAAATGCTGTTGGTGGTCACAATCATCGGCATTCTTGCGGCCATCGTTGTGCCCAAACTCGTGGGACGAGGTGAAGACGCCAAGATCAAGGCGACGGCGGCTCAAATCACCGCCTTCAAAACCGCCCTGGGAACCTTTGAAGTGGACAACGGGTATTTTCCGAAAGGACAAAATGGCTTGCAAGACCTGATCCAACAACCGCGAGACGCTCAAAACTGGCACGGGCCCTATCTCGACAGCGACACCGTGCCGAAAGATCAGTGGGGCCGTGATTTCATTTACGTCTGCCCGGGCAAACACAACGCGACTTCTTTTGACATCATGTCCGCCGGGCCGGATGGCCAGGCCGGAACGGACGATGACATCACGAATTGGACCCTGAAACGATAGATCATCCGGCGATGAGAATGAAACGGCCCAAAATCGGGAACTCGATCCGGCGCGCCTTCACCCTGATCGAGCTGATTCTCGTCATGGCCTTGCTCACCGTGCTGACCTCGTTGGTCACACCGTCGATTTCGCGCTTCCTGGCCGGGCGCGCGCTCGATTCGGAAGCGAGGCAGCTGCTGTCCCTGACACACGCCGCGCGGAGCCGCGCTGCCGCCGACGGATTTCCGATGCTGCTTTGGGTCGATTCGACACGGCGCGCCTACGGTCTGCAGGAAGAGGGAAAAAATCAGAATGGCAACGCGCAGGATGCCGATCCGAAGGCCGAGGAGTTCAGTTTTGGAGATAACGTGCAGGTGGAAGCCGTGAACGCTTCGCCCATGCTCGTCAACGGCCAGAGCCTCCCGGCGATCCGCTTTCTGCCCGAAGGAGTCGTGGACGAAGACAGTCCGCCCGCGTTGCGGTTGACGGGCCGCGATGGCGAGACACTCTGGTTGGTCCAGCCTACGAACGGCTTGAACTATGAAATTCGCAACAGCGACAAATAATTCGGCACACCCCCAGGCCGGGTTCACTCTGGCTGAAGTGCTGGCGGCGCTGATGTTCATGGCCATCGTGATTCCCGTCGCGGTGCAGGCGCTTCACATTGCGAGCCTGTCCGGTGAATTTGCAATCCGCGAGGCCGAGGCCGCGCGCCTGGGCGCCGACGTGCTGAACGAAAGCATCGTCACGACGAACTGGAGCTCCGCGTTGAACGGCACAGTGATTCAAAACGGACACCAATTCCGATATACGCTGAACAGCCAGCCCTGGTCGCAGGACTCAACGATGGAGTTGCTCACGGTGGAGGTGATGTTTTCCACGGGCGCCCGGCAATGCTCGGTGCACCTGAACACGCTGGTGGTTTCGCCTTCGGCCCTGGTGACTTCGACGATGACCGGCACAACACAATGAATTTGAATCCTCCAATGCGGCGGGGTTTGCGCGCCTTCACGCTGATCGAGCTGATTCTAGCGGTGGGAATTTCGTCGATTGTGTTGATCGCGGCGAACGCCGTCTTTTTCACCGCCATGCGCCTGCGGGAGAGCACAACGCGTGCGCTGGATGAATCGCTCCCGATCCAGCAGGCGATCGAGATTCTGCGCCGCGATCTGGCGGGCGCGATGACACCCTCCGCAAACGGCATTTTGTCCGGTGACTTCAAGGTCGGCGGCGTGAGCAGCGTCGGGCTGGCGCAGCCGGTGGACATCGAACTTTATACCACGACCGGAGTGCTGCGTGAAAACGAGCCCTGGGGCGAGGTGCAAAAGGTCACCTATGAATTACAACCGCCAGCCAACAATCTTACGCGCGGCAAGGATCTTATTCGCAGTGTCACCCGCAACCTGCTCTCGACCGTGACACCGCAGCCGGAAAACCAGTGGATGATGGGCGGCATCGAGAGCGTGGCGTTTTCCTGCTTCGATGGCACAAACTGGTATAACACGTGGGACTCAACTCTCACGACGAATGTGCCCATCGCCGTCCGGGTGCGGATTCTGCCCGCCGCCGGGGGGGGCAGCACGGGCGCGCCGAGTCCGATTGAATTCCTCGTGCCGATTGATTCCGTGTCACGAACGAACCAGAGCGGCGGCATGGATATGAGTGGAAACTGAATGATAGTGCGAACGTCAGACTGTATTTGTCGGGACGGGCGATCCGGCCGGAGCGGATCTGTGCTCGTGATCGTATTATTGATTTCATTCGGATTGATCGGCATCGCGTTGTATTTTGCCAACTCGATGTCGCTGGAGATGAGGGCGGCCGATAACCGGACATCGGGCCTGGCGTCGGACCAGATCATCGAAGGCGCGGCGCGCTACGTGAATTCCATGCTCCAGATATATGCGACCAACGGCGCGGTGCCTGACATCAGCCAGTACGGGGCCGAGGCGGTTCCGGTGGGGAGCGACAAAGTACCGGAAGCAAACGGGCGCTTCTGGCTGATCGGCCGCGACCCAAATGGCAGCGCCACGGCCTCCGAGCCGTACTTCGGACTGGTGGATGAAGCGTCGAAGCTGGATTTGAACGCGCCGTGGCTCACGTCGGACATCATTTCAAGCAACCTGCCCCGCATGACGTTCGATCTGGCCGATGCGATAATGGACTGGCGCGACACCAATGGCACCGGCACCTCTCTGAATTACAGCCAGCTCGGTTATCTGGCGAAACATGCTCCGTTTGAAACCGTGGGCGAACTGCGGCTCCTCTACGGCGCGACCAGGGACACTCTGGTCGGCGAAGACATTAATCAGAACGGCGTGCTCGATGCGAACGAGAACAAGAGCGGGCTCACGGACCCGGGACTTTTTGACTGTTTCACCGTGTACAGCCGCCAACCGAACGCGCACAGCGACGGAACCGCGCTGACGAACGTAAATGATCAGGCCAGTCTGCGTTCTTTATTGGAATTGCGTTTGGGCACGTCACGCGCGCAAACCATCATGCAAAGCCTCTTTGGTGGCATTCCGCCGGGGGGCGGTGGTCCCGGCGGCGGCGGCCAGCAGCCGGTTCCCGTGTTTGGCAGCCTGTTGCAGTTTTATTTGGCGGCCAACCAGACTGCGGCGATGACGGCGGACGAGTTTGCCCAAATCTACAATGACATCACCACAACCAACGCCGCTTTTACCATCGGGCGCGTGAATATCAACACCGCACCTGCCGTAGTGCTGGCCAGCCTGCCGGGCATGGACCTCAACACGGCGCAACAACTGGTGAACTACCGCCGGTCGAATCCCGCGAGTCTTACTTCGATTGCGTGGATTGTTGACGCACTGGGCTCGAGCAGCGCACCGCTCCAGTCCCTTGCGCAAGGCGATTACATCACGACGCACAGCTATCAATTCACCGCGGACATCGCCGCTGTCGGCCCCTTCGGGCGCGGCTACCGGCGCGTGAGATTCGTTTTTGACATCAGCGAAGGCACTCCGAAAATCATTTATCGCCAGGATCTCAGCCGTCTTGGGTGGGCGCTGGGCAGGCAAACCCGCGATACGTGGATCGCCAAAAGCACACCATGAGCAGCGTCGTCAAAATCAGATTTCCAAAGCGCGGATCTCCCTCCAGCCTGCTCGGGCTGGCGTTGGATGGCAGTCGTTTGGAAGGCATCGTCGTTCGGCGGACCAACGGCTCTCTGCAGACGCATCAGCGGTTTGGTGCGACGCTGACGCTTGATCCGATGACCAACGAAGTGGAACTGGTCGGCCGCGAAATCCTCAATCACCTCGAGGCCGCCGGTGTGCGGGAACGCCGGTGCGTGGTGGCCGTGCCGATGAAATGGACCCTGGCGGCCCACACGACAATACCGAAACTTCCCGAGGCGGACATAGTCGAGTATCTGCAAATCGAGGCCGAACGCGGCTTTCCGACGGATGTGGCGACGATGCAAGTCGCCGTCTCGCGGATCCATTCGGTCTCCGGCGAAAAGCACGCGACGTTCGTCGGGATACCAAAAGTCCACCTCGAACGGCTGGAGCAGGTATTGCGGGCGGCAAAATTGAAGCCCGTGAGTTTTTCCCTCGGAGTAACGGCGCTGCAACCTGCCGGAGCCGGGGATTCGCGCGGTGTGCTGGCGCTGGTCATCGGCGAAAGTCACGTTGAGCTTCAAGTCACCGCGGGCGGGGGCGTGGCCGCCTTGCGCGCATTGGAAGGCGCGATGGAAATGGAAGATGGTGTCCGTGTTCTCCACGGTGACTTGATCGCCCGCGAGATACGCATCACGCTGGGTCAATTGCCCGGAGATTTGCGCGATTCAGTCAAACAGGTCCGCATCTTCGGTCCTCGCGAGCAGGCGCAGAAACTGGCGGACGCAATTCGTCCGCGCCTCGAAACGGGCGGCCTCAAGGTGGATCTTGTCACCGTCTATCCGGCCAGTGAATTTGGAAAGACAATCCCGCCGGACACGCAGGTTTCGAGCGCATTCAGTCTCGCGGCACGACAACTGACCGGGCGGAGCGATCCGTTCGAATTTCTTCCGCCAAAAGTTTCGGCGTGGCAGCGGATTACCTCGAAATACGCTCCGGGCCGGCTGCGAAAGATCGCGGCGGCGGCGGCGGCGGTGATGGTGATCGTCCTCGGCCTGTTCGGATTCCAGGAATGGCGCCTGATGCGGCTGCGCTCGCAGTGGAAGGCCATCTCACCAAAGGTCAGGGAGCTCGGGGGCATTCAGGACCAAATCCGAAAGTATCGTCCCTGGTTCGACGAATCCTTCCGCTACCTGAGCATCATGCGGGATCTGGCCAACGCGTTTACCGCGGACGGTTCGGTCACGGCGAAGACGCTGACCGTTCGGGATCTGAGCGAAGGGCGGGACGCGACGGAAATGCGCGGGATGAACGCGATCAGTTGCTCCGGCAACGCGGAGAATTACGCGGCGGTGGTGACCACCATCCACAAACTCGGCGCCATTGCCGGAGTGACCAACTTCAACTACCAGATCCGTGGCAAGTCACCGATGCAATTCACTTTTGATTTTCAAATGAGCGGAGGGCCGCGATGAAGACCGGCAACCGGCAGCAGTTATTGGTCGTGGCGACGATCGTGGTCGTGGCTTTGTTCGCCGGCGACAAACTGGTTTATTCGCCGTTAAAGAGCCTCTGGCAGGCGCGGGCTCTGGAAATAAAGCGGCTCCACGGGGATATCGCGCGGGGACTGGCGACGATAAAGAACGAGCAGACAATTCACGGCAATTGGGACCAAATGAAGAGGAACACGCTGCCGAACAATCAATCCGCGGCCCTGGAGAAGATTTCGAAGTCGTTCCATGATTGGGCCGAGGAAAGCGGCGCCAGTCTCAACGGGGTCACGCCGCAGTGGAAGGAAACGGACGAATACAAGACCGTCGTGTGTCGCGTGGACGCCTCCGGAACGCTGTGGATGTTGTGTCGTTTCATTTACGACGTTGAAAAGGATCCGATGGGATTAAAACTGGAATCGGTGGATTTCAGCTCGCGCGACAACACCGGCCAGAAAATGACGCTGGGCTTGCAGGTCAGCGGATTGGTGCTCAACTCTCAGGAACCGTGAATCCGAAAGGCATACAACTCAAATTCTGGCTGGTGGCCGCTCTGGCGCAAGCCATCGTACCGCTGGTGGCGCAGGAGACCAACCGCGTGGACCCGAAGAGTTTTGACGCCTTCAAAATCATCACGGATCGAAACATATTTGACGCGGCTCGCCGCGTCTATGTGCCGGGCGCGGCGTCGAAACCCCGCCCGGTCGTGGATGCTTTTGCGCTCGCCGGCACCATGAGCTATGAAAACGGCTCTTTCGCCGTGTTTGATGGGAACAACGCGGACTATCACAAGGTGATCGGTGCCGGCGGGAAAATAGCGGGCTACTCGGTGGTGGAGATCTCTCACGATTCGGTCAAACTCCTGTCCGATACAAACGTGATGGAATTAAAAGTTGGAATGCAAATGCGCCGCAGCGAGGACGGCAAATGGTCGGCGACGGTTCTGTCGGGGCCGATCTCGTACGCTTCGACCTCTCGCAACGGGAATTCGGATCAATCGAACCGGCGGTTGAGCGCAGACCGAACCATTTTCCGGGGTGGAACGAACGCCACAGGTCAGGCCGCGTCCGGATCGGTTCGGGAGACTTCTGCTGGCGCGGGCGGCCTCAATCCGGATGACGTTCTCGCGCGGCTGATGGCAAACCGGAACCGGGAGACGGGCGCGAACGTGGACCAGCGCGACGAAGGCCCAGCCGTTGAGAACCAGGATGGTTCTGAAGAAAATCAAAACCGTCCCGATCAACCGACCAACAACGTGACGAACGGTTCGCCGGCCAACTCCGCTGGAAACCCTCAGGATGTTCGCAGGAACGCGAACTGATGTAAGCAAGAGAAAGTGACAGATTATGAAAACGACCTGCATCTTCGATTTTCTGGCGTCGAGGAGACCCGACCCGACGAATGACCCGGGTTGGCGACTCCGCGTCACCGGCCGTCCGCTGGTTATTGCGATGGCATTCGTTGGCGTCAGTTTATGCGCCTTCGCGCAGAACGAAACGCCCGCCACAACGAACCAGCGCCCGCAGGCCGCGATAACCGTCGCCGTCGCCGCGGAAGCGCAAACGCAGGCGCAGACTCCCGTGCCGGTGGGGCAGGCAGCTGCAGTTGTGACGAATACGGTGGCATCCGCTGTCGAGGGAGGCGGCACAAACGGTCTCACCCTGAATTTTCGCAACGCACCGATCGATCTCGTGCTGGAGCATCTGAGCAAGGCGGCCGGTTTTATCATCGTGATCGATACGCCGGTGAAAGGTTCAGTGAGCGTGATTGGCCAGGGCCTGACCCGGGACGAGGCCGTCAACCTGTTGAATTCCGAACTGAACAAGAACGGGTTCGCGGCGATTCGCAGCGGGCCGCGAACTCTGAAGATCATGGACAAAGCCACGGCCAAGAGCAGCAATAATCCGGTCAAGATCAGCAATGATCCCGGATCCATTCCTGACAACGACGAAATGGTGACGCAGATCATCCCGATTCGATACGTGGAGGCGTCGCAGCTGGTTTCAGATCTCTCTCCATTTGTTTCTCCCGGCGCCACGATCATTGCTAATCAGGCCGGCAATTCGATCGTCGTCACCGACACACAGACCAACATCCGGCATCTGGCAGAAATCATCAAAGCCATCGATTCGAGCGCGGAGGATGTCACCGAGGTGCGCGTGTTCCATCTGGATTATGCCGACCCAACGGATATGGCGACGCTCTTGAGCGGACTTTTTCCCGATCAGAACAGCGCCTCGGCGCCGATACGATTTGGCAATCGGGGAGGAGCAGGAGGAGGTGGTGGCAGGTTCGGGGGGCGGGGAGGCGGCGGGGGATTTGGTGGCGGACCCGGAGGGTTTTTTGCCGCTGCGTTGGCCGCCAATTCCGGCAATGGCAACCCCCAGCAGGACCGCATCAAGAAACGCAATCAGGTCGTCGCGGTCGCCGATGCGCGCACCTCCTCGGTGGTGGTCACTGCCACAAGGGATTTGATGGGACAGATCGAGGAAATGGTCACCCAGCTTGACAAACCCGGAAAAAAGCAACGCATGACAGTGATTCCGGTTATCAACGGGAATGCAACCGAGATCATGCAGGCTCTGCAGGACACGGTGGGGGCCAATACTTCGCGCAACACGCGGAACACGCAAAACGATCCGTTTGCGACCCGGATCCAGCAGAACCAGAACAACAACAACACCGCATTTGGCGGGGGCACTGGGAACACCGCGCGCACCCGCACGGGCGGATTCTGATCCATTGCACAGGCTGCAAACCCTTGACGAACTACAACCATGAGAACGCATAATTGGAAAAAATACCTCGGTGGAGTCATTGGCCTTTGCCTGTGCGCCGCGCTGGAGGTTCACGCACAACAACGCGGCGGTTTTGGCGGGTTTGGAGGATTTGGTGGTGGGAACGCGGGACGGGGCAACACAGGCGCCAACCAGTCGCAATACACACCCAACGGTCAAGTGGGGAGTGCAACGATTTCGGTTGATGATTCCGGCAATCTCGTGGTGATCGGAGATGACGCCACCATTGCGCAAATCCAGCAGGCCGTCGCGGCCATGGACCGCCCGAAGCCCCAGGTGCTCATCAAAGTCGTTTTTCTCGAAGTCCAGCATAACGATTCTCTCGATATCGGTGTGGAGGGTGGCTGGGCGCACAATGTCGGCACCACCAACAATCCACTCAACGTCGCAGCCGCCAACGCCTTCGGCGCGTCCCCGTTGGGGAGCGTCTTCTCGCCAACCAACGTGAATGCATTCGGTCAGACCGTCGGAAATTTTTCGCCGAACCCCCCCGGCGCCGGGCTTTACCAGATTCTTGGGACTGATTTTCAGGTGACGCTGCGTGCCATCGCTCAGGCCGGAAAAGCCCAATTGTTGTCGCGTCCGTCGATTCTCGCGCGCGATCGCCAACCCGCGACGATTCAGGTGGGCCAGAACGTTCCGTTGGTTCAGTCCGTCAGCTACCAGGGAATTGCCGGCACTCCCATCAACAGCTTTGCATACTCGCCGGTGGGAATCATCCTGCGGGTCACGCCGTACATCACTCCGGATGGGATGGTGGAAATGATTGTTTCGCCGTCGATCTCGTCGATTGATTCCGGCCCGGGTATAACCGTTGCTCAAGGTGTCACCGCGCCGATCATTGATATTCGTTCGGCGGACACCGTGGCGATTACTCCAGACGGGCAAACCGTGGTGATCGGTGGTTTGATGACCAGTGACAAGTCGTCGAGCCAGAGCAAAATCCCGTTCCTGGGTGACATTCCGTTGTTGGGTAATCTTTTCAAACGTCAGACCAAAAACGGTACCAAGTCCGAGTTGTTGATCTTCCTGACGCCGCACATTGTCAGAATGCCCACGCAACTTGCGGCGATGGCTGAAAGAGAACAGGGTCAGAATCCAATGATCCAGAAATCCGTGTCTGAATCAGAGCTCGACCAGTTCTTGGAGCGAGTTCCGATGAAGAAGGACAAATAGCCCCTGATCCTGGATTCACCATGGAATTGAAGCGCCGCAACGTTTTGGTGTACGGACTACTGGCGGCTGTTTGGGCTCTGGTGGTCGGATGGCAGGTGGTGGAGCATTACCGCGTGAAAACGTCGGCGCGCGATGCAGTGACGGATCGCTCGAAGTATATCGCGGACATCACCAGCGGCGTGATCGGGTCCGCTTCGTTCAGGGGTATCGTTCTGCAGGACCGGCTGGAGTCGGCGCTGAACCGGCTCGTGAAACCCGGAGAACTCATCTCCGCGGCTCTTTTGAACGCCTCCAATGAAGTCGTCGCTGCCGTGGGTGCTCCCATCGACCCGGACGCAACGCGGGACCGCGAGCGTTGGGGCCGAAAAGCCGTATCCTTCGTCAATCCCGTTGATTTGAGCGCCAGTCTTGGTCCTCCGGGCGAAACCAACCGCCCGACGACAATTGTTGTGGCTCCCCGACGTGAAGCTCCGCGAAGCCCCCGCGAAGCGGAGGGCGGAGTTCGACCGCCCGGCGACCCGCCGCCGCCTGATGATCACCGCCCGCCCGCCCGCCCGAACATCGTCTCGAATGCTGCACCGGTCGGCTCCGCCGGCTCCGGCGGACCGGGTCCGACCAATCGAACGGAACGACGCTCCGGGCGACCCCGGTTCGGTCGTCCGCCCTGGATGAGTGAGGAAGAGTATAAATCGATGATTGAGCGACGGGGTTTGCACGGCCTGATCCTGGTCATGTCCACTGAAGCATTCTACCAGACCTGCGCCCAGGACTTGTGGATGCGTCTGGTCGTCGGGGTATTCGCGAGCATCGCCGTTGTTGGCCTCGGCTCCGCCTGGCGGAATCTCACGAAATCGTCCGACCTGCAGGTTCGCCTTGTCCGGGCCAGTGAAATGAACGCGCGGCTGAAGGAAATGAATCTTGCCGCGGCCGGCCTGGCCCATGAGACGCGCAATCCTCTGAACATTATCCGCGGGATGGCGCAGATGATTTCCAAAGAAGCCGATGCGGCGCCGGAGGTTCGCCGCCGTTCGCGGGAAATCGTTGATGAAACCGACCGCGTCACGGCCCAGCTTAACGAATTCATCAACTATTCCCGACCGCGGGAGGTGCGCCGCGCGCCGGTGGCGCTGGACTCGGTTGTCGCCGAAGTGGCACGCGCTCTCAATTACGATCTCGAGGAAAAACACGTTCGCTTGAATGTTCCCGACAGGATGTTGACCATCGAGGCTGATGAACAACTCCTGCGGCAGGCGTTGTTCAATCTGTTGCTCAACGCCGTTCAGGCGGTCGAACCGGGTGGAGGGATCGAGATCGTCGCTGAAAGAGAGAATACTGGCGAGGCGTCCCTGGAGATCCGAGACAACGGCCCCGGAGTTCTTCCCGACCAGCGGGCCGAGATTTTCAAGCCCTACTTTACCACGCACCAGAATGGGACGGGGCTCGGCCTGGCGGTGGTCCAGCAGATTGTGCTGGCGCACGGATGGGAAATCGAATGCGCGGCAAACCAGCCGCGGGGCGCCATTTTCCGAATCACCCACTTGAAACCGGCAGCGAAAGCCTCAGGACATGGCGCCTGAGACCGCCAACGACGCCCGAACGCCGCGCGTCCTGATCGTGGATGACGACGCCGGGCAACGGAGTCTTCTGAATTCATTTCTCGGAGGGCAGGGGTTCGATACGGTCCCTGTTGCTTCGGGCGAAAAGGCGCTCGAGGTGTTGCGCGCGGGTGACTTCGACATGATGATTTCGGACGTGCGGATGCCGGGCATTTCCGGCCTGGAAACGCTTCGACGCGCGCGTCAGGAGCGAGCCGTGTTGCCGGTGCTTCTGGTGACGGCGTACGCCGACATTCGCGAAGCGGTGGGCGCGATGCGGGATGGCGCGGTCAACTACCTTGCCAAACCGATCGACCTGGACGAATTGCTAGTTTCCGTCCGCCAGGCGACGGGCCTCTCGAAAACCGCGCCCCTCAAATTCAGTGAAAGCAGGCAGTTGCCCGCGCACATCGTGGCCCGCAGCCCGCTGATGCAGGCTCTGTTTCGCGACGCGTCACTCGTCGCCCCATCCGAAAGCCGCGTCCTGGTCACCGGCGAGAGTGGCGTGGGCAAGGAAGTGCTGGCGGACGTGATGCATGCCTGGAGTGCCCGCGCCTCCGGTCCGCTGGTAAAGGTCAATTGCGCCGCCATTCCCGAAACGCTGCTGGAAAGCGAGCTTTTCGGCCACGAAAAAGGCGCGTTCACCGGCGCCGCCGCGCACCGGATAGGGCGGTTCGAATTGGCGGACGGAGGCACCATTTTCCTCGACGAGATCAGCGAAATGTCACCGCAACTTCAGGCGAAATTGCTGCGGGTCACCCAGGATGGTCGATTTCAGCGCCTCGGCTCCAACACGGAGATTCACACCGACGCGCGGATCCTTGCGGCGACGAATCGCAACATGGAAGAGGAGGTCAAAAAAGGGCGGTTTCGCGAGGACCTGTTTTATCGCCTCAATGTCGTGGAAATGAACATTCCTCCGTTGCGTGAGCGGTCCGAAGACATCCTCCCGCTTGCGAGCGCATTCATCGCGCAATTTACCCAGGGACGGGCGCGTTTCTCCTCTTCCGTCGCGGATTGTCTGGTCCTATACTTGTGGCCGGGGAATGTGCGCGAACTGCGCAACGCGATGGAACGGGCCGCCCTGTTGTCGCGAGGTGAGATGATCCTTCCGGAGCACCTGCCGGCGCGGGCGCGCGTCGCGGCGGAGCATTCTTCGGCGACGGAGCCGTTCGATGCCCATCGCTTGGAGGAAATCGAGCGGCAGGCCATTTTTCAGGCGCTCCGCAAGCATGACTTCAACCGGACAGAGACCGCCAAGGCGCTCGGCATAAGCCGTCGCGCGATGATTTACAAATTGCAACGCCTGCGGGAACTCGGCTTCGAAGTGGACCCAACGCCGGAAAAGTCGGGCGGTGCAGAACGATGATCGAGGTCAGAAAACGGGGTCGGGACAAGAATCGTTCTTTGATTGCCCCGCCACCAACAGTCAGAGGCCGGATTGCGGATCATTGCTGTTTTCGGGGAGGCCCACCGGCCATAACAAGCTTGTCACAGGCTCCAGAATCCTTTGCACTTCGGCCATCAACTCGCGGTCAACAGGTTCCTCGATCCATTTCAATATGTTCGCCATGTTCGTCGGGTTCGCAGTGCCGGCGACGGTCGTTGTAATGTCCGGGTTCTGAATGCAGAACTGGATCGCCAGCTTTGCGATGTCCACGCCTTTGCCGTCGCAGTGCTCCACCGCCCTGCGGCAATATTCGCGGAGCAGAGGTGGGGCGTGATGCCATGCCGGTAACGGCTGACGTGTCAGGAGTCGTTCGGAGAACGGCGATGCGTTCATGATGCCCACCCCTTTGCTTCGCAGATAGGGAATCAGGCCGGGCAGCGACGTGTTGTTGAGCGAGTAATGACAGTAGGACAACATGCAGTCGAGTTCCGCCCGGTCGAGGATGTATTTGAAGATCTTCAACGGAAACCCGGTCACGCCGACAAATCGCACCTTGCCTTGCCGCTGAAGCTTGCGCAGGGCGGGGAGCGCCTCGTTCACGACCTGGTCGAGACTGCCGAACTCGATATCGTGACACTGGATGATGTCGAGATACTCCACGCCCATGCGTTGAAGGCTTTCGTCCACACTGCGTGTGACGCGTTCGGCGGAAAAATCGAATTCGTCCACATCATAACGCCCGCACTTTGTGCCTAGAATGAAGCGATCGCGGCGGATCTCCTTGAACGCCTTGCCCAGAACCTTTTCCGAGAGCGTCCGGCCGTAATAAGGCGAGGTGTCGATGAAATTCACGCCCCCGTCGAGCGCGACTTGCAACGACCGGATGCCTTGCGCTTCGTCGAGGTTGCCGTATTCATTGCCGATCGAAGCCGCGCCATAGCTGACGACAGAAATCTTGAGTTCCGTTTCACCCAGGGAGCGATATTCCATGGCGGTGTTAGAGGGGTTTCATTGCCCGGCCTCGGGCGGAGGAAAAGACTCGGTCAGCTTTCCATTCGTCCCATCCCACACGCGCAGGGTGCCGTCCTGACCGCCGGCCACGACAATTTTTCCGTCCGGTGTCACGGCGGCGGATTCGACGAAATCGTTGTCGCCGGAAAAGGAGCGAACTTCGCTGCCGTCCTCGCGCACGAGGCGCACCTTGCCGTCGCCCGAGGCAGCCAGAGCCTGATCGGTGTAACCGACGAAACTGATGCTGGTCACTTCCTTGTCGAACCCGCCGATATTCTTCTTCCGCTCGCCTTTCGTGAAGTCCCAAACCTTGATCACGTTGTCCGCGCCGGCAGTGGCGAGCGTGCGTTCGTTCCGTTCCCAGCTTACGCCGAGGACATGGTGCGTGTGGCCTTCGAATTGCCGCACAATTTTGCCTGTGGACAGATCAATGACTCTCGCGAACTTGTCGGCCGCGCCGGACGCCAGGTAATTTCCGTCCGGCGAGAAGTCCAGACCGAACACCGCGTCGCTGTGAACGTTGGTGAACGACTGCGCCAAACGGCCGGTTCCGGTCTGCCAGAGCCTTATTTCACCTCCGCGCGTGGGCTCACCCCCTCCCGTCGCCAGAAGATTACCATCGGGACTGAACTTGACGACGTTGACGCGATCGATGATGGGAGAGTTTACGTCACCCGTTCCGATCACACGCTCCAACTTCCAGGCCGGTTTCAAATGCCAGACGACCGCGTCCCGGTCCGCCGCGCCGGAGACCAGATTTCCGTTGCTCGCAAAGGCGACCGCGAGCACGGCGTTCTTGTGGCCGCGGAAGGTTTCGAATGCCGTCCCGTTGTCCGCGCTCCAAGTGCGGATCACCCCGTCATCACCCCCGGCGGCAAGTATCAGGTCATCCGGCGAAAACGCGAGGCAGCGAATGGGTTGTTCGGATTCCACCACGGCCCTTTTGGCTGCTTGCAAATCAGTCTCTCTCTGCTTTTGTTGATCGCCGGCTTTTTGGATTTCGATCCCGGCGTCCGTCAGATTCCTTGCGGCCTCGTCGTCGGCCTTGTTCGCGAGTTGCAGTTCGGTCCTGGCATTGGACCCGGCCTGCTCCGCTTTCTTTAATTCCTTCTCGGCTTCTGCGAACGCTTTGGTTGCGGTCTTTAAATGCTCGTCCGCCTTGCCTTCCTTTTCCCTGGATGCGGCGCTGAGTTTTTCGAACGCGGTTTTCGCTTCCGCCGCGGCCTTCGTCTTTGCAGCAGCCTCCGCTCCCAATCGCTCGATGGTCTCACGGGTTTGGCCGGGGGTTTCCCTGGCCGACTTCGCTTCCGTCTCGCCTTCTTTCGCAGCCGTCTCGGCGGCGGCGAGCGACTGGGCGGCCCTCCGGGTTTCGGCCTGCAAATCCTCCAACGACTTTTCGGCGGCGGCGCGCGCCTCAGTCGCCTCCAGAAAATTCCTCTGTTTCTCGACCAGTTCTTTTTCCGCGATTTCGCTGGTGTCGGTCGCCTTTTTGACTCTTTGGGCTTGCGCGGTCTGGTTGGTTTCCGCCGACTTCAACCCGGCCTTGTGAAACTCCACTTCGGATTTCGCGAACACCAGAGCGCGTTCGCAATCGGCGGCATGCTCCTGCGCATAACGATCACCTTTCAATTCCGCGATTTGCCTTCCTTCGGCAAGGTTCCAGAGTTTCGCGGTTTTGTCCGTTCCTGCGGACGCGAACCGCTTGCCGTCATTGCGGACGGCGACGGCCGTGATCGGGCCGTCGTGCTTCATTTCGCGGATCAACTTTCCCGACTCGACGTCCCAAAGGCGCAACGAGCCGTCACTGCTCCCCGAAATGATCTGGTGACTCGAAGGCACAACGTCCAGGGACGTGACGGTTCCTTCGTGACCGCGTAGTTCCCGGGTCGCCGCCAGCGAGCGCCGGGTCGCGTCGAGATGCCAGAGATGAATCGAACTATCTGCGCCGCCGCAAGCCAGTTGGTCATCACCGAGCCACACGAGCGCGTTCGGTTCCGAGTCAAGGCGCATTTGAGCGACGATTCTACCTGCCGGCACCTCGCAAATGCGCAGGAGTTTGTCGTCTGAAACTGAGCCGAGCTTCGTACCGTCCGGAGAAAACTTCAAACTTCGAATCGCTCCTTTGAGCGCCGGCAAATGCTTCGCTCGTTTTCCGTCAATCAACTCGCGCACTTGCACGCGGCCGTCATCGCCGCCCGTCGCCAGCCATCGGCCGTCCGGGCTGGTCGCGACCGCCGTCACGGACCTGCGCGCGACGGACGCGAGCCGGAGCCTTCCCGTGTTCTTCGGTCGCCGCCAGAGTTTAGCTTCGCGATATGCGCCGGAGGCCAGCAGGCTGCCGTCGGGACTGAACGCGAGCGAGTGCACAATGTCCCGATGCGCGACGCCCGGTCTGGCGTAGAGGCCCGCTTTCTGGAGTTGCGGGTCCGTGAGACGTTCGACGAGTCTGTGCGAGGGAATGTGATAAATGAAAATCTGGTTCGCCCGGGCGCAGGCGGCGAACTGGCCGTCTGTTGTCACCGCCACGGCGTAGATCGGATTCAACCCTTCCGGCAATGGTTGCCATTCGACGGGTCGGACGATGCTGGCGGAGCCTTTTGCGCCCTGATCGATCCAGAGTTTGATGAGACCGAGTTCTTCGGGCGTGAGGTTGGATGCCTGCACCTTGTTGCCTGGTGGCGGCATGATCGTATCCTCAAGCTGGTGCGCCGCCGCTTTCAGCAGCAGGCTCACGCCGCTCCTTTTTGGCGCGACGACCGGGCCGGAATCGCCCCCTTTGATCATGTCTTCCGGGGTTTCCAGAACAAGTTTCGCCTTGGCCGTGGTTTTGTTGTGGCAGGCCAGACAGTTGTTCTTGAGAATCGGCAGCACCTCTCTGTCGAAATCAACCTGGGCCGAGTGCTTGAGCCTGGCGACGGGGATGGGCTTGGAACGGTTTTCGCCGGCAGCCCCTTCGTCTGCCACGACGGAAGCGATGGATAGCATTGTCAACGCAAGCCACGCGACCGCATGAGCGTGAGTATTGCTGTTGCCGGTGAAAGGTTTCCTCCATCGGGGAGGCGGAGGGCAGGCTCGCTCTGGTCGAAAGCCTCTTTTGGCGGACGCTTCGATGGAACGGAGGGAACGATGACGAAAAGCCGCCGTTCGCAAATGACTCAATAGAAATCCGGCAGTCACTTCTCCTTGTCCGCTTTCACCTGGATCGTTATGGGCGTGGAATAGACCGTGATGGTCACTTCACGCGGTTTTGCCCTCTCGTCGAGCTCTTTCGCGCGCTTCTGCAAGAAGGCCTTTTTGTCTTCCGCTTCCTTTGCTTTTGCAACGGCTTCTTCGTTTGCTTTTGCCGCATCGGTCTTCGCCTTCTCGGTTGCTGAAGACCTTTCCGAGGCGGCCGCCTTCTCTCCTTCGGAAACCGATTTTGCTTGAGCCGTCGCTTCGTCTGCGGCCTTGGTTGCGGCAGCGAGTGCCTCGCCCGCCTTTTTCGCTTCTGTGGACAATTCGGCGGCAAGTTTCTCCGCCTTTCCGGCTGCATCAGCGACTTCCTCGGCCGCCCGGGGATTGTTTCGGTACTTTCCTTTTGTCTGCGCTTGCAGCCAGAACGTGTGTGTGCCCGGCGCAAGCTTTTGCTGGCTGAGGTCGATTTCCAAAGTCGCGGCGTTGGTTTTGCCGTCCACCTCGAACTCCTTCAGGGCGTCAAGGCCGGCATCGCCCATCGCCTTCAGTTTCAGGTTTTCATTGAACTCGAAGTGTCGCGCGAGCTTGAGCGGGATTTGCAGTTTGCTGCCGGCGGTTGCCTCCTGGATTTTGCTGTCCGTGGGAGCGATCACAACCGGCGCGTTTTCGACTCCGGTGACGTCGAGATACAGCTCGCGAGTCAACCGGGCGTCAACCGCCTCGTTATTGTAATCGGGAACATTCCAGGTGATCGAACCGGCCCGGGCCTGCCGCGCGACTTCTGTTTCTCCGATTTTTGCCCTGCCGATGACCCGGATGGGACCGGACCAGTCACTCGTGTCCTCCGCGGCGGTCAGAAGAACAAATGCGGAGCTCTTCTTCGCTGCAATTCTTGCCGGGGCACAACTCACGCCCTGTGGAAGGCCTTCGACGCTCAGTTCGATTTCGCCGTCGAAGTTGTCCCGGCGGAACACGAGCACCTTGATCGGAATGGTCTCGCCACGACGCAGGAACGGCGTCCACACCGCCGCCTCTTTCGCATCCTTGTTCACCGGAGGCGGCGCCTGGGCCAGTGCCAGCAGGCGGAAGTCCGGCGCTTCTTTGTGCAGCGAGAGGCGGTAGATGAAACGCGGGTCGTTTTCCTCGTGATTAAACAGATCGCGAACCTGAATCCGGTACGTGCCGTCCTCCGTCGCTTCAAAGCGCCAGGCCGGATCGCGGCTTGCCGTGTTGAACTCGGGCCCGCCGATATTTGCGTCCGAGGCGTAAAGCTCGCGAACGTCAGATGCCTTTTCGTCGCCCTTGTCATTTCTCGTGATGCGCTGAAGCAGCGCAAACGGCGAGGTGGGCAGGCCGAGCCGGTGCGAGTACAGTTCAATCCAGCAAACATCGCCCTTTTGCGCGTCGAACACGAAGAAGTCGCGGTCGCCGGCGGGGTAAAATTGCCCGACCACTTCGCACGGCAGGGTGATTCTCTGCGATTGCCCGGGTTTGTTGTTCGGCTCCTGTTCAATCACGACTGGCGCGGCAGCCAGGCCCAGGAACACGGGGTTGGAAACGCCCCGTGGCGTGCTCAGCCGGTATTCGATTCCATCGAGCGCGGCCGCGCAGGGCTTGGACAACACGTCCGTGGGAGGCGGTTGCAGAAGCAGAGCATCGGCGGCGGGCAGCTCGATCTCAACGTCGAGTTGCTCCAGCGGTTTGCCCTCAACAGACAAACCGGCCGCCGCTGCGCTGCCGGGCAGATTGCGCCCGTAGAGCGTGTATCTGCCTTTCGATCCGCCCAGACCCGAAGGCGGAAAAATGTAATCGATATGCGGTCCGGCGCTGAATGCGAGCCGGTAAAAATATTCCTCCCCGCCACGGTAGGTGAAATCGCTCACCCCAAGGACGAACTCTCCGTCTTCCGGTGCGGTAAAGTCGAGCAGGCCGCCGCGTCGCCGGCGTTCGAGTTCCCGGCCGCGAGCGTCGTACAAAATCAAAGAGTCGTCCATCCGCGAGTCAATGTCCCGGGCGAGGCATTCGATAAGCACGCGCTGGCCTTTCTTCGCCGCGAACCGGAAGTAGTCGATCGCGCTGGGGTCCGCGCGGCCGTTGACCACGCTTTCGAGCGTGACCCCCGTCGCAGACGCAATCGTGTGATTTGTTGTTGGCGAGAGAATTTCCGGCAGATCCCCGACGACGAACGGGCGGGGATTGGAAACGCCGAAGCGGCCGACGACGCGCGCCTCGTAGATGCCGGGCGCGACATCCGGGTCGATGGTCACGAGAAACTTGTCGGGTTCGGGCTCCCCCGTTTTTTCCGCGCGTCTCTGCCTTGCGACGATGTTTGTGCTTGTGAAATAAAGTTGATTTGCTTCATCGAGATCAGCGCCGGTAACGGCAACCTCGAACGTTGTGCCGATTTTGCCGCCGGGCGGGAACAGGGTGGATAAACGGGCGAGGGGAAGTTGTGCGAAGGAAAACTCCGTTCCGCAGAGCAGCACCGCGATGGGGAACAGGCGCCGCGCGATGTTTGAACTGGCGGACGGCATTACGGCGGTGGTTAGTGATTAAACAGAAACTCCTTCGTGTTTATCAGCGCCCAGATGATGTCTTCGTAAGCCTGGCGTTTTCCCGTTTTGGCTTCCTTCTCTTCCTTGCCGGTTGTCCGCCTGGCAATGTAGCCTTTCGCGAGTGAAAGCTCGCTGCCGGTCGGCCCGCGCGAGCACGCGGCGAAATAGAGGTCGCGGATCTTTGCATCGTCGTCGCGCTGGTTGTCCCGGCTCAGCAACGCCGCCGTGCCATTGTCGCTCGCGAGTTTTTCCTGCATTTCCTTCGCGTTCAGGAGGTGGAGGCTTTGTGCGAGGCTGGCGTCCTGCGACCGCTCGCATTCGCACGCGCTCGACGAGTCGGGCCGGCCGAACACCGTGAGGAAATAGGAACTGGCATTGAAACTGTTGTCAGGGAGGCAAACGGCCCGCGTGCCGGCCGGCAGGCCGTCGAATTTCGCCTCCGTCCGGGTGACCTGGTTCACCGCGTCGTACAACACCTCGGCGGTCAGGCGTTTGGGATAATAGCGCGAAAAAAACTGTTTATCGACTTTGTTGTACTGATTCGGAATTTCGCTGAGTTGATAGACTTGCGACCGGCAGATCGTCCGCACGAGATCTTTCAGGTCAAAGCCGGAATCAACGAAATGTTTCGCCAGCGCGTCGAGCAATTCAGGATTCGTCGGCGGGTTCGTCTCCCGCATGTCGTCCTCCGGTTCGACGATGCCGCGATTAAAAAAATGTTTCCAGTACCGGTTGACGAGGGAACGGGCGAAATACGGATTATCGCGGGCTGTCAGCCAGTCCGCCAGCGCCTGGCGGGCGTCGTCGTCGGGCGAAAGACCCAGCGGGTGCGCGCCCAGGCCGGCAGGTTTTACGGACTGTTTGGTTTTTTTGTTCGTGGCTGTCGGCATCGCGCGCCTGTCGAAGACCATCTCCTCGCCGGGTTCCGGCCCGCTTTTGCGGTTTACCTGGCTGAAGAACGCGGCGAAACTGTAATAATCCTGCTGGCTCCACTTCTCGTAGGGATGGTGATGGCACTGGGCGCACTGCAGCCTCATGCCGAGGAAAAGTTGCGCCGTGTCTTCCAGCTCCGCCTGTGGTTCGCGTACCTGATGATACCAGGCGACGGCCGGGTTTTCCTCAACGTCGCCCGACGCTGTCAATAGCTCGCGCACGAACCGGTCGTAGGGCTTGTTTTCCAGCAGGCTGTCGCGGACCCAGGTATGAAACGCGAACGTGCTGCGGATCTGTTTCTGTTCGGTTCGTTTGTTGCGAAGGAGCGCGCTCCACTTGTTTGCGAAATAATCGGCGTAATCGGCGCTCGCGAGCAGCGTGTCGATCCATTTGTCACGTTTGCCGGGGTCCTTGTCCTGTTCAAACTGTTTCGCCTCGTCCGCGGTCGGCAATCGTCCCGCGATGTCAATGCTCGCCCGGCGAAAGAAGGTGGCGTCATCGCATATTTCCGACGGTGGCATGCCGACGGCCTTCAGTTTTTTGAAGACGAACTCGTCGATGACGCCCCTCGGCTTTGGCAGGTTTGCCACTGGCGCTCCGAGCGGCACGGTGGCGCGGAACACCGCCACCTTCGCCTGATAACGCACCATCACGGCGACGTCGCCCGGTTGCTCGAACAGTTTGACGAAACCCGTATCATCAGCCCTGGCCATTTCCTTGTCGTTCGGTTCGTAGAGCGCGCTGCGGGTGACGTCTTCGCTCGAACCGTCCGAATAGCGGGCGATCACCGACAGTTGCTGCTCGCCGTCCAACGGCATCGTGCGCTCCTTTGGGAAAACCTCGATGCCCGTGACAACCGGATCGTTCGTCCTCCCGTAGGGCATTCCTTCGGAGATCCAACGCACAAGCAACTTGTAATCGTCTGAATCCTTGTCGAGCCGTTTGCCGCCGCCATGGGGCAGAGTGGCCGTTGCCTTGAGCAGCAGCAGACTGTTCTCCGGAGAAGCAGGGAAGAGTCGGCGTCCGCGCGCTTCCTTGACCAGATGCTCGTAATCTTCCGTCGGCTCGAAGCCGAGCAGCGAGAGGCGAAACCCATTCTGACCGCTCGATTTGCCGTGACAGCCGCCGGCGTTGCAACCGGCCTTGGTGAAAACGGGCACGACCTGATTCGCAAAATTGACGGGCGTGACCTCGTTGAAATGTTCGACGATGACGGGAAGGGAAGTGCTCAAACCCTCCGCTCCCTTCGCGGTGATGGTCGCCGGGCCGTCGCCCAGCGGCGTGACGCGACCGCTCTTGTCAATGGTGACGACGTTGGCGGGAGACGCGGAATAGCTTACCTGTCGCGTGAAATCACGCAGCTCGCCATTGTCGAGTTTTGCGGTGACCAGCAGTTGTTGTCGCGCGTCTTTCCCGCGAAGGCGGAGCGCCGGGTCGAGCCCTTTTCCGCCGGGTGAGGGAAGTTGAAACTCCAGACTCGCCAGTCTGTCGGGCGGCTCTTTGGAAATCAAAGCGGCGGTGGAAAAAACGCCGAACAACCAACCGATAGCGATCAACTCCGGCATCACCGATTGGTTCGTTGCTCGCGACAACATGGCAGCTAAATCAATTCCTTCATCGGCTGGCAGCCGGCATCGACCAGGTACTGGGGCCGGCCCGCCAGATCGTTGATGGTTGTCTTGTTCACGTCGATGCCGAGATTATGATAGAGGGTCGCGAAAACTTCTCCGAATGCAACGGGCCGTTCGACCGGCTCGCCGCCCCAACGGTCCGTGGACCCGATGATCTGACCGGTTTTCATTCCGCCACCCGCCAGCAATGCGCAGGTCACCTTCGGCCAGTGGTCGCGGCCCGCGTCCTTGTTGATGGTCGGCGTGCGACCGAACTCGCCCCAGACGACGACCGATACGTCTTTGTTCAGTCCGCGCTGGTGCAGGTCTTCAATCAGCGCGGCGACGCCCTGGTCGAGCAGAGGCAGGTCTGCCTTCGCGTTCTTGTGGTTGTTGCCGTGATAGTCCCAGAAACCGAAGGCCACGGTTACGACGCGCGCGCCCGCTTCGACAAGGCGGCGGGCGACCAGAAACTGTTCCATCAACATCGGCGCGGCGTCCCCGTGGGGCTTTGGGTCGCCCTTGCCGTATCGTTCAATCACGCGCTTGTCTTCACGTTGATAATCGAGCGCCTCAAGCAATTTGCTGGAGGTGAGCACACCGAAGGCCTGTTCGTTAAACGCGTCGAGTCCTTCCATCAAACCGCTGGTGTCCACGTCGCGGCGGAACCTGTCAAAGCCCGCCAGCAGGGCGCGGCGATCGGCGAGACGATCGAGTGTCACGCCATTGAGCACCATGTCATCCTTGCCGTTGCCTTCCGGGCGGAAGGAACGGTGTGCGGCGCCAATGTACCCGGGACCAGCGTCGTTGTAAGGCTGGTGCTGCATTCTTGGTTCGAGCCCGATGAATTCCGGGACCGCCGGGTTGAGCGGGCCAAGCAGTTTCGAGACTGCGGAACCGAAAGACGGCCAGCCGCCCGGAGGCTGGTTGCGTTTCGAGCGGCCCGTCATGCAATGGAAGTCGGAATGGTCATCCACGGCGTCGGAGATGGATCGCACGAAGGCGAGTTTATCCGCGATCCTCGCGATGCGCGGCAGATGTTCGCAAATCTGGATGCCGGGGACGTTCGTCGGGATCGGCTTGAACTCGCCGCGAATTTCCAGCGGCGCGTCCATCTTCAAATCGAACATGTCCTGATGGGGCGGCCCGCCGGGCAGGTAAATCATGATGACCGCCTTGTGCGAATCGCGTATGCCGGACTTCGATTCGGCCTGAAGCAATTGCGGCAGCGCGAGACCGCCCAGACCGAGCGCGCCGATTCTTAGAAAGTTGCGGCGCGAGATTCCGTCACAGAAGCGGGAGGAGTTGCCGTAAATCGTGAGCATGAGTCGTCAGATCAGTTCTTTCATCGCCTGACAGCCGGCATCGACCAGATACTGCGGACGTCCGCTGAGATCAGGAATCGTGACTTTGCTCACGTCGATGCCAAGGTTGTGATAGAGCGTCGCGAACACGTCGCCAAATTGAACCGGCCGTTCATTCGCCTCGCCGCCGAGCCGGTCCGTGGACCCGATGACCTGCCCCGTCTTCATGCCGCCTCCAGCCAGCAACGCGCAGGAAACACGGGGCCAATGATCGCGCCCGGCGTCCTTGTTGATCGTTGGCGTGCGTCCAAATTCGCCCCACACCACAACTGAAACGTCTTTGTCGAGACCGCGCTGGTGGAGGTCTTCCACCAGGGCGCTGACGCCTTGATCCAGCAATGGCAGATCCTGCCGCAGCGCGCCGAAATTGTCGCCGTGATGGTCCCAGCGGCTGAACGCCAGCGTCACGCACCGCGCCCCTGCTTCGACGAGCCGCCGGGCGATGAGCATGTGTTCCATCAGTTTTGGCCCGCCATCGTCGCGATTCTTCGGGTCCCCTGTGCCGTAACGCTCCCGGACCTTCTTGTCCTCCTTTTCAAGATCGAGCGCATTGAGGAGTTTGCTGGACGTGAGAATGCCGAAGGCTTGATCGTTGAACGCGTCGAGTCCCTCCATCATTCCACTCGCATCCAGATCGCGGCGAAAGGTGTCAAAGCTCGTGAGCAGCGCCCGGCGGTCTGCGAGGCGATCAAGCGTGACGCCATTCAACACCATGTCATCCTTGCCACTGCCTTTGTTGGGTTGAAAGGGGGCGTGGGCGACGCCAAGAAAGCCGGGCTGACCGTTGTCCGCCCATTCCATGTGCCCCATTTTCGGCGCGAGGCCGACGAACGGAGGAACCGATCGGTCCACCGGACCATACAACTTCGATAACACCGACCCCAGACAGGGCCAACCGCCGAGCGGCGCGCCACGCGGATGGCGGCCCGTCAGGCAGGTGACGGCATCATGCCGATCCTCGGCGCCGACCATTGAGCGAATCAGCGCCATCTTGTCCATCATTCTGGCCAGCTGCGGAAGGTGTTCACAAATCTGGATACCCGAAACGTTTGTGGGAATCGGTTTGAACTCGCCACGAATCTCCGATGGGGCGTCCATCTTGAGATCGAAAATGTCCTGATGCGAAGGTCCGCCCGGCAGGAAAATCATGATGACCGCCTTGTGCGAGCGGCGGATGCCGGATTGCGACTCGGCGCGCAAAAGCTGGGGCAGCGTCAGGCCCCCAAGACCGAGCGCGCCAATCCTGAGGAAGTTCCGACGCGAAATGCCATCGCAGAACCGTTGTCTGGGTCCATAGATTGTTAGCATAGGCGCTGTAGCCAATTCTGCCGCACCATTTGGTCGGCACGGATACCGGAGTTTACCGAGTCTGTTTCACAGCGGCGTTTAGGTCAAGCCGCGATTTCGTGAATCTTCAACAGTGTCAGCAGGTTCTCGCTTCCCGCTATTCCCGATTTCGACGGGATCAGTGTAAGGCAAATTCAATACCAATCGCATCGCTGCACCAGTTCGCGATTCGGGTGAGGTTTTGCTCGAACCGCGGCGCAAAATTTGCTAAAACGACCGCCAATGGAAGCCCGTTTGCGTCCCGGCAAAGACAATCCCCGAATGGGCAGGTCGAACGTGCGAAGAACCCGCGGCTTCACGGATTGGTTGAGACGGTTTATTCCAGTCGGCGTTGTTGTTTGTGGATTAATTTCTCGCGCGGCTTCGCCGGTTGTCATCAATGAAATCCACTACAATCCGGACCAGAAAACCGAGCACGTGGAGTTCATCGAATTATTTAACGTCGGGACGAACACCGTTGATTTGTCGGGTTGGTATTTCTCGGACGGGATCCAATACACATTCGGCAACGGGACTTTTCTGGCGGCAGGCGGCTATCTGGTCGTGGCCCGGGAGCCGACGGCGGTCCTGACGAAGTTTGGAGCCGCCGCTTTGGGACCCTGGACGGGAACGCTGAACAATGACGGTGACAGGATTGTCCTTCGAAACGCGGCGGGTGCCGTGGAAGACGAGGTGGATTATCAACCGGGCTTCCCGTGGCCGACGGTTGGCGACGCGCCGGGTTACTCAATCGAGCTGATCAATCCCACGTTCGACAACAATCTCGGCGCAAACTGGCGCGCCTCCGCCGCCGGCAATCCGGCGCAACAGAGTCAGACGCTCATCGCGGACCATTCGGACTGGAAATATCTGGAAGGCCTGAGTGAGGCGTCATCGCCGACGACGGCGTGGCGCGCGCTGAATTTCGACGACTCGGGATGGCCAACAGGCGCGGCGCCGATCGGTTACGATCCGGCGATCGCGATGGGAACCTACCTCAACGACATGCGGTCGAATTACACGACTGTTTTCTTTCGCGCCAAATTCGTTGTGAACGATCCGTCGCAGATCGGCGCGCTGGCGCTGGAGGCGTTGTATGATGACGGATTCAAGGTGTGGATCAACGGCGCGAATGTTCTGAACGTAAACATTTCTTCCGCAGAGGTTCCGTTCGACGGCACGGCCGGCCCGGCGCGAGAAGACGGGAGCTACAATCATTTCGATCTGAATTCGCCGCAGGGTTATCTGGTGTCGGGCACAAATATCATCGCCATTCAGGCGGCAAATTCGAGCCTTACCGCGAGCAGTGACTTCTTTCTCGATCCGCGGCTGCTGGCGACGATCGGTCCCGCCACGCACGGACCAACGCCGGGAAAACTCAACTCGGTTTTCGCCACAAACTCACCGCCCGCGATCCGGCAGGTGGACCATGGTCCGAGACAGCCGAAGTCGAACCAACCGGTCAGCATAACCGCGAAAGTCACCGACCCCGACGGTGTCGCGAGCGTCGTCTTGCAATACCAGATCGTTGACCCGGGAAACTACATCGAGTTAACCGACGCGGCTTACACGAACAATTGGATCTCGCTTCCGATGAGGGATGATGGCACGGGCGGCGACTCCATGGCGGGAGACAGCATCTATACCACGGATTTGCCGCAATCATTGCAGGTGCACCGGCGGCTCGTGCGCTATCGGATCACCGCGACCGACAATGGCGGGCTGGGTGTGACCGTGCCGTACGCCGATGATCCGCAGCCGAACTTCGCGTATTTTGTTTATGACGGCGTCCCGGCATGGACGGGAGCCGTGCGTCCGGGCGTGACCGCCGGTTTCACTGTCAGCTCAAATGAAATGAACCGCCTGCCGGTCTATCAATTGATCTCGAAAAAAAGTTCCGTGCTTACGGCCACCGGTTGGAATCCCGGCGCGCCGAACAATCAGTATGGCGGTGACGATTACCTCTGGCTCGGGACAATGGTCTATGACGGGGTGGTTTACGATCACATGCGCTACCGGATGCGAGGCGGTGTGTGGCGTTATTCAATGGGAAAGAACGCGTGGAAGTTCGCTTTCAATCGGGGGCACAACCTGCAAGCGCGTGATGATTGGGGGGAAAAATACAACACTCTTTGGCGCCGGTTGAGTTTTCGTCCGGACATCCAACAGGGTGATTATCTGCACCGTGGCGAACAGGGGATGTTCGAGTCGGTGGGTTACAAACTGTTCCGGCTCGCAGGTGTGGACGCGCCGCTGACCACGCATGTTCAGTTCCGCATTGTGGACGAAGCGACCGAGACACCGGCGGGCGATCAATACAACGGCGATTTTTGGGGCCTGTATCTGGTCGTGGAGGAGCAGGATGGCCGCTTCCTCGATGAGCGCGGGCTGCCGGACGGAAACATTTACGACATGGAGTCCGGCACCGGCACGCTGAATAACATCGGTCCCGATGGCCCGCTCGACAAATCGGACCTCAACACCTTCCTCAATACGTACAACACCACGACGCCGACCGACGCGTGGTGGCGCACCAACCTGAATCTTCCGCAATACTACAGTTATCAGACAATTCTGCAGGGCATCCACCAGTACGACATCGCGGATGGAAAGAACTATTTTTACTACCGCAATCCCGTCCTTGGCCAATGGGAGGTGTGGCCCTGGGACCTGGATTTGACCTGGGCGGACAACATGTACCGCGCCGGCGTGAGCGGCGGCGATGAGCCATTTAAAAGCCGCGTACTCAGCAATTTTTCCACGGCGCCGGCGCACCCTGTGTTGGCGATTGAATTCCGGAATCGTGTCCGCGAAATCCGCGACCTGCTGTTCAACAGTGATCAGGCCTACCAGGTGATTGATGAAATGGCTGCGCTTGTCCGAGGCCCGCCGGGCCAGCCCTCCATTATCGACGCGGACCGCGCGCAGTGGGATTACAATCCGGTGATGGTGAACTCGAGCATCGTCAATCTGAGCAAGGCCGGCCAGGGACGATTCTACCAGTTTCCGAACGAACCGTCCGTCAGCAAGGATTTCAACGGCTGCATCCAGTTGCTGAAAAATTACGTCAATTATCGCGCAACGAGCGCGGCGCTGGCGACGGGCGTCGCGGGTCTGGACGGACTGGCTGCGGACTCACAGATCCCGAATCGTCCGACTATTGCCGCGATCGGTCCGGCAAACTATCCGCTTAACCGGCTGCAATTTCGCAGTTCATCCTACTCGGGCGCGAACCCGTTCGCGGCGATGAAATGGCGCATCGGCGAAGTCACCGACACAAACGCGCCGGCTTTTGATCCGACGGAGCCACGCCACTATGAAATCACCGCGGCGTGGGAAAGTGGCGAGTCCGCCACTTTTAACAGCGACATCACGATTCCATCGAGCGCGGTGAAGGTCGGTCACGCGTACCGCGTCCGCGTGCGCATGAAGGACACGACCGGGCGGTGGAGCAACTGGTCGCAACCGGTTCAGTTCGTTGTGGGGCTGCCGGACAACGCCGTCGCGCTCGTGGACAATCTGCGCATCACGGAGTTGATGTATGACCCGCCGGGTGGGGGTGAATTCGAATTCATCGAACTGCATAATCTTAGTACGAATCTGACGCTTGATTTGAACGGCGTGAATTTTACTTCCGGAGTGGATTGGACGTTCGATGCGCAAACACTGATGCCCCCGGACAGTTACCTGGTTCTTGTGGGGACCACGAACCTCGCGGCTTTCCGGGCAAATTATGGTCTATCGGTGTCCACGCCAATGGCCGGGCCTTACTCGGGCAGTCTGGCCAATGGTGGCGAGCAAATCACATTAAAGACAGGCGCGGCCGGCGTCGAGATTTGTTCGTTTCAGTATGGCGGAGGCTATCCGTGGCCGGTCGCCGCCAGCGGGGCCGGACATTCACTCGTGCCGCTGGTGTCCGCAATGGACGGCCAGGCCACGGGCGCGCTCGACTATCCCGGTAACTGGCGGGCGAGCACGTTCATGGGGGGCTCGCCCGGTGGGGCTGATCCAATTCCCGTGAGCGGAGTCTTGATCAACGAAATTGTTGCCCACACAGATTACTTCGACCCGGCCAGGCCCGAGTACGATTCCAACGATTGGATTGAACTGTTTAATTCCGCGACCAATGATGTGAACCTTGGCGGTTGGTATCTTAGCGACGATCCATCGAATCTGAAAAAATGGGCCATCCCTCAAGACGTGGTCCCCGCGAACAGCCGGGTGAGTTTTGATGAAGTGACGGGTTTTCACAATCCGATCACCACGGGATTCGGGCTCGACAAGGCGGGCGAGCAGGTCTTGCTGTCGTATTTGCCCGGCGGCACCGGGGATCGGGTTGTGGACGCGGTGCGATTCAAGGGTCAGCAAAACGGAGCGTCATTGGGTCGTTTTCCCGATGGTGGAGAGTTTTACTTCACGATGTTGCGAACCCGCGATACTCCCAACAGCGCGGGGATTGCGCCGGGCGTTTTCCTGAACGAAGTGATGTATCACCCGCCTGACATTGGCGGCACGAACGATGACACGTTCCACGAGTTTATCGAATTGTTCAATCCGGGCGGCACACCGGTCACGTTGCAGGACACAAACGGCAACTGGCGCATTGCCGGGGGTGTGAATTTCGATTTTCCCCCGGGCGCAACCGTCCCGGCGGGCGGGGTATTGCTCGTGGTCAACTTCGATCCGGCTGACTCCGTCGCGTCAAATGCTTTCCGCGCCGCTTATGGCCTTGGCGGCAGCACGGTCCAAATGCTTGGTCCGTACGGCGGGCACCTTGGAAATCGCAGTGACCGTGTGGCGATTGAAAAACCGCAATATCCCGATCTGCCCGGGGAACCCTATTCCTGGGTGATCGTGGACGAGGTGATTTACGGGAATCAGAATCCGTGGCCGGCCCCGGCGAGTGGGTCGGGCCTTTCACTTCACCGCCTTTCTTACGAGCAAAGTGGAAACGATCCGGCGAACTGGGTCGCGGCGGCGGCGAGTCCCGGCGCCGCAGAGGCGACGAGCGCGGATCGCGACGGCGACGGCATGCCCGACGCCTGGGAAGACGCGCATCAGTTGAACGCGGAAGATCCGTCCGACGCGGCGACCGACTCTGACGGCGACGGGTTGACCAATCTCCAGGAATACCTGAGCGGTACGGATCCGCGCGACGCCTCGAGCACGTTGAAAATAGAATCGATTATTCCACAGCCGGCTTCGGTCACGTTGAGTTTTACCGCGATGGCGGGAAAAACCTACACTGTTCAGTATCGGGACAGCCTGGGTATCGCCAACTGGTCGAAATTGACGGATGTGGTGGCGCAGCCGGCGTCGGGAGTGATTCACGTGAACGGAACGAATGTACCTGGATCCACCGCGCGTTACTACCGGCTTGTCACTCCGGCGGCGCCATGAACCCAGATTCGCCACTTGAACATTCTCGGATTCGGGAACACATTGTGCTCGATTTTTGTCGTCTGACCCTCTGGGTGTGGATATCAGGTGCGCCTCAAACTGCATGAGAAGCGCGATGGTGAAATCGAAATAAACAGATGAAACCAGGCGATTGTTCAAACAGAGCCTCCCGCCCCGGCGTGGGCTTTTCCTTCTCCAACCGATTCGTCCCGCTTGTCTGACTGCGTTGTTTGTTATGAAGACTGTTCAAAAGTTTTTCGGAGCGGGCGTATTCTGCCTTCTTGCATCCACGCGGCTATTTGGGGACGTTATCTTCAACGAGGTGATGTACCATCCCCCGGGGACCAATGTACTGGAGGAATGGTTCGAGTTACACAATACGGGTACGAACTCCGTGAATCTGTCCGGCTGGCAGATCACCAAGGGTGTCGGCTTCGCGTTTCCAACGAACACCATCATTGCCGCAGGGGATTACCTGGTTGTCGCCGCCGACGGGCCGACGTTCGTGAGCCGGAACCCCGGAGTCGCCAATTTCGTCGCCGGGTGGAGCGGTACCCTTGGACACTCACTTGAACTGACGGACAACCTCGGACAGGTGGTGAACGGCATCGAGTTTTACCCCGACGGCGACTGGGCCACACGGGTGCTCGGCGCGGGCGGGGTCCTGGGGGCGCTCGACAATTACGGCGGGCTGGGCTGGGAGTGGTCTGCTGCGCACGATGGCGGCGGCGCTTCGCTCGAATTGATCAACGCAAATCTACCGAACGGTTTCGCCCACAACTGGGGTCCAAGTTCACTCAATGGCGGTACTCCGGGTCGCCCCAATTCAATCGCAACCGGCGACGTTCCGCCGTTCATCACCACGGTCGCACACTCACCGGTGATCCCGCAATCTTCTGACCCGGTCACGATCACCACCCGGATTGTGGATGAATTGACGGGCGGATTGACGGCGACGCTGCAGTGGCGCGTTGATGGCGCGGCGAATTTCACCCAGACAGCGATGTTCGATGACGGCTCTCATGGCGACGGCCTCGCAAACGACGGCATTTATGGCGCCATTCTGCCGCCGCAACCCAACGGAACAATCGTGGAGTTTTTTTTGCAGGCGCGTGACGCGGGCGGCAATTTGCTCACTTATCCGGCCTGGACCGCTCCGACCGGCTCGACGCGCACCGCGAACCTGCTTTATCAGGTGGACAATGATTCATATTCCGGCAACCAGCCGGTGTACCGCCTCATCATGACCGCGGCGGAGCGGACGTACCTGCAAAATCTCGGCGACAACAACGGCACGGCGAAGACCGACAGCGACGCCAACATGAACGCAACCTGGATCACGACGGATGGCGTGTTCAGTGGCGGAACGACCACGCAGTTGCGTTACGAGGTTGGCGTGCGGAACCGCGGACATGGATCCCGCACCGCAAATCCGCACAATTTTCACGTCAACATTCCATCGGACAGGTTGTGGAAAAAACAGAGTGGCATCAACCTCAACTCCCAGTACGCCCACAGTCAACTGGTGGGCAGCGCGATTTTCCGCCGGCTCGCAATCCCGATGGCAGATTCGAGGGCCGTCCAGTTGCGGATCAACGGAGTTGACCTGATGGTGACGGTCGGCGGCAATTCATTCGGCTCCTACGCGGCCAACGAGCAATACAACAACGATTTTGTGAAACGGAGCTGGCCGCTGGACTCGCATGGGAATTCCTATCGGGGGATCCGCGATCCCGCCGCCGGCGTCACCAGTGACGCCGACCTGGTTTGGCACGGTCCGGACTACACCGTGGCTGCCTATACCAACGCCTATTTCAAGCAGAACAACTTCATCGAAAATGACTGGTCGGACCTGATCGATCTGATCGCCGTGTTGAGCAGCACAAACGGCTACCAAGCTGCGAGCTACGTGGCCGATGTGCGGCGCGTTCTCAACGTGGACGAGTGGATGAAATACATGGCCATCAACACGCTGCTCGACAACACGGAAACCTGTCTCGCCAACGGCTTCGGCGACGATTACGCGCTGTATCATGGCACAAACGACACTCGCTTTCTGGCGCTGCCTTACGACCTCGACAGCGTAATGGGCCATGGTTCGATTTCCGTCAGTCCGAGTGACGGTATTTTCCAGATGACGGCGCTGCCGGTGATGGACCGCTTCATGAAGACGCCGGAGTTTGCGCCGATTTACTATCGCTGGCTGAAGACGCTCGCCGACACGGCGTTCTCGTCTGCCCAGATGGACCCATTGCTCGACCAGTTACTGCAAGGGTACGCTCCTCAGAACGTCATCGACACAATGAAGGCGTTCAACGCTTCACGGGCCAGCTACGTCCTCTCACAAATCCCGCTCTCACTCACCGTGGCAACCAATCTTCCAATCAGCAACGGCTATCCGCGCACCACTGCGGCCGTGGTCTCTCTGAACGGTTCGGCTGACGCAACTGAAACGCAGGCGGTGCGGGTAAACGGCGCGGCGGCAACGTATGTCGCCTGGCAGGGAACGTGGTCAATGGCGAGTGTCGCGTTGCAACCCGGCATCAATCGCGTGGTCGTGCAGGCATTTGACGGGAACGATGTTGAGATTGGCCGCGTGAATTACGACGTGTGGTATGATGACGGCTCGATTCAAAGTGTATCCGGCACGCTTGCAAGCGACGCCATTTGGACAACCGCAGGAGGGCCGTACAACGTCACCGCCAATCTCACCATTCCGAGTGGAGTGACGCTTACAATTCAGCCGGGTACGACCGTCTATGTGGCTTCCGGGGTGACAATCACAGTGAACGGCACAGGAAGAATCCTCGCCCAGGGCACGGAAGCGCAGCATATACACATCGGCAAGAATCCGGTCGGGACCGGCAACTGGGGCAGTCTGGACTTCATCAACTCAACGACCGAAAGCCGGCTGGCCTACGTCGATTTCGATTCTTGCGGGGGCACGACAATCGGTGGGCACAATGCCCAGCTTCATGTCAATGATGCGGTTGTTTTCATTGACCATTGCACCTGGCCGCCGACTCCGGTGGTGGAGTACATTTCGTTCGACGGAAGTTCGTTTGTCGTCCAGGGCTGCACCTTCCCAACCTATCCGCCGCCTACGGGGCCCGAAAGTCTTCACGGCGTCAACGGCATACCCGCCGGCGGTTACGGCATTCTGCGC
>Ga0134126_10000947_pt1 | contig 36759 bp, 31 predicted proteins | sample KB31752_FD_96881 | JGI IMG/M metagenome (GOLD analysis project Ga0134126, IMG submission 96881) | Terrestrial soil microbial communities with excess Nitrogen fertilizer from Kellogg Biological Station, Michigan, USA - KB3-175-2 | ecosystem: Environmental > Terrestrial > Soil > Unclassified ...
ATACGGTTGCGGTGTTTCCAGCTGCGGAGCCTGTACTGTACTTAAAGACGGCAAAGCCATCCGGAGTTGCCAGGAGCCGATACAAAATACGGGCAATGCCAAGATTACTACCATTGAAGGGCTTAGCGAGGACGGCGCCTCGCATCCCATTCAAAAAGCCTGGGAAAAAATCAAGGTGCCACAATGTGGTTATTGCCAGGCGGGACAAATGATGAACCTCGCAGGTTTATTAAACCAGTATCCAAAGCCAACAGAGGAACAAATCAACAGCATGATGGCGGGCAACCTGTGCAGGTGTGGAACGTATCACAGGATCAAACAGGCAATTAACAAAGTAATTAATAATTCGTAAGACTGACTGGATAATTAATACATCATACTAAACCATACAATCTGTGAGGATATTGCGCAGGTACCTCTTAATAATCATTTCCCTAGAGAAGAATAAATATTTTATATGACAACAAAGATCAATCGCCGCAATTTTATAAAGCTTGGCTCTGCTGCAGGTGGTGCATTATTAGTGGGCGTTCTTTTGCCAGGAGTTGGTTGCAACAATAACAGGAATTCTGAACCGGTAGCAGGTGATCCATTGCAGCCATCAGCCTATTTGAAGATTGAGCCATCAGGGGATATTACTATTTATTTTGCCAGGCAAGAGATGGGACAGGGTGTGAATACTTCCTTGCCCATGATCGTGGCTGAAGAACTTGATGCAGATTGGAGTAAGGTAAAGACAGCAATAATGCCTTACCATAAAGACTTTGTAAGGCTTAACGATCCTAAACCCGGGGAGTATTATTCTACCGGTGGCAGCCAGAGTGTTTTAGCAGATTGGCAGGAAATGCGTAAAGTGGGCGCCGTAGCCAGGGCGATGCTGGTAAAGGCAGCGGCAGATAAATGGAAGATTCCTGCAGAGCAGTGCAGTACAGCAAACGGTAGCGTTACCAACAATAACAATAAAGCTACTTTGAGTTACGGGGAATTGGTGGGCGATGCGATAAAACTGCCCGTGCCGAAAGAAGTAAAACTAAAAGATGTCAAAGAATTTACCTTGATTGGTAAAGCGGTTCCCAGGAAAAACTTACAAACAATTATTGCCGGCAAGGCTAAGTATGGCATTGATGTAAAAGTGCCGGGTATGGTGTATGCAGTAGTGGAACGCTGCCCGGTACTTGGCGGAAAAGTAAAATCGGTTGACAACAGCGCCTGCGGGCAGGTGAATGGTTTTATAAAAACGGTTCAGTTTGAAGGCACAGGTGTCCCCATGCATTTGCATGCAGGGGTTGCTGTGTTAGCGACTAACATTTGGAGCGCCATGAAAGCAAAAAATGTTTTAAAAACCGTTTGGGATGAAGGTGATAAAAACAAGGAATCAACAGATGAATTGTTCAGAAATTTTGAGAACAGGAGCAAGCAAAAGCCTGCCAACGAAATATATACAAAAGGAGATGCAGCAAAGGCAAAAAATCTGGGTGGCAATGTGCTGGAATCCGCGTACACGGCACCCTTTCTTGCGCATGGTACCATGGAGCCGATGAACATGGTGGCATCAGTAAAAAAAGATTCCTGTGAGCTATGGGGAACAAGCCAGTGGCCCGAATGGGCAGCAAGAGAGCTGGCAAAAGAGCTTTCTATTGATGAGAAAAATGTAAAGATTAATCTAACGTATATAGGCGGTGCATTCGGAAGAAGGCTATTCCACGATTACATGATTGAGGCCGCGAAGATTGCAAAGCAACATGATAAGCCAGTAAAAGTAGTTTGGGACAGGGTAGATGATATTCGCAATGATGCGTACAGGCCTGCCAACTATCACCGTATGAAAGCCTCCTGGAACAATGAAGGAAAGTTGCTTACCTGGCAGCATCACGTACTATCCACTTCTGTTAATGTAATGGTTGAAGGGGCCGACACAAAAAACCCTGCAGAGATTCTTGGCGGTGCTTCAGCAGATTTTTGGTATGATATACCCAATGTGCATACGGCCTACTCCAATGTCGATTTTAATTTACAACGGGGATGGTTACGCGCAGTTGAAATATGCATGAACGTTTTCCCGGTGGAATCGTTTATTGATGAAGTGGCAGGTAAGATGAAAAAAGACCCTTTACAATTGAGGCTGGATCTACTTTCTACTATGCCAAAGCGTAATGAGCCGACGGTGCAGCAGGACCCGGCACGTATTGCTGCAGTATTAAAACTGGCTGCTGAAAAAATTGGTTACCATAATCCAAGGCAGGCCAATCATTATATCGGTGTGGCAACACATGCATTTGCTTTTTGCCCCTCGTACGCAGCACATGCCATAGAAATTGAAATGCTGGGGCCTAAAAAATTCCGGATCGTTAAAGTAATTGCTGCCGTTGATTGCGGCATCGTGGTAAATCCTGATGGATTGAAAAGCCAGGTAGAAGGCGGCCTTGCATTTGCCTTATCGCAGGCATTGAAAGGCGAGATAACGGTAAAGGATAGCCGCGTTGAACAAAGTAGTTTTTTTGATTATGACCCACTGCGCTATAATGAAATGCCCGACATGGAAGTTTGTATCATTGAAAGCAACGAATCTCCGGGTGGCATTGGCGAAGTAGGCCTGCCGACTGTGGCGCCGGCATTGTGTAATGCCCTGGCAGCAGCCGGGCACAGGCCTTACGGCCTGCCTGTAAAAAAATACGGGTTTGAGTGGGTGTAAGGGATTGCGAGAACGTTTAGGCAAGCTATTTATCGAAAGGCAGGAAAAAAATGATTCCCCGTCCGAACGGTGTTCAAGTTGGCCGGGCACTGATAAGTAGCGGCAGGTTGCAATCTTTTATGGCCTTTTTCTATTACATTTATTATGCAGAAAATCGCATAAATAATAAATTTACAGAGCTATATGATTAAAATATATGCCATCTGTTTGGGTTTAATTTGCTTTTCTGTAAAAGCAAAGGCGGATCATATTTCAGGAGGCGAAATCTATTATACTTACGTGTCAAACCAAAACGGAACATTCACTTATAATGTGACCTTTAAATTATTCATAAGATGTCAAAGTACCACCGAAATTAAAAACCCTACAACGGTATCTGTTTTTGAAAAAGGCACCAATCGCCGCATAACAGATATCAGCGTAAAAATTTCATCTATTGAAAATCTTCAGTTGGCGAATACAGATCCCTGTATCTCTAACCCTCCTGATGTCTGTTTTCAGGCAGTTTATTATAATTTTACCCTTACGTTACCCGCATCTGATAGCGGGTATATTATAGCAACGGAGGCAAATTACAGGATAAATGGTTTCGCTAATGTCAAAGGCGGCCCGGGAGCCACTTATACAGCCGAGATTCCTGCAACCACGTCAGCACAAAACAGCAGTGCAAAATTTACTGGTAATAACCTGGTAATTGTTTGTGCAAATAATAAGTTCAGCTACAGTTTTGGTGCAAACGACCCGGACGGTGACCAACTTCGTTATTCTTTTTGCACCGCCTATGATTCCAAAAGCGCTGGCAATGTAGATGTCCCTGTAGAACCGCCTTCCTTTGTTCCTGTTAATTATACAAACGGCTTTAGCGCAGCCTCACCATTGGGAAACAGTGCACATATAGATGAAGAAACTGGCCTTATAACGGGCATAGCGCCTGCTACAGGTTTTTATTTGATTGCTGTATGTGTTCAGGAAATAAGAAATGGAGTGGTGATAGCTACCCAACGCAAAGATATACAGTTAAATGTAGCTGCATGTACCGTAGCGTCGGCTACTTTGTTGCCGGAATATTTATTATGTAAAAATTCTAAAGCAATACACTTAACTAATCTTTCGCCTTCTCCTGTAATAAACAGTTGGTACTGGGAGCTGAGTAATATTTCTGGTTTGGTTGTTTACACTTCTTCAAAAGAGAGTATTGATTATAATTTTCCTGATACCGGTAGATATAAAATAAAACTTATTATAAACCGGGGTGATAAATGTGAGGACTCTGCAATTTCTTTTGCGAGTGTTTACCCGGGCCTTGTTGCAGACTTTAATTTCTCGGGTACCTGTTTTACAAAACCGTTTATGTTTAGTGATAAATCCACTCCGGTTGGCGGTAAAATAAATTCATGGCATTGGTTATTTGGAACCGGCGATACTTCTGACAATAAGAATCCTGTGTACACTTATTTTTCACCGGGCGTAAATAATGTTCAATTGATTGCAACCAATACTTTTGGCTGCAAAGATACCATTGTAAAGCCTGTTACTGTTTTGGATGCGCAGCCAATTAAGCTTGGTTTCAATGATACACTTATTTGTAAAGGTGACTCAGTTACTTTAAAGGCTGAAGGCGAGGGGAATTTTAGCTGGAGCCCGGATCTTAATATTAATAACAACTCTACTCCAACGCCTGTAGTAGACCCGCCTTCAACTATCACCTACAAGGTAAATATTGATAACAACGGATGTACGAACAGTGACAGTATCTTAGTAAGGGTTGCAGATCACGTAGATTTAAAAATAATGAACGATACTTTAGTATGCAGTGGAGATACCATCAGGCTAAGAACCAATTCAAATGCGCTGAACTATTCCTGGTCTCCTGCAACGCAATGCATAGATTCTCATTTGCAAAATCCTCTTGTTGTCACAAACACTACTACCAGATATAGTGTTACAGCACGCATTGGTGGTTGCCTGGATACGGCAGCCGTTGTTGTAAAAGCAATTCCGTACCCTTCAGTAAACGCCGGAAATGATACGGCCGTTTGCTATAACACATCGGCTCAGCTCAATGCTACTATTACCGGCAGCTCCTTTAAATGGACGCCTCCTTCGGGCCTTGATGATGCAAATAAAATTAACCCTGTTGCATTTCCGTCTCAGACAACATCCTATATTTTGTCAGTTTCGGATACTTTGGGTTGTCCAAAGGTTAGCAGTGATACAGTCACGGTCAAAGTTTTGCCTTTGGTTAAAGCTTTTGCCGGTAACGATACTTCAATAATTGTTGGTGAACCATTACAACTGCATGCTTCGGGCGGTTCTGATTATCTCTGGACGCCCTCTACCGGTTTGTCTTCAGCCAGTTTAGCAAACCCTATAGCCATTTTCAATCAGGCTTTCGACTCAATCCGATATAAGGTGGTAGTGTTTAACGAAGCGAATTGCCGGGATTCTGATTTTATAACAGTAAGGGTGTTTAATAGCCCTGAACCTGTAATTTTTGTTCCTTCAGCTTTTACACCTAATGGTGATGGAATAAACGATTTTTTTTACCCTGTTGCTGTGGGCATAAAACAAATTATTTTTTTTCGTGTATACAATCGGTGGGGGAAATTGATATTCAGTGCAGGAGCCACCAATAAGAAATGGGACGGCACTTTTGAGGGCAAGGAACAGCCCCAGGATGTGTATGTTTGGATGGTAAAGGCTATTGATTATAAGGGAATCGTATACTTTAGAAAAGGAACAGTAACATTGCTCAGATAAATATTATCCCATCTTTCGCGAAGACATCTTTGACAAATGACTTTCTGAAAGCCATTACCAAAATAATTATGAACCTTCTTAGCCATCCATTTATTTTATAAGTTATTTCGTCAAGAGTCATTTTTTAAATTTATTAGTTGAAATAAATATAATTCCTTTTTACCTGAATCATTTATTTTTTGTCTGAATCAGGATTTTCAGGATTTACAGGATTATAGGATGTAATTAATCTACCTAATCCTTTCATCCTGTGAATCCTGATTCAGAAGTTCTTTACCTTTTTGTCTGAATCAGGATTTTCATGATTTACAGGATTTTCAAGATTGAGGAATGTATTTAATCTACCTAATCCTTTCATCCCGTGAATCCTGATTCAGAAGTTCCTGTCAATCCTGCTAATCCTTTCATCCTGTGAATCCTGATTCAGAAGTTCCTAATCCATCCATCCACCAAGCGCCTCGTTCCGGCTATTATTTATAGTAAACCGGTAAATAAATATAAATTTTATTTTTGTACAGAATTGCAAACCTGGTGACAAGGGTTGCCAACCTTCTAAAGGTTGGCAACCCTAATTCCCCCGCAATAACCCCTCCCCTTTTCCGTTTATGTTTTTTAATTTCCAGCTTATGAAAAATATACTATTTATCCTTTCTATTTCGTCCGCCGTACTTTTTGCCTCTTGTAAAAAAGACAGCAATTCAAAGCCTTCAGTTCCTCCCCCCAGCGACACACTTGGTGTAGGATGGGAAAAAGTAAATTCCGCGGATACTGCCGGGATTTTGGATATATTCTTTGTTAACAGTACTGGTTTTTTCTTAGGGACAAATGTGTATAAATCAACAGATGGCGGCGAGGATTGGTCAGCGGTTACTCATACGGGATTTAGTACATTCTCTTTTATCAATTTAGCAATGGGGAGCGAAATGAATGCCATCTTTGTTACCCCTAATAACCGCCTTGCTATAACGCATGATGGCGGCGCAGGCTTTACTTCTAAGCTTTTACAAGACAATTTTCTAACAGACGTTTTTTTTGTAAACGCAAATGTTGCCTATGCTGCAGGTGACCACATCTGGAAAACAATCGATGGCGGCGATAACTGGGTATCCCTCCATGATTTTGGGCCATCGGGTGGATGGAATTCGTTATCTTTTACCGGTGAACAAACGGGCTGGGTAATGAAAGCGAATGGTGTGTATAAAACAACAAATGGCGGTGTAGGCTGGCAAAAGTCGAATACCGATACCATTAACCTTCTCATGGGAGGTGCTATTTTCTCCCTTAATTCCGATACTTGCTATTTTACCAATACTCACTCCCTTTACAAAACTGTGGATGGGGGCGCTTCATGGACGAAGAGTTTCAATTTCACTTCTGAATGGTACCATGATATTCATTTTGTTTCAGCGAACGTTGGTTATATTTCGGATGGGCGCTTCGTTTTTAAAACAACAGACGGTGGAAATAGCTGGGCAAAGGTAATAGCGATGGCATCCTGCCGGCTTATGGAATTGCATTTTACGGATGCCAACCATGGATGGGTTTCAGGTGAAAAAGGCACCGTATTAAAATTTACTCAATAAGCTTTTCTACCTGATTAACAGCGTGTATAACACTTATCCCCTTTTTGTCTATATCGGCTTGCGCTAACAATTGATTCCTGATTCAGAAGTTCTTTTCTTTTTTGTCTGAATCAGGATTTTCAGGATTAACATGATTTTCATGATTGGGTATGTATTTAATCTACCTAATCCTTTCATCCTGTGAATCCTGATTCAGAAGTTCCTAATCCTGTGAATCCTTCCATCCTGTGAATCTCGATTCAGAAGTTCTTTACCTTTTTTGTCTGAATCAGGATTTTCAAGATTTACATGATTTTCAAGATTGGGGAATGTATTTAATCTACATAATCCTTTCATCCTGTGAATCCTGATTCAGAAGTTCTTCTAAATCCTCCTAATCCTTTCATCCTGTGAATCCTGATTCAGAAGTTCTTTTAAACCCTATAAACCTCTCATCTTGTAAATCCCTATTCCGACAATTATTTACAGTAAACCGATAAATAACCAGGATATTTATTTTATCAAATCATTCCAAACGCCCTCTGCCAATACACCTGATGAGAACCGGGGTTACCTGATCAAGATAAAATTACCTTTTAAAAATACGCTGCCGTTTTCATTGCTTTCTTTAATTGTATAGACGTACACACCGGCCGGCTGTTGCTTTCCATTAATGGTTCCATCCCACCCGTTGCTAATGTTTTCTGTTGAAAATATTTTAGTTCCCCATCTATTATAAATTGAAAAATCTTTCAACTCTAACGGAGTGCCAGCCGGAATTTTAAAAACATCATTTTTCCCGTCTCCATTTGGAGTAAAAGCATTCGGCATGTAAAGTGATTTGAGGATTTTTACAATAACTGATTTGCTTGCAACGCAGCCATCATTGCTTATTGCCGTTAAGGTATAAGTAGAATTATCCATCAGATGGACGGTAGTAGGTGATAATGAAGTTGGGTTTTCTAATTTATCTGCCGGCGCCCATTGAAATGAATTTATATTTCCTTCGATATACCCGCTTAATTGTAACTGGCTGCCAATGCCAATCATAGTATCCCGGGGAGTAATATTAATAACCGGTGAATTTACAGCCACACTCAGCATATTGGAGGTAATACTTATGTTTGAACAGGAATTGTTTATAGTTAGCAGGCAACGAACCTGGTCTCCGCTTGAAAGTTTGTTGCTGCTAAATGTTGGAGAATTATCACCTGCATTAGTGTTGTTTACTATCCATTGATAAACAGCATTGGTGCCTATGTTAATAGGATTGGCGTTGAATGTAACCGTTGTACCGGCACAAATAGTATCGGCAGAAGCGTTGATGTTTACTGATGATGCATCACCAGAATTATTATTGATTTGAATAGTATTTGAAATGGCCCGGCCACCAGCCACACAACTGTTGTTGTCGGAATACACGCAGGTGACAACGTCCCCCGGCTTCAATGTATTGCTCGAAAAACCCGGTGAATTAACCCCGGTATTTTGTCCGTTTATTTGCCATTGATATACTGATGAAGGGCCACCATCTGTAACAGTTGCATTAAAATTATTAGTTACGCAGTCGCATACGAAAGTGTTATCTGCGGTAATTTGGATAGATGGTTTAATAATATTATTGTTAGCATGTATAGTTATGGATTTGGTTGCTTGCAAGCCTGAATTATTACACGAGGGGCCGCCGCTGGTTACGGTACATTCAATCAAATCATTATCCTGGAAATCTGGCGCTGAATATACAGGGCTATTTGTGCCAACTGTAATTCCATTTCTAGCCCACTGATAGGTTGGCTTGAGTCCTGCAAAAGTGGCTTCAGCTTTAATGGCTGTTAAGCTATTTGAGCAAACTATTCCAGAAGGCGGGTCAAATGTGATCGTAGGCTGCGGTACTGAACTTTGTGGCGAAGATAATTTGATCACCCAATAATCAGTGCCTTCAACAATATACTTACCGGGTACTGGTTGGTGATAGCCTTCTATATCAGAGGAACTAGTATTACCGGCTGCTATAAAACTTCCATCATTCAAAGGTTGAATATAGCGAATCTCATCACCATCATTGCCACCAAAGCTTTTTTGCCATTGAAGATCACCTGCATTATTAATTTTAAATGCCCATGCATCCATATTACCGGAATTACACGTCAAATCATAATTGGAAGAGGAAGAAGAACCGGCTACCACGTAGCCTCCATCTGATGTAGTTTGAATAAAATAACCGGATTCATTCGCAGTTCCTCCATAACATCTCTTCCATTGAATATTCCCTACGTTATCCACTTTCAAAATCCATATGTCATAATCGCCTGGGCCGGAAGGCCGCTTACCGGTAACATCCCCATCGTATGAACCTGACTCGCCAGCAACGATATATCCACCGTCATTGGTTAACCTGACACAATGTGCTTCATCCAGTCCGGAACGCCGTATGTTTTTTGCCATTGAATATTTCCGGATTTATCAAGCTTTACCAGCCAGTAATCGCCTATTCCATGATTATCTTTAACATCTCCATCAGTTGATTCTTCCAATCCTGCAACGATGCAACCTCCATCTGCTGTTGACTGTATACTATTTGCCTGTTCATTTTTACTTCCGCCCAGGCACTTTTGCCAAATAAGGTTCCCGGTTCCATCAATTTTAATTACCCACCAATCCATACCACCATGATTTCCCTTTACATCGCCGTCATTTGACAAAGTATGCCCCGCAATAAAATAGCCACCATCAGCCGCTATTGATAAAGAAAGCGCATAATCTTCCTGGCTTCCTCCATACATTTTTTGCCATATAATATCCCCTTTATTATTCAACCGTATTACCCAAAAATCAAAACCGCCGTGATTACCTTTTAAATTACAGTTGGCGGATGCTGCTGAGCCAGCGACAACATAACCTCCATCAGCAGTTTGCAATATATAGGCTCCCACCTCTGAATCTGTACCACCCAAACATTTTTGCCATTGAATATTTCCCGATTTATCCAATTTCACAATCCAAATATCTCCAACTGTCGCATTACCATGATGCCCCATCACATCGCCATTATCTGCCCCATATGCAGAACCGGCAATAATATAGCCACCATCAGAAGTTAATTGAATGTTACCCGCATCTTCACCATCATTACTTCCTAAACATTTCTGCCACTGCACCACAGGCGCTTGCGCATATAGAAAATTATTTGCTGTTAATAAAAAGAAAAATAGGTATATGGTGGAATTTCGAATTAAGTTTAGTCGTGGCATTCTTAAATATAATTGTTAGCCCTTATTGGCATAAGTGTTTTCTCATGAAAATTAGTTTCTTCAAAAGATAATTATTTTCTCCCTTTTCAAACGTTCGCGCAGGGAGATTAGTGTAAAACGGGGAAATAAAAATATTCGATAAAAGTTGGTTTACTGTGTTGCGGTTTTTCTTTTTTGCCTAATCAGGATTTTCAGGATTATATGATTTTCAAGATTTTGGGATTTTTAAGATTATAGGATGTGGCTTAATCTTTTGAATCCTTCCATCCTGTGAATCCTGATTGAGAAGTTCCTAATCCTGTGAATCCTATCATCCTGTGAATCCTGATTCAGATGCTCTTCCTAATCCTTAACTCAGGCAATCCTTCCTAAACCCGGAAATAATCTTCCAGCTCGGTAAGCGTATCAGATGAGGTTTTAAGGTCTTTAATAATCCTGCCTTTTTCCATTAATAAAATACGTGTACACACCTCCGTTATATGGTTAAGGTCATGGCTGCTGATAAGAATAGACATTGGCTTTTTCGCATTCAATTCTTCCAGCATTTTTATCAATCTTATTTGCGAAGAAGGGTCAAGGTTGGCAAACGGTTCATCAAGGATAATAACATCCGATTCCTGTATCAAACACGCTGCTATCCCCACTTTAAACTGGTTTCCTTTTGAAAGGTCACGAATGTATTTTCCACTGTTTAAAATGGAGCTATCAAAAAAAGCAGTAAGGCCCGAAAGCATTTCATCCACATTTACTTTTGACCGGTTATGCAGCTTTCCTACAAAATAAAAATATTCTTCCGGCGTCAGGTAAGGAATTAAAAAGCCTTCATCAATATGAGCAGCCGTATAATTTTTCCAATCTTCGTTTTTTGAAACATCTTTATCATTGGAAAATACTTCGCCTTTATCTGCCTTTATCAAATCAAGCAACAAACGGAATAAAGTAGTTTTTCCCGCGCCGTTATTACCCACCAAACCTATAATACCATTTCCAATTTCCAGTTGCGGAATATCTACCGCCACTTTGTGGTTGTAAGATTTTAAAAGGTTTATTATCTCTATCATAGCTTAAAACTTATTACTTAAAACTCATAACCCATAACTCATAACTCATATCTCATAACTTATAACCCATAACTCATAACTCATAACTCCCTAAACCCCTCCAGCATTTTATACTTGTGCTTTTTAAATTCAATGGTAATTTTATCAATCCACCAATCCTGCATCAGCAAACTGATTATGCCTGCGATGCCTATTGCGGCAATGCCAGCCCATTTATTAATCAATAAGGCAAACGGAAGGTAAATGATAGCGCCGGCCGCAAGGATAACTAAAGAATACAACCATTGCGCAGCGCCGGTGCCCTGGTAATTGAAAGATGCGCGCTTGCTGAGATCGAGCCCTTTATAATTTCGTGTGCCGATAAAGCCGGTCAGGATACTATGCACACCAATATTAAAAAGCCAGGATGCAATTAATATTGGGATTAGTATTACACTTACGAAACCATAAAGCAAGCTGAGCAAAAAAGCAATGGAACTGAAAAAAATCAATAACATCATTTTGCTTTTTATGTAAGTTTTTACCTGGATGTTTGCTGCCATCAAACCATCAAAATGGCTGCTTTGCCAGGCAAAAAGAAATTGGCCGAAACTTACCATAAACATACCGGTAATAAAAATAGAGCCTACGAGCAGGATACCTAAATTACCGGCTTTAATATTTTCAGGCTTGAAAAAAATAAAACCATAAAATAAAAAAATTACAGAAAGCAAAAATAAACTTCGTGGCCTTTTATTGCGCAGGATGAGTTTGATATCTATAGAAATCAGGTCGCCATAAGTGCCAAATCTTTGCAGCCAGCTAAAGTCAGTTGACTTTTTTTTGCCGGTTGATCTTTCTAAATTTTCGAGATAAAAATTCTTTCTTAAAAAGATATTATTGTTATACCAGGAAGCAATGGCAAGGGCGATAAATACGAAACAAAGCGCGGGAACTTTTATAACTTTCATAAACACCACTGTCGATATTTCCCTGAAAGAAAAAATTTTAAAATAATCAGCAGCTGCCACCAAAAGAATTACAAGAAAAAAACCTATCAGCCACCATTGGCTCAGGATGGTTTTTCTTTTGATAAACAAAGCCATGAAGTGGTTAAAAATAACGAGGCTAAAAATAGTAACGGCCAAAGAAAGCGAAACAAGCGATCCATATTTTGCACTTACGGTAGAGATTATAAAAGGCAGGAAGAGGAATAACGGAAGGATTACAAAAATGCTAAACAGGGAACGAATATTTAAAAACCTTACCAATTGGCTGCGCTTAATATTCTGTGTTAAATAGGGCTGTACAGCCAGCGTTGGCAAGTCCTGCATAATCAACCGCATAATTAAATCAAAAGAAAAATAATAAAGAACAAACCCCATGAAAACAGGTATTACATCCTGGCCCGGAAAAGCCTCAGATAAAATCTTATCAAGGGAAAAACCGATGAAAACAGCAACCGCTGTCAGGTACAAAACAAAAAAACCGATGATGATTTGAATGGCGGCATTTCTTCCTGCGCTCCGGCTTCGCCAAAAGGATTTCCACTGGTGTTGTAATAAAGTGTAGATCAAAAATTTATTTTAAGAGGGCAAAGCAAAAATAAAATACTGGTTCTAAAAAATAAGCCTGAATATAGTAAACAGACATTTAATGAAGATTTTTATTTTCGCAATTTTTGAGTTGCATTAATCAATCTTTGTGGTAAAGGGCTTTAAGCTGAATGCTTAAACTTTAATTCTGAAATCATTTCATTTGCATAAATTATATTTTTTTATGCAACGAAATACCTTTAGTTGTTGTCATCTGATTTAAATAATAAAGTTTTGTATGAAATATAAATTGAATTGGATGTTGTTTTTACCCGGAATATTTTTCTTTTCAAGGTGTAAAAAATATGATCTAAAAGCCATAAATGATAATTCAATCCCGCTATATAATTGCTCAGAAAAAACCGGAGGAATGCCCTACATATGCTTTGACTCTTTGATGGAAGATAGCCGCTGCCCCACAGGGGTAGAATGTATCTGGCTAGGCACAGCTATTATCCAAATAACCTTTCATGAAAATCGAAATTCCCATACATTTAAAATGTCGCCGCAAGGTTTCCCAACTTTAGGCTACACAAATGATACAACTATCAATGGCTACAAGATCAGTTTTATTAAATTAGAGCCATATCCTGAATTTAATAAACCTGCACCTCTCCCACAGGACATACGAGCCACATTTAGTATCACACATTAAGAGGAATGAGGTGAGGGCGGCGTAAGCCCGTCCATACAAAATAAATCGAGCCTACGGCTCTGCAAAAAGCCAGCCCTATAGGAACGGCCGATTTTCTACCAATAGGTAATAGCTCATTGTCTTGTAAAAAACTTTTTTACTTTTAATCAATAACTATTGAGTAATTACAAAAGGCCCCCTGAGGTTATTTTGTGCCGAAATGATTACCACATTATAATAGCCTGGCGGTAAAATAACAAATTGCTTCAGGGGAATATCCCCATCATTTAAGTTCAAATTATTTTGATGATAAACGATGCGCCCCATTGCGTCAGTAATCTTGATAGAGGCTTTCTCCGCATTTCTAATTCCCGAGATAGAAAAGATAACATTTGAACTATTACCCGGGTTCGGGTAAATCTTAAGTGCTGCGGGATCTACATACCCTTTTACCGAAATGACATTTGAATAAACAAATTTTCCATCAATATTGGTTTGCTTCAGCCTGTAATAAGTAATGCCATCATAATTATTCATGTCTTTTTGCTGGTAATGCGATTCTCCATTGGAATTACCATTGCTAACAACAAAACCATCAAAGACAAAATTATTATAGTTTGTTGCATAAGCCCGTTCTACATCAAATCCTTTGTTATTGTATTCGCTAAGCGTTTTCCATTTAAGTTGTACTTCTGTGTTACTGACGCGCTCCCCTTTCAATTCGAGCCCTGTTACAGAAAGCGCGCCCAAAGAACAAAATACACCACATTCATTACTATAAAGCATCCTTTTTGCCAGGGGAGTTTTTGCTAATATTTTATTGGCCGGACTCAACTTTACAATAAAATTATTCCCTTTGAAAAGATTTTTTATGCTATCAATTTTTTCTAAAACCAGATCGTTGTAATTAAATGAATGTGGCTTTTTAAATGATTGCAACTGCGCATTTGTAATGCTATACGCAAGTGTAAATAAAATCAATAAGGAAGCCGTAAAATATTTCATACTTAAAATTAACTAACCTTGCCAGTATCAAAGCTATAAGTAATTGTTTGTGGGTTTCCGTTATTTGAATAGTACCATTGGATGCTGGTGGCTGCTGCAATTGTAATATTTTCATTTAAAAGAGGGCAACCGCCGGAGCAATCAGTGCTTGACTCGCTGTAGGAAGTAATAATTCCGTCTTTTATTTTAATATCATACACAGGTGTGGCGGCTATGCCATCATAATACCTGATTTCAAAATCATTTTTTTGCACTGATAATAATGCTTTTTGAATTTTCGAAGTTGATGCATCAAATGATTTATTAATTGCAAAATCAGAAATATTAGGGCTACCGGTTTGCACAACGCCGCCGGCTCCTCTGGAAAAAGCAATAGACATGCCCGCCTGCTCTGATTGAACCGCCACTTCATTTATATGATCTGGAGTACTTCCTGCACCTGTTGTTAAATTCGGGCTAAATAGGTACGTTCCTACCGACGGTACAACAGCCGGTACGGGCGTAATTTGTGTTTGTTTCTTGCTTGGATGTTTACCAGCGGTTGTAAAGCTTAGGCAGAAAAAAGTTGCCAAAAGAAACATGCATGTAGATTTGCGCATTTTTATATAATTATTAGTTAGAGTTCAGAAGATTAAAAAAACTTCTTTGAATTAGATTCCGCTGGGAGGCTACATAAGTTGATAATCAAAGGTATGGATATTTTGAACATGAAATAAAAAAATTAATTTACAGTTACAAACAAATAATTACACCTATGCATTGGTGTTATATTTTGCAGAGATGGCGAAAATCTCCCATTCCTGGCTGGCACCAACAGCAACCGCGACTTATTTACAATAATCTAATACAGCATCAAATATTTCTTTGCGGATAGGATTAGGATTGTAATAATAACCGGTTGGCAACAAGCCCATATTCTGGCGATTAATTAATAAGATAACAGAAACGTTTAAAGAAGGCACAACAGCAATGCTGGTTCCGGTAAAACCTGTATGCCCGAATGAACCGGCCGGTGCGTTGTTCATAAATGAATTATCAGGGTCCATCATCCAGCCAAGGCCGTTTTTAAAATCATCTTTGGTTAAAAACAATTGAAGCGTTTTTTTAGAAATAAATTGTTTGGAGCCTGCTTTACCATGGTTCTTGAGCATGTCAACCAACTTCTGCAAATCATCAACAGTAGAAAACAAACCTGCATGGCCGCTAACACCATGAAGCGCATACCAGGCGTTGCCATCATTTACCTCGCCACGCAGATTATATTGCCGCCATCCGTTCCATTGATCGGGATTTATTTCTTTAAAAACATACCCCAGCGAAGTATCGTGCACCATTCTTGTTTCAAAAGGGTTGCCTTGAGAAGTAACCGCAAACTTTGTAAACTTGCCGGAAGTAAGCGGGTTGTAGGTTGTGTGGTTCATTCCCAACGGGATAAAAATATTTTTTTGATCAAACTGATCTAATGGCATCCCGGAAACTTTTTCTATTATTTCGGCCAAGAGCATAAAACCCAAATCACTGTACTTTCTTACTTTGCCTACAGGAAATGCTAAAGGCAATTCACCAATTAATTTATAAACTTCCTGCTTGTTGGAAGCCCTGTAAAAAAGCGGGTACCATGTAATAAGCCCCGCAGTATGCGTTAACAGGTTTCGGATAGTAATTTGTTTTTTATAGCCTGCATTAAATGCGGGAATGTATTTTCCAACCGGATCATTAACTTTTAAAAGCCCGCGGTCAACTAGCAACATGATAGACGTAGTAGTGCCTACCACTTTTGTGAGAGAGGCAAGGTCGAATAAATCATCAGTTGCCATCGCTTCAGGATGAGCAAGGGGCTGGTTTGTAAAATCATTTCTCTCTGCATAGCCAGAGGCTTTTCTACAAAGAACCTTGTTGCCTTTTTTTATTTCAACGACCGCACCGGGAATCACTTTATTGTTTACTTCACTTTGCAAAATGCTGTCAACTGTTGAAGTAAGTTTTTCCAGCTTCGACTTTTCTCTATTTTGCTGCGCTGAAGAATCATGAATTGAAAAACTAAAAAAAATTAGTAGCGTTATAATTTTCTTTTGCATGAAGCTATTCATTTTTTAAAAGTATAGTAAACCAACAAATTTTGATGATTTTTATTTTGAAGAAACGAAAAAACTAATCGAGCTCCGGGCAGATAATTACAAGGATTGTTTTGGGATTTTCCTACCGGGTATGTTATGAAATTAAAATAGAACTATATTTCCATCTCTAACAAGGCATAGCTTAAAGATTTACCGTGTGTATCCAAAGCCAGGGAAGTAGTTACGCCACCCGACAAAGCGTTCTTGCAAACAAAAAGCAAGGAAGAAATATTAGGCAATTCATAACGGGTAACTTCTCCTGCCACAATTTCTTTCAGGTGCTCCTTCACATTATTAGCCGTGCATCTGGAACACAGCAATTCATAATCTGATTCATTGTAAGGTATCAGTGACAGCATTAACGTATTTCCTTTGTCACCTGCGCGGCTATGGGCTATTTCAAACAATTTCATGATTCAAAAATTTTTACTTGTGGTGAAATACTATCGCGCCCTATCAAAATTGATACAATACCAATTACTTCATTAATATATTTTCTGGCACCGCCTCCACCGGCTGGGCCGTTTGTGTACAAAGCCTCCACTTCTTCGCCAACCAATGCTGCATCTTCTTTAGTATCCGCTTTTGCAGCCACCCGAAGCCTCACTTCATATGGAACACCTGTATTACCAAAAGTTGTTTTATGCATGGACTGGACACCAATAAAATCAATTCGAATCTCGCTGAAAATATGCTGCAACCTTGTTTGTATAATTTCAGAAGCCAGCCTTGCTCTTTCATAGGCGAAAGCACCTGCGTAAGATATTTCCCCTTCCCCCAAAAAAAATGCTTTGTAACCGATGCTTGCTTTATAGGTAAGGGGTTTTGCCTTACCACTTCCACCCGAAACCTGTACTTCATCTTTACCTGTTTCTTTTAATTTCACTTTTGTAAAATCGGCTATAACATCAGGGGTAACATATTCATTCGGGTCCATTACTTCGTAAAGCAATTGTTCCTTTACTGTTTGCAGGTTAACCACGCCACCTGTGCCCTCTGCTTTACTGATAATAGCGGAACCGCCTGGCGAAATATCAACAAACGGATGCCCTAATTTATCAAGGCCATCTACTTTTTTAAGTACATCATCAGCAAAATAACCACCGGTAACCTGTCCCGCACATTCCATCAGGTGTCCGATAATCGTGCCTTTACCCATAAGGCCATAGTTATTTATATCCCAGCCAAATTCATATACCATCGGTGCAAGAAATAAGGATGGGTCAGCAATCCTTCCTGTGATAATAATTTGTGCACCTGTTTTCAATGCCTCAATAATTGGTTCAGCACCGAGGTAGGCATTGGCCGAAATAATATCGTATGCACTTAAGGGCTTATTGTTCTCAATACAATTAAAAGAAGTAGCATTTTGTTGAATAAGCGAAAGAACATCATCCCCAATAATAGCAGCCACTTTAATTTTTACATTTTGCTTTTGCGCGATCTCAATAATTTTCTTTGCACCCTCAATAGGATTAGCAGCCCCCATATTTGTTATCAGCCTTGTATTATTTTTTAATAAATGCGGTAGAAGTGCTGTTATCCTTTTTTCCAACAAAGGGTCATAGCCTTTTGACGGATCAGCCATTTTTCTTTTTTGAGCTAACCCAATGGTGCGTTCTGCAAGGCATTCCAGCACTAAATAATCGAGGTTGCATTTTTCAGCAAGTACGGTTGCAGGTTCGATCCTATCTCCGGAAAAACCCGCACCACAACCAATTCTGAGAACGTTTTTTCTTTTCATGTTTTTTAGTACATGTTAATTACAAAAAATACATAAGTTCTTTCAATGCAAGGCAGCCACGCATTTTTATCCATAATAGGCCTTACTTATACTTATTTTCATCAAGCCTGAAAAAGCGGACGGCATTGTTGAATAATATATCGCGTTTCTAATCGAAAGAAAGATAGCTTGCATTTTCTATTACCCCAATTGAAGTTTCCAGAAGTTTAGGCCATACCATCAAATCTGTTCCATACATAATTCTTTTTTCAAATCCCGCCTGCACCATTCTTTTAATATAATTGTTTACTTCATCCAGTGGATAACTCCATATCAGCCCTGCAACATCAACATATACATAAGCATTAGCGCCCATTAATGCGAGCATATTGTCAATCATTGGGTAACCTGCATGCATTACCCACACTTTTAATTTAGGATGGCGGGCGAGCAAATCTTCAAGTAATAAAGGATTGCCCATAGAGGCACGGTATTTCGGAGAAGTAATATTTGCCATTCCATTGCCCCCTGTACCCATATGGATACCTACCGGTATATTTAATTTTTCTGCTGCTGCGAAATAGGGATCAAGCGAAGAATCGCTTGGCGATAAGCCCTGGTATTGAACAGCCACTTCGGCCATTACTTTATAAAACCCTGATGAAAGTGAATCAGTGAAAGCTACTGCCGTCATGTCTTTAGAAGAACCTATTCCAATCGCCGGAATTACTCTGCCAGGTGCAGCATTTTGCCAGTTACGAAGAATTGATGCATCACCGCTTGCGATAACAGTTATGTTCAGCCGTTTCATTGTTGCAATCAATGAATCCTGGAATTCTTTATCACATTTGGCAGCTTTTAATGGAGTTGCACAATCGGTATTCAAAAGTGATGGCGGAGGTTGATTTGGGTCGCCACCTGGCATATCACTTAAAAACCAGGGGCACATATCTACCGCAAAAGCTGGGTTCACTTTCATCGCATGAACATGCACGTCAATTATGGGTAAATGTTTTTTTTCTGTGCTTTGAGCAAATGTTTTTTGTGAAATAATCAGGAAACTGATGCAAATAAGAAAACGAAAATACTTTTGTATCATGTGATGATTGTTTAAATTTTATAAATGTATAGAACCAGTTAGTAATGCAATAATAGTCATAATGATTGTAGTACCCCATGCCCATTTGAAAATAAATTTCTGATGATCCCCTAAATCCACTTCTGCCAAACCTACTAGTAAAAAAGTAGAAGCGGTAAGAGGGCTTAACGGGAAGCCCACTGTCATTTGCCCCAATAAAGATGCCCTTCCAATTTCAAGCGGGTCAACACCCAACTGAGTGCAGGTATGGCTCAACACCGGCACTACTCCGTAATAAAAAGCATCGGGTGTAAAGAGTAAACTTGCAGGCATACTGATAATAGCTGTAATTACCGGAATAAAAGATGCATGTTCTTTTGGAATTAAATGAACCAGGTTAGTGGCCATAGCTTCTATCATTTTAGATTCCGTTAGAATACCCGAATACACTCCTGCTGCGAATATCATACTTGACACCAAAAAAATATTGGCGCCATGCCTTTTTATGATCTTTTGCTGATCTGAAATTTTGCTATAGTTGAACAGTAAGGCAATGATACTGGCTGTAACAAATAATACCGGAGCAGGAATGGCACCGGTCAATAAAATAATGATTAATGAAACAGTTAGCACGGCATTGACGAAAATTAATTTTGGCCTTCGTAATGATTTTTGTTCGTCAGTAAAATTATCTTTATGGTTATACTCAAACACTATCACGCCAAGGCGTTTTCTTTCTCTTTTTCCAAAAATATAGGCTACAAATAAAACCCAAATAATTCCACCCAGCATAGCGGGGATATTGGGATTGAAAATATGCACCGCATCAGAGTGTAATGCTGATATTGCCCTTACGGAAGTGCCTGACCAGGGTACAAGGTGCATAGGGCCTACACTTAAGGCTACAATACCAACCAACACCAGCTTACTTATACCAAGCTTATTATATATCGGTAGAAATGCTGAAAGCACAATCATAAATGTTGCTGTTCCATCGCCATCCATGTGAACCATCATTGTAAGTATTGAAGTGCCTATTACAACTTTTAGTGGGTCACCTTTTACCGAGTGGACAATAAACGCAATTACCGGATCAAATAAACCGGCATCCAGCAGAACTGAAAAATATAAGACAGCAAACATCAGGAGGATACCTGTAGGGGCAACCTGTTTTATTCCAATTAACGCCATCTCCCCTACTTCCTTATAATTGAAGCCGGCGATTAACGCAATAATAACAGGCACTAAAACCAAAGCTGTTATTACAGATAAACGCTTTGTAATTATAAGCACCAGGAAAATTACAATGGTTATTAAACCATACATTGCAAGCATTGTACCTTTTACATTTTATTTTAATGCTGAGCCATTCTCCTTAAACACTTTTGAAAAAAATAATACATGATAGGGCAATGAATTCTGCCAGTATTCCCAGTTATGTGTACCAGGCCTTTCTGAATAATCATGTGGAGTGCCGTTAAATATTAATCGCCGGTGTAGTTCACGGTTTACGTCTATAAAAGGGTCATCAACACCATCATCAATGATAAGTTTAAGGTTTGCCGCCTTTATTTTATCTGTCATGTTAATAACAGAAGCATCGGAATATGCCTTTGGGTTAGTTTCAATCGGGCCTAGTATACTTTCAAATTCTTTCTTTATACCTTCCATGGAAGCCGGAGGAAATTTCCATTCCCTCATATCCGGATTCAGGGCGCCACTCATGCTTTCTGCTGCGCAATACAAATCCGGATGCCGCGCCGATAAATACAATGAGCCATATCCACCCATCGAAAGGCCTGTAATTGCCCTTCCTTTTCTATCTTTTATTGTACGGTAACTATTGTCGATTTTTTCAATAACCTCTTTAGTGATATAGGTTTCAAACTGGCTTTCTTTTGAAACAGCGCTGTTAATATAATAACTAAATGATTCACCTTCAGGCATCACAATAATTAAATTGTACTGGTCCGAAAGGTTTTGAATAAGGTTAGCAGGTGTCTTTTTTATCCAGTCATCAAAATGCCCAAACCCGCCATGTAAAAGGTATAAGACAGGGTAAGGGCTGGTATTTTTAGAATAGGATGCAGGCAAAACGATTACTGCCTTATAATCTTTATTCATTACTTTACTGGGGATATTAATTGTATCAACTTTTGCTGCAAAATTTTTGCTCTGTATGAATACAGAAAGAATTACCAGGAAATATATTTTTTTCATGTATGAGATATTTTTTTGAATTTGACTTGAAAGTTAGTTATTATTTTTTTTCGAAAAAGAATAATGTTATGGGTAATTTATTTTTCACGGCAAAATAGAAATTCATTATTTGTTTGTTTACTATAACTAAAAAAATTACGGCTATTTATCACCGTTATACACTCTGCAATGACGATTTTACCTATTTAATTTCCCCCAATAATCTTAATTAATTCATTTATTTCCACAAAGCCAGAAACATAGTAAACCAACAAATTTTGATGATTTTTATTTTGATGAAACGAAAAAGGCTTTTGCTTTAAAGATGAATTTGACGACAGTTATTTCTTAAAAGTAATTTCCTAATAGTTATTACCTATTATGCTTCCAAACTTCTTTGAACCAAATTCTGAACCCATGTATCATCATCAGTATTTACAGAGGCAATCCATTCCTCATCCGTTAATGAGGTTCTATATCGGATTAAGGGCAATGCATCAGAGCCTGCGAGGTTCCTGAATTTTTTACTCTTTCCAATTATAATATCATTGATGGCATCTGCGACTACCTCTGGTTGTATTTTCCTTTTAAGGGAAGCCCCATAAAAAGCACTTACTCTTTGGACACGGGGATAATTAACACTTAGGTGGCTTTTGCCTTTTCTGAAAATTGGAGTAGCGATAACCCCTGGCTCAACGATGGCAATTCTTATATTGTAAGGTTCTACTTCCTGTGCCAGGCTCTCGCTTAAAGCCTCTACTGCAGCTTTAGAAGCGCAATAACCGCTTTGGAATGGCATATACATTTTTCCTAAAACAGATGTGTTGTTAATGATACAACCTGCTTTTCTTTCACGCATAGAAGGTAATACTGCCTGGATACACCTTAATGTTCCAAAATAATTTGTTTGCATTTCTTCTTCAAATGAATGGATCGGTAATTCTTCTATCGGCCCGGCTTGCGAAACACCCGCATTATTTATAAGAACATCAATAAATCCTTCTTTTTGAAGTACACTGCCAATTCCATTTTTTACAGATTCATCATCATTTACATCCATAGTAACGATATGTATCGGAAGGTTTTCTTTTTCTGCCAGGTTTTGTAACTCCGGCGATTTTTGTGGGTTTCGCATCGATGCGTATACGTTATGGCCTTTCCGGCCTAAGGTTACAGCGGTAGTAAAACCAATTCCTGTACTAGTTCCGGTAATAAAAACGGTTGCCATAATATTTGCTTTTATTTGTTTGAGATAAGTAAACTTTTGTGATCCGCCCGCAGCATTTGTTATTTTCGAATGTACGAACAACTATAATCTTTTGGAAGAATTATTTTGTATTAGATATCGATTATAACATCTGCATATTTATAGTAAAGCAATAAATAAACCGGATTTATATTTTTGGTTAACAGTAATGCTTATACGAAATAAAAAGCACGGCTAAGACTGTCATTTCAGTTGTTTATGCAACGGAATGAAAGAAGAGGGATTATTTTTATTTAAATGCCAACCACTTTCCTTTTATTGAATCATATTGTTTTCCAATTTCTTTTTTAATTATCTTTCTGCCTGAAAAATTATTCTACTATTACTTTAATTTATCAATTTCATGAGAGGCTTAATGATGGATTACCAGCTCACTATTCCCACCATACTTAGAAGGGCAGAAAGTTTATTTGCAAAAAAAGAAGTCGTTACCCGCCTTCCGGACAGAAGTACACACCGTTATACTTACGGTGAATTTGCGAAGCGTACAAAAAAATTAGCCGTGGCCCTTCAAAAGCTTGGTATAAAGCAAGGTGACAGGGTGGCAACCCTTAGTTGGAATCATTACCAGCACCTGGAAGCTTATTTTGGTATTCCTTGTATGGGAGCGATTGTACATCCCTTAAATATCCGGTTAAACCCTGAAGACCTCGCCTATATCATTAATCATGCGGAAGACAAAATCATCATAGTTGACCAGGTGTTGTTGCCCTTATTTGAAAAATTCAAAAACAATATCAACGTTTCCAATGTTATTGTAATTCCGCAAATTAACGAGCCATTACCAAAAGGTTATTTAAATTATGAAGGCGTGATATCAAGTGGTGATGAGTCACAGTTCGAAGCATTTGAAGGAGATGAAAACACTGCTGCCTTCCTGTGTTACACTTCGGGAACAACAGGGAAGCCAAAAGGAGTTATGTATTCCCACCGTTCGATCATGCTTCATAGTATGGCATTTCTTTTAAATTGTGTAGGTATGGGCACCTTTGAAAATGATGTGCTGCTTCCTATTGTTCCGATGTTTCATGCCTGCGCCTGGGGCTTTCCATATAGCTGCGCATTTGTGGGCGCTACGCAGGTATTTCCCGGCCCTTATCTTGATGCGGAAAATTTATTGGATCTTTTTGAATCTGAAAAAGTAACACAAACCGCCGGCGTGCCCACGGTAATGATGAGCGTTTTAAATATGCTGGATACAGATCCTCATAAATACAAACTTTCATTACGTTCCATAACAATTGGTGGTTCTGCAGCTCCGCGCTTTTTAGTTAAATCTTTTGACGAAAGGTATGGCATTAAAGTACTCCATTCCTGGGGCATGACAGAAATGTCTCCCCTCGGCAGCACTGCAGTTATGACCAGCAAAATTCAAAAATTACCTAAAGAAGAGCAATACGACTATATGATGAAACAAGGGCTGCCTGCACCTTTTGTGGAAATTCGCGGAAGCAATGAAGAAGGTTTTATACCATGGGATGGAAAGACGATGGGCGAATTGGAAGTACGCGGCCCGTGGGTAGCTGCTTCTTATTACCGCGATCCGGAAGCGAAGGAAAAATTTACTTCTGATGGATGGCTAAGGACAGGTGATATTGTTACGATAGATAATGACGGATGTATTGCCATAAGGGACCGAAGCAAAGATGTTGTTAAATCCGGGGGCGAATGGATTAGTTCGATTGCACTGGAGAATACTTTGATGGAACACCCTTCCGTGTTGGAAGCTGCTGTGATTGCAGTTCCCGATAACAAATGGATAGAACGCCCTTTTGCCTATATAGTTCCTAAAGAAGGTAAGGCTGTTTCGCCAGGCGAACTAAAGGAATTCCTTACAGGCAAGTTTGCAAAATTCTGGATTCCAGAAGAGTACGCAATCATCAATGCCATACCTAAAACCTCGGTAGGCAAGTTTAAGAAATCTGCTCTCAGGGATTTGTATGAAAAAGAACATTCATCTTCCAGCTAATTATTGAGCGCCTGGTATACCAAAGGCACAAATGTTTTGTCAGCATCAGCTACATGCGGCCCCCACATTTGATGATACAACAACATGATCATATCTTCTTTAGGGTCTACGAGGTAAGAAGTGGAAAATACACCACCCCAACCGTAGGTGCCTTCCTGGCTCGGAGTAATTCTGCTTCCATCTTTTGAGACGATGAAAAAACCAAAGCCGAAACTATTTAACCAGGCATTAGAACCAATATTCGGATGCATGCCGCCAATCTGGTTCATCGTCATCATTCGCACGGTATTGGGCCCGAGCAAGCGCACGCCATTGTAGGTGCCGCCATTCAAAAACATCTGTAATAAAATCGCATAATCATGGATGGTAGATGAAAGGCCGCCGCCACCCGAAAAATAATCTGTTTTTTCAAGAGGAAAATTCATATCGAGTGCCCCGTCAAAAACCGATTCCTGCTTTTTAGTAACACCTGTCGAATCCTGCAGGAAAAAATTAACCAACCGTGATGCTTTACTATGAGGCACATTAAAATAAGTATCGTTCATACCAAGTGGCTGAAAAATCTTCTTTGTAAAAAAATTCTCAAGCGTCATGCCTGACCATTTCTCTACCAAATATCCCAGCACGTCCATATTCAATCCATACATCCAATTTTCACCTGGTTGAAAAAGCAATGGCAGGGTTCCCAGGCGCTCCATTGCGTCAGCAAGTGACTGGCCTTTGACTCCTACTCCACCTGTAACTTTATTTTTTGCATAAATAGCATCTGCTTCTTTACTGCCGATTGCCGGATAGCCAATGCCCGACGTATGTGTGAGCAAATCAAAAATAGTAACCGGGCGTTTTGCAGGCACAGTTGTATAGGAACTATCTTTTTCATTAAAGGTTTGCAATACGGTTTCATGAGCGAAGGATGGAATGTATTTGGAAACAGGGTCTGTCAAGGAAAATTTTCCTTCTTCCCACAACATCATCACAGCTGTTACGGTAACCGCTTTTGTTTGCGAAGCAATGCGAAATATTCCGTTTTTATCAAGAGGTGCTTTTGTATCCAGGTCGTTATAACCGTATGATTTATAAAATACAATTTTCCCATGCCGGGCGATTAGCGCGACTGAACCGTTGACCCAATTCTTATTTACCCATTCCTTCATTCCTGAATCAAGGCGTGCAAGCCGGGAAGCAGAAAAACCAGCGGCTGCAGGGGCAGCTTCTGTAAGAACTTTTGGTTGCGTCTGAGCATTGCTGGTATAAGCGGTTAAAATAAACAGCATGAAAAAAATAAGGAAATAACGATGCATGGCTTTTAATTTTTGTATTATCAAAAATAGGGATTTAATTAAACTGAAAAAGGATTTATGCTTAAATATTAAAAGAAAGAAATAGAAATATTTTCTACTTGCTATTTCAGGTAAATTTTTTATTTACCTTTCCTGTATATAACTTACTTAGATATTATTTGAGAAATTAAAAAAACAATTGCTTTAATTAAAAAATCATTATTAGATGAGGCTAAAAGATAAAATTGCCCTGATCACAGGAGGGGCTAATGGAATAGGGCTTGCGACTGCAGAGCGTTTTGCAAAAGAAGGAGCTAAGATTATTTTGTGGGATATTTCTGAAAGTGGAAATGAAGTAGCTGCACGTTTAAAAAACGAAGGGCATGATGCCACCTTTAAAAAAGTATCCGTCACAAATGAAGATGAAGTGAAAAAAGCAGTGGAGGATGCGCGTAATCATTTTGGCCGCATTGATATCCTGATCAACAATGCCGGCATTACAAAAGACAGGACTTTGCTTAAAATGTCGAAAAAGGAATGGGATGATGTAATTGCTGTCAACCTTACTGGCGTTTTTAATTGCACACAGGCGGTAGCTCCGATTATGAAAGAGCAAAATTATGGCCGCATCGTTTCCGCGTCTTCCAATGTGGCCATCCGTGGCAACTATGGGCAAACAAATTATGTGGCCACAAAATCGGCAATCATAGGAATGACCAAAGTATGGGCTATGGAATTAGGCCGTTTTGGAATTACTGTCAATTGCATCGCACCCGGATTTATTCACACTGCTATGACAGATGCTATGCCAGAAGAAGTACGTAAACAAAGTATTCCAACTATACCTCTTGGCAAATGGGGGTTTCCGGACGATATTGCAAACGGATACCTTTACCTTGCCTCTGATGAAGCATCTTTTGTCAGTGGAATTTGTTTGACGATTGATGGCGGAGCAGCAAGGTAATTGTCGGAGGACGAAGGATACCTGAAGTTATATTTTATAGTAAAACAACAAATAAACCAAATTTTTATTTTCAACGTTATACGCATCCAGTTGAAACAGAATGAGTTTTAAACACAAACTTAAATATTTAGTTAGTGCCGTAATTACTTTTTAATCTTTAGAATAACACCTGATATCCATAATTATTTTCCTTTTTGCAAAGTTGACAGAAGCATCGACAATTATTAGCTATTCTCCTTTAATCATAAAATTTGATTATCATTATTTCGTATATAAAATGTCAATAAAATATGACATTGTTTAATTGTATTTAAATATCTATTTCCAACGTTTTATTTGATGCTTTTAAGATTCCTGGTTTTGATGATCGGGAAATTTTTTTGATATTTTATTTAACATCAATTAAACTTTACGCATGCAACCATGTCTGAATTAAAAACCTTAAAAAAAACTTTATGAAAACTAAAAATCTTTTCCGGCTAACTATCTTAGCCGCCTCTTTTAGCACCCTGTTACTGGGATGTAAAAAAGACAATACAAATTCAACAGCGGACGGAACTGCAACAACAGCAGCAAACGTACAAACGTCCTCTGAAGACGTTACAATGGTTTCAAATGAAAGCGACGCTGTATCTGATGATGCGCTTGCAGCATTAAATGGAAATGCCACTGTTTCAGGGTCAGCCGATAGAACTTATGGTACTGATAATATTAAAATTTCTATTTGCGATGCAACTATTTCGTACGACACCACTTCCACTACTAAAACAATCACCATAGTTTATAATGGCACTAATTGTAGCGGTAACCGTACACGCACAGGTACCGTAACTATAGCCGTACCTCGTGGGCAGCATTGGAACAAAGTGGGTTCTACTGTAACTATTACTATTGACAATTTAACCATTACGCGGGTGAAGGACGGTAAATCAATTACGATTAACGGAACCAAAACTATCACCAATACAAGTGGCGGCCTTATTCTGAGTTTAGCTACTCTTGGTTCAATTACAACAGATGTTTCCGCCAACTTGTCTATTACTTTTGCGAGTGGCTTAACCCGCAGTTGGCAGGTAGCAAGGCACAAAGTGTACACCTATAACAACGGTATTGTTGAAACCGTTACAGGCACCCATTCCGATGGCGCTAATAACAATATTGCGATCTGGGGCACTAACCGTTTTGGAGTGGATTTTACTGACATGATCACTTCGCCAAAAGTTTATAGCCAGTCATGTAATTTTGAATTAACAAGCGGCCAGAATACAATTACAAGATCGGACAATATCTCGTCTGTGATTACTTATGGCCTTGATGCAAACGGAGACGTAGCAACCTCTTGCCCGCTATCATCAGATGGGGGTTATTATTATGCAAAACTGGTTTGGACTAATGGAAACAACGGTAAATCATATACTTATATTTACCCTTATTAATAAATTACTTTCATTGAGTAAAAGAGCCCATGAAATTTTCATGGGCTCTTTGCTTTTAATAAATTACTGCTCTCCTAAATAAGATGAAATTTTATTTTTTTATACAGTAATTGCTGGCTCTGTTTTAAAAGTAAAAACTGTTGTAAGGGCTTTTAAATTTGCGGTCCATAAATTACATTTTAATTGTGTAAAATGAAACGAACTTAGGTTTTTGATTGATTCGTTGAACACTAACATTGAAAAATACAAATCCACTTTATTTCTTTGTTTACTATAAATGAAGCCCACCGAAATCGGATATGGCAAAATGTATTTTAATTTATGAGGATAACTTGGAAATATCCACGGCAACTAAAATAATTTTAGAGAAAAAAAAGTATCGTGTAGAAATACTATCACGATGTGATGATATTATTAAAGAAGTAAACTCGATCAAACCCAATCTCGTTTTTATGGATTTATGGATACCAACTATCGGAGGCGAACGCGCCTTACGACAAATAAAGCAAAATGAGGCTACGCAGTATATACCCGTTATACTTTTTTCCGACAACGATTTAGTTAAAGAAGCAAGCCGAAGAACAAAAGCTGAAGGCTATTTAAAAAAAACATTCACTATTGATGAACTGCTACAAATAGTTGACAATACTATTTCTGGTAACCTGCCGGGTTTTAAAAACCTGGCTGGTTTGCTAGTTTAACAGGTATCATGCCTGTAAGCTAAAATAGTAATGAACATAATTTTTTTTTCTTCGTTATGGTCATTAAAAGTTCTGATGTCTGCCCATACTTTTAAAAATACTTTTATTAATAATTCTTCTGATGCCGTTTCGCTATAATTTTGGTTCAATAAAAATCCATAAACTTTCGGCGAATAGGCATCATACAGGCATTCGAATTGTTTCCTGTAATTACTTAAGCCCTCATTTTTAATTTTGTTCTTTACTACTTTTAATACAGGCATTTGACGGGCTATTTAAATCCACAATGGAATTTGATTGCTTTTTTACCATACAAATCATGCCACAAAAGTTTTAGAACAAAAATCCCATTTATTAGTTGGTTTGCTACCAAATTATAAAGGCCCTTATTTGCAAAACGAAAAGAATACCAGGATTAATTACAAATTAAAATCCTGTAATTCTTTGAAAAACTGATCTAGAAGAATGAAAAAGAATCCTTTGGGCGCGCGCCTACAGCAGCAGAAGGTGTAATAGATACTTATATTTACCTTTATTAATAAATTGTTTTCATTGTATAAAAAAGCCCATGAAATTTTCATGGGCTCTTTGCTTTTAAAAATTTTACCAAAGTAATTTGCCAGTAAAGCAACAAATAAACGCGATTCTTATTTTGTTGAAATTGAATCCTTTGGAGGCCTTATTCTAAATTTAATCCAAGGCTTCGTCCTTATTTGGAAGAGTACTTTTAATGTTACTAATTTTGCGCATATTCTACCATCCATTCGATCCCATATTTGTCTCTGAACATCGCAAAATAGGAACCCCAGGGGCTATCGCCAATGGGCATTTCGATATCTCCGCCTGCTGAAAGGCCGTTATATAACTTGTCGGCTTCTTCACGGCTTTCCGTGCTAACTGATATTTTAGACCTGTTTTCATTTTCATCCACTCTCCCCAGATGTTCGGGGACGTCATTGCCCATTAAGGTGTTTTTGCCAATTGGCAATGCAATATGCATAATCTTATTTACATCATTTTCTGCTACAGGAAACCCGGGGATGGATAAATCCTTAAAGCGTATAATCTTTTCGAATTCACCACCGAATACTGATTTGTAAAAGGTAAATGCTTCTTCGGCATTTCCGTTAAAGTTAATGTGAGGATTAATAGTTGCCATAATTTTAATTCAATTTATTTGTTTGTAATTTAAAATAATTTTGCCACCAGGGTATAACTTTGCTTGTGTGGGAGTAAATTTTTTTATTCCCTCAAGGCTGTTAAAAATAGTCATACCGTTGCTCATAGCTGTTGGATTTACAATAAGATAATATTCATCAATAAGCCCTTCTTTTATTAATGATGAAACAAAACCTGCACCGCCAAAAATAAGAATATCTTTACATTCGCCGCCGCCTGATGCTAGGTGGGATTTTTTTAATTTGGCAATTTCTTCTGAAAGGTTTCCTTTTGCCAGGGCGGTGTTGTTCCAGGTTGATTTTTCAAGGGTTTTGGTAAAAACAACTTTTGGTATATCAACAATTTTTTTTGCAAATGGGTGGGCGGGATTTTTGTTAGCTGTATCCTCCCAAAATTTTATAAGGCTTTCTGCAGTTTTTCTCCCAAGTAAAAGAGTGTCAGATGTATCAAGCATGGAAATCATAAACGTTATAAATTCGTCATCTGGATTCCATGTCATCCAGTCATTTTTTCCATTTAGGCCTGCTACATAACCGTTAATAGTCATTTGCATTTGTAATTTTACTTTTCGCATTGTATTTTATTTTTTAAATTACTAAATTGCTTTTTTTAAAATCTTTAAATTATTTTAATGTTTATCGTTAATTATCGGATCATTTATGAGATAAAGTTGCCAGGAGGCTTTCCAGGTTATTCAATGACATTTTCATGCCCTGGGTAAAGCCCTCTAATATTCTCTCTAACCTTTCAAGAGATTCGTTATAAATTGAAATGCTCACTTTTGTAATTTCGTTTTCTTCGCTGAAATAATGATCCCATTCAGAGCCGGGCAATTCCGGCTTTTCATCTGCGTCAGCAAATGCATTATACATTTTAAAGTTGGTCTTCGGCGTTATGGATGTGTATTCCTGGATTGACCAACGCTCCTGCCCTTCGGGTGTTATCATGGCATAAAATCTTTTGCCACCAACTTTAAATTCCTGGTATTTTGTTTTTGCAATCATGGGCTTTGGCGCAATCCATTTGTCTATCATTTCCGCCTTTGTAAACGCATCCCATACCAAAGAAAGGCCGGCATCAAATTCCCTGGTTATGTATACCGTTTTTGTTGGTTTATCGACGGTAAAATCAAATAGCAAGTTTTTTGTCATTTTTTCTGTTTTTTAATGTTTGATAATACGATGTCCAGTTGATTAAATTTGATTTCCCAAATTTTTCTAAATTGCTCAATCCATTTATCTATCTCTTTCATTTTTTGAATTTCAAGTGAATAGTAAATTTCCCTTCCTTGTTGTTCTTGTTTTACAAGCTCACACTCAGTCAAAATTTTGATATGCTTAGAAACCGCCTGTCGGCTTGTGTGGAAGTGTTCGGCAAGTGCATTTGGTGTCATTGCCTGTAAAGCAATAAGTACAATGATTGCGCGCCTCGTCGGGTCGGCTATTGCATGAAAAATATCTCTTCTCATTTGTCTTAAAATTAAATTACGCAACTAATCAGTTGCAAATATATGTGCAACCTTTCGGTTTCACAAATTTATTTTCAATTATTTTTTTAATTTCTTAATATAATAGAAAAATTCCAGTGAAGCACTTTGGGTAAAAATCAAATTCAATCAAGCTTCTTCTTTCTTTTTGCAAACTGCCTGGCTGGCTGTTCATTTTAACTGCCTTCTTTCACATGGCCAAAAAATGCAGCCATCTGTTCCAACGCCATTTTTGAGAACATCATTTCGGCATTTTCCAAAGTATCTTTCGTTGCTTCTGCCCCTCTAGCCACCATTTCTTTTTCAAAATAACTGATGGAGTTTTTTATTTCTGAAAATTTATTATTCGTTAAGCATTCTGCCAGTTCAAAGGCATCCTGCATGGCAACATTCGCGCCTTCTCCTGCATAGGGCGGCATACGATGAGCCGCATCGCCAAGCATTGTAAGATTTTCCTGTGTTTCCCATGTTTGATTGAGCGGAAAATAATATTGTGGGCGAGGAATAAAATGAACATCATCAGCCGTAAAAAATTCGTACCATTTATCGCTCCACCCAACGAAGCATTTCTTAAACCACGCTAAAACCTGTACTTTATTATTAAAATCAATACCACTTTGCGAAAGCCATATTTCCGGCGTTTTAAAATTTACAACAAACATAATTGAGCCGTCTCCTTTGGAGCCATAACCTATGAATTGCTCATTATCAAAAGCCATCACTTTTCCACCTTTTGCAAATTCAAAAAGTTTAGGCGCATTTTTTTTCGCGTTATAAATATTTCCCTCAATCAAGGTAACGCCTGAATAAACAGGTTTTAAACCACTCAAAAACGGGCGTACTTTTGAGCTTGCTCCATCAGCGGCAATTACTAAATCAGCATATGTCTTTGTGCCGTTTTTGAAATGCAAAAGCCACCCACCTTTTTCTTTTTCCATTGAAATAAAATGGCTGTCCCATACAACGGAGCCAGGTTCCAGCGAATTCAACAAAATATCACGTAGGGGCGCACGGTCAATTTCCGGGCGTGTTTCTGCCGTTATTTTTGCGAAGCCATGATCGTCAAATACTATATTAAGCGATTTATCAACAAGCAGCATATTGCTTGCAACCGGGCGATGATGTTTGTAAAATTCATCCAGCAGGCCTGCCCGTTTCAGTGCTTCCAAACCTGTCCCTACGTGCAAATCTAACGTTGATCCTTGCACGCGAACCTCGCGATTAAAATCCCTTTCATAAACTCTTACATCTACGTTTTGCATTTGCAACAAACGGGCTAAAGTTAATCCCGCCATGCCACCGCCAACAATCGCGATTTTCTTCTTCTCTAATAACATAATTCTGCATTATTTAATTAAGGTGCAAAATTACTTCTGCTTAATTGCAGATAATAGTATAAATCGGTCGTTTTTGTTTTTAGATAATTCTTTCGGTAAAACTCCTGAAAACTTTTTTATTTCTTTGATGAAGTGCGTTTGGTCAGAAAAATTTTCTTCAGGAAAAAGTTTTCCATTTGCTATGTGCTCCAGCGATGCGCGAAACCGAAGAATATTGCAATATGCTTTTAACGAAAGCCCGAATTGCTGATTGAAATAACGGTTGATTTGCCTGCTGCTCCAAAACACCTTTTTGGAAAGTTCTTTTACAGTTATTGCACCTTTATTAGCGTAAATCAATTCAAATAATTTCCGTTTTCGTTCATCAATTTCTTTAGGGATAAACGATAGAATTTTTTGTGAAGCCTTTTTACAGAAAAAGTCAAAACTATTCAAATCATTGACGTTGAAATCCCAATAATCTTCTGGCAAAATTTTTCCGCTATTAAGGATATCCGCAATAGGTTCACGAATAATATATTCAACAGCCAGCAGTTTAAAACTAATGCAAAACATCAAACTGTTGGCAGGTATTGCAGCTTGCTCGTGTTGCGTCAGTCCGCCAAGTTGAACAATGCGAAAAGGTTCTCTTTCAGATTTGAAAAGTATTACATCTATCAGGCCATCGGGTAATCCTGTCGTTTCTTTTTCGTTATTTGATTGATTGTGTAAATACCAAAAACTTTCTACAAAGCCAGAAAGAAGTTTTCCGGGTTTAATAATTTTATATTCCAGGCCATTGTTCACGGTTGTTTTTTCTTTGTAGGGTTTTTAAATTATTAAGCTCTGATTTATCAATCAAAAAACACAGTAAAGCAACAAATAAACCCGATTTTTATTTTGATTAAATACATTTTTTTTCATGGATTGTACGGTTCTTTTAAATGCGGTTTGTGTAAATAACAGCAGCTCTTTTACTTACTTTTTGGATTTTGTTAGGCCGCGCTTTTTTTCTGAAATTGATTTTACAATTGTCTGCCCATGTACCATTTGTTTTTGGCCCTTAATTTTAGAAAGGGAATTAGCATACGACTCGTTGACAAGTTTCTTCATATATGCTTTTGGAAATTTCTTTATGTCCGGTACAAGAATGTAGCGGTACTGTTTACCTTGTCCCAAAAGAATTTTGTCCGGGTCAGAAAGTTCATTGCCCCAAAAAAAGCCGAAATGCACATTTTGATTTGCCCTGTAAATTACAATCGAACAAATGTTGTGTCCGACTTTATCTGTTAGTGACCAGCCTAATGACACAGCATTATAGTTGTCATAAATTAATTCATTTGCCCCGGGGCATAAGCCCCACGCATAATCGCGAAGCCACATAACTGTATCTATTATTTCCTTGTCAAAAACCTTAAGAAATTTTGCAAGATCTTTTGTCTCCCCTTTACTCATTTGTCAAAAATAAATTTATCCTGTCAATCCTTGTATACAGGTTCCCATAATTATTTGCAGTAAACGAACCTGCCTACCCGCAGGCAGGCAAATAATAAAGATTTTCATTTTGGAAGGCCCGAAGAACCGCGTTGGATTGTAATTTTTTATTTTTCAATTGGCACCCTTTTCCGCAGAAAATGTTCTTTAAGGTAATTCCGAAGTGGTAAATCATATAGTTTAAGAGAGGCATAGGCAATGCAAAGGCTGACAATAAGTAGAAGAAGGCCAATAAATAACCCGTGCCATCCCAAAGGAACCTTATTATCAACTACCCAGGCCGTATAAATATAAATCAAGGGGTAATGGGTAATGTATAGCGGATAAGAAATATCGCCAAGAAATTTACAGGCTTTTATAGACTTTTTACTTTTTATTTCGCTACCGGCGCCGATAGATATAATCAGGGGAAAAAGAATGATAATGGCAAACGATTCATACAATCCATTCATCCAAAGATGCGCGCTGCCTCCTATTCTTGGAACAGAAAGAATAATAACAATAAAAAGGCTGCAGAGCCAGAAAGCGTTTTTTACCCTGATCAATTTTCCAACACGGCAAAGCAATACACCTGCAAAAAACGGAAAAAGCAAACGGGTAAAACCTACATTGAGCTGCGCCGCGGTAAGCGACCATCCGCCAATTAAATCCCCGGTGGGGCCCATTAATAAATAATGTATAAGAAGGCAGGCAAAAAGAAAAACGAGCGCAGCCAGCGCTTTCTTAGATAGTTTGCGGATAACAAGAGCATAAAGAAGATTGGCAATGTATTCAAAAAAAAGTGACCATGCAGGCCCATTAAGCGGATGCATCTCTTGCCAGCCGCGGATATCCATTGATAAAGGCAGCGGTATCAACGTAAAACCTACCACCATCACCAACAACATTTTCCATAAAGGTGTCTGGCCAATCAGTGGAAAAACCGGTGAAACCTGAAAATAAAAAAGAGCAGCGCCAATGATGGAACCCATTATTATCATCGGCTGCAAACGGATAAGGCGGCGTTTACAAAAATCCCAAAGCGTCATTTTGCCCCAGCGATCGTCATAAGCATACGCTACTACAAACCCTGATAAAAGAAAAAAGAAATCTACTGCAAGGTAGCCGTGATTAATAATTTGAATATGCGAGTCGCCGCCTGTATAGCTCTCCAAAACATGAAAAGCAACCACAATAATTGAAGCTACTCCCCGAAGGCCGTCCAGTATTTCATAATGGTTTTTTGACTCAAGGTAACCAGTTGTTTTGGCCATACAATTTTATTTCATTTTTCTATAAAGCAATCGTTATTTCTTTTTGCAGTTCTTCAAAAATATAAAAGTTGAAGATAAATATATTAATCAATTATTTATAGGAATTCCTTTTTCCCGGGTTCACATTTCCATAAACCGGAATTTTTGGAAGCTATTAAAATAACTAATGAATCCAAAACTTTGTTTTGTAACCAAAAAATGATGATTAAAAAATAATATGTGAAGGTAAAACGGGAGGAAGAACTCTTATTTATTTGCTCTTGTTTTTTCAAAATCGGCAGCCAGCATGTTTATTTTTTCGGTGATTTTTGTAATTTCTGCATTTGAATTGGCAAGTGTTAATGCTGTTTGGAAGTGGCGCAACGCTTTTGTGTTGTCAAGGCTGGTGTAAAGATTTCCTAATAAAGAATAATAAAAGCGGTTATTGGTAAGATTTAATTTTTCGGCTTCTATAATTGCTACTTGCTTTCCGGCTACTTTGGAAAGTGCATAAGTTCTGTTGAGTGCAATAACCGGCGAATATTCTATTTGCAATAGTTGATTATACAATTGCAAAATTGAATTCCATTTTTTGGGTGTGTCTTTTTTTTGGGTATGGCAAAAAGCAATGCCTGCCTCGATGTGATACTTCGTTAAGGCGCATTTCTGGGACGCCTTGTTTAAGTAAAATATTCCTTTGTCAATTAATTCAAAATTCCAAAGGTTTTCGTCCTGGTTTTCGTACAAAATCATTTCGTCCTTTTCGTTTGTTCTTGCAT
>Ga0134126_10000948_pt1 | contig 36753 bp, 36 predicted proteins | sample KB31752_FD_96881 | JGI IMG/M metagenome (GOLD analysis project Ga0134126, IMG submission 96881) | Terrestrial soil microbial communities with excess Nitrogen fertilizer from Kellogg Biological Station, Michigan, USA - KB3-175-2 | ecosystem: Environmental > Terrestrial > Soil > Unclassified ...
CTGGGTTCGTAGAGATAGCCGGCGGCGTTGGCGTTGGCGAAGCACACCGGGCAGGTCAGGTTGCAGCGGTTGGTCAGGTCCACGTTGGCCAGGCCGGTGTGGCTGGTGTGCATCGAGCACAGTCCGCACTGGTCAGGGCAGCGGGTGGCGTTGGGGATGGCCGGATTCGACAACCCGCGGTTGTCGCCGAAATACCATTGCTCCATCTTCAGATAGAGCTTCACATCGCCATAGATCTTGTCGCGGAAATAACCGTGCGTGGGGCAGGTCTTTTCCATGTAGACGGCGCCGTTCTCCTCAAACTCGCGCGCCTCAATGACGCGGGTGCAGTCCGGGCACAGCGACTGGGTAATCTTGGGCAGCCCTTTGTGGATGGCTTCGATGCGCGATCCGGAGTGGGTGGTCTCCGGCTGGAGAACGGAAAAGTCGCTCCGCTTAACGGGCGAGAAGGACTCCGGCGCGATGGTCTGTGTGCTCATGCTGCCTCCTTGATTTCGTTTGCGGCAGTATAACTACCGCGCACCAGGACGGCTGCGGCCAATCCCCGGCTTATTGTGATGCTAGCGGCCTGTGCGGGGAGTCCCAAGGCCTATTCAGCGAACGGTGGTTTGGCCGGGTCGAGTGGCAATAGCGGCCGGTGAACGGATGGAACTCCTTGGCCTGCAACAACTTAAATTAGTCGGCGAGATCGTTGAGGCGGGCCCGCAGCTTCTCCCACCACCCCGGTGCCCGCTGGCGGCGCGACATGAGGCGGTGGGCATAGAAGCAAGCGCCCACCATAAAGGCAAACTCGGGCTCGGCCAGTTCCTGGGGCATGCCCTCGATCAGGCTGGGCACGGCGCTGCGCACCGCCAACCCGCTGGCCTCGGCCAGCATTTCCGGCAAGCCCTGCAGGCGCTGGCCGCCGCCACTCATAAGGATGCCCGCCGCCAGCCCGGGCACGGTGGCCAGTTCCTTGGCGATCAGCCGGGTCAACTCGCGCGCCCGCGGCTCGATGCACTCGCACAACTGCCGCCGCGGCAGCAGACGCGAGGGCTGGCCGTGCATGCCGGGCACTTCAATGGAAACACCATCGCCGCCCGCCAGCGCGCCGGTGGCGGCGCCGTAGCCCAGCTTCAGCCGCTCAGCCTCGGCGACCGGGGTGTTGAGGCAGATGGAAATATCGTTGGTGAAGTGATCGCCGCCGATGGCCACGCTGGCGGCGTGCACCAGGCTGCCCTGGCTGTATACCAGAATGCCGGTGGTTCCGGCTCCCAGCTCAACCATGGCCACACCGGCGAAACGATCCTCGGTTTCCAGGCAGGCCTCGGCGCTGGCCAGCGGGGCGAAGATCAACTCCTCCACTTCGAGACCGGCGTGGTTGGCGGCCAGCACCAGGTTGTCCTTGGCGCTGGTGGCGACGGTGAGGGCGTAGATACGGGCTTCGAGGCGCGAGGCCAGCATACCCACCGGCTCGTGAATGCCGCCCTGGCGGTCGAGCACAAACTCCTGGGGAATCACGTGCAGAATCTGGCGGTCGTCGGGCAGCGCCATGGCGCGGGCCATGTCGAGGACGCGGCGGGCATCCTCGCGCGTCACCTCGCGGCTGCGCGAGTTGAGCGGCAATCCGCCCTGGCTGGTCAGCCCCTTGATCTGGGCGCCGGTCAGGCTGAGGAAGACGCGTTCCACCGGCACTCCGGTGCGCAGTTCCATCTCGGCGGCCAGCGCCTGCATGGCTTCGGCGGCGGGCGCCAGGCCGGTCACCGCGCCTTTGCGCATGCCTTGCGAGGGCGCGGTCAGGTGCGCGGCGTACTCCATGGCCCCCTCCGCCATGCGCACCTGGACCAGGCGCAGGGTGGAGGTGCCCAGGTCGAGAATGTGGAAGCAGGGCGCGGGGGGCGTTTTCCGGGGCGGCGGTGCGCTCATCGCCCCGCTCCGCGGCCGGTATGGGCGGCGGGTTTTTTGGCGGCGGGGGGCTTGGCGGAAGGGGCCGGCGTGGCCGCGGGTGGGGTGCCGGGATCCACGATCGCCTGGCCGTCGAAGTGCAAATCCACGCCCGCCATGTAGGGATAGGTCTGCCGCCACCCGCTGATGTGCTGCTCGAAGAGCGCGTAGCGGGCGGCAAAGTTTTGATCGCCGAAGTGCACCAGCACCGTCCCCCCGCCGGGGAGGCTGAGGCGGGCGCGCAGGTCGCCGGCATCGCTCAGGTCCACCTCCGACACCTGGTGCGCGGCGTTGCCGCTGGGATCCATGTCATGGGCCAGCGTGAGCCACTGGGTCACCTGCGTCGCCCGCGCGGCGAGCCAGCGGGGAGCATTGGGCTGCGCCGCCTCGACCCCTTCCAGGCCGATCAGCACTGGAAAATCGAAGCTGCCCGTGGCCGGCTGCGGCAGCAACACCCCGTGGCCATCCACCAGTTGCAGATGATCGCCCACCCGGGCAAAGGCGATGGGGGTGCGCTCGGTGACCTGCACCTGAATGCCGTTGGGCCAAACCCTCAGCACCGCCGCCTTGTCCACCCAGGGGATGGCCTCGATCGTCTCGCGCCGGGCGCTGAGCGGGATGAAGAAGACATTGCGGCCCAGGTCAGCGGCAAATACCTGCACGATGCGACCGGCGGTGGCGGGCTGGGCGCCGTGGACGGTGATCTGATCGGAGCTGCTCAGCACGAACCAGGAACTGCGCGCCAGCATGGCGTAGGATCCCAGGCCAACCGCCAGCACCGCGCCGCCGATCAGCAGCGGCTTCCAGCCGCGGCGCAGCCGCCGCCCCCACTCCAGGCCGGACTTGCGCACCCGCACCGGCTGGCGGCGGCGGCGATACTCCGGCTCCTCCGGCGGTTCGTCGGCCTCCAGATCCGCATCGAGCGGCTCATCGGGCAGAGGCTGATCACGATCGCGCGACCGCTTCATGAGCGTGCCGTTCCGGTATCCGCCGCGACGGTCGAGCGCAGCTCGGTGAGCAGTTTTTCGCCCAGCCCGGAGACGCTGCCCGCGCCCTGGGTGAGGATGAGGTCGCCCGGCCGCGCCGCCGCGGCGGCGGCGGTCAGCGCCGCTTCCGCGTTGGGCGCATAATCGGTGACCGCGCCCGCCCGCCGCGCCTGGGCGGCAAGCGAGGCCGCGTCCACGCCGGCGATGGGCGATTCGCCGGCGGGATAAATGTCGAGCAGCCAGGTATGGTCGGCCAGCGTCAGCACCTGGGCGAATTCATCCCGCAGGTGATAGGTGCGGGTGTAGCGGTGCGGCTGGAAGATCATCAGCACCCGCCCGCCTTGGCCCTCCGCCTGCACCACTTGCCGCGCCGCCGCCAGCGTGGCGGCCAGCTCGGTGGGGTGATGTCCGTAATCGTCCACCACGCGCACCCCGCCCACCGAGCCGCGGATTTGAAAGCGGCGATCCACGCCGGTGAAGCCGGCGATGGCGGCACGGATCAACTCCAGGTCGCGGCCCAGCAGCAGACCGACGGAGATGGCGGCGGTGGCGTCGAGCACGTTGTGCAGACCGGGGCGGGGAAGCCGGAACTCGCCCAGGTCGAGGCTGGCGGCTTCGCGCCGCATCAGGTGCGCCGCGGTGGGGCGCAGGCGCAGGCGGAAGTACGACTCCAGTCCCGCCAGGCGGACTTCGGCGACGTGGACTTCGCTCTCCTCATGCCGGCCATAGGTGATCGTCCGCCGGCGGATGCGCGGCACGATGGCGCGCGCGGCGGCATCATCGCTGCCGATCAGCACCGTGCCGTGGAACGGGACACGGTTGGCGAAGGTCACGAATGCGTCCTGGATGTCATCCAGATCGCGGTAGCAGTCCAGATGCTCACGGTCGAGGTTGGTGATGACCGCGACAATCGGCGCCAGCATCAGAAACGAGCGATCGCTCTCGTCGGCTTCGGCCACCAGATAGTCGCTCGATCCCAGCCGGGCATTGGAGCCGATCGAGTCCAGCCGGCCGCCCACCACCACGGTGGGATCCAGGCCCACCGCCGCCAGCACGGTGGCGGTCATGGACGTCGTGGTGGTCTTGCCGTGCATGCCGGCCACCGCGATGCCGAATTTGAGCCGCATCAGCTCGGCCAGCATCTCCGCCCGCGGGATCACCGGAATCTGTAGCGCATGCGCCGCGGCGACCTCCGGGTTGGTTTCGGCCACGGCGCTGGAGGTGACCACCACTTCGGCATCGCCCAGGTTGGCCGCGGCATGTCCGATGTGGATGCGCGCCCCCATGGCCGCCAGCCGGTCAGTGATGGCGGAGGGGCGCAGGTCGGAGCCCGACACCGGCCACCCCTGCACCAGCAGCACCTCGGCGATGCCGCTCATGCCGATGCCGCCGATGCCCACAAAATGAACGCGAAACACCCGGGAGAGCATGCCAGCTTCCATCCTACCTGTGCGCGCGTCAGAGAGCCAGATGTCAACCCGCGGGGAGTGGCAAATTCGTTAAGATAAGCAGCGATGCGCCCAGCCCTGTTTTTCGACCGCGACGGCACGCTCAACCAGGAGGTGGGGTACGCCGGCCGGCCCGAGGACTTCCATATCTTCCCTTATGCCGCCGAAGCCGTGCGCCGGGTCAATCAGGCGGGCTGGGCGGCGGTGGTGGTGACCAACCAGGCGGGGGTGGCGCGCGGCTTTTACTCCGAGGAGGCGATTGCCTTCCTGCACGGCCTGTTGCGCGACCATCTGGCGGCTGCGGGCGCGCATCTCGATGCCATCTACTACTGTCCGCACCACCCCCGCGGCGAGGTGGCCGGCTACGGCGGGGCTTGCGCATGCCGCAAACCAGCGCCCGGCATGCTTCACCAGGCGGAGCGCGAACTGGGACTCGACCTGCGCCGCTCCTGGGTGGTGGGTGACCGCGACCTGGATGTGGGTCTGGCCCATGCCGTGGGCGCGCGCGGCGCGCTGGTGCGCACCGGCTACGGGGAGACGGCGCTGGCCGCCGGCCCGGCGTATCCGCCCGATCATGTGGCCGACGATGCGCTCACGGCGGTGGAGTGGATTCTCGCCCGCGAGGTACAGCCATGAAACAGGCATCGTTGCCGGCGTCGGTGCTGGACCGCTTCCCGGAGCTGACCATTGCCGTTTGGGGCGACCTGGTGGCGGATGAGTTCATCACGGGCGAGATCGCCCGTGTTTCGCGCGAGGCGCCGGTGCTCATCCTCAAACAGCGCACCCTGGCGCTGGCTCCCGGCGGCGGCGCCAATGCCGCCATGAATCTGGCGGCGCTGGGGGTGCAGGTGCGGGTGGTGGGCGTGGTGGGGTCTGATGCCAGCGGCGTCAGCCTCAGCGGGCAGTTGCGGCGCGCGCGCATGGATCTGCGCGGGCTGGTGCGGCTGCCGCGCTACGTTACCCCCACCAAGTCGCGCCTGCTGGCCCGCCACGCCCATACCAGCCCGCAGCAGGTGCTGCGCCTCGATCGCGAGCCATCACCGCTCCCCCGCGCTGTCCAGCAGCGGCTGGCGCGGGCGGCGGCGCGGGCGCTGCGCGGCGCGCAGGCGCTGCTGGTATCCGACTACGGCTATGGCGCGGTGACCCCGGGACTGGCCGCCGCGGCGCGTGCCCGGTTGACGACGGTGGATGCCCGTTTTCAGATCGCCGCCTACGCGGGCATGACCGCCGCCACCCCCAACGAGGCGGAAGTGGAGGCCGCTCTGGGCGTAACTCTGGCGGGCGCAGGGCGAGAGGCGCTGGAGAGCGCCGGCCGCCGTCTGCTGCGCAAGCTGGGGTGCCGGCATTTGCTTATCACCCGCGGCCGCGACGGACTGGCGCTGTTCGAGCCCGGCCGGCCGGCGCGTCACTGGCCGGTGGTCGGTTCCCAACAGGCGCTCGATGTGACCGGCGCCGGCGACACCGTCATTGCCGTCTTTACCGCCGCCCTCGCCGCCGGCGCCGATGGCCCCACCGCCGCCACTCTGGCCAATGTGGCCGGCGGGCTGGTGGTCATGAAGCCCGGCACCGCCACCCTGAGCCGCGCCGAACTGCTTCGGGCGTTGCGGCAGTACGAGCTGCCGGCATGACCACCGCCGGCAAAATTTTGAGCCGTCTCGAGCTGTTGGCCCAGGCCCAGCGGTGGCGCGGCGCGGGTGAGAGCGTGGTGCTGGCGAATGGCTGCTTTGACATCCTGCATGTAGGCCACATCCGCTACCTGCAGGCGGCGGCCGGGTGTGGGGACCGCCTGGTCGTCGCCGTCAATGCCGACGGCGCCGTGTGCCGGCTCAAAGGCCCCGGCCGGCCGATTCTCGATGAAGCGGCCCGCGCCCGATTGGTGGCGGCCCTACGCGGCGTCGCGGCGGTCACCATCTTTCCCGAGTTGTCGGTTGAACCGCTGTTGCGCGCCCTGCGTCCCGATATCCACGCCAAGGGCACCGACTACACCGCCGATTCCGTGCCGGAGGCGGCGGTGGCGCGCGAGCTGGGCGTCGCGGTGCGCATTGTCGGCGACCCCAAACACCACTCCACCCGTGACCTGCTCGCCCGTCTGGCGCGGCCGGAGTCGCAGTAGCCCTGCCGGGGCCGCCTCGGCGATACTAAAAATGGTAAATATGCCGCCGCCGGGGCCCCTTCGCATCCTGATCGTCAAACTCAGCAGCCTGGGCGACATTGTCCATGCTCTGCCGGCCGCGGCCACCCTGCGCGCCAATCTGCCTCAGGCCCGGCTGGCTTGGGTGGTGGAGCGGAAGTGGTTGCCGCTGGTGGCCGGCCATCCCGCCCTGGATGAGGTGTTCACAGTGGACACCGGCGCCCTGCGCCGGCGGCCGCGCAGTTGGGATGCCTGGCGCGATGACCTGGCGCGGTTGCGCGCCTTTCACCCGGATTGCGCCTTCGACCTGCAGGGCACACTGAAGTCGGCCTGGATCACCCACCGTTCGGGCGCGCCCGAACGCTGGGGCTTCGCCCGCGCGGCCCTGCGCGAACGCTGGGCGGGGCTGGCCTACAATCACCGCGTGCAGCCGCACTCGGCGCACATCGTGGACCAGATGCTGGACGTGGTCACCGCCCTGACTCCCAATGCGGCGCAGCGGGTGCTGGAGTTTCCGGTGCCGGTGCCGCCGGCGGTGCAGCAGGAAGTGGATTCCTGGCTGGCCGACAACGCTCTGCGCGACTTCGCCTTTTTCTCCCCCGGCGGCGGCTGGGCCTCCAAGCGCTGGCCGAGCGAGCGTTACGGGCGGCTGGCGGAGATTTTGGAGCAGTCCTACGGCCTGGCGGCGGTACTCAATCGCGGTCCCGGCGACAAAGACGACGCTTACCGCCGAGCCAACGCCATCCGCGCCCGGCTGTTTTCCGGCGATGTGGAGCACCTGGCGGCGGTGCTGAAGCGGGCCCGGCTGACGGTGGGCGGCGACACCGGCCCGTTGCAGTTGGCCGCCGCTCTGGGGGTTCCCACGGTCGCTTTGTTCGGCCCCACCGACCCGGCGCGCAACGGACCCTATTCGCCGCTCTGCCGCGTGATCCGCAAGACCACCTTTACCACCTACCAACGCAGCTCAACCTATTCGCCGGCGATGATGGCCATTCAGCCCGAGGAGGTGGCCGCTGTCTGCGGGGAACTGCTGGACGCGGCCGTAGCATGAGCTCAAAGGCGCAGCGCTGGCGGGTGCCGCTGGGTTTCGCCGCCGCGGCGGCCCTGATCCTCTGGTCGCGCCCGCGCCCCCTGAGCCTGGCCATCGGGTTGCCGCTGGCGGCGCTGGGGCTGGTGGTGCGCGCCTATGCCGCCGGCCATATCCGCAAGAACGACGCCCTGGCCACCACGGGTCCCTATCGTTTTACCCGCAATCCTCTCTATCTGGGCAGCGCGCTTTTGGGCGCCGGGTTTGTGGTGGCGGCGGATTACTGGCTGCTGGCGGTAGTGGCGGTGGTTTTGCTGGTGGCCGTCTACCTGCCGGTGATTCGTGCCGAGGAAGAGTACCTGGCGGACCGTTTTGGCGCCGCTTTCGCTGCCTATACCCGCCAGGTGCCGCGCCTGTGGCCGCGGCTGCGGCCCGCGCCGGCCGCGGGCACGGGGGGCTTTTCGCTCCGCCTCTACCGCCGACACCGCGAGTACCAGGCCGCGTTGGGATTTCTGGCGCTGGCGCTGGTGCTGGTATTGAAGTGGATGTATTTCGGGGCGCCGGCGTGACGGCGCGCGTGCTGCTGCTTTCCGCTCTGGCGCTGGGCGGTTGGACCCTGGCGCGCCAGGCCGCGGCGCCGCCCGTGCCCGCGCCGCCGGTGGAGCTGGGGACGTTGCATTTCACCGCCGCATGGCGACTGCTGCCGGCCGGTACCGCCAGCCTGATCTGGAGCGAGGCCGGCGGGAAACGGCATCTGCGCTTCGCCGCCGACGCCTCGCGGCTGGTGAACCTCTTCTACCCCGTTCATGACGTGATGGATTCCGACTATGATCCCGCCACCTTCTGCACGCAATCGGTGATCAACCAGACGCTGGAGGGGCGCCGCCATCGCTTCACCCGGATTGATTTCCAGCCCAGCCAGCATCAGTTCGTGCTCGACGAATCCGATCCCAGCCGCCCGAATACGCCGCCCAAGCACGAAGTACAGCCGTTGCCCGGCTGTGTGGTGGACCTGCTGACCGCGCTCGATTACCTGCGCGCCCAGCGCCTGCAGGTGGGCGATGCCTATCGTTTCCTGGTGAACGAAGGAGGGAAAACGAGCGAGGTTGAGGCGGCCGTGGACCTGCGCGAAACCGTGGCCACCCCCGCCGGCCGTTTCAGCACCGTGCGCGTGCGTCCCAAACTGGTGGGCGGCGACGAAGGCAGCCACCTTGGGCAGCTCTGGTTATGGTTCAGCGACGACGCCCGCCACGTGCCGGTGCAGATTCAGTCGCACGCCGCCTGGGGCACGCTGACGGCGCAACTGACGAACCAGTGAGGGGGCGGGAACAGGGAACAGGGAACAGTGAACAGGGAACAGGGAACAGTGAACCGGGCGGGCGCCGGGCGGCCTGAGGCCTGCACTGTTCACAGTGAACCGTTCACTGTTCACTGCCTGCACGGTTCACCGTTCAGAGCGGGATGTTGCCGTGCTTTTTGCGGGGGAGGGACGCCCGCTTGCCCTGCAGCATCTCCAGCGCCTGGATGAGCCGCGCCCGGGTTTCGCGCGGAGGGATGACCGCGTCCACGTACCCCAGCTCGGCGGCGGGGAAGGGCGAGGCGAAACGCTCGCGGAACTGCTGCGCCAGCCGCGCCCGTTCGGCTTCGGCGTCGTCGCCGGCGGCCTCCAGCTCGCGCCGGTGGATGACATTGACCGCCGCGTCGGCGCCCATCACCGCCAGCTCCGCCGTTGGCCAGGCGAAGTTGGCGTCGGTGCGCAGGTGTTTGCTGGCCATCACGCAGTAGGCGCCGCCGTAGGCCTTGCGGGTGATCACCGTCAGCTTGGGCACGGTGGCCTCGGCGAAGGCAAACAGCAGCTTGGCGCCATGGCGGATGATGCCGCCCCACTCCTGCTGGGTGCCGGGCAAAAACCCGGGCACGTCCTCGAAAGTCAGCAGCGGAATGTTGAAGGCGTCGCAGAAACGGACGAAGCGCGCTCCCTTGACGCTGGCGTTGATGTCCAGCACTCCGGCCAGATGCAGCGGCTGGTTGGCCACCACGCCCACGCTGCGTCCGTTCAGGCGCGCGTAGCCGATCACCAGGTTGGGGGCGAACTGCTCCTGCACCTCGAAGAAATATCCGTCGTCGGCGACCGCGCGCACCACCTCGCGCATGTCGTAGGCCTGGTCGCTGGCCGCCGGCACCAGCCGGTCCAGTTCGGGGGTGGAGCGGTCGGCGCGGTCCGCGGTGGGCCGCCGCGGCGGGTCATCCAGGTTGTTGGCGGGCAGAAAACTGAGCAGCTCACGAATCATCGCCAGACAGTTTTCGTCGCTGTCGGCGAGAAAGTGAGCCACGCCGCTGGTCTGGTTGTGGGTCACCGCGCCGCCCAGATCTTCCTTGCTGACTTCCTCGTGGGTCACCGCCCGGATGACCTCCGGGCCGGTGACAAACATATGGGCGGTGGGATGCACCATGAAGATGAAATCGGTGATCGCCGGCGAGTACACCGCACCCCCGGCGCAGGGCCCGAGGATGGCCGAGATCTGCGGCACCACGCCGCTGGCCAGGGTGTTGCGCAGAAAGATGTCGGCGTACCCGCCCAGCGAGGCGACACCTTCCTGGATGCGTGCCCCGCCGCTGTCGTTGAGGCCGATCACCGGCGCCCCCACCTGCATCGCCTGGTCCATGATCTTGCAGATTTTGACCGCGTTGGCCTCCGACATGGTGCCGCCCAGCACGGTAAAGTCCTGGGCGAAGACGAACACGGTCCGCCCATCGATGCGGCCATAGCCGGTCACCACGCCGTCGCCGGGTATTCGCTGCAGTTCCAGCCCGTACTCCGACTTGCGGTGGCTCACCAGCTGGTCCGTCTCCTGAAAGCTGCCTTCGTCCAGCAGAAGGGCAACTCGCTCCCTGGCCAGCAGCTTTTTTTGGGCGTGCTGGCGTTCCTGGCGCGCTTTGCCTCCCCCCGCCGCGGCGGCCGCCTGACGCCGTTCGAGTTCCTGCAAGTGTTTGTCGCTCATGGAGTTCTAGGATAAGCCCAGAATTTGGGCGGGCTAAATTATGAAAAATGGGAAACGCCTCTGGAATTCGGGAAACCGGTCCCGCCGGGTGTGGTAAAATAACGATGTTCCGCAGTCAGGTCAACTACTTGAATCGTCGTGGCTTCTTTATCCACGCGATCGTGCGAGGCGCCCACCATGGCAAAAAGCTCCCGCAATACCAGCAGCAATAAATACTATCTGATCCCCCAGGGCAATCGCGCCATCGTGTGCGAGGGCAGCATCCGGCTGGGCCTGGTGGACGCGGTGAAGCTGGAAGAGTACGTCCGCAACAGCGGCCGCAAAGCGCCCCAGGATGATGACGTGCAGTGGGCGCTCAAGCACGCCCTGCTGGCGCGCTACCGCGTGTTCCACAAGCCCATGTCTTCGCGCGAGATGGAAACCGCCGCCGCGCTCGACGACTAGTTTTCCTCGGCGCTGTCGGCGGCGTGCTGCTCCACCACCTCGTCCAACAGTCGGGCACAGAGAGCGTGGTCGGGCTGACGCCACAATCCGCTCAATTGATCGGCTTCTTCGGGAAAGCGCACCGCAATGCGCGCCAGCGCCCGTTCGGCGGCGGCGATGTCGGGGGCGGCTGCGGATAACTGTGTCCGCAGTTCCTCAACCCCGAGTAGAAAGGTTTCGTCGTTGCTGAGCCGTCCGCCGTTCATCGCGCCTCCCGGGCTGTTTGGTCGGGGCGGCCGGATTTGAACCGGCGGCCACCTGCGCCCAAGGCAGGTGCGCTACCAGGCTGCGCTACGCCCCGCGTCCCCAGTGTAACCCACCCCGGCGCGCCCTCCGGCGTTGACACCGCGGGCTTGTCTCCGCTATAACTCTGCATAAGTTGTTTCGGTTGTCGCCCCCGCGCTGGACGATATTGTTGAAGGAGAGCCAACCCGACCCATGTCGAATCTCACTAAAGCCATTCAGGATTTAGAAGATCAGAAACGCCGCATTGATGCTGCGCTCAAGATACTGCGCGACCTGAATCACAACGGCCACGTGAGTACCACGGGCACCCGCAACATCTCCACCGAGGGCCGGCGCCGCATCGCCGAAGCCCAGCGCCGGCGGTGGGCCAAGGCCCGCGCCGCCGCCGCCGCCAAAAAGTAATTCTCGCGACGAACGCGGGCTTCCGAGCGGCTGCGCCGCTCGGCCTTGCCACGCGGAGCCGCGCCTAGCGCTCTGCCGCCCACAACTCCGCCGTAAGTTCGCGGCGGCGGATGCGCCGTGCCCGGCCCCCCTCCACCGCCACTTCGGCGGCCCGGGGGCGGGCATTGTAGTTGGAGCTCAACGCAAAACCATAGGCTCCGGCGTCCAGGATGGCCACGAGGTCGCCGGCGGCGATCGGCGGCAGCAGGCGCTGGTGGGCGAAGCAGTCCCCCGACTCGCACAGCGGGCCCACCACCTCCATCCGCTGCCGTCGCCCCGGGCGCCGCGCCAGCGGAACGATCTCGTGGTAGGCGCCGTAGAGGCTGGGGCGCATCAGGTCGTTGGCGCCGGCGTCGGTGATGACGAAGCTGCGCCCGCCGTGGCGTTTTACATACAGCACGCGGGTGAGCAGCGCTCCCGCCGCACCCACCAACCGCCGCCCCGGTTCCAGCAGCAGGGCGCGGCCGGGCGGACGCAGCCAATCGCCCAGCGCGGCTCGCAGTCCGGCTGCGTAAGCGGTCAGGCTGGGGAGGCGGTCGCCGGGGCGATAGGCAATGCCCAGGCCGCCGCCGGCATCAAACCAGCGCACACTCACCCCGGCGGCTTCCAGTTCCCGCGCCAAATCCAGCACCCGGCGCGCGGCCTGGGCGAACGGGCGCGGAGAGACGATCTGGGAGCCGATGTGGAAGCCGATGCCGCAAGGCTCGAGCCAGCGCCGTCCGCGCGCCCGCAGGTACAGCCGCCGCGCGGCAGCAGGCTCCAGACCGAACTTGTGCTGCTTCAGGCCGGTGGCGATATGGGGATGGGTGGCGGCGGCAATATCCGGGTTGACGCGCAGGCCGAAGCGGGCCACGCGCCGCAGCCGCGCGGCCCGTTCCTCCAGCAGTTCCAGTTCCGGCGCCGACTCGACCTGAAAGAGCTGGATACCGGCCCGCAACGCCAGGTCCATCTCCGCCGCCGTCTTGCCCACCCCGCTGAAAACGATTTTGTCCGCGGCTCCGCCCGCAGCCCGCACCCGTTCCAGCTCGCCGCCGCTGACCACGTCGAAGCCGCTGCCCCATTCCGCCAGCCGCCGCAGCAGCGCCAGGTTGCCGTTGGCCTTGACCGCTGCGCATACCTGCAGCGGCAGGCCGCGGAAGGCGGTCTGATAGGCGCGGTAGGCCGCCTTCACCGCGTCGAAGTCATAGACGTACAGCGGGGTGCCGAAGCGTTCGGCGAGCGGCGCCAAATCCACTCCGCCGGCCTGCAGCCGCCCTCGGTGGTGTTGAAAGGGGCGTTGCGGCGGCATGCCGGTTCACACCGACCGCAGCACCACCACGGTGCGGTCATCGGCGGCGGGCAGGCCTTCGCCGAAGCGTTCGGAATCGGCGAAGATGGCCTCCAGCACCGTCTCCGGCGTTTCGCCGTAATGTTTGCGCAGCAGCATCTCCAGCCGCTGTCGGCCGTATTCCTCGCCGCGGGGGTTCATGAACTCGGTGATGCCGTCGCTGACGAACACCGCCATCTCCCCCGGCGGCAGCTTCACCGTCAACTCCTCGTACACGGAGCCGGGGAGCATGCCCAGCGGTATGCCCGCCGCCGGAATGATGCCGCAGCCGTGGGCGGTGACGTGAATGGGGTAGGGAAGTCCGCTGTTGGCCACCGCCAGCTGCCGGGTTCGCTCCGACCACAGGGCGAAGATCAGGGTCATGAACTGCGACTCCACGCGGCGCTCCAGCAGCGCCTGGTTGACCGCGGTCAGCAGTTCGGCCGGCGCCGGGTGCCGCAGCGCCTGGGTGCGCAGGATGCCGGAGACCACCGCGCCATAGAGCGCCGCGCCCGTCCCCTTGCCGCTCACGTCGCCCACGGCGATGGCGGTGCGCTGGCCGGTGTAGGGGATGAAATCGTACAGGTCGCCGCCCAACTGCCGCGCCGAGACGGTGCGCGCCGCGATCTTCAGGCTGGCCAGCTCCGGCAGGCGCGCCGGCAGCAGGTGCTCCTGAATCTCCTTGGCCATGCGCAGGTCGCGCTCCATCTTCTGCTCGGCGCGCAGCACCTGCTGATACAACCGCGCGTTGGCCATGGCGATGGCCATCTGCGCCGCCAGCGTGCTCATGGTGCGGGCGTGGCGTTCGGTGTAGTAGCCCTTGCGGGTGTGTTCCAGGTCGAGCACCCCCAGCACCTGGTCCTGATGCACCAGCGGCACCGCCAGCTCGCTGCGGCAGTCCGGGTTCACCATCACATAGCGCGGATCCTCGCGCACGTCCTTCACCACCACCGGCTGGCGCGTCTCCATGGCCGCGCCGGTGATCCCCTTGCCCAGCGGTATCTTGCTGCGAATCTGGATGTTCTCGCCCAGCTTCACCGACAGCCGGTGTTCCAGGGCGTCGCCGGCGGCGTTGACCATCAGCACGCTGAACAACTGGTAGTCAATCACCCGCCGCACCATCTCCGCGATGCGCGTCAGCAGATCATCCACCGACAGGATGGAGGTCATCTCGCGGCTGATGTCGTTCAGCAGGCCGAGCGTCTTTTCGCGCTGCACCGCGTTGCGATAGAGCTTGGCGTTTTCGATGGCGTTGGCGATGCGGCTGGCCACCAGCACCAGCGCCTGCAGGTGGGCTTCGCTGAAGGCGTTGCGCTCCGGCGCCTGGATGTCAATCACCCCGATGCACTGGTTTTTCCACAGAATCGGCACCGCCAGCTCGCTGCGCACCTCCGGCAGCACGCGCAGGTAGCCGGGGTACTGGTCCACGTCGTTGACCAGCAGCGGCTGTTTGGACTTCGCCGCCTGTCCGGTGATGCCCTCGCCGAACTTCACCCGCACTTTGTCCACCACCTCCGGCAGGTGTCCCACCGCCAGACGGATGCGCAATTCCTGGGTGCGTTCGTTGACCAGCAGAATGGCGAAGATGTTGTAGTGCACCACCCGCCGCACCATCTCCGCCACCCGGTGCAGCACCTGGTCGAGGTCGAGGGTGCCGGTCACCAAATCGCTCACCTCCAGCATGAAGCCGGCAAGATCGGCGAGCTGTGGGGCGGCGGGCTCGACAGCCATGCTTCGGATTCTAGCATCCGCACCCGCCATTTCCGCACCTGTAGAATAGAGGGAGTCATGTCCGACGCCGCTTCGTTCTTCACCCGCCACTACGGCGTCACCGCCGCCGATTGCGAGCGCTATCTGGCCGCCGCCCTGGGCCGGGGCGGTGAATACGCCGACCTGTATTTCGAACACGAAGCCACCAGCTCGCTGACCCTGGAGGAGGGCATGGTGAAGTCGGCGGCGCAGGGCATTTCGCTCGGGGTCGGGGTACGGGTGCTGTCGGGCGAGCGCACCGGCTACGCCTACACCGACGACCTGGCGCCGGAGAAGATTCTGCGCGCCGCCGGGGTCGCCGCCCACATCGCCTCCGGCGCCGCCCGCACCCGCATCGCCGGCCTGGGGGAGACCAACCCCGGCCGCAATCTTTACGGCCCCGGCCCCGCGCCCACCGACGCCGACATGCTGGCCAAGCTGGCCCTGGTACGGCGCGCCGAGCAGGCCGCCCGCGGTCACGACCCCCGCATCGTGCAGGTGCGGGTGGGTTATGCCGACGAGCTGCGCCGGGTGTGGGTGGTGTCCTCCGACGGCCGGTCGTCGTCCGATGCCCAGCCGCTGGCCCGGCTCAGCGTCTTCTGCCTGGCACGCGAGAACGGCGTTACGGAAAAAGGCCACGCCGGCGGCGGCGGCCGGGTGCCGCTGGAGTTCTTTGACCACGAGTTGACGCCGGAAAGCCTGGGCGAGCAGGCGGCCCGCGAGGCGGTGCAGCAGCTCGCCGCCCGGCCCTGTCCGGCGGGCGAGATGGAGGTGGTGCTGGGTCCCGGTTGGCCCGGCATCCTGCTGCACGAGGCCATCGGGCACGGCCTGGAGGCCGACTTCAACCGCAAAAAGACCAGCGCTTTCAGCGGCCTTATCGGCCGCCGGGTGGCCAGCGACAAGTGCACCGTGGTGGACAACGGTACGTTGCCCAGCCGCCGCGGCTCGCTCAACATGGACGACGAGGGGCAGCCGACGCAGTGCACCACGCTGATTGAGAATGGCATCCTCAAGGGCTACATGCAGGACCATCTCTCCGCCCGCCTCACTGGCGCGCGCGGCACCGGCAATGGCCGCCGCCAGAGCTACGCCCACATGCCCATGCCGCGCATGACCAACACCTACATGCTGGCCGGCCACGACGATCCGGAGGACATTGTGCGCAGCGTGCGTCGCGGCCTGTACGCGGTCAACTTCGGCGGCGGCCAGGTGGACATCACCAACGGCAAGTTTGTCTTCTCGGCTTCGGAAAGCTATCTCATCGAGGATGGCAGGATCACCGCGCCGGTGAAGGGCGCCACGCTGATCGGCAATGGTCCCGACGTGCTCACCCGGGTCTCCATGGTCGGCCACGACCTCAAGCTGGATCAGGGCATCGGCTCCTGCGGCAAGGACGGACAGACGGTGCCGGTCGGGGTCGGCATCCCCACCCTGAAAATTGACCGCCTCACCGTGGGCGGCACGCACGAATGAACGACACCGAACTGACCGAACTGGCGGCCCGCATTGTGGCCGAAGCCGGCCGCCGCGGCGCGACCGCGGCCGAGTGTGTCATTCGCCACGGCCGTGAGCTGTCGGTCACGGTGCGGCTGGGGGAGACCGAGTCCATCAAGCAGGCGGAGGGCAAGGCGCTGGGCTTGCGGGTTTTCCGCGGTCAGCAGGCGGGGGTGACCCACAGCTCCGATCTCGCCTGGCCGGCGGTGAGCGCCATGCTGGACGCCGCCCTGACCATCGCCGGCACGGCTTCGCCCGATCCGGCCGCCGGGTTGCCGCGGGCGGAGGAGTTGGGACAGTTGGCCGGCGACCTCGATCTGTACGATCCCGCCGCGGCCGCGGTCACCACCGAACAGGCGCTCGAATGGGCGCGCCGCGGCGAACAGGCGGCGCTGGCCACCGACCCGCGGCTCACCAACTCCGACGGTGGCAGCTGCGATGCCGGCGAGTCCACCAAGATACTGGTCAACTCGCTGGGCTTCCAGGGCTGCGTGCGGCGCAGCTCCTGTTCGTTGAGCGTGGTGCCGATCGCCAGCCACGAGGGCGCCATGCAGCGCGACTACTGGTATTCGGTCGCCCGCGGGCCGGAAGGGCTGGAAGCGCCCGAGGCCATTGGCCGCAAAGCCGCCCAGCGCACGCTCCGCCGGTTGGGGGCGCGCAAGGTGGCCACCCAGCGCGTGCCGGTGGTCTTCGATCCGCAGGCGGCGCGTTCGCTGTTGGGCCACATTCTCGAAGCGGTCAGCGGCGAGTCGGTATATCGCGAGGCCAGCTTTCTGGCAGGCAAACTGGGGCAGCAGGTAGCGGCCTCCGGACTGACGCTGGTGGACGATGGCACGCTTCGCGGCCGCCTGGGCTCATCCCCGTTTGATGGTGAAGGCCTGCCCACCCGCCGCACCACGGTGATGGACGGGGGGCGGTTGGAGTCGTATCTGCTCAACTGCTACTCCGCCCGCAAGCTGTCGCTGGCCTCGACCGGCAACGCCAGCCGCGGTCTGGCGGCGGCGCCCGGGGTGGGCTGTCATAACTTCACGCTGCTCCCCGGCGCCATCACGCCCGAAGAGATCATTGCCGGCGTGCCCAGCGGCCTCTACGTCACCGAGTTCATCGGTTTCGGCGTCAACGCCGTTACCGGGGATTACTCGCGCGGCGCCACCGGCTTGTGGATCGAGAACGGACGGCTGGCGTATCCGGTGGAGGAGATCACCGTGGCCGGCAATCTGAAGGACATGCTCCGCCAGGTCACCGCCATCGGCAACGACCTGGAAATTCGCGGCGCGGTCAACGCCCCCACCCTGCTGATCGAAGGGCTGACCATCGCCGGCAGCTAGGCGCCACCCGCGGGGGCCGCGATAGACTGAATCAGGCATGCCTGGCGAAGCCCATTGGAAGCCTTATCTGATCGGACTGGGGGTGACCTGCGTGCTGGTGGTGGTCGCCTGGGTGGCCATGACCCGCCCCAGCGCGCCGTCGGGCACGCGCAACGATGCCTATGCCGCCCAGGTTGAGATTCAGAACCCGCAGGTGTCCGCCGCCGAGAGCATGATGGGCGGCGGGGTGGTCTACTACGACGGCACGCTGCAGAACCGCGGCGACCATACCCTGACCGGGTTCATTGTCGAACTGACGTTTCACAATATTGACGGCAAGCCCATCCAGACGGTGCAGCGCACCCTGCTCGACGACAAGCAGTTGCCAGTGCCGCCGCACGCCAGCCGCCAGTTCGAGATCGGCTTCGACCAGTTTCCCGCCGGATGGAATCAGGCGCCGCCCACCGCCCGGCCGGTGGCCGTATACGTGCGTTAATCCCAGCCGCGGCGCGCAGCGGCGAAGAGATCGTCCAACCTCACAACCCAGCCGGGCAGTAGTTCCGGTTCTTCCAGGGCGGCGCGCTGCTCGGCTTCATGGTCAGTGCTGTAACGTGCGGCGCTGCCGCGGCGTGGGTCGAGCAGCCGATCAGCCTGCCTTCGCTCAACTCCAGCCGCGTCATGGGAGGATCCTCGCCCAACGCCAGATACTCCTCCGCCGTCATCACGGCCACCGCTTTGGAAGCCATCGCCGCCTCCCCCTGGCCTCAATCTAGCACTGATCCTGGAGCCGCCTTTACCTCGGTGCTGATGATGTGGATCTCGGTTTCCCTTACGTTCTCCAGCGAGTGCGGCGGCAAGGCGCTGCCCCACTGTGCCGTCGAAGCCGGAGCTCCCGTGCCTGCGGTGCGGGTATGCCTTAATGTAGCAGCCCAACCCTGACCGTTCGGTTGCTTGCCCCCTTGCGGACGGGGGCCTAAACTAAGGTCTGCAAAGTCCCATGGCCACGTCCACCGATTCTGAAAAGGCAGCGCGCGACTTCACCACCATCAGCGGCGTTCCCGTTGATCCTGTGTACACCGCCGCCAGCCTCCCTCAGGGGTTCGATGCCCAGCGCGAGGTGGGTCAGCCAGGGGAAGCGCCCTACGTGCGCGGCATCCACGAATCGGGGTACCGCGGCAAGCTGTGGACGATGCGCCAGTTCTCCGGCTTTGCGACCCCGGAGGAGACCAACGAGCGCTACCGTTATCTGCTTTCCCAGGGCCAGACCGGCCTGTCGGTGGCCTTTGACCTGCCGACGCTGATGGGCTACGACAGCGATGACGCCATGTCGGCGGGAGAGGTGGGCAAGTGCGGCGTGGCGATCGATTCCATCGAGGACATGGAGCGCCTCTTCCAGGGCATTCGCCTGGAAGATGTCACCACCTCGATGACCATCAACTCGCCGGCGGCGGTGATCTGGGCCATGTTCCTGGTGGCAGCCGAGCGCCAGGGCGCCGATTGGAAGCGCATCTCCGGCACGCTGCAGAACGACATCCTCAAGGAATACATCGCCCAGAAGGAGTACATCTTCCCGCCCGCGCCCTCCATGCGCCTGGTGGTGGATACGATCGAGTTCGGCGCGCGCGAAACACCGCGTTTCAATCCGGTTTCGATCAGCGGCTATCACATTCGCGAAGCCGGCTCGACCGCCCTGCAGGAGTTGGCCTTCACCCTCCGCGACGGCATGGAGTATGTCGAGTGGACGCTGCGCCGCGGCCTCGACGTGGACAGCTTCGCCCCCCGCCTCTCATTCTTCTTCAACGCCCACAGCGACTTCTTCGAGGAGATCGCCAAGTACCGCGCCGCCCGCAAGCTCTGGTACTCGGTGATGACCGAACGCTATGGCGCGCGCCAGCCGCGCAGCGCCAAACTGCGCTTCCATACCCAGACGGCGGGCGTGTCGCTGACTGCCCAGCAGCCCTACAACAACCTCACCCGCGTGGCGCTGCAGGCGCTGGCGGCGGTGCTCGGCGGCACCCAGTCGCTGCACACCAACTCGCTGGATGAGGCCCTGGCGCTGCCCACCGAGGAGGCCGTCACCCTGGCCCTGCGCACCCAGCAGATCATCGCCTTCGAAACCGGCGTGGCCAATACCGTGGACCCGCTGGGCGGCTCCTGGTTCGTGGAGAAGGGAACCCTGGAGATGGAAGCCGGCGCCCGCGACTACTTCCGCCGGATTGACGAGCTGGGCGGCATGGTGGCGGCGGTCGAGCAGGGCTTCCCACAGCGCGAAATAGCCGATGCCAGCTACCGCTACCAGCAGGCGCTCGAACGCGAAGAGAAGTTCATGGTCGGCGTCAACTGCTTCGTCACCGAAGAGCAGCCGCTGCCCACCCTCTACATTGACGAATCCGCCCGCGAGCAGCAGATGAAAAAGCTCGCCGACCTCCGCCGCCGCCGCTCCCAGGACGGTGTCGAACGCAGCCTCCGGGCGCTGCGCACCGCCGCCCAGGGCGAAGCCGTCAACACCATGCCGGCGCTGCTCGATTGCGTGCGCGCGGCGTGCACGCTGGGCGAAATCTGCAACACACTGCGTGAGGTCTTCGGCAGTTATACCGAGACCGCCATCACTTAAGCCATGACTGACTCCTCCCGCATTCGCGTACTGGTGGCCAAACCCGGCCTCGACGGCCACGACCGGGGAGCCAAAGTGGTGGCCCGCGGCCTGCGCGACGCCGGCATGGAGGTGATCTATACCGGCCTGCGGCAGACGCCGGAGATGATCGTCAACGCCGCCGTGCAGGAGGATGTGGATTGTATCGGCCTCTCCATCCTCAGCGGCGCCCACAACGCCATTGTGCCGGAGCTGATGGCCGCCATGCGCCAACAGCACATGGAGGGCGTGCTGGTGGTGTTGGGGGGCATTGTGCCCGAGTCCGATGTGGCCGCCCTCAAGCAGGCGGGCGTGGCGGCGGTGTTCCCGCCCGGCAGCCGCATGGGCGAGATCGCCGATTTCATCCGTACTCACGTTCCTCCGCGTCCGGCGCTTGTCCCCTGACGCGGCTGGAAGCCATTCCGCACGCCGCCGGAGTGATGGAGCTGCGGCTCGCCTCCGCCGACGGCCTTAACCGGCTCTCGATCGCGCTGCTCGACCAACTGGCCGCTGCCCCACAATCGCACCCGGACGGCCGGCGCTTCATTCTCACCGGCAACCCCCGCTGCTTCTCCGCCGGCGCCGATCTGGAGGCGATCGCCGCACTGACGGGCGCCGCGGCCTGGCGGCTGGCCCGCGCCGGTCAGCGTGCCTTGCAGGCCATCGCCCGCTCGAGCGTGCCCTTTGTCGCGGCGGTGGAAGGCGCATGCCTCGGAGGCGGCCTCGATCTCGCTCTCGCCTGCCGTGCCCGTGTCTGCGCGCCCCTGGCCTATTTCGGCCATCACGGCGCCAAGCTGGGTTTGGTTACCGGATGGGGAGGCACACAGCGCCTGCCGCGCGACATCGGCAGTCCCCGCACCCTCGAACACCTGCTCAGTGCCCAGGGCTGGACGGCCGAACAGGCGCGCGCCCAGGGCCTGGTCGCCGCCATCTGTCCAACCGATCAACTCGTCGCCGCCGCATCCGCCATCAGCGTATAGTTCAGGCATGATGGGTAAGTTCGGCTGGGTCGCGGTGGGTTTGGTTCTCGGTGGGGTGTCCGCTCTCCCTGCCCAGCGGCCGGGGCCTGGCGAAGTGCACATCACCCAGCGTGACTACCGGCTGGCTCCGTTGGTGATCCAAACAACCGCCAATTCCGTCAGCCTCGACGTGGTGGTGCGTGACCGCAACGGTCTGCCGGTGTCCGGAATTCAGCGCCAGGAGTTTCGTATCCTCGACAACGGTCAGCCGCGCCCGCTGGCCTCGTTCCAGGTCCAGACGGCCCCCGCGCCCCCCTCGCCCTCCGGCCACCCCGGCACGATCTCACCTGCCAGCACACCGGCGCCATCCGCCGTCAACGCGCCGCCACGCTACCTGGCGCTCTACTTTGATGACGTCAATACCGACAACAAGGCGCTCCAGCAGGCGCGCAACGCCGCCCTGCGTTTTGTCCAGGAAGCCCTTGGGCCCAGCGATCATGCCGCTGTACTCACCGGTTCCGGCAGCGTGAGCCAGGAGTTCACCACCGACCACGCCCGCTTGCAGGCGGCCATCGCTGCCGTGCGCGCTCATCCCCGCGCCGAAACCCACAGCCCCGGCTGTCTGCGCATTACCGCCTATCAGGCCTATCTCATCGCCAACCATCTCGATCCTTCCGCTCTCGCCGCCGCCATGGCCAACCAGTCGCAGTGCGACAACCAGGCGGGCATCGTGGATGACTACACCGGCAAGTCCGCCGCCACCATCATCCCCGGCGGTGATGCCGCCGCCATGACTGTGAGCGGCACCGTCGCCGAAATCTGGGACCAGGCCCGCGCCGCCTCCCTCGCCACCCTGCACTCGCTTGAGGATGCGGTGGACTACACCGGCCGCCAGCCCGGAGAACGCGAGTTGATTCTGGCCTCCAGCGGCTTTCTCTCCGGCACACTGGAGGGCACCCAGGACGAGATCATCCAGATGGCCCTCCGCCGCCAGGTCACCATCAACTCCCTTGAAGCTCGCGGCCTCTATACCGAGGGCCCCGGCTTGCCCCTGGATGAAGTTTCCGAACTCGAGAAGATTCCGGAAGCCATGTATCACTTCCAGGAAACCTCCAAGCTCTCAGAGGAGTTCGAAGAGGAGTCCGCCATGTCCAACCTGGCGCAAAGCACTGGCGGCCTGCTGTTCCACAACAACAACGACCTCACGCTGGGTTTCTACCGCCTCGGCCTCACCGCCGCTACCACCTACGAGCTATCGTTCGCTCCCCAGGATCTGGCCCACGACGGCAAGTTCCACAAGCTTAAAGTCGAAGTCACGCCCGACCAGCATTACACCGTGGAGGCGCGCCGCGGCTACTTCGCGCCCGAGACCGCGGCCGCCGATCCCCAGTTGGCGGTGGACGCCGCCATGCGCAGCGGTCATCCAGCGGAGGGACTGCCGGCATCGGTGCGGGTGAGCGCGGAGACGGCTCCGGCGGGCCCCACGGCGGCGGTTCACTTGCGGCTGGATGTTTCCGGCGTTCCTTTCCGCAAAGACCAGGGCCGGGAGTTCGAACACTTAATCTTTGTTGCCGGTCTGTTCGATGCCCAGGGGCATCTGGTCAGCGGCAAACGGGCGGAGATGGACCTGGCCCTCAAGGACAACTCCTGGCGCGCCATGAAGGCCAACGGCCTGAACGCCAGCTTCTCGCTCTCCGCTCCGTCCGGCAGCTACCATGTACGCTGCGTGATCGCGGAGCAAAATCAGGGCAAGCTCTACGCCGTCAGCGAACCGGTGGTTTTGCAGTAAATCTTCGCATGGCCGAACGCTTCCACATCCGCCCCATGGCGGAGGCCGATCTGCCCGAGGTCCGACGAATATTTCAGATCGCCTTCGGAACCTTCATGCGGGCTGCCGACCCGGCCCAGTGGAGCGCCGACCGCGACTTCACCCGCACGCGCTGGCTGGCCGCACCCGGTAACGCGTGGGTCGCTGAGGATGAGGGAAGGGTAGTGGGGTCCAACTACCTGACCCATTGGGGCAGCTTTGGTTTCTTTGGACCGCTGACGGTGGCGCCCGAATACTGGGACAAGGGCGTGGCCCGCGCTCTGCTGGCGCCCACCGTCGCCCGGTTCGATGAGTTGGGCGTTCGCGAAGCCTCGCTGTTTACCTTTTCGCACAGTCCCAAGCACATCAGCCTCTACCAGAAATTCGGCTTCTGGCCGGGTTCGCTCACCGCGCTTATGGCTGTACCGGCGGAAGCGGGAGCCGCCAACGCGGTTTTGTATTCGGGGCTCTCCGCGCCGGAACGGGCCCGGGCTTTGGACGAATGCCGCGCGCTCACCGACGCCATCTATCCAGGCCTGGATGTGAGGGTCGAAGTGGAAGCCATCGCCCGACAAAAGCTGGGCGAGATGTTGCTGGTGCGCGCAGCCGATGGCCTGGTGGCGTTTGCCTGCTGCCATTGCGGCCCAGGCACGGAGGCCGGCGCCGATGCGGCCTACATCAAGTTTGCCGCGGTGCGCTCCGGCGCGGAGGCTCCGGCCGGCATGGACCGCCTGCTGGCTGCCGTTCGCGGCCTGGCTGCCGGCCGCCGCTTGGCGCGTGTAACCGCCGGCGTCAGCCTCGCCCGCCGACAGATCTATCGTCACCTGCTGGCGAGCGGCTTCCGCACCGCCGCCGTCGGCGTCAGCATGCATCGCCCCGACGGCCACGCCTACAATCGCCCCGACGTCTGGGTGCTCGACGACTGGCGCTGAGGCCATGTGGCTCTATCCCAAGACGTGCAGCCCGGCGCTTTTGTACCGCGCGGCGCTTGGCGTCCGCGACGGATACTTCCATGCCCTCGTTGCGCCCGACCCTGCTTCCGTTCACAATTGAACGCATGGATCTCCTGCTGCTCGGCAATGGCAAGATGAACCGCCTGGTGGCGGAGGTGGCGGCCGGGCAGGGGCATCGGGTGGTAAAGGTCATCACCCGCGGCGACCGCTGGGCGGCGGGTTGGGCGCCGGAGTTGGTGGCCATTGATTTCAGCGTGGCGGAAGCCGTGGTCGAGCACACCGATCGGTGCATGGCCGCCGGCATTCCGCTGGTAATCGGTACTACGGGGTGGCTCGACCAGCTCGACGCGGTGCGCGCCCTGGTGGATGCCTCGCATGTTGGCGTCGTCCATGGCGCCAACTTTTCCATTGGCGTGCAGGCCCTCTACCGGGCTGTGGCCGCCGCCGCCCATGCGCTGCCCACCGCCTACGAAAGCTTCGTCTGGGAGGCCCACCATAGTCAGAAGCGCGACGCGCCCTCCGGCACCGCCCGCCATCTGGCTGAACAGATGCGCGCATCCGGTCATGACCCGGGGCCCATCGCCAGCACCCGCGCCGGCTGGATGCCCGGTACCCACACGGTCGGATTTGACAGCCCCGACGACACCTTGACCATCACCCACACCGCCCGCAGCCGCCGCGGGTTTGCCTTGGGCGCATTGACGGCGGCGCAGTGGATACTGGGCAAGCGAGGTCTGCACGAGTTCAGCGAGGTGATTCCGTGAACAACCCTTTCCGTGGCTGCGGCACCGCGCTGGTTACGCCCTTCGCGGCGGATCAGTCGTTGGACGAAGCCGCCTTTCGGCGCCTGGTCCGTTTTCAGATCGAACAGGGAATAGACTTCCTCGTCCCCTGCGGCACTACCGGTGAGACTCCCACCCTGAGTCCCGCCGAGCATCGCCGCGCGATCGCCATGGCGGTGGAGGAAGCCGCGCGCGCACCGCGCCGGGTGCCGGTGCTGGCGGGCGCAGGCGGCAACAATACCGCCCATGTGATCGAGGTGGCAAAAGCCTGCGCCGAGGCTGGCGCCGACGGCATCCTCTCCGTCGCTCCCTACTACAACAAGCCCACCCAGGAGGGCTTGTTTCAGCACTTTTCCGCCATCGCCGCTGCGGTCCATCTCCCGGTGGTGCTCTACAACGTACCCGGCCGCACCTCGAGCAACATCGAAGCCGCCACGGTTCTGCGTCTGGCGAAGTCGGTGGCCAACATCGTGGCCGTCAAGGAAGCATCCGGCAATCTCTCCCAGATCGCCCACATCATCGCCGGCGCCCGCGACGGCTTTGAGGTGCTGAGCGGCGATGACAGTCTGGCCCTGGCCATCGGCGCGCTGGGCGGTCGTGGTCTGGTCAGCGTCGCTTCCAATGCCGCTCCCGGCCCCATGGTGCAACTGGTTGCCGCCGCCGTCTCCGGAGATTTCGCCGCGGCGCGCGCTTTGCATTACCACTGGCTGCCCTTTTTGGAAGGCATCTTTCTGGAGAGCAGCCCGGCCCCCATCAAGTACGTGCTGGCGCGAATGGGCTACTGCCAGGAGGTGTACCGCCTGCCCATGGTGCCCATCCTGCCGGCCACGCGCGAAAGGATGGACGCCGTGATGCGCGGCTGTGGTCTGCTGTCGTGAGCAAGCTCGCGGTCACCATTGCCCGTCTCGCCGCGCTCGCCGATGTGGAGCCGGAACGCGAGGCCGCCCTGGCCGCCTTTGCCCAGCTCAAGTCCGAGCTCAATGCCGGGCGTGCCCGCGCCGCCGAGCCGGACGGCGGCGGCGGCTGGCGCGTGAATGCCTGGGTGAAACAAGGAATCCTGCTCGGCTTCCGGCTGGGCAGCCTCGATCCGCATCCCTCCCCACCGCCCTTCCGGTTCTTCGACAAGGACACCCTGCCCACCCGCGATCTGCGCCTCGCCGACAACGTGCGGGTGGTACCCGGCGGAACGGCCGTGCGCGACGGCGCGTATGTGTCCCCCGGAGTAATCATCATGCCCCCCGCCTACATTAATATCGGGGCCTGGGTCGGCCCGGGAACCCTGGTGGACTCCCATGCCCTGGTGGGCTCCTGCGCTCAGATTGGCGCCCGGGTCCATCTCAGCGCTGCCGCCCAGATCGGCGGCGTGCTCGAGCCGGTGGGCGCGCTGCCGGTGATCCTCGAAGATGATGTGCTGGTAGGCGGCAACTGCGGCGTCTACGAAGGCGCCCAAGTGGGCGCCGGCGCGGTACTGGCGGCCGGCGTCGTCCTCACCCGCTCCACGCCTGTCTACGATCTGCCGCGGGAAACCATCCATCACGCCACGGCTGAGACCCCGCTGCGCATTCCCCCCGGCGCGGTCGTTGTCCCCGGCGCGCGCGCCGTGACCCGCGGCCCTGATTGGGGCCTTTCGCTGGCGACCCCGGTGATCGTCAAGTATCGTGATGCCCGCACTGCCGCCGCAGTCGAGTTGGAAGACTGGCTGCGCTGAGGGGCAGGGCGGGATTCGCCTAAAGCCGGGGGCTTACTTGGCCTGCAGGCGGTTCACCGCGCGGGCGAACTGCGACTTGTGGCGGCCGGCGGCGTTACCGTGCAGCACGCCTTTCTGGATGCCCTTGTCAATCTGCGCCAGCGTGGGCTGCAGCAGCGTGGCCGCGGTGGCGGTGTCACCCTGGTCAATGGCCAGCCTGAGCTTCTTCATTGCCGTGCGCAGGCGGCTGGCGTTGGCGCGGTTACGGGTCGTCCGGGAGCGGGTCTGCCGCACCCGCTTCAGGGCGGAAGGGTGATTGGCCATGGTGTCCTGACCATTGTATGCCACCCCGCCGTTGCCGTCAAAGTGGGGAACCTCTAAACTGGAACCAGCCGCATCGTTGCATGAAAACCTCTTTCGAGTTCAGCCCCGGCATTGAGACGCTCTTCGGTCCGCTGGACGAAAACCTGCGCTTGCTGGAGAAACAGTTGCAGGTCGAGGTACGGCTGGGGCCGTCGGCCATTGAGGCCGAGGGATCGCCCGAGAGTCTGACCCGGCTGGAACAGATCATCCTCGACTATCAGGCTCTGCACGCCGAAGGCTTCGCCTTCGCCCACGGCGACCTGCGCACGCTGTTGCAGGTGGTTCTCGAAGACCCGGCGACCACCCTGGGATCACTGGCGCGCAGCGGCCGCCAGCGGTCGTTTGGCAAGAAGAGCGTCCAGCCCAAAACCGTCAACCAGCGCCGGTACCTGGATGCCATCGAGCGCCAGGACATGGTGTTCGGCATAGGGCCGGCGGGTACCGGGAAGACCTATCTAGCGGTGGCCATGGCGGTGGCCGCGCTCAACGGCAAGCAGGTATCCCGTATCGTTCTGGCTCGCCCAGCGGTGGAGGCGGGGGAACGGTTGGGTTTTCTCCCCGGTACACTTCAGGAAAAAGTGGACCCGTACCTGCGCCCGCTCTACGACGCCCTGTTTGACCTGATGGAGCCGGATCGGGTGGAGCGCCTGCTGGAACGCAACATCATCGAGATCGCGCCGCTGGCCTTTATGCGCGGACGTACTCTCAACGATGCCTTCATCATCCTGGATGAAGCCCAGAACTCCACCCAGGAACAAATGAAGATGTTTCTCACCCGCATGGGGTTTCACTCCAAGGCGGTCATCACCGGCGACGTGACGCAGATTGATCTGCCCCAGGGCCGCCGTAGCGGTCTGTTGCAGGCTACCGACGTTCTCGACACGGTTGAGGGCATCAGCGTGGTCTACTTCGACGAGAAGGACGTGGTGCGCCACCCCCTGGTGCAGCGCATTGTGCGCGCCTATCAGGAGTTCGACGCCCGCACCGCCAACCGGCAACTCGAGTTGCTGCCCCAGGAGAACCCTTCTGAAGGTTGACCGCCGGGCCTTGTCCGCTTTCCTCCGTCGTGCCCAGCGCGCGGTGGGTCTACAGGGGGAGATTGGACTGCGGCTGATGGACGATGCCGGGATCCGCGCTTTGAACCGCACCTTTCGCCGCCACGATGCGGCGACCGACGTGCTGTCCTTTCCCGGCGCCGCGCCCGGCTATGCCGGTGACATTGCCATCTCGCTCGATACGGCCGGGCGCCAGGCCCGGGCCCAGCGCCATTCTGTCGACACGGAGGTCCGCATCCTGCTGCTCCACGGCCTGCTGCACCTGTCCGGACTCGATCACGAGACTGACAACGGCGACATGCGCCGGCAGGAACGGGATTTGCGTCTGCAACTGGGCCTCCCGCCCGGCTTGATTGAGCGCGCTCATAGGCGCAAGATAAAGGCGCATGGCTGAGGTGCTTGAGGTTCGTTGTCCCGATTGCGGCGCCCGCATGAAGGTGGACGCCCAAACCGGAATGGTTCTCCACCACAGTGCCGGTCAACGCAACCCCAGAGGGGTAGACCTTGACCAGGCGCAGCAGCAGTTGCGCCGGCAGGAGGAGGAGCGCGAGCGCCGTTTTCAGCAGTCGGTGGCTTCGGAGAAGCAGCGCGATGACCTGCTCAGCCGCAAATTCGACCAGAGCCTCCGCCGGGTCAAGGACAACCCCAACGAGCCGCGACCCCTGCGTGACGTGGACCTTGATTAAACGCGGCAACTCGGGCGGCCGTCCGACCGACGGAAGGGTGGCGCCCCAAAAAGAGGTGGCCGTGCAATGGCATTGACAAACTCGCCGGTAGTTGCTATTCTGTAGCTTCTTACGGCTCTGGCATTCGCTGGCGCTGTTTCCGACCGCCAAAGCTGAAGAAGCACCGTCCCCGAGGCGCAAGTCTGCCCTCGTTCATCCCCTCCAACCCAAGTTTGCTCCCCGCATGACCATCGCAGAACTGAAGGAAAAGAACATCACCGAGTTGGCCCGCATCGCCCGCACCCTGGAGCTGCCCGGCTCCAGCGGCATGCGCAAGCAGGACCTTATCTTTAAGATCCTGCAGGCCCAAAGTGAAAAAGAAGGGCACATCTTCGCCGAGGGCGTGCTCGAAATCCTGCCCGACAACTACGGCTTCCTGCGCTCGCCCGACTACAATTACCTGCCCGGGCCGGACGACATCTATGTGTCGCCTTCGCAGATTCGCCGCTTCGACCTGCGCACCGGCGACACCTGCTCGGGCCAGGTGCGGCCGCCGCATGAGGGCGAGAAGTACTTTGCCCTCACCAAGATCGAGGCCATCAACTTTGAGGCGCCGGAAGAGGCCCGCAACAAGATCCTCTTCGACAACCTCACGCCTCTGTATCCGGCCGAGCGCATCACCCTGGAGACGGTCCGCGAGAACGTCTCCGGACGCATCATGGACCTGTGTACGCCCATCGGCAAGGGCCAGCGTGGCCTGATCGTGGCCCCGCCGCGCACCGGCAAGACCATGCTGCTGCAGTCCATCGCCAACTCCATCACCGCCAACCACCCCGAGGTGGTGCTGATTGTGCTGCTGATTGACGAGCGCCCCGAGGAAGTCACCGACATGCAGCGGACGGTCAAGGGCGAAGTCATCAGTTCCACCTTTGACGAGCCTGCCAGCCGGCACGTGCAAGTAGCCGAAATGGTGATCGAGAAGGCCAAGCGGCTGGTCGAGCACAAGCGCGACGTGGTGATTCTGCTCGACTCCATCACCCGCCTGGCGCGTGCCTACAACACCGTGGTGCCGCCCTCCGGCAAGGTGCTCTCGGGTGGCGTGGACTCCAACGCCCTGCAGCGCCCCAAGCGCTTCTTCGGCGCGGCGCGCAACATCGAGGAAGGCGGGTCGCTCACCATTATCGCTACCGCCCTGATCGAAACCGGCAGCCGCATGGACGATGTCATCTTCGAAGAGTTCAAGGGCACCGGCAACATGGAGATCATCCTCGACCGCAAGCTGGTGGACAAGCGCGTCTTCCCGGCGATTGACATCCAGCGCTCCGGCACCCGCAAGGAAGAGCTGCTCATCCCCCGGGATGACCTCAACCGTATCTGGGTGCTGCGCAAGGTGCTCAACCCGCTCTCGGTCACCGAGTCCATGGAGCTGCTGCGCGATCGCTTGCTGAAGTCCAAGACCAACGGTGATTTCCTGGCTGCCATGAACGCGCAGTAGGCAATGGCCGAAGACCTCGCCAGCCGTATCCGCCAACTGCACCGCGAGCAGGAGGAACTGCGCCAGGGGGGCGGCAAGGGCGCCGTCGAGCGCCAGCACGAAAAGTCGCGTCTCACCGCCCGCGAGCGCCTGGCGCTGCTGCTCGATGCCGATTCGCCTTGGCATGAAGTAGGCCTCTACGCCGCCTGGGGCATGTACGAGGACTGGGGAGGCGCGGTGGCGGCGGGGGTGGTCTGCGGCCTGGGCAAAGTCGAGGGCCGGTGGGCGATGATCATCGCCAATGACGCCACCGTAAAGGCGGGCGCGTTCTTTCCCATGACCGCCAAGAAGGTGCTGCGGTGTCAGACCATGGCGATGGAGAATCGCCTGCCGCTCATCTATCTGGTGGACTCCGCCGGCGTCTTCCTGCCGCTGCAGGACGAGGTCTTTCCTGACATTGACGACTTTGGCCGTGTCTTCCGTCACAATGCCGTGGCCAGCGCTCAGGGAATTTCGCAGATTACCGCCATCATGGGCAACTGCGTTGCCGGCGGCGCCTATTTGCCGGTGATGTGCGACACCATCCTGATGACCGAAGGCAGTGGTCTGTACCTGGCCGGACCAGCGCTGGTGCAGGCGGCCATTGGTCAGAAGGTGAGCAGCGAAGATCTGGGCGGCGCGCGCCTCCACTCCGCGGTCAGTGGCACCGCCGATTTCCGCGAGCCCGACGACCCCGCCTGTCTGCGCCGCATCCGCTCGCTCATGAGCCGGCTGGCGCCGCCTCCGCCTTCTCCCTTCAACCGCGTGGCTGCGGTCGCGCCGGCTCGCCCGGCCGAAGATTTGCTGCGGATTGTGCCCGCCGATCCCCAGGCGGCCTACGACACGCGCGATCTGCTGGGCTGCCTCCTCGACGGCAGTGGCTTTGACGAGTACCGCGCCGAGTACGGACAGACACTGGTCTGTGGCTATGGCCGCCTGGGCGGTTTTGCCGTGGGCGTGGTGGCCAACCAGAAAAAGACGGTCAAGCGCGCCACCGCCAATGGCACCCAGCGGATCGAGTTCGGCGGCGTCATCTATCCCGAAAGCGCCGACAAGGCCGCGCGCTTCATCATGGACTGCAATCAGGCCCGCATTCCGCTGCTGTTCTTCCATGACGTCAACGGCTTCATGGTGGGCAAGGAGATGGAAGCGGCAGGGATCATTCGCAGCGGCGCAAAGATGGTCAACGTCGTGGCCAACAGCGTGGTGCCCAAGTTCAGTGTGGTGGTGGGCGGAAGTTTCGGCGCCGGCAACTACGCCATGTGTGGTCGCGCCTACGACCCCCGTCTGTTGTTGGCCTGGCCCACGGCCCGCTACGCCGTTATGGGTGGCGAACAGGCCGCCAATACCCTGATGGAGATTCGTGCCCGGCAACTCGAGCGCGGTGGCCATAAATTGGACGAAAAGGAACGCCAGGAACTGCTCGCTTCGATTCGCGCCAGCTACGAGGCCCAGACGGATCCCCGCTACGGCGCTGCCCGGCTGTGGCTCGATGCCTTGATTGACCCGCTCGACACCCGCGCCTGGCTGATTGCCGGCTTGGAGGCCGCCAGCCTCAACCCGGATATCCCTCCGTTTCGCACCGGCGTCCTGCAAACCTAAGCAAATAAGCCACTTGCAGGTTTTTCCATGTTTTTTTGCAAACTTCTCTAAAGAATTTCTAATCCTCGGCCGATCTCTGTTTCTGTCGGGACAAGTGTCCGCGTTTTCGCCTCCCGCGAGCCGCCGGAACATTGTCGCCGTAGGAGAAATGGAATGATCCGCAACCATATAGCAGCGCGCCTCCCATTCGGTAAGGGCTGTCGCTTTATAGTTTTGTTGGCAGCTATGACCGTCGCTCTGGCTGCCGCCTCGCTTCCCGGCCAGGGCGTCCTCGTGCACCTCAACCTCGCCGATGTAGCGACCTTCAATCTGCGCCATACCACGTTGTCGCTGCGACTAAATCCGACCCGCGATCTCTATCTGGTGACGGCTACCGACGGCCGGACGGACCAACAGCTCCTGACTGAAATCCAAACCGATCCCGTGGCGTCGAACCCTATCCTCAATGCCCCGGTGACGATGACGCTGCCCGCTTTGGATGGTCAATCCACCGCTTCGGTGCTCAACGGTTCGACCTCCACCTCGACCTCCACCTCGACCTCCACCTCGACTTCCACCACTACGTCCGGGGGCCTGCTGGGCTCGCTTCTGCAGCCGGTGCTCAAACTTGCCGGCAGTCTCTTGAACCCGCTTCTGGGCACTGTGCTGAACATACAGATCAATACCGGCGGCAGCATCAGCAGCGGCGGCATTCTGAACTCGCAGCCAACTTACTTCTACGGCTCCGTTGTGCCGCAGGCCTATCCCAATCAACCGACGGTCAGTCAGATCAGTGCCGGCGCTTCCGCCCACAATCTGGCCACTGGCCAGGGCGTCGAAGTGGCGCTTATTGACAACGGCCTGGATCCGTTCAACCCCGTCCTGATGGGCGTGACCGATGGCAGCCACGGCTATAACTTTTACGACAACAGTGCCAACTGGTCGGCCTACGCCGATCTTGCCGACGGTCCGGACGGCGGTTCCAACCTGGATGGCCAGTCCACGGCCTCGGTGCTGAACGGTCAGTCCACGGCCTCGGTGCTCAATGGCAGCACTTGCCAACAGGAGTTTAGCGCCGACGGCTCGCGGCTCAATCAATCCACGGCGTCGGTGCTGAACGGCCAGTCCACGGCCTCGGTGCTGAACAGCGAAGACAGCACCACTGTAATCAATGAGCTCAACATCATTCTTGCCTGTGATCCGGAGTTTGGTCACGGTACCTCGGTGGCGGGCCTCATCCATCTGGTGGCGCCCCAGGCCAAAATTCTGCCCATCAAGGCCTTCGGCCCGGGCGGATCCGCGGACGTGGCGGCGATCTATCAGTCGATTACCTACGCCATTGACCATCATGTGCAGGTCATGAACCTGAGCTTCAGTGCGACCGCCGCCTCGCCTGTCATCGAGGCTGCGATTCGTGAGGCGGTGCAGGACGGTATCGTGGTGGTCGCGGCGGCCGGCAACGACGGCGTCAGCACTGCTGTCTACCCCGCCTCTTTGCCGGGCGTCGCCGGCGCCGGGGCTGTGGATGGCACCCAGGCGGGCTTTCCGCGCGCGCCCTACTCCAACTTCGATCCGGCGCCCGGGGTCATCGAGAATGCCGCCGTTGCCGCTCCCGGCACCTCTGTCTTCACCACCTATCCCGGTGGTGGCCAGATCTGGGCCACCGCCACCGGCACTTCCTTCAGCACGCCGCTCATCGCCGGGGAAGCCGCACTGCTGGCGCAATTGCACCAGACCGGCCCCGCCGCCCTGCGGCTGATGGAGAACACGGCCAACCCCGCGATTACCGGAGATGCCCATGGCGAATTGGGCCATGGCATGGTGAACGTCGAGTCCGCGCTCCGCTCGGCTTCGTCCAGCCTGCTGTCCTGGCTGCTCTGGTAAGTCTCCAGACGGCGCAGTAGCCAGCTTGCGGCAGTTGCTGTAAGCTGGCCCCTGTGCCGTCCTGGAGCCAAGTATGAAATCCCGCATTCTCCTGATGGGCGCGGTGGCCACGCTGTTGGCCACCGCGCTTTTTGCTCAGCATCCGGTCACCTTGCAGGACGTCCTGAGCCTGAAGGCCCCAGGCTCGGTGGCGATGTCTCCCGACGGCCATTGGGTGCTGTACACGGTGCGCTCCTGGACGCCGGCTCCGGAGGAACAGAAGAAACCAGTCAAGGAAGAGATGCGCAGCCATATCTGGCTGGTCTCCACCGAGCCCTCCGCCGGGGGCGCTCCACGACAAATTACTTTCGGTGACAAGGGTGAGAGTTCCCCCGCCTGGTCGCCCGACGGCAAGTACATCAGCTTCATTGCCAACCGTCCCGACCCCGATGATCCGGGCGCCAAACCTTCCGGTCAAATCTATGTGATGCAGGCCGATGGCGGCGAAGCCCACGCGGTCACTTCCGGCGAAGGTGGCGCCTCCAGCTACACCTGGTCCCCCGACAGTAAGGAAATCGCCTTCCTGCGCGTGCCGCCACTGAGCGAAGCCGGGCAAGCCGCGGAGAAGCGCGGCGAGGATGTTGCCGAATACGAGGGCGATTTTCGGCTGGCGCGCTTGTGGACCGTCAATCTGGCCACCGGCAAGGAAGCCGACTGGACACGAGAAGACGACTTTACCCTCAAAGGCGCCCCGGCCTGGTCTCCGGACGGGAAACAACTGCTGTTCGCCGCCGCCCCCACCACGCTGATCCGCGACAACCGTACCAACTTATTCCTGTTCACCCTGGCCACCAAACAATTGCGCCAGCTCACCCACGGCCTCTCCGCTTCCTCGTCCCCGGCATGGTCTCCCGACGGGCACACCATCGCCTACCTGTTCGATCCCGACGGCTACAAGGCCCTCGGCGATGGCATCCCTTATCAGGACAGTCATCAGGCTCATCTCATGCTCCTCGATGTTGCCACCGGGCAGAGTCGTGACGTCTCCTCGCCCGCCTTCGATCTGTACGCAGGCGATCCCATCTGGTCGGCGGATGGACGTGAGATTCGCTTCACCACCGGTGACCAGGTCTGGGAGGATGTCTTTTCTTATAGCCTGGGCTCCGGACAATACCGGCAGGTTACACACCAGCAATTGATCCGGCTCGATGGCCACAGCTTCAGTCGTGACGGCTCCCAGGCTGCCTTCCTCAGCGAGACCTCCACCCAGCCCGGCGATGTCTACGTGGCCACTGCAGATTTTGCCTCTCCACGCCGCCTCACCCGGGTCAATCCGCAGGTGGCTGATTACCAATTGGGAGGGACCGAGGTCCTGCACTGGAAGAGCTCCGATGGTTGGCCGGTGGAAGGACTACTGCTCAAGCCGGTCGGCTATCAGAGCGGCCATCGCTATCCTTTGCTGGTGAACGTCCACGGTGGGCCCACCAGTGCGTTCACCGATGGCTTCGCCGCCTACAACCAATTCTGGGCAGGGAAGGGATGGGCGGTGCTGCTGGTCAATCCCCGGGGCAGCACCGGCTACGGTGAAAAGTTCCTGCGCGGCAACATCAACGACTGGGGCGGCGGCGACTACCACGACATCATGAGCGGCGTGGATGCTGCCATCGCAGCCGGCGTGGTGGACCCCAACCGGATGGGGGAATGGGGCTGGAGCTACGGCGGGTACATGACCTGCTGGATCGTCTCCCAGACGGGCCGCTTCAAAGCCGCCATGATGGGCGCCGGACTCAGCGATCTGGTCAGCATGTACGGCACCACCGACATTCCGAACTACCTCGGCGGCTTTCTCGAGGGCTATCCCGATGCCGCCAGCATGAAGCTCTACCGCGAGCGCAGCGGCATCACCTACGCCGACCAGGTCACGACTCCGCTGCTTATCCTGCAAGGTGCTGTGGACGAGCGCGTACCCACCAGCCAGTCACTGGAATTCTTCCGCGCCCTCAAGGACCGTGGCAAGACCGTGCGATTGTTCTTTTACCCGCGCGAGCACCATGGCTTCGTCGAGTACTACCACCTGCTCGATCGCTACCAGCGCATCTACGACTGGATCAGCCATTACACCCTGGGCACTGGGCCGTCCTTGCCGGCAGCCAGGAACTAGCCCGCGGCGGCGTGGGCAAAGAGATGCCCACTGGCGGGAATGCTGACTCCGGTGCCTATTCGGATGCCGGTTTCCGTGTGGAGCAGGGAATAGCCCAGTGGCTGCAGCAGGCAACGGATAGCCTCGGCACGAGCGTTCTTGTGGGTCGTGCCGGTGCCGTGAACCTCGATCAACAAATCGGGATGGTGGGCAGACAGTGTGCCGCTGGCACCCTGCAACACTTCCATCTCGAAACCTTCGACATCAATCTTGATGAAGTGCGGTGCCGGAAGGGGTACACCGCTCATGAGAGCATCAAGCGACTCTATTTGTGCCGTGCCGGAGGCCCGGCGCAGTGGCGTGCGTGCCTCCGCCGCCAGCGAGGCAGTGGTCGGCATGCCGGGCAACATGAAAATGGTGCGGGCTCCCGGCTCTGCGCCGAGAGCTATCTGCAGAGGCAGCACATTTTGGACCAGGTTGCGCTCAAGGTTGGCCACCAACAGAGCGAACCCGGCGGCTCGTGGCTCAAAGGCCACCACTCGGCCTCGCTGACCCACTTTTTGGGAAAAGAACAGGCTGTAAGCACCGTTGAAGGCGCCTACATCGAAGACCACGCGACCTTCCAGCGGCAAGCTCTCGAGCAGCCGCTCTTCCGGACTCCGCAGACCAGGCAGGTGCGTCCAGCCCGGCAGACTCCGCCAGTCGCAGTTCTGGAATCCAGTGGCCATATTGTGGCGCAGCAGCCCTGGCCGGTATCGTCCCAGCGGACCAAGCCAGTGTCGCAGATTCACGGCTGGCTTCCCGTCCACAGGGGCGCCACGGGGCTGATCGACGTAAACCGGAATGCGCCGTAACGGATAGTCAGCACGGCATGGCCGAAAAAGCGCAGGTGGGCAATGGTGTCATTGGTCTCCGGAAGCCAAAAGTCCCCCACCTTCTGGTTGTGGTAGTCGAACTCTGCCCTGGTGACCCAGAAGGAAGGCACGTCGGGCAGCACGCCCTGAATGCGTACGATGCCGTAGTCGTTGGGATCCACCCAAACTTTACCGTGAAACAGGAATCGTTGATGCTTCCCGCTCAGCGGGGTGGCTTGCAGCACATAGTTGTGCTGGTCGTGGCCATCGGGCGCTTGCAACAGGACGAACTGATAGTTGGTGGGGCCAAGGGCCAAGCCTTGCCGGCTGGTCACTTGAGCGTCACTCTGTTCGGC
>Ga0134126_10000949_pt1 | contig 36749 bp, 35 predicted proteins | sample KB31752_FD_96881 | JGI IMG/M metagenome (GOLD analysis project Ga0134126, IMG submission 96881) | Terrestrial soil microbial communities with excess Nitrogen fertilizer from Kellogg Biological Station, Michigan, USA - KB3-175-2 | ecosystem: Environmental > Terrestrial > Soil > Unclassified ...
GGCTCTTCTGCTCCCGCATTTCCCGGATATGTTCCCCAACGTTCACAGAACTCATGCGCCACTAGGCAGGATCGGGCCGATCAGGACTCCATATAACTCACCAGGTAGACATCTGTCAAAATACAAGCGACGGATGTTCCGAATATCCCTTTGGCGATTATGTGTCAACTTGGGAAGCCAGAAATGGAGCCTAGATTTCGGCAGCCGTGCAAGCGAACAATCCGGATGGCGGTGCCAAAAGCAACCATGAACAAAAATCACCTTCCGCAGTCTTGGAAACACCAAGTCCGGTTTGCCGGGAAGGGCAGGAACATGCAACCGATACCTATAACCGCATCGATGAACGATCGATCGCACGCGAAGCTCCGGTCTAGTGTCCGCGCCGCGAATAAGCCCCATTCGCTTACTACGCTCAGAAGGGGTCAGCGTGTCCATTGCAACCGATACTCCCGCAGCGAATTTTATGAATTAAAATTCAAGCAACGTTTGAAAAGCTTATCAGGATTCGGTTCTTAATTCTCTACGAGTTTTTGCGATGATGGCTTCGCGAACCTAATCAAAGACCTTCTCTCAACTTCCAAAAACTGTCTAGTGTGTGTACATCATCACAAATGCACTGTTACTTGAAAGAAACTAAGCCCGCTACCGTGCCGTATATACCAGAGAAGTACGGTAGATTGCTATGAGCTTGGGGTCGCCACGAAATGTATGCATCTGCCAAAACACTCGACGATCTGTTAATGCGCGTGATCGCCACCATTCTCAAGAGCAAAAGTCGCACCAAACCCTCTCGCGGAGCCGCGACGGAGTCGACGGGAGCCTTGCTCAAGATAACTAATCCGAGAGCCCGCCTGAGCCGGACCGAGGGAAGAGGCTTGCTTTTTAGCTGTCTTGGCGAGCTTTTATGGTACCTAGCCAAAAGCAACAGCGTGCAGTTCATCAGCTACTATGTGCCGAAGTATTCGGAAGAATCGGACGATGGGCGGACAGTGCATGGTGGATACGGCCCTCGGCTGTTCAACATGCGCGGTATCAACCAAATCCAAAACGTGATCAGTCTCCTTAAGGAAAGACCCGATTCTCGGCGGGCAGTTATTCAACTCTTTGATGCCGCCGATATTGCAAGACAACACAAAGACGTTCCGTGCACGTGCACGTTGCAGTTCATGAGGCGAGGACAGCGGCTGCACATGTTCACTACTATGCGTTCGAATGACGCATTCATGGGTTTGCCTCATGACGTATTCGCGTTCACGATGCTTCAAGAGATCATTGCTCGCACCTTAGGTGTCGAACTTGGGGAATATTCACACGCTGTTGGCAGCCTCCACCTATATGACGTGCACCGAAAGAGAGCTCAACGACTCATCAAAGAGGGCTGGCAAACAACCAGGCTAGCGATGCCGCCAATGCCTTTGGGAGATCCTTGGCCTTCCGTTCGAAAGGTCTTGGAGGCCGAGAGAGCAATTCGTCGCGGGCGAAAAATCGATAGGCGTAAGCTGCATTTCGACGCTTATTGGGGCGATGTTGTTCGACTTCTTGAAATCTACCAGAGCTACAAAAACAGGGACGTCAAGCGAATCACGCGCTTACGAAATGAAATGTCTAGTCCCATCTACAACACGTATATTGAAAAGAAACAAAAAGGCGCTAAGTCGAAAACGGATCAGCAGGTGCTGTTCGACGACAATTAACTCAGGTAGACACGTCCTCAGAAGAGTTTCTGCGGATGTCTTCCTTGAGTGTGATACTTTTCGGGACGAAATTTGGAGGTGATAGGGATGACCTCGGCACTCCCAGCACTGGTTGAGCGCTTGAGCCAGATACGGCTGTTGAAAGCAAACATCATTCCATGGAGCAGCCCTATACCTTCCTTCGGAGATCTCTCGAGGGCAAGAGTGGCAACTCTCGGTCTTAATCCGAGCAATCGAGAGTTTGTTGACAACTCCGGAAACGAACTTGTTGACACGGCCCGCCGATTCCACACATTAAGGTCACTAGGTCTTGCGCGCTGGTGTGACATAAAAGCACGGCATCTGCGGTTAATCTGGGATTCGTGTCGAACCTACTTTTCGAGGAATCCATATGATGCTTGGTTCAAGCAATTGGAGCACTTGATCGGCGAAACGAGGACGTCCTACTACAATGGTTCCGAAGCCGCATGTCATGTCGACCTGATCCCTTACGCTACTGCGTGCAAGTGGACCGGGCTTAGTCACCACCAGCGTTCCTATCTTTTTTACCAGGCTGGTGACACGCTGGGGCTCTTGCTACGAGACTCTCCTGTCCAACTTCTAATCCTCAATGGCAGCTCTGTCGTTGCAAATTTCGAGAAGATTGCCGGTATTCAGCTAGACAGACAGATAATGCATGACTGGATGCTCCGTCGGCATTCGCACTCTAACATCATGGGAGTCGCGTACGCAGGAACCGTTCATGAACTATCGGGCATCAAGCTCAAGCGTGGTCTCATGGTTCTTGGATTTAATCACAACATTCAAAGTAGCTTCGGGGTTACGCGAGAGGTCAGAGCTTCGATCCGTAAATGGATCGGCCAAAACGCAAACGAGTTGTGGTCGTGAGACCCGAAGACAAAGACCTAGCTGAACGACTGCAGGCTGGCCTCAGTTCTTTCGATTCCCAGTGCCGCGCTATTCCGGGCGTGAAGAGTTCTGCCAATCGGGATGTTTTTGTTGAGCAACTGATTGAGAGCCTTCGACGCATTAAGTATATTTCAGTAATAGATTCCAGAAAGCTAAGTCATTCCTGCCTAGATCCATCCAGCAATGCTTTCGATCCAATCAAGGCGGCGGTGATTCGCAGGCGCGAGGGACGGACTGATGAGGCGTTCTGGCTTGTTTTCTTATCTGTTCACTTCGGAAAACATCGACTCGATGGTTGGAGACTAACCCAGGATATTTATGGCCGCCTAGGTGAGGGGGTTCCTTGGGATTGGGCCGAAACGAGCGCTCATCCACAGCGATTTCGCCAATGGCTCGCCGATCACCAGTCGCGTTTGAAAGGAGACGGAATCACCCGCCGTTTTGGAAATCACCGGAAGTATCAGAGTCTTGATGCGCATAAGCCCGTCGGGACCGGGGCCGCTTTCGAAGGCTATATCGAGTGGGTTGGTCCACACCACATTCACCAGGAACTCTTTGAAAAAAGCCTAAGGAGATGCGGCCATGACCCAAAAGTAGCATTCGATGATCTCTACCGGTCCATGGACGTCGTGGTGTCTTTTGGTCGAACCGCGAGATTTGATTACCTCACGATGGTGGGCAAGTTAGGTTTGGCACCCATTGAGCCTGGGTCAACATACATGTTGGGCGCAACCGGTCCGCTCTTGGGTGCGCGCTTGCTGTTCGGCGGCACGACAGATGCCGCGCTGAGCTGCTCTCAACTCGAAGCATGGTTAGTGGAATTGGGAAGCCATCTCGGTGTCGGCATGCAAATCCTGGAGGACGGTCTTTGCAATTGGCAAAAAAGCCCTGAAAGGTTCCGCCGATTCCGAGGCTAAAAGGAGAGGCTAATCATTGCAGTTTCCCCACTGAAATCGCGCCTTCAATGTATTGAATTGATTGCGACCGGCTAGTCCTAGATGTTGGAGCTGCCCGACGACGATACCCGGAGAGACTCCGACTATTTTCGCAAATGCTCGAATCTCATGTCGGTCGATACGAAGCCTCCCCAGCTTCTCTCGGAATTCAGGACTGACAAGGATTCGAGCCGAGAACTCGTTGGCCTCATTTTCCTCAAAGCTAGATATTTCCTCGGCCTCAAGGAACAGCGCCTTCTTGCTGTGAATTAGAAGATGACCAGCTTCGTGAAAGAACGTAAACCAGAAGTGGTCGTCTGAAAGATATCGAAAACTCAAGAGCAAAAGCGCTTTGTCTGGTGAAGGAAAGCGAGTGGCGCCGCTAGCGCGACATCCCGCAGGCGTGCGAACAATAACTACTGCAACGCCATACTCGGCACAACGTGCCGTAAGCTCGGGAAGAAACACCTTTGGATCACGTTTTCTGGTTAGGAATCGAAGCTCCAATAATGCCGTTCGAAATCCTTTCGGATCCCAGGTCTTACAATTAATTGACGCACTCTCGATCTCACCTTGTCGCAACCAAGCCGCGACAGAAGCTGGCCGTGAATCTAGCGTACGCGAGGTTCTAAAGGCAGCTCTTTCAAGGATATCTCCGTATGTCGTATGCCATGCCTTCAGGTCTGCCACGCCGAAAAAATGTAGGCACGCCGCTAGTGGATCGGACGCGAAAAGTTTTTCGTCAAGCCACCCTCGCTGTCGCATGTCCTTTATGGGAAGTTGCTTTAGCCAGTCTTCCTCGTCTTTGCTTCGCATTTTTTCCTGCCGGATGACGGTTCCCCGATACTGAGCCTCCCGAGTCATCCAGAAGTCAGCCGTCGCCCCTAGAACAAGTTCGAGTTTGTGCGCTGTCTCAGCTGAGATCCTCGCGCCCCCCTTCAACAGTTTGCTCACTTCTTTCGGCGTGCATCCCATTCTACGAGCGAATTCTGCGAGAGAGCACCCTCGCTCTCCGAGAATATCAGCCACGGTTTGGCCAGGCGGTGAAACCCAATCAGGTTTGAAGATGCTCTCAGACACGTGCCCTCCCGATCTTCTCGATCTTAACGCGGTTTACTCTTGACCAGTCTACGGCGCCGTTCTGCATTGTAGGAGCAACGTTATGATTTACACAAAACACGAGCTGAATTTCATCGCACAGGTCAATCACAATTCGACGACCGCCATGCGCCTCGCGAGGCCTGCCGACAACGAGATCCTTGACATAGTCGGCAGCACTTAAGTCAGCAAGTCTCGCCTTCAATTTCTCAGCTGCCTTCTTTCCCAAGAGCCGTTGCGCCGTGCGCTCATTCTCACAGAGTTGACGGATCGATCTTTTGGCGAACGCAATTTCCAAGGCAATACCCTATCTTACGCAGTAAGCGCATGAAAGATAAGTGTGTCGCATCTTAAAGGATGTTCTCATGCCTTCCTTTTTAATGTTCGTAGATTCTACCAACTATGTACGTCCAGTTGGAAAGACTTGACCTAGAGGTAATCAAAGCATAGTATGCACTGACCATCGACCCTGAACAACGCAGCAAGGAGCTATTGGTCTATGCCTACGACAACTCTTCGATATGCGATCACCGCTCTTGCGTTTCTCTTGCTGAGCCGAGCGTTGTTTTCTTCGGACACCCAAAAACATGTGCTGACAGGAGCCATATATCCATTGCTCAACCAGCAGATAACCGCCTCCGCGACCGACCATCACGCGCTAGTAAACGTGGCGGTGACCTGCTCCCCGAAATTTAGTCCAGCCAAAACTTAGCTTCTCCGGGTATGAACCGCTCCCTTTTTCTGTCACAGCCGAAACTAGAGTTTTTAGGCGGTTAAGATTCGTTTCGCCTGATTTCATGCGGGTTTCGCACACTCTAAAGCCTCCAGCAAAAGGCTAAAGCTTCCGCTTCTGTTCGCTGACATGCCAGCGGGATGGGGTTGCAGGGGAAGGGGCGGCGTGTGAGCCTCTTCCCCTGCCCACACTTGTGGAGAAGCTTTCTTCTCCGGCCTGTGCAGCGCCGCGAAGACAGCAGGAGCGCGATCCGCCAGGGCACTATGCGGGCGCTGGTGATTGTAATGCTCGCGAAACTTCCCGAGCTTCTGCCGCGCATCCTCCAGCGAAGAGAACCACTCCACATTCAAACACTCGTCTCGCAGACGGCCATTGAAACTCTCGATGAATCCGTTCTCCACCGGATGGCCTGGCCGAATAAAGCACAGCTGCACGTCATTGGCAATGGCCCAAGCCTCCAGCGCACGACCGGAAAATTCACTGCCATTGTCCACGGTAATGCTCTCCGGCAAACGGCTTCGCTCCTGCCGGGCACGCTCCAGCACCTCGGCCACTTTCTTGCCCGTCATCGAACGATCCGCTTCTAACGCCACACACTCGCGCGTGAACTGATCGATCACCGTGAAAATGCGGAAGGAGCGGCCGTCCGCGAACTTGTCGCTCACGAAGTCCATGCTCCAACACTGGTTCGCTCCTGCTGCCGCGCACGTTCGAACCCGCTGCCGTCGCGCGATCTTTCGTCGCTGCTTGGTCCGCACGATCAACTCTTCCTCCCGGTATAGCCGGTAGATGCGCTTGGCGTTCACATGCCATCCTTCGCGCCGCAGCAACACCGTCAGCCGCCGATAGCCGTAGCGCACATACGTCCCTGCCAACTCTCTCAAGCGCCGCCGCAACACCTCATCGAATACCTTCCGGCTCTGGTACCGCAGTGTGCTGATCCCCAGCTTCACGATCCTCGCGGCGTGCCGCTCACTGATCCGGTAGGCCTCCTGCGCCCAGCGCGCCAACTTCCGACGCGCACGAGGCCTTACAGCTTTTTTGAGACGATCTCCTGTAGGATTTGCCGATCCATGCTCAGATCCGCCACCAGCCGCTTCAGTCGCCCGTTCTCCTCGCGCAACAGGCGCAGCTCACGCAATTCGCTCACGCCCACGCCGGAATACTGCCGCTTCCACAGGTAATACGTCGCTTCGCTGATCCCTGTCTTGCGACAGACCTCCGCCACCCGTGCTCCGGCTTCCACCTGTCGCAACACCGCAACGATCTGCTCTTCCGTGTGACCTTTCTTGGGCATCCTCCGTCTCCTCTCTCGGAATTCCGCCCAAGCTTACCTCTAATTCCCTCTGTGTCAGTTTTCGGGTTTTGGGTCACTCAAACGCATGCACTCGCTTTTGACTCTAGCTCTCAAAGAACAACCTGCAAAGAAACGCGCATAGATGTAGCGCCGTCGACTTGTCAACCTGTGTGTCCCTTCGACTTTTTAATCTAGAGGCCTGGGCAGTGCTCGGGGTGCTGTCCGTCTCTCTCCTGGTGGTCATCTCAGAGATCGATCGCCGCCTACAACGCCGAACATCGATTCGGTCAGCTGAAGGGAGGCGTTCCAGAAACACCTGATTGTGGGCAGCAATATCAGAGGTTGTGGACGGCAAGGAAACTAGGTTTTTGGGCACCAAGTACGCAACAGATTACCCCAACCAAATTGCCACTGTTCTTAACCTCCGCGAAGCGCTATGCGTTCAGCAGAATAAAAAAGACATCACTTTGGGGATTCAACGGAATCGCGAAGCTATTTCCGGCCACTCTCTTCGACCAGTTTGATTTCGTCAGATGTTAAACCGTACAGCTCGAACACCTGGCGGTCGATCTCCGCCTCTGCTGCCGTAGTGTCCGCATCGGGATCGCGCTTCTTTGCTGTGAGAATGCGATTCACGAGACGAATAACAGACTTGCGGCACTCCTCGGAAGGTTTCCGAATCGGAATCTTTTCCAAGAACTGCGTCTTGTATGCAAAAAATCCACCCGCGTGCCGAGAGGCTATCGATTGGTAGAAGAATTCAATTAGGCAAGAGTTGAGGACACCAAGGTAGAAAAGATAATCATCTCGGCCTCCACCATCCAGGATGATGTGATAGGTTTTCGTGTTGCCAAAGAACGTGTCGGTGAGCGCGAAATTATTGCGATCCGAGATTTCGGGAGTGACAATTCTGAGTGCGTGAAAATTTGCGCGCTTCCGCTGATTCCACAACTCGTACCAGTTTTTCGTCGATTTCTCAAAGTAACCTCGCCCAGCTAGAAGAGTGCGATTGTGTCGCAAATAATCGTAAGCGTGTGGGAAACTCCTACGAAGTCTATCTTCGGGAATGACCTGGGAGTCTTCGTCATAGGGGTAGATTACAGAGTAACCCGACCAAGAAATCGCGTAGCGTTTAAGATTCTGGCCCTTCAACAGCGGATAGAGCACACTAGTCTCGATCTTGTGCTGTCGGATGGTAGCCTCATCGACGTAGAAGACCTCGTCCTTGCCAGACGCGATTCCCTGAAAAATCTCACGCGTCTGAACCGACAAGTCAGATGAATTCATGCGCATCTTGTCCAACACAGCAGTGACACGGCCGGTATGGAAGTCCCAAGTCGACTCGTGCAGACGATTTCCCGAAATCGCGACGACATCTTTGCGAAATCCAGAATCTTTCAATTCCAGAGTCGCGCTAAATCCACTGCCATCCAACTCAGAACTGACACGTTTGTACTTGTGATAAAAGAACGTGTAGTCCCCTGGGGACTGCTTGCGAAAGAAAAACAGCCCTGTGTAGTTCGTAACTCCTTCAAATATTTGGAGGTCCGCAAAATCAAATATTTGCAGAATCACGAAGTGCTCAGCGATAAGAGCTCTAAGCGCAGAGCCATAATCTTTCTTGAGAAACATTGTAGGATTGATGAAAGACATGTGACCGCTAGCTCGAAGAATGCCGTGAGAGAGTTCCACAAAAAGCACATAAATGTCATATTTGCCTTTCGCAGACCTGTAGGTGAGGTTGTACACGTCCTTGAAGGACTGGTCGAGTTTTTTGAATTCAATATACGGCGGGTTTGCAATCGCCACATCGAAGCCCCCATGAGAGTGAAAGACCTCCGAGAAGTATATAAAAATGTCAAAGTTAACCTCGTATCCGAGACTTTTCTTGGAAGATGCAAAACACTCGTTGATCTTTTTCTGAACTTCTCTCTTTATTTGTGCTTTGGCTTTGCTGTCGGATTCGTCAAAAAGAGTGGCTTTGAGTTTTTCTATTTCGACCAGTTTTTCTGACTTGAAGGGAAAGCCAATCAGTGAGTTGCCGGCGACGATCTTGTAGTCCAGATTTGGCAATGGCTTGATCTGCTTCGTTTCCTCTTCGTCCACGACAAGGGAAAGCCAGAGGCGGAGTTTTGCGATTTCGACGGCCCCGGGATCAATATCCACACCGTATAGGCAAGTCTGAATCGCATGGCGCTTAAAGTGGTAGGCGGTGCGTTCGTGAACATCGTTGAAGTATGGCGTTAGCGCCGACCGGCCGCGCACAATCTCGGCCATCATCCCGACGGGGAATGCGCCCGACCCGACGGCGGGGTCGCAAACGGTAATGTCGGCTAGTTTTTCGTCGATCAGCCGGGCGTGTTGTTCAATACTTTTCGGTGGCTTTGGATAATCTCTTCCTATCGTACCAGCCTGTTTCGCAGCTTCGAAAAAGGAGTATTGCTCGCCGAGATGGACGAACGTCTCGATGTCGGCGCGCGCGACTGTTTCCCTGCCCCCGTTAAGTGCGGTGTCAAGGTAGTTGATGAGACTTTCCTGACACATGAAGTGGACGATCTCACGTGGGGTGTAGTAAGAGCCGAGGCCTTTACGAAGGTTCTCCTCAATGAGGTTCTCGAAGACTTTGCCGAGCATTTCGGGGTCAATGGCAACTTCCTGTTCCAGCGGCTCGGCTTCGTTGACAGTGAAATTGTAGCGGTCAAAAACGTCCAGCACGCCGGTGCCGGTGATACCCTCGTCGAAGCGCTCTTTGTTAGTGAAGAGTTTGCTTGGAAGGATAATGTCGATCTTGCGCCAGTCGTAATCACCGAGCGGCTCGAACAAGCCGCCGTTGAGAAAAGGAATACGACAATTGAACCGATTGCACCATGCTTCGTGTCCGCGGTCGGTCGCCAACGTATCATAGAAGAGAGGCTCGAGGATGTCGTTGAAGAAGTTGTCGGACTTACCGTAGTCGCCGTTGGCCAGTTTGCGCAGGAAGTCGCGCGGTCCCGTCCCCCAATCGTGGTCCTCGGCCACTCCAAGCCAGCCTTTCTTTTGGAGGAAGTACAGAAAGACAATCTGGCCCATCAGCTTCTTGGCGAAGTCAACGGTTTTGACGCCTTTGGCATTGAATTCCTCGCGACTAGTTTTGTCTTTGGCGACCAGTCGGTCCAGGGCTTTGTGAATCTCCTCGAACAGTTCCGCGTACTTAGTGAAGAATTCTGTGGTGACCGCTTCAACGCTGAACGCTTCCTCGATCTTGGCGAGTGTAGGATCGGTATCAGTGTCTTCTAGCAGGCCGAGGAAGCGGGTCTGTGCCGTATGGCAGCTTTCACCTTCACCCACGATATATGAGAAGCGCCGGGCCGGGGTAAGGCGTCTTTCAACGCCTACTTTCCCTGATTCCAGTTCGATACCGGAATATTCCATCTTTACGTAGGAGAAGCGCCACTGGCTTTCCGTTGGTGAAACGAAGGCCACTAGAGCGGCATCCTTTTCGTCGCGAGTCTTCAGATGGTCGGCCACGAAATTGCGGATGGCCGTACGAGCGTGTTCTAGCTTGTATTCATTTGTAAGATGAACAATCAATATGTCCAGCTTCTCATTGTCGGGTGAGGTGTAGGTTCCGAGCCGTTCGTACCGATGTACGTGTTTCTTGAAAGCGTCTTTGACGTATTGGCTGTTCCACGCCTTCGCCTTGGATTCGTCAATGCGGTTGAGCAAATTGACGGCGAAGTTGCCAAAACGGACCTTGTCGAATGATCGGGTGAAGGTCTGCGTAATGAGCAAACGCGCCTGGTCGCGGTTCATTTGGCGTCCAAAAGATAGGAGGAAAGGATTACCTCGCGCGGGCTGAGGGCATGCGGGTTCTGCTGTGAGCGCGTGGCCTGAAAGAACAGGCTTGGGATATCACGTCTGAGGATCGCAAAGACTCTGAGAGGTTCAATCTCCTTCTTGAGAGCTTCCGCTACCTTCTTAGTCGTCGGACGGGGGAGCGCACCGTCGGTCAAGAGTTGGATGACGCTTTGGATGTAGAGTTCATCATCATCGGTGAACCCGTGATAACGACGAATTTCCTTCGCCTTGAGCCGTTTTAAGATATATGCATCGTTTGCTCCTCCCCGTTGTTTGGGGATCGCGTCGCCCAACTCCGGGCTGGTGGCCTCAGCGAAGGCGCTTTTATTCTTGTCGAGGAGCGTATAGAAGTCGGGCGGAATGGGTCGCAGTTTTTCGTCTAGGTCCGATGGTTTGAGAACCTTCGCGGTGGCGAAGAAATCCAATTCGATAGCCTTGCCGTCACCTGGCTCGGTCAGGAAGAACTTATCGAGCCTCCCCTGACGAAAATAGCTCAGAAGCGACGGGAACGATTTCACGGCAGTGATGTTTTGAGCTCCGATCGCCCTCGTTGAACGGGCCTTCTTGGGTAAGCGCTTAATACGGCTGAAGAGATCGGGGAGTTTGTCGCGCACTTTACGAATCTCAGTGAGGTACTCCAACTCACTTTCCTCTTCTTCGTCCTCGCCCGTAATCGTCTTCTTGGAGGTCAATCTGGCGAACAGATCATGGGATTTGATTTCCTCGCCTTCCGTCAGCAGACGGGCGTCGGCACCAAGCATCTCAATGAACGCGTGAATTTTGGCTTCCGCGGCTTCTTTCAGCTTGATCAGGTCGTTGCTCTCTTCTGTTGGGAAAAAATTGTACGTGTGTATCGTGTCGAAGGTGGTGTCCACGCGATTCACGCGTCCAACGCGCTGAATGAGCCGTGTAGGATTCCAAGGGATATCGTAATTGATGACGATATTGGACCGATGAAGGTTTACGCCTTCGGAGAGAACCTCGGTGGCGACAAGCACCCGATACTCATCTTTGAGATGAAAGGCGCGGGCATCGAAGTTGGCAATGACTTCCTTACGCACCGTCTCGTCAGAATCTCCGGTGAACAGGAGAACGTCCTTCTCAACCTCATCTTTGATGTGGTCGGCCAAATATTCGGCTGTTTCCCGCGATTCCGTGAAAATGATGAGCTTGCCTTTCTTTAATTTCGAATCGGTGCGCAGGATTTCACGGAAAGCCTCCCACTTGGGATCGCGTTTAATTCGCTTCCAGAGGTCGGCGACTTGCCGAAGAATCTTACGGTCAGCTTCCAAATCGCGGATAAAATCGGTATTGAAATCCTTGGCTTCCAACGCCTGGGCCTTTTCCGCCTCAAGCAATCTCTCGATGCCTGCTTGATCGTCCGTCTCCAAGAGGTCAAAAACCTTGTTGATGTGCTTTTTGCTTATGTACACATGGCCTTTGTGGAATTCGGCGATGACACGATCATAGGAACGGATGAAGCGTTCGAGAGTGAGACGAAAAGCGTGGAAGCTGCTCTCAAGTCGCTTGATTAAGAGAATCTTCATGAATTTGGCGAGGTTGCGCTGGCTCTGCTTCTGCTGCTCTTCTATTTCACCCTTGTAGTAGATCAGTGGCTTGTATCGGGCGTAGGTGAAGGTCTTTGTGAGTAAGCGGATCGTGTCAACGAAGACTTCATTCTCAGTCTTACTGAACTTGTAAAAGAGTGGCTGAGGGTCCGTGACGTTCGGAAACCTGAAGCCCTGAAGCTTAAGGTCGTCGCCATAATATTTAGCTATTTCGGTTCGCGTCCGACGAATCATCAGATATTTCAATACCTGTTCGCGGATCGTCTTCGCGTTCGATTGGACGGTTTTGAAGTACTGGTCGTGGTCAGTTTTGCGGTCCAGCCCGTTGAGATCCTTCTCTAGATTAGAAAAGAACGCCTCTAGGTTTCGAACATTCGGAATCGTGCTGTTTTTCCCGTTCTGGAATAATTTGATTTGGCTGAGGATGTCTCTCGGAGTGTTATTCATGGGCGTGGCCGACACCAGAATCACCCGCTTACCCCGACAAATCTGCGCCAGCATCTCGTACGTTTGCGTCGTTTCGGTGCGAAAGCGATGAGATTCATCGATGAAGACATTGGCGTATTTTGAGGTGTCCCGCTCAAGCAAATCCTCAAGTTTACCGAGCGATTCAAAATCAGTATGCGGGACCCGGAAGTCACCAAACACGTTGGCCCATGAGCCGCGATTGTTCTTGTCGAGCAAGTGCGGCGGCGCGATGACGAGCGAACGTCCATTGAGTTGTTGGGCAAGCAAGGCTGCCATGTAGGTCTTACCGAGACCGACGACATCGGACAAGAACAAGCCGCCGTATTCCTCAAGCACTTTCTTTGCGCTGAGAACGGCTTCTTCCTGGTACTTTAGCCGCTTGAACTCTGTTGGAACGTAGCTGTCTTCTAATTCATCGGGCCTGTTCAACTCATCTCGGAAATATTCGTATAGGAATTTGAGGTAAAGTTCGCGCGGCGTGAACTGTGCAAAAGGGGAGCGGTTGATGATTGTGTCCTCATAGGGCTTGGACACGTCCACCGCAATCGCCCAAAGCTCGTTGAATTTGGCAAGGGCGAACTCATAATCTGCGCGGTTTTTGAGTTCAACATTAAACTCCAGATTATCTTGGAGGCCGGATTGGCTCAGATTGCTGGAACCGGTGATGACGCGACCCTTGTCCCGATCGCCCTCGGCAAAGGTCATGATGTAGATCTTTGCATGGAGGTTTTCGCTGGCGTGTGCCTTGATTTCGAGCTTGCCTGACCTGACCCAATCGACAAATTTGCGAACACCAGTCTCAATATCGGCGCTGTCGTTTGATTTTTCGAGTTCGTCTAAGACATCTTTCGCGACTTGCTCTTTCGTCGTGGCGTGGGATTTGAGTGACAGTTCTCCTTGTTCTCTGGCTCGTTGCAGGAGTTCGTATGCCGTGCGGTCTGTCTGAAGGCCGACCAAGATGCGAACCCTCTCAACGCTTTCCAGAGCCGGGTACAGCTTGTAAAAGCCACTGATGAAGAAATACCCGACTAGACAGTCGAAATGGCGCGTGTCTTCGCCAAGCAAGACACCGAAGCGGTCACGCAAGCTATGGCCTGGCTCATTTGTCAAGAAAGTCAGATCAGATGAAGCCTTTGGCAGCGTTGCCTTGGCAGGGGCGGAGATGAGACGGGCCGACAACAACTCAACATTGTCCAAGAAATTAGCAAGCACCGGGTCACCTGCTTCAAAGCCATGTACCAGCTTTGCTGCGGCTTTGGCTGGAAGCTGCAAAACGATTCTAGTGCTGTTCGCTGGATCGACTGAAACAACCTTGACTTGGCCAGGCGCTTGAGTGTAGGCAGCTACCTTTGAGGCTATTTCCGGCGACCGACTACGTACCTCTTCAACTTTTTCCTTTACCAACATCTCGATCAACTGAACCAACTGGGCATTGGTGCCTTTGGGCGCATTCCCTTTGCGCGCCAAAATACATGGATCCTTTTTATACTTGCGGAGAACTTTGGGTCCCCACTTCTCTTTATCAGCGCGACTGTGACAGTTGGCGCACAGAGCAATAAGATTTGCAACGCTATGCTCTTCGCTTTCACTCCACGGGACGACATGTGCCTGTTCTAAGGGCAATGGATTGCAACAAACCGCACAATGATGGCGCGCCTCGAACAGAACCTCGCGCCTAATGGCTATAGGTATCTCGGGGCGTTCGCTTGCCATTCCTTAGCTGTACCCGCTTTCATGAGGCGGTCGGCCACCATCTAACCGCCTTCGATGTCGATGTGACTATCAACAATTCGAGACTACTGGACGGTGAACCATTCTCGAAAAACTAATGTTGGCGCTCAGCGTTTCCACAGACTCAGCGTTCCTTCCAAAAATCCGACGACGCCTAAGATGAGCGATATAGCCGCCAGCAGAATGCTGGTTCGGATTGCCGGACTAGGATGCAGTCGAAATGCATCGTAACAGGCCCACCATCCACTCGCATTTCTTACTTCGAGAGGTATTTCTTTCTTCGTGTCAAAGATTCCGAGCCGCTCCCGATACCACGCGTTCATCACAATGAAATTACCGGATTCGGGAAGCCGTATCGTGCCCCGGGCTGAGTTGTATACGCCCGCGAAGTTTTCATCGGCGGTCCGCCTCTCGCAGACAATCGACCGGCCATTCCAGGGATTCCGAATGTGTGTGTAGTCTGTTGAAAGGTTTGGGTCTAGCGGTAACCAAACCCATCCTTCTTTGGTTTCTTCATGCAAAGCCGCAAAGACTTTGTAGTTACTCACGTCTTCCTCCGCCTACTGTTCCGCACGTCTTTCGGTCTCCCCTCCTTCGGACTCGAAAGGCCAACAGTCATGGGCAAGAAGGATTCTCCTAAGATCGCGGAAGAGAGTGCGATGATAACGCTCTGATTTTGGGTCATTTGACACAGTAGTGTGGAAGTTCTTCGTGCCCGTAATGTCTATCCGAATCCATTTCTCCCCCTCACGCTTGGCCCAGATTCCTGTTGCAAGCACGACTGCTCGACCGCCTCGGAAGGTACGGACATCCCCGGGCTTCATATAATCGCGTGCCATCCTGGACGCTCCTTTTTGAATACAGTGCAACCGGGAATTCTACACCCATATTTGCAAGTCGAAGACGTAACACTCGATAAACGCCGTGCTGATGGGAATGCGGGCAACTATCATGGATCAGTATTTGGCGGATACGCCAGCGGTCCTACGGCTTGATGCCGTGCCTCTTCGGCCATTCTTGCAAGTTCACAAGAGCATGCCCCGTGCCTTTTGCGCGAACGAGACGAGCTGAGCGTGCTACTTCGTCAACCCACGACACGTGGGGATAGTCCAGGGTCTGCCCAAAAACCCATTTGTAAGTGAGCCTCCAACCACTTGAAAAGGCAAGACCGAGAATCACACCTCAGGCTGCCCACAAACACATGTTTTTTTTGCCACAAACCCAGGACCTCGGCACTATTTTCCGACAGACACGACCGGGCCGCAACAGAGTAGAATTACCCTCTGGAAAAGGATGAACTGATGATCGCCGCTGACCGCATTCTCGAAGGCGCATATTATTCGATGGAGCAGGCGGGACACCTAGTCTCAGACGCAGCGCTCCTCTACGAGCGCGAGCGATGGGCCAGCAGCGTAGTGCTTGCGGTTTTTTCCATGGAAGAAATGGGAAAATCTGAAGAACTGTTCCGTAGGGCATTGGCGGCGCAAACGGGTGGGCCACAGGTGCGCAATCAAATTATGGATGGTTTGTCTGATCACCGGAGGAAACTCAGTTTCGGACGCGGTCCTCTCACTATATCCGCTGCCGTCTGGCTGGGGAAGGATCCCCCCGAGGAAAATACGCCAGAGATGGCTGAAATCGACCGCCAACTCGACGAAAATTTTCGGCTCGCACAACAGAATGCGCCGCTGCAAGACCACCAGGCGCGCATGCGGGCCTTATACGTTGACCTCGTTGGCGACGGGGACTGGGTTCGGCCGAGTGAAACGAGCCCAGACGACGCCTACCTGGTGGTTTCCGCTGCAAACATAGAATACGGAGAGCGACGAAGAAAGTTTATCAGACCAACCGAACCGTTTGCGGTTCAGGTTTTGAGGGACCGAACCGGCTTCCTTCCAGACCTTCCAGAACCACGACCCATCCATTGGCCTCGACGCTAGACACTCACTTTCCCACCGCTTCCTGCCACAGCGCTTCGAGAGAAACGCACGGTTCTGCCCCTTGCAGCGTGAAGCACTCACTTGTACGAAGCCATTGCACGCCATTGCAAGGCGTCTAAACGGGTCGCGTCATGGCGGCTGCGACTGAGAGGTCAATCAGGCTGTTCCGTGAGCACAGAGGCTACCGTGTCGCTTCTTCCGGCACTATCGCGCTTTGATGTTTCTCATCGGGATGGCGAACGCGAACCTTTCGTCACGAGCTCGCAGATGCCTTTCGCGGCATTCGGCATCTTGTGAGCGGAGCCGCTGCCAACCAGGTCGCCGTTCGCCTTGTAAACGGTGAACTGATTCTGGCTGCCACTCCACTTCGTGTGCGCCCAATCGGTGTGGTCCCAGATGACGATGTAGTCCGCGGCGGCCTTGTTCGCCGTGATCGTCACGTCCGGGCATTGCCTATTGAGGGTCTTCACGAGCTCTGTGTTTTGGCGAACCACGCCCGCCTCGTAACTGCCCGCTGCGACGCCGTTCCTCGCCGCAAAACCGCCCTGCTCCTGCCAGGTGTCACGGTCGGTGACATGTACGCGCGCTTTGACAGTGGTCGGTTGCTGTGCCAGCGCTGGGGAGATGAACAACACGATTAAAGTCGCGAGCCTTAGAAGCGAGCGCATGAAATCCTCCATCACGCCGTACGATTTTATAAAGCTGGCGAATTCGGACGTCCAGCCTTCGGGGAAGGGCGAGAGCATCTTCTCAAATCCAATTCCCGCGAGAAGTCCAGCCCCACACAGCGTAATCCTTCCGATAAGGGCGATGCGGGGGACAACTAAACGATCCGCATCTTCGCGGTGCCTAAAAATTCGTTCTGAAAATCGGAAGGTTTTGCGTAGCACAAAATTCGCGCCATTTCGGAAACGCCGTATCGAAACTCCGACATGTGCACGCCGACGATCTCCTGCATCAAACAGGACTTCTCGGCCGGGATTTGCTCTTCGTAAGGCTCGTGAACACCCCATCGCTGACGCAGATTGATATTCAGGTACTTGTACTGCGCCGGGGTGATCGTGCCGAGCCGGTGCGCGTGGTACACCAACGCGGCCATCGAGACTTTCCACTCCTGTTTGAGGTCCAGGAGTTTCGCGAGGGTAAGCCTGTACAGAGACGCTTTGATTTCTCGCCGCGGCATCAGGAATTCGCCCGCGAATCGATTGGCTTCATCCTCGACCCCCGGCGCGCTCGCCAGTTGGTGCAAAACCAAATGGCCGACTTCGTGCGCGAGCGTGAGACGAAGGCGCGATGCGGGGATCTCGGCATTCGAGTTCAGCAACACGATGGGAGGGAATCCAGGCACCCACTCACTGATCGCGTCGATGCTTTTCGTTTCAAAGTCCATCCGAAAGAGAATTCCCCCTGCGTCTTCGATCGCCTTGATCATGCTCCGAACGTAGCCCGGCGCCATCCGCCAATTGGCACGCACCGTCTGAGCGATCGTTTCGATGCGACCCTGATATTCAGACGCGTCGAAATTCTGAAAGGTGTAGGGCGATTCGAGTTGCGCGGACCTCAGCAAAATACCGATCCGCATTCGCAGGATGTTCATCCTCGCGTGCAGCTTGCGGAGAATTTTGTCTGTGCCAGCCTGCCTGCGCCGGTGAAAAAAAACCGTCGAATTGAATCCGTACACGCGGTCGCCGCGCCGGAAAAAATCTGGAGTGACATCGAGGTACTTACTGAACTCCTCAAGCGTCGCGGCGGGCGGTTCGAGCAGCCCCGTCTCCCAACGAGAGACAGTGCCTTGAGATACGTTCATGAGAGTCGCGAACTCTCCCTGGACGATGCCCTTTGCCTCTCGGGCGAGCACGAGCATTTCGGGATTAAGAACCATCACCCAGCCTTTGCTGTCCCACTCGTTTCACCACGACGCGCGTCGACGAGGGTGCTTGTGGAGATTTTTCCGGGAGCTGCATCAGATTGCTCGGAGCGTCCGGAAGCTCCAGGTCGAAATACCAGTCGGCCTTGCCCATCAGCAGCCGAGTGATGCTGATGCTCAGAATCCGATTTTCTTCGCGATTAAGGTGATGGCCGACGACGAGCGTCGTCGCGCTCTTGAACATCTCGAGGTTTTCGCCCTTGAGCATTTTTTGGGACCGTCCCGTCAGGAGACTGCGGGGACGCCGGCCGCTGTCGACTTTCTTGAACCACAATAGAATTTCTGTTTCGCCCGTCGGTCCCTGAATTCCTAGGAGCCGCAACCCGTGGGGCTGCTCGATCGGCTTCACCTGCGGAGCATCGTCGCAGAACGTGTTAATGATCGCGGCCCAGATTTCGTCACACATGACATTCGCGCTGGTCGTGCGCCGATGGATTGGCCTGTGCGGATATCTCGTGCGGTAAATCTCGAAGCCCCGAACCACTGAACTCGCAAGCTTTTCCAGATGGGGATTCAGTATCCCAAGTGCAGCATCTTCCTTCATGGACACTCTCCTCGGCGACGTAAGTGCCTTCGCTTACAAGAAGATGACACGAATTTTAGCCACAGGCAACAGAAATTATGCATGTATTTATTCTCCTCAGAATCAGGCACTTGCGAGACAAAAACTGTGTCCGCGATCCACGGCGGATTATTTCGTACCGAAAAATGACCGGCCAGACCCGGCGATTTCCTTCCCAGCCGCCTGCTGGAAAAAGAACAGGCGAGCCTCTAAAACGACTCTGCTCCTAGTTGCCGGCTGGCCCCCCGTTGTGTTTTCGGTTCTGTGCTATATTCCGCACCAAATGCAAAGGCCCGCTGCCAGCCGAAGAGCAAGCCGCACCATCGCGCCTCTGGCTTCAATGGCCTGGGACGGTGCTTCAAAATCCTGCGCTTCGCTCGGTTACGGAACTCGAGAAGTGGCCGATGATCTGGAAGCTGTTCTCGACCGTCTGAGCAGCACTGGCGCTGCATTCGAAATCAGGAAGCACGCGTCCGCGAGCCGAATTCCCCTTCCACAGGTCAACCTGGCCGAAGCGGTCAAAGCGCTGCGCGTCTATGCGGGTTGCCTGTTTCAAATTTCCGGAAAGCTCGCGCGTCAGGGATCAGCGAGTCAAACACAAACCTGAGTCGCGAGTGTTCTTGGATCAGTTCGGCTGCCCACCAGAGAGTTTCAATAGCTTCGTCACGTCAGGCACGGGGCGCTTCGGGTCGCAGATCAACAGGCTCGGGCCGGTCGCTCCTTGCAGCAGCATCACGATGGCACGGTCGTCTCGTTCCGGAGCTTTGATCGCAACGCAGCGGTCAAGCCCTATTGAAGCCCGAAACGAGGTCTGCGAGCCGAAGAAATGCAGAAGCTCAGGGCGATCAGGCGCATGTTCGAGATGGCCCTCCATCCGTATTCGAAAAACGGGCCGAAGAAGATCAAAGAGACCTCTGACTTGGCGGAGATCCAGTTTTCGAACTGCTCCAGCACAACGGCCTTTTCCGCTTCGAGTTGCTGCCGTTCTTTTTTCGTCGCGCGTTTCACGTGAAAACCTCCATCGTCAGCGCTACATGCATGTCCGAGACGCCCACCGGTAGGCTTCCGAACGCACCGCGAGCTGTCCCAGCCAGATTCTTATCTCAACCGACGAACTTGCGCCGCAAACTGCGCGCCCTCGGCGCGTTCAAGCTCTTCGCCGCGCGGAAGCGTCGTGCCTGAAAGTGGCGAAAATCCTACTTTTTCCTACCTTTGCCGTCACAGACTCTATTTCTCCTCGACCTTCGGCATCATGCTGCTGAGACTCTTTGGGAATACGATTGTGATCGGCCGGGAATCCTCGACTTTTTCTTTCGGCGCCGGGTACGCGTCCTGCAGCCGGTTGATTTCCTGCGTTGCGCGAAGCTGCACATCGGCGTCCTCGAACTCGTCCCACTTCTCTCTTTTCTGGTTCCAGCGAACGGTCTTTGCTTCGCGCAGTTCGAGGAGCTTCGTTGCCTGGCTGAATCCGTCGCAGCCGAGCGCTTCGAGAGCTATAGCCACCTTGATGCTGGCCCGTCGCGCGAGAATGTGGCATTTCGATTTCGCGGTCGTTGACGAGTAGCCTGCCGCGATCGCGGACTTGTACGCGTTGCCGGGTGAAAAGTCTGGTCCGCCGTTCAGATAGAACACATCGAAGGATGCCTGCCGCGGATTCGCACCTTCTTGCTCGCTTGCCGATTTCTGAGAGCGCGGAGTGCCTGGCGTTTTCGTTTTCGTCATTCCTGTCTCTTCAGTCCCGTCGACAGCGCGGTGTCAGTGGCCCACGGGCGCACCTCTTCGTTCGTCACTGCTCGCTTCTCCACGCTGCGTCGATAGAAAGGCTCTTGCTCGCGGCTGCGTGGTTTGTGCCGATAGAGACGGGATACTGTCATCGAGCACACCTCGGCGAGAAAACTTGGGCGCAACTTGGGCGCAAAACCAGGCTTGAAAGTGGGAAATTTAGAGTGTGCGAGCGAGTAAGGGCAGCGGAATCAGCGGGAATTTGGTAGGGGCGGTGGGGATCGAACCCACGACCTTCTGGCACTTTGGGCTGCGTGCCCGATTCGGTCATTATATTTAATGTCGGCAAGCGGGCTCCTTACAAACCGAACAAGGTTAGTGCTCTTTCGACGCGCAGCAGATCGAAGTGGTGTACTCGCAGAATCTCAAGATAGCCCAGTCGATTACCCAAGCACAACTTGTGATCCGCCTGGAGCTTGTAGCCGTGGCAGGTGCCGCAGATACATTGAAGGTTTTCTCCGCGGTCAGGATTCCCCGCCCTCAATCGCCGGATGAGCCTTGCTGGCACAATGTGATCTACATGTCGTCTTACGCCAGCCAGCCTAAAATCCAAACCGCAAGACTCTACTTCGCATTTTCCGCGCAGGGCGGAGACCCGATGAGCTCTCCAGCCCTTCCGGTTCGGGCTTGTGCCAGGCCATTTCCGATGCACGCCTTCCCAACGTACTGGCTTCTCCTGCGTCCGGAAACGCGCCCTACAAAACCGGCACCGCCGGTAACGGTACGTCTTGCTGCGGAGACATTTAGTTCTGAAGACCTCTGTTTGGCTATTCTTGCAGTAGGGACAGCGCATGGACAAGAAACCCCCGTTTTGACAGAGTGGCTATGCTCAATGCGACGCGTCCGGAGGCGGACATCAGGATTGATGAAGAACTCGATCTCTATTGCGAATCCTTCGGCTTGAGGGCGAATTGGGATATTCTTCTTAGTGGTTTCTTGTGCTTCAACTTTTTTTACTTGACAAATACACCATCTAGGGCATATTAAGAATGGGGACTTACTCGATCTCCGACGCGGCGAAGCTCTTAGAAATTGACCGCACAACGCTCCGACGCTGGCTTCGGAAGAAAAAGATTCCTGCTCCGACTCCTGGGATCATCGAAGGACGGCTCTCGAAATGCTGGACCGAAGATGAAATGGCCAAAATAAGAGAGTACAAGGCGGCAGGATACTGGGGTAAGGGCATAGATCGAAAGACGGGCAAGAAGGCCAAACGAACCAAGAAGTAAGTAAGCGGGACGCGCCGGTGCCGTTAACACCAAACGCGCCCCTGACCACAGTCGCACGTCTGAGGTGCAACGATGGCTGGAACAGAAGTTATCTATTTCCCGTTTGGGTTGCAACTTCCCAGACGCCAAGACTTTCTGAATTATTCCCCTCCTGAGCCTGTAGCAAATTCTCCGCCATTGACCATCCGCTTACCTACGGTTTTGTCTCTTCATCCGTGCGGGATAACTTCAATTCTGCTGCCGTCTGACTGAAAGGAATCTACGAAATGAAAGTGGATGTCTATGCCGAGATGTATCTGTGGAATCGCGGCGTTGACCGGCTCATTCGCGTGCTCCAGCGTTTGGAAGTCTTCTCGATCTGCTCGAACGTGCGGATCAAGGCGTATCAGGTGCGGCTCGAAGAGATCCGTGCCGGCCTCAACGCCGATTTTGCCGAAGCGACAGCGAAACGAGAACGCGTCGATGAAGATCGCCTCTGCCGGCAGCGAACAGCTTGGGAAGTGAGCCGCGCGAAATGAGCTGACGTGCGGCCCCTCTTGCGCGCAAGAAGAGCTTCAGAGCTGAACGAAAGCATACGCCGCATACGAACCACCTGAACCGATTGAGAGCCTTCACTCCTTACATTGCGAAGTTACTTGTCGAGGCGTACATAAGCGAGCGTCCGATGGGGGAATGGAAAGCACCGCTCAGTTTGAGAATTCGCCGGGAACTGCGAGCCGAGCTCGAGGGGTTCGCCGCGCGGGAAAGGCGGACCCTCGGCAATGTGGGGGAGTTGATTCTGGAGTGGGGGCTCGAACAACTGAAGACGGCCGGCTCCTCCGAGCGGCTGCTGAAGAGCAAGATTTCTTTCCCCGATAGTCGATCCCACCGACGGAACCTTAAAGAGTGAGGGCGTTGCGTACATAGGGAGGGCCTACGTTCACGAAGCTGCGTTTATGAAATCTCTCGTGTAATGCAGGAAGACACATGGGGAGTTTCTTGACGACACGATTTTCTTATCTCCCGACGCAGACGGAAGCGGATACGAGTGTCCCCGCTGCCGTAGAGCCGAGGAAAGTCTCCGACGAATACCTTCTGTCGCGCCTCCGCGCGCGAGATGGTGAAGCGCTCGCCCTGCTGTTGGTTCGCTGCGCCAAGATAATTCGTGACATCGGCCGCAGAATCCTCCGGGACGATTCAGAGGCAGACGATCTCGTCCAGGATTTATTTCTATTTCTCGAACGGAAATGCGCAATCTTCGACAGTTCCAAGAGTTCGGCGCGCTCGTGGATCGTCCAGATGGCTTACCAGCGCGCGATTGAACGCCGCCGTTATTTGGCGTCGCGCCACTTCTATGCGCGGAGTGAATCGCAGGATTGCCTGGAACGAGTGGTCGGCAAACTGACCATAGAGGATGATTATTCCCCGGAAGCGGTCTTTGGACGTAATGGTTTAGAGAAAGTCTTTGAGGCCCTCTCGGACGACCAGCGGGAAACCTTGCGGCTCTATTTCTTTGATGGGTATACCCTTGCCGAGATCGGTGCGAAGCTAGGGCAACCCTTGGGAAACGTGAGGAACCATTATTATCGCGGGCTGGAGAAGCTCCGTGACCAGATGTTCGCCAACAATCATCAACGCAGCGGTTGAGTGCTATGGTAAACAGGACAGGAGGCAATTGGGAAGCGGAGGAACGGTCAGGCATGAGACCGCATGACGAGTTTCTCGAGCTTTGTGCTCTTTCGACTTCGGGCGAGCTGAACAATGAAGAACAGCGTCGCCTTGGGGAGCATCTTGCCGTATGTCCACAGTGCCGCGAGGCTAAGCGCGAATTCGAGGCGGTGGTCGATGTTGGTGTTCCTTTACTGGCCTCTCAGTTCGTAGAACCCTCCACAGAACCAGAACCTGCCTATAATAATGATGGACTCGTGTTTGGCTCTCCGGCAGTCCCGGGGAGCCTGCCTCTCGAACTTGCCACAGTTCAGGCGAATCCTGCCTCCCCCGCCTCCTCCGAAGGAAGATCAGGGCGCCGACGGCGAAATGGCCACCGGCCGACCCACCTCAATTGGAACCTCCTATGGCTGCCGTTTGCTGCGGGCATCCTGCTCACCCTCGCCCTCGGGATTTATGCTTATCGCCTTGGCGCGGATCGCGGATTGCAAACAGCTCGTGTCGTTGCCACTTCTGCTGATGGGAAGATGACTGCCCTGGAAGAACGCATCAGCGACGCGGGACACGAACGCGAACTCCTCCAGGCGCAGCTCCAGCAGCGCGACCGCGCAATTTCCAACCTGCAGCACGAAATCCAACAGCAGTCCGCTGCTCTCGATGCGATGAAGACCACGGAAGCCAGGCTGGAGCAGTCGCTGGAGACCAGTCAAACAACCAAACAACAGGCGGCCGAGGGCAATGCAAGCCTTGCCCAGAAGATGAACGCGGCGGAGGCATCCGTCGAGAAGATCCAGTCGGAACTCGAGGCCGTTCGTCAGCAACGTTCGCGGGATCAAGTGCAGGTCGTGGGGCTCGAATCGCAAATTGGTGACCTCACCGGCGAACTCCGCGAGCGTGAACAGACGATTGACCGGCAGGACGCGCTTCTCGGCCACGACCGCGACATTCGAGAATTGATGGGTGCGCGGGACCTCTATATTGCCGAAGTATATGACGTCGGCCGGGATGGAAAGACCGAGAAGCCCTTTGGGAGGGTTTTCTATACCAAAGGAAAGTCGCTCGTTTTTTATGCCTATGATCTCGACCAGCAGGACAGCATCAAGGATGCCGGAATCTTTCAAGCATGGGGCCGCCGCGGTCCCGACCAAGGGGAAGCTTTGAATCTGGGCATCTTCTACCAGGACAATGCAGCGAAGAAGCGCTGGGTGGTAAAATTTGATAACGCGAAACAGCTGACGGAAATTGATGCGGTGTTCGTCACGGTCGAACCAAAGGGCGGCAGCCCAAAACCCAGCGGCAAGCCCCTCTTGTTTGCCTACCTGAAAATCCATCCCAATCATCCTTAGCGTCGCTTTCCACTCCCCTTCCCGTGTGGTCGCCTCTACGACCACGATGCTCGATTGATACAACTAGCGGTTTTCCAGCGTAGACCGTAAGAACGTGCCCGAAACGTCTGACGATTATAGAAGAGGGGGCGTACCCGATGCGCCGAGTCGTACTGCTTCTCGCTATCAACCTGCTTTTCGTTGTTTCACTGATTGCGCAGTCTCCGAGCGGAACGATCAGCGGCGTCGTGCGTGATCCCTCGGGCTCAGTAATTGCCGGCGGCCAGATTATCGTCGTAAACGATGCGACTGGGGTTCAATACTCGACAACAACGAACATCGAAGGCGTCTACGTCGTGCCGAATCTCCCGCCCGGGCCGTATCGAATTCAAGTTGCCAAGGTCGGCTTTAAGACACTGATCAAGCCCGGCATCATTCTGCATGTTCAAGACGCCTTGGCGATGAATTTCACGCTGCCGGTCGGCGCAGTTTCTGAGGTGGTGACCGTGACGGCCGGCGCGTCCCTAGTGAATACTCAGTCGGCCTCAGTGAGCACCGTTATCGACCGCAGGTTTGTCGAAAGTCTGCCGCTCAATGGACGGAGCTTCAACATGCTCATGCAGTTGACCCCCGGTGTTGTCGTTGCGCCAGCGAACTCCTTCAGCCAGGGCCAGTTCAGTGTTGCGGGCCAGCGCACCAGTGCCAACAATTTCCTCGTGGACGGCGTCTCCGCCAATTTCGGCGTTTCTCCCGCCTTCGGCATAGGCTCTTCAGGAACAGGGTCGGCACAAGCCTTTAGCGCGCTCGGCGGCACGAGCAGTTTGGTGTCCGTCGACGCGCTGCAGGAATTCCGAATCGAAACATCGACCTTCGCTCCCGAATTCGGCCGCTCCTCGGGCGGGCAGGTGATTCTCACCACACGCTCCGGAACGAATGACTTCCATGGCGGAATCTACGACTACTTCAGAAATGATCTTCTGGATGCAAACGATTGGTTCGCAAATCAAGCGGGCAAGTCCCGGGCTGCGGAACGGCACAATGATTTCGGCGGATTTCTCGGAGGGCCGATTGCGCGGGACCGCACTTTTTTCTTCGTTTCCTATGAAGGCGCCCGCCTGAGGGAGCCGAATGCGCAGGTCGTGATCGTCCCTTCGGAATTTGCCCGGACCAGCGCTCCAGCGGCCATCGCTCCCTTCCTGAACGCGTATCCGCGGCCCGATGACCGAAGCATCGTACCTGGCGTTTACACGGGAACCTTTACCGGCAGCTTTTCCAACCCCTCCACTCTCGACGCAGGGAGTGTACGCATCGACCACACGTTCAACAGCCGCTTCTCGTTGTTCGGCCGTTACAGCGAGGCTCCCTCGCAGACAGCGGCGCGCTCGGACAGCCTGAACGAAATCGACAGTACTGATGTCGGGACAAGAACCCTCACCGTCTCGGCCACTATGGCTCTAACCCCAGAGACTTCAAATGCGCTTCGTGGAAATTACTCAGTTCAGAATTCAAGCGTCGTTGCGAACCTCGATTCCTTTGGCGGTGCGGTTCCGCTGGCCCCCAGTGTTTTTGCGCCAAGCCCCTTGAACCTTGCGAACTCGTTTGCAATCTTCGCGACGTTTGATACGGGCGCTTATGCGGCAGGACCATCTGCGAAAAACCGGAGCACACAACTCAATTTTGCCGATGATCTGGGACTGGTTCGCGGCTCTCACCAATTGAAGTTCGGCGTGGACTATCGCTCGATCTTCCTCGATGTTCGTCCCTTCCAGAATTCATTTACCTACGTCGTGTTCGACCTGCCTGACTTCATTTCGACAGGGCAGGCCCTTATCGCGGGAGAGAGCACGCATCCCTCGCAATTCCTGACGCAAGCGGTTTCCTTCTATGCGCAGGATACGTGGAAAGCCACAAAGCGGTTGACGCTCACTTATGGTGTGCGTTGGGAGCTGAGCCCGGCGCCTTCGGGAAGAAACCAGACCCGATTGGCGTCCTGGGAAAATGTCAGTGATCCGGCGCAGCTGGCGCTTGCGCCATTCGGCACTCCGCTATGGAGCACCTCTTATGCGAACTTCGCTCCGCGTTTCGGCATGGCGTACAACTTGATGCCGAAGAGAGATCTAGTGCTTCGAGCTGGTGCTGGCGTCTTTTATGATCTCGCGTCTGATGCTGCGGGCGATTTAGCCGCTTTCTTCCCCAACGACACGGCGCAGTGCTGTATCAATGCGTCCCTTCCGATTGCTGATGCGAGCCCCTTCCTGCCAACCATTGTTACCTCGCCACCCGTAACGGACACGGTCCGCGGGTATGCGCCCAGTCTGAAACTGCCGCGCTCGTATCAATGGAACGTAGCCCTCGAAAAATCAATTGGTGGCCGGCAAGCCGTTTCCGCAACCTATGTGGGGCAGGCTGGCAGGGATCTTCTGAGGCAGGAAGGCATCGCCGGACCCAATGCAAATTTCACCGGTAACTTCCTCCTGACGCAAAACGATGCCAGGTCGAATTACAATGCCCTTCAACTGCAATACCGGCGGCCGTTCTCAAACCGCGTCCAGGCCCTGCTGAATTACACTTGGTCGCATTCTCTCGATAATGCCTCAGCTGATGTTCTTGAAGCTGTTTCCAATACCGTCATCTCTGCTGCGAAAGATTATGCATCGGCCGATTTCGACGCTCGCCAGAATTTCTCGGCTGCGTTGCGATTCGACGTGCCTGGCACAAGAAAGAACAAGCCATTAGCGTTTCTCACCAACGACTGGTCGATCGAGAGCTTGGTGGTTGCACGCACTGGGTTTCCGTTCAACGGAGTTGTGCTGACGGCGAACCTTGGCGGCGCCAATCCGCGGCCCGATCTTGTTCCGGGACAGCCGATCTTCCTTCGGGACTCCACTGCTGGCGGCGGCAGGAGTTTGAATCCGGCAGCGTTTACAGTTCCCCCATCTGGACAGCAAGGCACGGAAGCACGCAACGATATTCGAGGGTTTGGTTTAACGCAGGTTGATTTCTCGCTCGCCCGAGGCTTCGCGCTGACGGACCGCGTGAATCTCCAGTTCCGCACGGATGCATTCAACGTCTTGAATCACCCCAACTTTACGAATCCTCAGGCCTTCATTGGCCTGGGCCCAAGCTTTCTCAAGTCTCCCTCGATGCTCAACCAAGGCCTCGGTGGCCTCAACCCGCTCTTTCAGGAAGGCAGCCCTCGATCGTTGCAGTTGTCGATCAAACTCACCTTCTGACCCGGACGGAGAATGTCCTGTGGGCGGCATAAGACCTTGCTCGGCGATGCGACCTGCCGGAGCAGCGTGCGTGCGAGGGTTCTCTGCGGCATCGCAACGCTCATCGCCGTAGTTTCCGCAATCTCGTTTGCATGTTCGGGAGCGGCTCACGCACGCAGGACCGCGACGCGTTCGGCCGAAAGCAATAGAGACATCAAGCCAGGCCGCAGGTATTCGGTTGAAATTGGTCCCTCCATCTCCCTCCCCACCGAAGGAGTGCCCCAGCAACTCTGGGCGTCAGCAGCTTCGGACGATCCGGACAGGCTATTGGCGTGCACGTTTGAGGCGGATAGTTCCAAGGCGCGCATGGCTTCGGCAGCTTACGTTTCACTGGATGGAGGGAACACTTGGATGCGCACGTTGGTAGATTCGCATTCCGATTGGGTTTCCGAGACTGCATGCGCCGCGGGCGGGCGCGGCCGCGCCTATTTTGTCGCTGGCGTTTCCGATACCAGCCGCGGTTCGATGCGCCATGAATGGGGAAGCATGGAGGCCTACCGCTCCTCCGATGGAGGGCTTAGTTGGGGGAAACCCCGGCGGTATCCGTTTATCGATTGGATGGCGCTCGCGGTTTCTAAGAACGCGTCCGATGAAAGGGTTTATCTCTTCGGAAACATCCAGGCGGACGGAATCGGCGATGCGGGCGCAGGAGGCTGGCGGGAAGGACGAGAACCGATGCTTGCCTCTCCGGATGGTCTCGCATTCTCGGCTCCTGTCTTTCCCCGCAATTCCCCTGGCGCGGACACTCAGCAAGCGTTTCCTCTCGGAGCTGCAGTCCTAAATGATGGTCGCGTGCTGGCGCTGTTTGCCGAGATTCCTCATACGAGTTTCGCAGTTTATAGCTTTGACGGAAGCAGTTACCGGCTGCTTTCCCACGTTCAAATGCCCGCAGGCGTTGCCCCATACGGACCGCTCTCCGCGCACATGGCCATCGATCGAAGCGGGCGCTTTCCCGGCCGGCTTTACGCAGCGATCCCGGCGGTCGAAGGGGATCGGCCCGTCCTGACCCTCGCGCATTCAGATGACGGTCGGAACTGGAGCGCGCGCGTTTTGCTTCGCCGGGAAACAGAACTGAGCCCGAAGGAGATCGAGTACTTCTACGCGGGCGTGGCTGTGAACCCCCAGGGCGTTGTCGGAATCGAGTGGTTTTCCGGCAGTCGCTGCGAGTTTGCCCTTTCCTCCAACGGAGGCGAGTCAGTGGATGACGTGCGCACGCTGGGGGATTGCCAGCCCCTCGGCAACACGCAATCACCGGCTGCCGCATACCTGAAAACCTACAACGATCGCTCGCCTGTCAAGCATCCTCTGCAGTTTTCGTCCGATTCACTCCCCGGTTTGACAGTCCAAGCGAGCACTTCCGCGCTATCGAGCGTGCAAATCACTGCGGACGCGGCCGGGCGCTTTCATGCATTTTGGGCCGAAGCGCGCAAGGATGGGATCCATACGGTCACCGCCACGATCTACACCCATCGCCAGAAACCCAACCATGTCCGGTTCGCACAGCGTCAGGAAATAACCAACCGTTCGCTCATTTACGTCCAGGACGAGAAATTCGATTCCCAAACAGCGCGTTTCAGCATTGATGTGGCGGTCCGCAATATCGACTCAACCGCAATTCCCTATCCTCGTTTTCTCGAGGTTGTCGCGGATCGCTCGGATTGCGGGCGCATCAAGTACCTTAATCCCTATGGAGTATCCAGCCAGGATAAGGCAATCTTTCAAATCGCGGCTCGGCCGGATCGAATGCAGTTGTTCCCGAGCGAGAGTTCCCTGCCCGTTCATATCGAAGCGCTCGTAGACGGTTGTCAGGCGGCTCGCGTCTCGCTCTTCGCTGAAGCGCGGGCGCTGGCCCTCAAGAGCACGCCTTTGTTTCCCCTGGCCATTCGCTTTCGTGTGTGGACTGCTGCACCGAGACTGGCAAACGCGCTCGGCCAGTGAACGGCGAAAGAATCGCCGGGGCGCCGCTTGGAGGCGGCGCCCCGGATGTCGATTATTCATCCGCCTCATACGCCGAAACGGACGGGAGCGGGTTCTTGGGGTCAAAGATGTCGGAGCTGCCATGAGGCTTCGTCATTCCCTGGATCGCCTCGATAGCGCGGCCCATTTGCACGAGCTCTGGCTTTTCGTATTTCATCGATATCACCTCCTTCCTTTTTCGCAGTAGTTCCCAGCTGAGAAATCATTGCAAACCTGGGCTAAGTCCTCTTCTGTCGGTGCAGCCTTGGATGCGAACTCTTGCGCAACACCCTCTACCAGCCCGTGAGAAATCACGCTCCTAAGCCAAATCTCGATTGCGATTGTTCGCAGCAGTGTGACGATGGGCACTTCGCGGCCGTGACGTGCGTTTTCCAAAGCCGACAAAAACGCATCGCGGCGGACGATTCCCAAGGACGCGGTCGCCAAGTCCTTGGTCATCTCCTGCGCGCGAGACCATCCAACCGAAGCCGCCGTGACAGCCCCTCGCGTGACAGCCGCTTTCCTCTTCCTGCCAAGGATTTCGTCCGGAACGATTCCCGCGAGCGCACGCCTCATCAGTGAGCGGCGCTGGCCGGGGCGGACCAGTTGCTCGCGCGGTATGGCGTACACGAATTCCAGAAGGTCACGATCGAGATACGGGTAGCGCTTTTCAACGGGCGGAACGGAGCTTACGGCAACGATCCCCAGCTGCCTTTGCAGCTCCTCCAGTGTCGCTATGTTTTCCTGGAAACTCGGCCGAGGGCCGAATACCCTGAGCCTGTTTTCATAGCCCCTCAACGGCTTCCGGTGACGCTTCACGAACCGTGGATCGAGCCAAGCTGCCGGCCGGCGATTGGTTGGCACGCCTGCGAGTGCCGGAGGCAGAAACCCGCGGACAGCACTCAAGAACAAATGGAACCAAGGCTTTCGCTGTTCCAGCGCCCAGACCTTGAGTTGGTGTGCCAATAGACGCAGGTCCGCGCGCCAAAGGAGATCCCGGATTCCCGGCAACGGCGTTGGCACGCCACCCAGTACTTCGTCGCCTCCGATTCCGGAAAGCACAACCCGATATCCGCGTAGCGACTCGTAGTCACCGTCTTCGTGAACGTGGTTATCCCGACGTGAACCGGGATGGACCCGAAAAAAACCGGACTCGAGGTCGGCCTTGAAAGCATCTTCACAGTGCACTCGAATGTGACTCCCCCTGCGGCCGCGCTTTTCTTCGACCTTCGTGAAGAACGCATGCTCTTTCCAGTTCGGCTCCGAGTCGTCGTAGTAGGAAACAGTGTCGAGCCTTGGCGATATGATTCTTCGAGAGGCGATCATCTGGTCTGCCATCGATACAATCGAGGTGGAATCCATTCCTCCGCTTAACTCCGCCAGTATGGGAGCATCAGAACGAAGTCGTCGCGCGACGGATTGCGCGAACAGTGTGCGAAAATGCTCCTCGTATTGAGAGTCCGTCCTGTAGCGAATCTCCTTCCTCGAATCAAATTCCCAATACCTCCTCACGATTCTCTTTCGCGGGCGCAGGTGCACCAGGCACCCTGGTGGAACCGAATCGATGCCTTGATAAGGGGTGGAGTCGGCCGCTGGAAAAAAAGACAAACAACCCGCCAGGTATTCTTCGTTGAGTTTCCAGCGATGCCCGGCAAGCAGGACGATGGGATCCAAGATCGTACTCCAGGTTACGAGGCCTTCTCGATCCGTGTAGTAGAGCTGCCGTGTGCCAAGCGGGTCCCTCGCCAGAGTCAGAAGCTGATCCCGGGGGCTCCACACCGAAAGCGACCAGTCTCCGATCAGTTTCTTGAATGATTCCGTCCCCCAGCGTTGATATGCAGCGGCCACGATCGACGCATCCGGTGCGTTCGCCGAACCCAGGTCTCGAAGCTCCCTTGCCAGTTCGTCGCGGTTGTCCAGCCGGCCGTCCCAGGTAATCGCGTCTCCGGACGATGTGCCGGCCGGCTGCTTCTCGATTCGCGATTCCTGCGTTGTGTGTGTCGGACGGTACAGGATGCGTATGCGCTCCCCGCGATACCACACTTCTCCGTCCGGTCCATACGGCGCAAGCAGACGACTTACGCGCCCGAGGTATTCTTCTCCGGGAACTATCGTGTCGAACGCCCATACGCCAAACTGCACGCTCATGTCGTTGATTCACCTTGACTGCTAACAGGTTTCCAGTGCTGTGTAGACCTCACGCATGTACGCCTTGTCGTTTACGACGCGGCCGTTCACTTCGACCCATGCATGAGCCTTGAATGGAATTTGCTGTACACCGATCACCATCCGTGCCGGAATTCCACAGTCCCGGAGCAGACATGTTGTGGCCGCGGAGCGTTGGAGACAGCGCACTTGTTTCCAATACCAAATGCACGCCAGATCCACAGCCGCACAGACCTCCTGAATTCCGTCAGTCCCGGCTGTGGCGCCTCTAAGCGGTTTGCCTAGGACTTTGCCGTGCAACTTACCGAACTCACCGCGAGCGAGGCATCCTTCGAAACGGATCAATTCGGTATATGCTTTCACGACAAGCAATTTCATTTCGTAGAAGCCTCCTCTTACCTGGAGTCAAAACAGTTTCTTTCGACCGCGCTGCATCTAGTGCGCTGGGGAACTCCTCCATCCGGTTATGCTGGACTCGATCTTCCCCAACCGTGGGCCTCGCGAAACATTCGCCGCGCAAGGCTGCGCAAGAATCCGTCCTGTCTTGGGGCCGAATCGTTTGCAAGCGCGGAGGCACTTAACGCCAGGCTGTAGGCGAACACTGCGACGAGTCGGGACGCCTCCATTGCCTGCAATACTTTTTCTCGAGAAACAAACCCGCTCCAAGCCCGCCGGTACGCCTCGTCGATCTCTTCTGTGCCCGGCCCGCGAGGATGGCTTCGCAGGAAATGTTCGCGAAGATATTCGAGGGTAATCAAAGGGCTTGCGACGCACCCTTCCGACCAGTCAAGAAAGACGCAACCCCTCGGCCCCACAAAGATGTTCCCGGGATTAAAGTCCAAGTGGCCGATGGTATCCGGGAGCCCTGTTTCGCCAAGCAGCGCCACAGCTTTTCTAAGCTGTTCTCCGAGAAAGTCGATTTCGCATCTCGTCAGACTGGGCGGCGGGCGTTTTTTCTGCATGGCCATGAGCCTCGAGACCCGGTCAAGGAATGGGGCGACCTGCGACATCAGTTTCGACGATGTGAAGTCCTTGCAACCGCTGCCCGTAAGTTCCGGCAACGTATCGGTCGACGCGATCTGGAACTCCGCAAGTTCCGCTGCAACTTTTTTCCATTCCGAGGTTTCCTGCAGGGAATCGAGCGATGCCCCCGTCACTTCCATCGACAGCCACGCGTTCCAGGATTCCCGCACAGCAATCAACGTCGGGACATAGCAGGGGAAGAGCTGCGAGAGAACACAAGCAATCGACAATTCATGACGATTAGGTCCGCCTGTCGCTTTGAACCACACAGCCTTGCCGTCGGTCTCGATCCGGACGAGACTGAACGTGGGACTTGCGTTGAACTGCTCGAATCGCCCTGTGGGCCGAAGATTCAACGGCGCGATTTGTGTCTCGACCCATTCGAACAGTTCCTTGAGCCAGCCCGGCCTGGCGAATGGCCCAAGCTTTTGCTGTGTCCTGTAGGAATCCACTTCAGCTAGTGCTTCCGCAACGGCGGTTTTTTCCTCTCTCAGGCAGCCGCACGCAAGGTCTCTGTGGACCCAACGAGTTCCCCTTGGGGCGTCGCAATTTTGTCGGAGCGACTCCATCACAACACAGGGCGGTTTGTCGGACGCCGAAATGTCCGGAACGAAGAGGCAATAACTGTCGATCGCCCATCGCGCCCGGCACTCTGCAATCAACTGATCCGCGACCCGTCGCCTCGGTACAAGAGCAACTCGAGGAAGCAGCCACGTCCCAGTGGGCACGACCAACAGTTCCGACGCGTCCCGGCGGGTTATGATCACGCGATAGATTTCGCGCTCGGTCGCGGGGATGGTGCCTATCTCGATCACAAATGGCCAGCCTGTTCAGTCGGTCTCGACGTATCGACCGGAAGGATGATTCCATTCTGCTCAAGAGTTTCGAGCAATTCCGCAACATCCGCCCGCACTCTTTCTCGGTCCTCCTCATATTCCCGGCTGATTTCATCCGCGATGCACGATTCATGCATTCTTTGCCTGAGTAACTCGAGGATCCTTGACCCAACTGCATTCAGACAAAACATCCGCCCGTTGTGAATGTCCAGGAGAACGTCGCCGTCGTTTGTCTGTGTTCGCCGGATCGTCTCGGATAGTCTGAACATTGCGGCAGGTTCCCTGGATCAAATCGCTTGAATCGTTTCCGATGTCATCACTATGGACACTGCTCATGGGGATTTCCAGAAACTGCGCTCTTCGTTCGCAGCCCTGGAGCCGTGGCCGTAAGTCATTGCGGACAATCAACTAGAACCTGGGAAACGAAACAGCTCCGAGCTGACAGTGTTCGCGTCCCTGACCTATGCCTCCGGGGAGGAAGATGGTTCTGCTTGAACGACCGAGACAGCTTGGCCTATATTCCCGCAGCCCCAATCATTAGAGCTTCGGCATAGAAGGGGTTAGTGGCTTTGAGGTCCACGTGGTTTCCGTCTCCGACGATTTGACCTTCTTGCATTAGGAGGATCCTGTCCATCCAGGAGACTGAGTGTAAGCGGTGGGTCACAACCACGAGAGTAGACTCGGGGAGAGCCCCGCTAATCATTTGAAGCACAGCTCCTTCCGAAATTGGATCCAACGACGATGTCGTTTCGTCGAGAATCAGAATTCGTGGCGTTCGTAGAAGCGCCCTCGCGATCGCCATCCGTTGACGCTCTCCGCTCGAAAGATTTGACGCACCAGGCTCGACGCACACTTCGAGGGAATCAGGATAGCCATACAGGAATTTTCTCAACCCGACCAGCTCCAACGCTCGCTTCACTTGGGCCAGCGTGGCCTTTTGGTTTGCGATTCGGAGATTGTTGGCTACAGACCGATGGAAGAGCATCGGTTGCGCAGGCAGGTAGCAAACCGCTGAACGGAGACTCGCGAGCGTGACTGCGCGCACATCGGCTCCGCTGATAACGATCTCACCCGAATCAACATCGTATAGCCGTGCCAGAAGCTTTGCCAACGTGCTCTTGCCCGCCCCATTCGGACCTGCGATGGCAACACGTTCGCCTTGGAGAATCTGAAGCCTCGGAATTCGGATGACGGCCTTTTGCTCTCGGTAGCTGAATGAAACGCCTTTCAATACAATATGCGTTGGCCGGCTTGGGTCGAGCGGCCTGGCGCATTCTTGCTCTCTCACGTCGGCTGCGATTTCAAACACGCTGCGAATTTGACGGACACTTGAGAAGGTGCGTTGGGCACGAGAGTACATTTCCATTGCTGCAGTCAAAGGCTCGAAGAGCTGCACGAAAAGACTGTAGAAGGCCACTAGAGTCCCGATTGTCAACTGGTTGCGGAAAACCATCCAGCTTCCCAGGGCGAGAGTTGCGGCTATACCGGCGGCAATTGTCAGATTCGAGGAGGCGGAAAAAATGGCTCCCGTTCTACCGAGGGCTTCTTGAACCAGGAAAGTGTCCTTCAAAAGCTCTCTGGCTCTGCACTCCTGCGGCTCGACTTGCCGCAACAGCTGGATCTGCGTTATGCCCGAGAGATGCTCTTCGAGGAAACTGCTGAATCTGCTTCTCGCAGTCTGGACACGATCCGCCAGTTGTCCGATCCTGTTTCTATACCGGTACCGAAGGAACAGAAACGCGGGAATGAGTGGAATTACCGCAAGAGCGAGGACCGCATCCAGAGCAACCATGGCGGAAAAAGTCACTCCGACCGCAATCACCGCGCGCAGGATGGAAGGCAGAAGGTCCGAGCCGAAATACGAAATTTCGTCGATCGGGGCATCGAATGGATACAGCAGTCGCCCCACGGGAGTACGGTCGAAATAGTTCGCAGAAAGCGAATCGAGATGCCCGAGCAGGCAGATGCGTAATGCCAGCGCGGTCGTCTGCGTGGCCCGAAATGTCAGGTATCCGCCAAAAGCATTCAGTATCGCCCGCCCTTCATAGCTCGCGAAAATCACTACTACCGAGATAATCAGCAGCTGGGCGTTGCGAGCGGGCAGGATTGAATCAATGAGCCATCGCATCGAGAACGGAGTCCCCAGCGCGAGGAGGCTTGCGCCCATGAGACAGAGAAAACTTCCGATGTGCAGCCGGAGTTGTGATCTAACTTTAGGAAGAAGCCAGCGAAGCTCGGGCGGAAATAAATTCGGCATACGGCTCGAAGGGATCCGCCGGCAAGCCTGAGCGGTCGGACGAGCCTAGCCGAACGCCACCGGCCGCGCCACCTGACGCATTCGCTGTTCGCAAACTCGACCGTCGCGATGCAACGACACCGGTTGCGCCAAGTTTGCGGGAGACTGCGGCCAGGGCGGCGTTCGCGGAGGGGTCCGCTCACAACCAGGATGTCGCCGATCCAAATCCGGGATCCGAAACCGCGAGTAGGTTTGGCCTAGTTCACTTGTGGCCTCTCCAGGAGAGACCGGTATCAGATCAACAAATAAAACGGGGCTTCCGCTTGGGATTCGGAAGCCCCTAAGTGACCAAGCCGAGTTGGGGTCAAGGAGTCCTGTTCTCTCTCCGAGAAAAGGCAGGCTCGGCTCAGCGGGGGCTGATATAACTCATAAGCTACGTGGCGTCAACTAAAACTATTCGGGCTTGATTCTTGCGTCAGAAAGAAGCGCGATCGTGTGATGGGAACTCGATCCTGAAGAAAACGGAAGGCGCCACGGGTAACGCGGCGGTTGCCGATTCAACTCCGGCCTCCGAAACC
>Ga0134126_10000950_pt1 | contig 36724 bp, 33 predicted proteins | sample KB31752_FD_96881 | JGI IMG/M metagenome (GOLD analysis project Ga0134126, IMG submission 96881) | Terrestrial soil microbial communities with excess Nitrogen fertilizer from Kellogg Biological Station, Michigan, USA - KB3-175-2 | ecosystem: Environmental > Terrestrial > Soil > Unclassified ...
CTTGACGATGGCGCGCAGCGAGTTGCCGTGCGCGGCGATCAACAGGCGCTCGCCGGCCTTCAGGCGCGTCGCGATCTCGCCGTCCCAGTAGGGCTGCACACGCTCCAGCGTCGACTTCAGCGTCTCGGTGGCTGGCGTCGCGACCCCGGCGTAGCGGCGGTCACCGGACACGTCATAGGGGTTCCCGGGGAGCATTGGCGGCGGCGGGATGTCGTAGGAGCGGCGCCACTCGTGCACCTGCGCGGCGCCGTGCTTGGCGGCGGTCTCGGCCTTGTTGAGCCCGGTGAGGCCGCCGTAGTGGCGCTCGTTGAGCCGCCAGTGCTTCTCCATCGGGATCCACAGTTGGTCGCAGGCGGCGAGCGCCAGGTCGGCGGTGCGGATCGCGCGGGTGAGCACCGAGGCGAAGCAGCGGTCGAATTGCAGGCCAGCCGCTTTGATCAGTTCGCCGCCGCGCTTGGCCTCGGCCTCGCCCTGCGCCGACAGGTCGACGTCGACCCAGCCGGTGAAGCGATCCTCGAGGTTCCATTGGCTCTGGCCGTGGCGCAGCAGGACGAGGGTCGGCATCGGTTCGGGGCGGCTCGCTGGATCGAAATCGAATGCGGCGCCTCGTTGCACGGCGCCGCTACCGTGCGCAAGACCGCGTGGGCTGAGGCGCCTCGCAAGGCGCCGCGCCTCTTTGCGGCGCCGCAGCAAGCGGGCTATACGCCGCCATCATGCCTGACAGCATCGCCTTGCCCGTCCTCGCCCTCGTCGCGGCGGGTCTGGTCGCGCTGGCGCTCGTGTGGCCGCAGGGCGAAGGCCAGCAGTCGCCCGCGCCGTTCGGCCATCCGCTGGGGCCGATCGAATCGCCGGTCGCCAAGGCGCTGGCGCCGCTGGCGCTGCGCGGTCCAGAGGCGGTCGAGAAGCTGACTGCCGCCAAGCAGCCGCATCGGCGCAAGCCGCAACCCGCAGCCGTTCCGCATCCGTAAGACCTTCCGCCCGGACCACTCCTGGAGCCCGCCTTGCTTCCCAAGCCCCGCGCCGATCTTGCGCCGATGACCGTCGCCTACGAGACGACGCCGCTGATCAAACCGACCGGGTTCCGCGAGTACGACGCGCGCTGGGTGTTCGGTAGCGAGTTGAACCTGATGGGCGTTCAGGCGCTGGGCCTGGGGCTTGGAACCTATCTCGCCGAGCGTGGCGAGCGGCGCGTGGTGGTCGGCCACGACTTCCGCTCCTACTCGCTGTCGATCAAGCAGGCGCTGATGCTGGGACTGGTGGCCGCCGGCTGCGAGGTGCTGGACATCGGCATGGCGGTGACGCCGATGGCCTATTTCGCGCAGTTCGACCTGGAGGCGCCGTGCGTCGCCATGGTCACCGCCAGCCACAACGAGAACGGCTGGACGGGCGTGAAGATGGGCGCCGAGCCGCCGCTCACCTTCGGCCCCGATGAGATCAACCGGCTGAAGGAAATCGTCCTGACCGGCGCCTGGCAGGCGAAAGCGGGCGGGACCGTCGCCCAAATCGAAGGCGTCGCCGAGCGCTACATCGCCGACGCCGCCGCCAGATGCCAGCTGAAGCGGAAGGTGCGCGTGGTCTGCGCCTGCGGCAACGGCACCGCCGGCGCGTTCGCGCCCGAGGGCCTGCGCCGCATGGGCGCCGAGGTGGTCGAGGTCGACTGCGAGCTCGACTGGACCTTCCCCAACTACAATCCGAACCCGGAAGATCACGCGATGCTGTCGGCCATGACGCGCGCGGTGAGGGAGCACGGCGCGGACCTGGCGCTGGGCTTCGACGGCGACGGCGACCGCTGCGGCGTGGTAGACGACACTGGCGAGGAGATATTCGCCGACAAGATCGGGCTGATCCTCGCTCGCGACCTGGCCCCCGACCATCCGGGCGCGAAGTTCGTGGTCGATGTGAAGTCGACCGGGCTCTACGTGACCGATCCGGTGCTGAAGGCGGCGGGCGCGTCGACCATCTACTGGAAAACGGGCCACAGCTACATCAAGCGCAAGACCGCCGAGATCGGCGCGCTGGCCGGGTTCGAGAAGTCCGGGCACCTGTTCTTCAACGCCCCGCTGGGGCGCGGGTACGACGACGCGCTGGTGGCGGCCGCAGCGATCCTGTCGATGCTCGACCGGCATCCGGGCAAGAAGCTCAGCGATCTGAAGAAGGCGCTGCCGGTCGCCCACACCTCGCTGACCATGTCGCCGCACTGCGCCGACGAGACCAAGTACGGCGTCGTCGACCGCATCGTCGCCGACTACGAGTCGCGCGCCAGGGCCGGGGACTCGATCCTTGGGCGGAAGATCACCGACGTGAACACCGTCAACGGCGCGCGCGTCTCGCTGGAGGACGGCTCCTGGGTGCTGGTGCGCGCCTCGTCGAACAAGCCGGAGCTCGTCGTGGTGGTCGAGAGCGTCAAGTCCGATGATGACATGCGCGCGCTCTTCCGCGATGAAGTGAAGCCGCGGCTCGCCCGCGAGCCGGAAGTCGGCGCCTACAACCAGGAAGTCTGAGAGCTTCCATTTCCATCCAGAGCAACGGGGACGGATAGCGCATGCGCGTGGCGATGATCGGGACGGGCTATGTGGGGCTGGTCTCCGGCGCGTGCTTCGCCGACTTCGGTCACGAGGTGACCTGCATCGACAAGGACGAAGGCAAGATCGCGCGGCTGAGGGACGGCAAGATGCCGATCTACGAGCCGGGTCTCGACGTGCTGGTGGCCCGCAACGTAGAGGCCGGCCGGCTGTCGTTCACGGTCGACGGCCACGAGGCGATCCGCGGCGCGGACGCCGTCTTCATCGCGGTGGGCACGCCCTCGCGGCGCGGCGACGGCCATGCCGACCTGTCGTTCGTCTACGCAGCCGCCGAGGAGATCGCGCCGCTGCTCGACGGCTTCACGGTGGTGGTCACCAAGTCGACCGTGCCGGTCGGCACCGGCGACGAGATCGAGGCGATCCTGAAGCGCGCCCGGCCGGACGCGCAGTTCGCGGTGGTCTCCAACCCGGAGTTCCTGCGCGAGGGCGCGGCGATCGAGGACTTCAAGCGGCCCGACCGCGTTGTGGTGGGCCTGGAGGACGAGCGCGCGCGGCCGGTGATGGCCGAGCTCTACCGCCCGCTCAATCTGAACGAGACGCCGGTGCTCTATGTCGACCGTCGCTCTTCGGAACTCATCAAGTACGCGGCGAACGCGTTCCTGGCGATGAAGATCACCTTCATCAACGAGGTGGCCGACCTCTGCGAGGCGGTGAACGCGGACGTGCAGCAGGTGGCCAGGGGCGTCGGCCTCGACAAGCGGATCGGCCCGAAGTTCCTGCACGCGGGGCCGGGCTACGGCGGCTCCTGCTTTCCGAAGGACACGCTGGCCCTGGTGCGGACCGCCAACGACGTGAAGACGCCGCTCAAGCTGGTGGAGACCACCTGCGAGGTGAACGAGGCGCGCAAGAAGGCGATGGCCGGCAAGGTGGCCGACGCGCTGGAGGGCGACCTGCGGGGCAAGACCATCGGGGTGCTCGGCCTCACCTTCAAGCCCAACACCGACGACATGCGCGAGGCGCCGTCGCTGCAGATCATCCCTGCGCTGCAGGCGATGGGCGCCAAGGTGCAGGCCTACGATCCGGAGGGCCACGAGGCGCGCCAGCTGCTGCGCGGCGTCGACTTCAAGAGCGGCCCCTACGAGGCGCTGGAGGGCGCAGACTGCGCCGTGATCATCACCGAGTGGGACGAGTTCCGCGCGCTCGACCTGGACCGCGTCCGGGAGGTGATGCGCCGCCCGCTGATGGTGGACCTGCGCAACGTCTACAAGCCCGAGGAGCTGCGCCCCCGCGGCTTCACCTACTACTCGGTCGGGCGCGTCTGAGAGCTTATCTGCTCAGCGCGAACCACGACCACGGCTGCGAAGCCCAGACCGCGCCTACCCAGAACGCCGCGCCCATGGCGGTGACGAACAGCATGCAGGTGATCGGAGCGCCGGCGCCCTTGGCGTCGGCTTTGGGCGCAGCCTGACGAGCCCAGACGGGTCCGCGCGCCATATCGCCTCCTCCCTAGAGGATGTGTGTTCTTTTCACGAGACCCGCCGGTCGAGCGGCGGGGTCGGCGTCAAGGTTAAGGACGGTTCGGGAATTCTGTCCAGTCTGTAATGTTCCCTATGCTAAGCTTGTTGCCGCTGACATCGGGCGGAGGCGAGCATGGAGCGGCGTCGCGGACTTGCGATCGGATTGGCGCTGACCGCCGCGCTGACCGGCGCCTTGGCGCTCGCCGCCTGCCAGAAGGCCGCGCCGGCGGCGAATGCGGCCAATGCGGCGAGCCCGGCCAACGCGGCAGGCGCCAACGCGGCGAACGCCAGCGCGGCTCCGGCGGCGGCGAACGTCGCGACGGCTGGTCCTGCTGTCGCGCCCGTCGCCGCCACCGGGCCCGACGCGGACGCCGCCAAGGCGTTCCTCGAGCGGCTCTACGCCCACTACAAGACCTCGAGCTCGACCGGCACGACCTGGGCGCCGATGGACGCCAACATCAAGGAGGTGTTCGACGACGACATGGTCAAGCTGATGGCCGCCGACACCAAGGCGCTGAAAGGCGAGCTCGGCGAGATCGACGGCGACTGGCTGTGCGACTGCCAGGACTGGGGCCACATCGTCGCCACGGTCACCGTCACCGAGGCGAGCCTGACGGCCGCCAAGGCGATCGCGGTCTTCGACGACGCCGACATCAAGGACGAGCCGCTGAAGAAGGACGCCTTCGACCTCGTCAAGACGCCGGCCGGCTGGCGCATCCACGACATGGGGACGGCGCAGGACGCCTCGCTGCGCGCGGTGCTGACCAAGGAGATCGCCGACCTGAAGTCCGGCAAGACCAAGCCCGACAACGACTGACAGCGACTGCCGCTGACAACGGCGGGCGTTGCGCGGGATAGTGGCTGCGCCGAAGGAGCCCGCCGATGCCGCCGTCCCACGCCTTGCCAAAGCACGCCGTCCCAAAGCACGCCGTCCCCGAGCACGCCGTCCCCGAGCACGCCAAGCGCGACCGCGTCACCGCCGAGGGCGTGTGCGCCTGTGGCGCGGTGCGGATCGAGATCGTCACCCCGGCCGTCTGGGCCTGGCACGACCACTCCGCCGCCAGCCGCCGCGCGCAGGGCTGCGCCTACGCCACCTATGTCGGCAGCTGGAAGAGCAAGTTCCGGGTGCTGGCGGGCGAGGCGCACATCACCCGCTACCGCGACGAGGCGGAAGGCACGGTGCGCGGCTTCTGCGCTCGCTGCGGCACGCCGCTGACCTACGAGCGCCCGCGCGCGCCGCAGATCGTGAACATCCCGCGCGCGCTCTTCGCCAGCCGCACCGGCCGCGAGCCGCGCTATCACATGTTCCTGAGCGAGGCGGCCGACTGGACCTACCTCGGCGAGCCGCTGGCGGCGCTGAAAGGCTACCCCGGCGTGATGCGCGAGCGCCCCCGCAAGAAGAAACCGCGCCCGGAGGGGATGTTCTGAAAGGTCGTGGAAGTGGCGTCCTTTTCCCCTTGCGGGAGAAGGTGGCGCGAAGCGCCGGATGAGGGGTCGACAGGCAGATCGAGGCTAGCCGGGGACGGGCAAACCGCCGATCTCCGCGCGACCCCTCATCCGTCGGCTACGCCGACACCTTCTCCCGCAAGGGGAGAAGGATGCTTGACGCAGCCGCTGCGGCCGGTGTGACCTCCGCCACCCCTGGGAGGGATAGCCATGACCGACGACTTCGACCTCGACGCCTATTTCGCCCGGATCGGCTACGGCGGGCCGGCCAAGCCCGACCTCGCGACGCTGAGCGCGCTGCACGCGGCGCACGTCGCCGCCATTCCGTTCGAGGGGCTCAATCCGCTGGCGGGGCTGCCGGTGAAGCTGGACCTGGCCTCGCTGCAGGCGAAGATGGTCGCCCGCCGGCGCGGCGGCTACTGCTTCGAGCAGAACCACCTGTTCCGCGGCGCGCTGGAGGCGATCGGTTTCACCGTGACCGGGCTCGGCGCACGGGTGGTCTGGATGTCGCCGCCGGGCGCGCCGCTCGGACCGCGCGGCCACATGCTGCTGAAGGTGGATGTGGACGGCGCGCCCTGGCTCGCCGACGTCGGCTTCGGCGCGCACCTGCTGGACGCGCCGCTGCGGCTGGACGTCGGGCCCGAGCAGGCGACGCCTGTCGCCCGCTACCGCCTGCAACAGGATGGCGACCTGCTGGCGCTCGCCGCCTGTCAGAACGACGACTGGCGCCGCTGCTACGTGTTCGACCTGTCGCCGCAGCTGCCGGCCGACTACGAGGTGGCGAACTGGTACATGTCCACCTTCCCGGGAATCTTCACCAACATGCTGGTGATCGAACGATTGACCGGCGAGGCGCGCTTCAACCTGGTCAACACGCGCCTGACCGAGCGCCGACCGGGCGGTACGGCAAGCGAGCGGACGCTGGCCAGCGCCGACGAGCTCGCCGCCGTGCTGGACGAGGTGTTCGACATCGAGCCGCCGGTCCCGGCCGCCCAGCTGTTCGCCAAGATCGCCGAGGCCGCGGTGGCTGCATGACGCGCGACGCGGCGGCGCGCGACGCCGCCTTCTTCGCGACCTGGCTGACGCGCTGGGACCTGACCCTGGACGGCCCGCCGTTCAAGAGCCTCTCCGGCCATCTGCTGCCGGTGCGCCAGGCCGGCGCGGCGGCGATCCTCAAGATCAGCCACAGCGCCGAGGAGATCCGCGGCGGCGCGCTGATGGAATGGTGGGGCGGCGATGGCGCGGCGCGCGTGCTGGACCGCGAGGGCGACGCGCTGCTGCTGGAGCGGGCGACGGGCGCGCGCTCGCTGACCGAGATGGCGCGCGGCGGCGAGGACGACGAAGCGACCCGCATCCTCTGCGCGGCCGGGGATCGGCTGCACGCGGCGCGGCCCGCGCCGCCGCCGTCGACGCTCGTGCCGCTGGAGACCTGGTTCCGGCAACTGTGGCCCACCGCGGAGGCGCACGGCGGGCTCTACGCGAAGTCGGCGGCCGCGGCGCGGGCGCTGCTGGCCGAGCCGCAGGCGGTGAGCGTCGTGCATGGCGACTTGCACCACGGCAACGTGCTCGACTTCGGGCCGCGCGGCTGGCTCGCCATCGATCCGAAGGGGCTGCTCGGCGAGCGGTCCTACGACTATCCGCACATCATCATGAACCCGGACGTGGAGACCGCCACTGCGCCCGGCCGCCTCGCCCGCCGCGTCGCGATCATCTCGGAAGCCGCACGGATCGACCCGCGCCGCCTGCTGCAATGGACCCTCGCCTACGCCGGCCTCTCCGCCAGCTGGACCCTCGGCGACGGCGACGACCCCTGGCGCGCCCTCGCCATCGGCGAGATCGCCGCTGCCGAGCTGGGGGTTTGACCCGCAGGGTCTGCCGCCGAGGCGGCCTCTATTCGACCACGTTGTGCCAGTGCTCGGCGATGCCGGTTCCCTCGCGGCCGTCGAGGGTGAAATGGCCGAGGCCCTCGTTGACGAAGGTGGCGCCGCCCGGGAACGGGATCTTGGTCGGGCAGACGCACTCCATCCGGCCTTCGATACGAATACGCCTGCCCGAGGGGCTCGAGCCGGTGAGCACGATGCTGTCGTGCAGGATCGTGCCGGGGCGATAGACGGTCTCGATCACCACGTCGGTCAACTCGCCGACGTTCGATCCTTCCTGCATCCAGCCCTGCCCGCGGATCACGCCGTCGGCGCCGCGGCCACAGGAACCGCCAAGCGAAATGTCCGAGCCGAAATTCATCGAGAACCAGTTGACGAACGGACTGGGCGCCGCCGCCGTCGAGAGCTGCGGGCCGCTGGACGCGCCGCCGCTCGACGCGGCGCCCGGGTTGGCGCCGCCCCAGTTACGCGGGCCCCAGGACTTGTCTCGCACGCCGAGCCCATCGAACGACCGCTCCCGGTCGCCGAGGCTCAGCGAGCCGGTCACCCGGCCGCTCTGCTCGAAATGCCCGCGCTCGCCCTGTCCCGCATAATGCGGCGCCGTCAGCGTCTCGAAGGCAGCCTGCATGGAAAGCCGCGCCGGCTTGAACCAGCCCTCCGGCCGCGCCTTGCTGCGGGTGATCAGGACGCCGGCGTCGGCGATGTCCTGCGCGCCGCCGTCGAAGGCGATGCGCCAGCGCTTGTAGTCATCCTCGCAGGTGATGGTGAGGCCGCCGACGCAGAGGTCGCCGTCGTAGGTGGTCAGGTCCATGCCGATGTCGCGCCTGCCATAGGTGAAGGCCACCCGCTCGCCGCCCAGGTAGACCACGTGCAGCGCGTCGGCCCAGCCGTTGCGCGGCCGAAAGCCCATGCGGGTGAACATCCCCAACCCGCTCTTGGCGTCCACGAAGTTGAAGTAGTAGCTCTCGCTCCAGGCGGGATCGTCGCCCACCGGATGCATGCGCTCGTCGCTCATCGCCGGCCTCGTCGCTGAATGCGGGCAGATGGCATGCCGCTTCGGGCGCTGTCGACGATCACCCCACGTCAGGCGCGCAACCGTTCGGGGGGACTAAGCCGCCGCCTGCCGCACCGCGCCGGCGATTTCCTTGACCAGCTGGCCGACCAGCTTTTCGTCGTCGCCTTCGGCCATGATGCGGATCAGCGGCTCGGTGCCGGAGGCGCGGACCAGGACGCGGCCGCATCCGTTGAGGCGCTGCTCGGCGTCGGCGATGGCGCTCTTCACCGCCGCGCTCTCCAGCGGCTTGCCGCCGGCGAAGCGGACGTTCTCCAGCAGCTGCGGCACCGGCTCGAACTGGCGGGCGAGGTCGCTCATCTGCTTGCCGGAGCGCACCAGCTCGGCCAGCACCTGCAGCGCCGCGATCAGGCCGTCGCCGGTGGTCGAGTAGTCGGAAAGGATGATGTGGCCGGACTGCTCGCCGCCCACGTTGAAATGGGCCTCGCGCATCTTGGCCGACACGTAGCGGTCGCCGACCTGGGTGCGGTGCAGGGCGAGGCCCTGGTCGGCGAGGAACCGCTCGAGCCCGAGGTTGGACATCACGGTGGCCACCACGCCGCCGCCGGCCAGCGTGCCGTGCTTGGCCCAGGAGTCGGCGATCAGCGCCATGATCTGGTCGCCGTCGACGATCTGGCCCTTCTCGTCGCAGATCAGGATGCGGTCGGCGTCGCCGTCGACCGAGATGCCGATGTCGGCGCGGTACTGGCGCACGGCCGCGGAAATCGTGGCCGGATGGGTCGTGCCGCACTCCTCGTTGATGTTGAAGCCGTCGGGGGCGACACCGACCGAAATCACCTCCGCGCCCAGCTCGTAGAGCGCGGTCGGGGCCACCTTGTAGGCCGCGCCGTTGGCGCAATCGACCGCGACGCGCAGGCCCGACAGGGTCAGCGACTTAGGGAAGGTGGCCTTGACGATCTCGACGTAGCGGGCCGCCGCCTCGTCGATGCGCACGACGCGGCCCAGCTGCTTCGGCCCGGCCAGGCCCTCCTGCAGGCCGGCGTCCATCAGCGCCTCGATCTCGGTCTCGCGCTCGTCGGAGAGCTTGTAGCCGTCAGGGCCGAACAGCTTGATGCCGTTGTCGGCGAAGTCGTTGTGCGAGGCGCTGATCATCACGCCGAGGTCGGCGCGCATCGAGCGGGTCATCATCGCCACGCCGGGAGTCGGGATCGGGCCCAGGGTGCGCACGTCCATGCCGACGCTGGTGAAGCCGGCGACCAGCGCGGGCTCGATCATGTAGCCGGACAGACGCGTGTCCTTGCCGATCACCACGAGGTGGCGCCGGTCCGGCGCGCCGGAGTAGAGCTTGCCGGCGGCAAGCCCCACGCGAAGCGCGACTTCCGCCGTCATCGGATAGACGTTGGCCCTGCCGCGGATGCCGTCTGTGCCGAAATAACCGCGCGTTTTCATGGGAAAGTCCCGAAACGTAAGGAAACCGAGATTTAGGTGACCGCCGGTTTGCGAATGCTAAAGCCGGCCGCCGGACGCCGGATCGCTACTGTAGTCCCGCGCGGCGCTAACCACAAAGGACGCATCCTTCAATGTGCGGCATCATCGGCATCGTCGGCGAAGGGCCGGTGACGGAGCGGCTGATCGAAAGCCTGAAGCGGCTGGAGTACCGCGGCTACGATAGCGCCGGCGTCGCGGGCGTGGTGAACGGCCACATCGAGCGCCGCCGCGCGCCCGGCAAGCTGCGCAACCTCGAGGCCGTGCTGGACAAGCATCCGCTGAAGGCCACGACGGGCATCGGCCACACCCGCTGGGCCACGCACGGCGGACCCACCGAGCGCAACGCCCACCCGCACCAGGCCGGCCGCGTCACCATCGTGCATAACGGCATCATCGAGAACTTCGCCGAGCTGAAGGCGGAGCTGGTCGCCGAGGGCCGCAAGTTCGAGAGCGACACCGACACCGAGGTGGTCGCCCAGCTGATCGACCACTACCTGGCGGCAGGTCGCGCGCCGGCGGAGGCGTTCAAGGCCGCGCTCGACCGGCTGACCGGCGCCTATGCGCTGTGCGTGATGGTCGAGGGCGAGGACGAGCTGATCATGGGTGCGCGCCACGGCCCGCCGCTGGTGATCGGCTATGGCGACGGCGAGATGTTCTTCGGCTCGGACGCGCTGGCGGTGGGGCCGTTCACCAACCGTATCAGCTACCTCGACGATGGCGACTACGCGCTGATCGACCGCAACTCGGCGCAGATCTTCGACGCGTCTGGCGTGCCGGTCGTGCGCCCCGTGCAGGTCGTCGCCGCCTCGGCCGCACTGATGGAGAAGGGCAACTACAAGCACTTCATGGAGAAGGAGATCCACGACCAGCCCGACGCGGTGCAGCACACGCTGGCCGCCTACCTGGATCCGGTGGCCAGGCGCGCCGCGCCGCCGGCCGGGCTCGACATGGCCAAGGTCGCCCGCATCCAGATCGTCGCCTGCGGCACCGCCTGCTACGCCGGGCTGATCGGCAAGTATGCGATTGAGCGGCTGTCGGGGCTGCCGGTCGACGTGGAGATCGCCTCGGAGTTCCGCTACCGCCAGCCGGCGCTGACGCCCGGCACGCTGGCCATCGCCATCTCGCAATCGGGCGAGACCGCCGACACGCTGGCGGCGCTGCGCTACTGCAAGGAGCACGGGCTGGCCACCGCCGCCATCGTCAACGTGCACACCTCGACCATGGCGCGCGAGGCCGACATCCTGCTGCCGACCAACGCCGGGCCGGAGATCTGCGTGCTCTCGACCAAGGCGTTCGCCGCCCAGGTCTGCGCGCTGATCTCGCTGGGCGTCGCCGCCGGGGTGGCGCGCGGCGTGATCGACGCGGCGGAGGAGCACCGGCTGGTCTCGGTGCTGCTGGAAGCGCCGCGGCTGCTGGCCGAGGCGATCCACATGGAAGACCAGGTGCGCGAGGTGGCGGCGCAAGCTTCGAAGGCGCGCGACGTGCTCTATCTCGGCCGCGGGCCGATGTACGCGCTGGCGCTGGAGGGCGCGCTGAAGCTGAAGGAGGTCAGCTACATCCACGCCGAGGGCTACGCCGCCGGCGAGCTGAAGCACGGGCCGATCGCGCTGATCGACGAGCAGACGCCGGTGATCGTGCTGGCCCCGACAGACCCGTTCTTCGACAAGACCGTCTCGAATATGAGCGAGGTGATCGCCCGCGACGGCCCGGTGGCGCTGATCACCGACGCCGAGGGCGCGGCGCGCGCGCCGGCGAAGGCGAGGGTGCTGGTGGGGCCGAGCTGCGATCCGCTGATCGCGCCCCTGGTCTACGCCGTGCCGATCCAGCTGCTCGCCTACCACGTGGCGCTGCTGAAAGGCACCGACGTCGACCAGCCGCGCAACCTCGCCAAATCGGTGACGGTGGAGTAGCCGCCAGTCGGCTCGCCGAGCCGCTGCCGTCCATATCGAAACAAGGTGTCATCCCGGAAGCTCGCGCCAGCGAGCTGTCCGGGATCTACTTTCAGCAACAGGTCCAAGTAGATCCCGGACAGGCGCTGCGCGCTTTCAGGGATGACAATCGAGGTGTTGCTGGCGAGACCGCCAGCAAGCTGAAGCTTAGCCCGCCGTGTTCGACGCCGTGTTGGTGGTCGTCGTGTTGGTCGTGGTGGTGGTGTTGGTCGCGCCGTTGGTGGCGTCGTTGGTGGTGGTCGTCGTCGTGTTGGTCTCGGTTGCGGTGGCGTTGGCCGTGTTGGCGGCGCTCGGCTTGCAGGCGCCGAGGCTCGCGGCCGCCACGATGGCGAGCGAGGTCAGGGCCAAAGCGCGGATGGTCTTCATGGTGCAGTCCCCCAGGGTCGGAAGCCAATTGCGAGAGCGGGAAGAGCTCAAGCTTGAGCTGTAACGAGCGCCACTGTCGCCGCCGGAACGCGAAAGTCAATGCGCGGACGCCGCTGGATTCGCCCACCTGCGTCCGCTAGGGGCTGCGCGCATGAAACCTGTGCGCAAGGCGGTGCTGCCGGTGGCGGGGCTGGGCACGCGTGTGCTGCCCGCCGCGAAGACGACGCCGAAGAACCTGCTAAACGTGTTCGACCGCCCGATCCTGGCGCACGTGGTCGCCGAGGCGCGCGCGGCGGGGATCGAGCACTTCGTGTTCGTGACCGGGCGCGGCCAGGGCGCGATCGAGGACTACTTCGACCACCTGTTCGAGCTGGAGCAGCAGCTCGAGGCCAAGGGCAAGACCGACATCCTGGCCGACATCCGCGCCGATCTCTCCAAGCCCGGCGAGATGAGCTTCGTGCGCCAGATGTCGCCGCTGGGCCTCGGCCACGCGGTGTGGTGCGCCCGCGACATCGTCGGCGACGAGCCGTTCGCCGTGATCCTGCCCGACATGCTGATGCGCGCCAATCCGCCGGCGCTCGCGCAGGCGATCGCCGCGCAGAAAGCGGTCGGCGGCAACATCGTCGTCGTCGAGCCCGCGCCGGAGGGCGATGCGCACAAGTACGGGATCGTGGCGCTGGGCGAGGTCGCCGCCGGCTTCGACGGGCGCCTGGCGCGGATGACCGGCATGGTCGAGAAGCCGGCGCCGGGGACCGAGCCCTCGAACCTGTTCATCTCCGGCCGCTACATCCTGCAGCCCGAGGTGTTCGAGTTGCTCGGCGACCAGGCGGCGGGCTCCGGCGGCGAGATCCAGCTGACCGACGCCATGGCGCGGCTGCTGCAGCGGCAGGACTTCCACGCGCTGGCCTACGACGGGACCACCTACGACTGCGGCGACAAGATCGGCCTGCTGCGCGCCAACGTGGCGTTCGCGCTGGCGAGCCGGGAGTTCGGCGTCCAGGCGCGCGAGGCGATTGCGGCGCTGCTCGCCGGCTGACGGGCTCACCTTTTCAGGTTAAGCCACCGCCGCGGGACCGCCGCGCGCACGTGGCGCTGCACGGCGGTCTCGACTAGTTAACCAAGGCAACCTGGCAAGGCCCAATACGCGTCGATGAAGCCCATCCAGAAGGTGTTGGTGATCAAGCTGGGCGGCGTCGGCGAGATGGTGCTGGCGTTCCCCGCTTTCGAGCGCATCCGCGAGGCCCACCCGAAAGCCAAGATCACCCTCCTGACCACCGAACCGTTCGCCTCGCTGGCCAAGTCGAGCCCGTTCTTCAACGCAGTGGAGGCCGACGGCGCGCCGAAGGACCCGGGACACTGGACCGCGCTGATCCTGCGCATCCGCCGCGCGCACTACGACCGCATCTACGACCTGCAGAACGATGCGGCGTCCAACCTGATCTTCCAGGCGCTGCGACCCCTGCCGCCCGCATGGTCCGGCACCGCGCTCGGCTGTTCGCTGCCACACAAGAACCGCCACCGCGCGCAGATGCACCCGCTGGAGCGGCTGGCCGACCAGCTGAAGGACGCCGGCATCTGGCCCGACGCGCCGACCGGGCAGTGGTCGGCCGTGCCGCCCGACATCTCCTGGATCCTCGCCCGCAGCGCCCAGCCGCGCTCGGTCTCTTCGGCCGGCGCGCACCGGCCGGTGGTGCTGCTGGCGCCCGGCGCCGAGCGCCCCGAGCAGCGCTGGCCGCCCGAGCAGTACGGCGGCTTCGCCAAGCGCATGCAGGACGCCGGCTATGACATCGTGATCATCGGCGGGCTCGGCGAAGCGGCGCTGGCGCACGCGATCCAGCGCCAGGCGCCCAGGGCGCGCGACCTCACCGGGCGCTCCGACTTCGTGCAGATCGCCGCGCTCGGCGCCCGTTCGGCGCTGGCGGTGGGCAACGACCTCGGCTTGCTCACGCTGATCGCCGCGGCCGGCGCGCCGACCATCGTCGTCTTCCCCAGCGACGTCGACGCGGCGGCCATCGCGCCGCGCGGACATGTGACCGTCGTGCATGCAGCGACGCTGAAAGAGCTGCCTGTGGACAGCGTGGTGGCCGCAGCGCGGATTCTTGCGCGGGCCCCGGCTTGATTGCGCCGGGGGCGTTGGTCATATTTCAACCTGGCAAGGCCTTTGTACTTGGGCCTGCCCCATCCGAAACAGCTTAAGGAGCATAGCCTATTCGTCGTCCCATGGCCGCGCCGCCGTCGAAAGACGGACCGCGCATCAACGAAGACATCCGCGTCCCCCGCGTTCTGCTGATCGATCACAACGGCGAAAAGCAGGGGATCATGCCCACCTCCTCCGCGCTGGAGGCCGCCGAAGAAGTGGGGCTCGACCTGGTCGAGGTTTCGCCGACCGCCGATCCGCCGGTCTGCAAGATTCTCGATTACGGCAAGTACAAGTTCCAGGAACAAAAGAAAAAGAACGAAGCGCGCAAGCGCCAGAAGCTGGTCGAAATCAAGGAAATCAAGCTCCGCCCCAACATCGATCAACACGATTACGATGTGAAGGCGAAGGCCATGCATCGCTTCTTCGAGGAGGGCGACAAGGTCAAGGTGACCCTGCGCTTCCGCGGCGGCGAGATGCGGCACCCCGAGCTCGGCATGAAACTGCTCGACCAGGTGAAGGTCGACTTCGACGAGGTCGCCAAGGTCGAGCACGAGCCGAAGATGGAAGGCCGCCAGATGGTGATGATCCTGGCCCCTCGCTGAGCCGGCTTGCGGACGCGCGCGATTCCTGAGCCATTGCCACCCGAAGCTTAGGTCCGGGAGGCGTTCAACGTGAAGTTATCCAGCTTTCGACCGACGTGGCTCGCCGCGGCGCTCGGGCTTGCGGCGCTGGCGGCGCCGCTCTCGGCCTGCGCCGACCCGAACGTGCTCTGGAACATCGTGCACGGCCAGTGCGCGCCGAACGAGGCGGGCAAGGGCGATCCGTCGCCCTGCCTCGCCGTCGACCTGAAGGGCGGCTTCGCGGTGCTGAAGGACCGCAGCGGCGCCACGCAGGTGCTGCTGATCCCCACCGACAGGGTCACCGGGATCGAGGACCCGGCCGTCGTCGCCCCGGCCGCGCCGAACTACTTCGCGGACGCCTGGTACGCGCGCCGATTCGTCAATGCGATGGCCGGCGAGGTCATCCCGCGCGACCTGCTGTCGCTCGCGGTCAACTCGATGTACGGGCGCAGCCAGAACCAGCTGCACATCCACGTCGACTGCATCCGCCCGGACGTGCGCGCCGCGCTGAAGGCGAACCAGGAGCACATCGGTCCGGTCTGGGCGCCGATCGACGTCGGCGTCTCCGGGCGCCGCTACGAGGCGATGCGGGTGTCGAGCGAGGATCTCGCCGCGAAGAACCCGTTCCGGCTGCTGGCCGACGGCGACCCGACCGCGCGCGCCGACATGGGGCTGGAGACGCTGCTCGCCTGGCCGACCAGCTTCGCGGATGGGACCGCCGGCTTCGTGCTGCTGGCCGACCGCGCCTCGGCCGGCGACGCCGGCTCGGCGGAAGAACTGCAGGATCACACGTGCAAGGTGCTGCAGCCGGCCGGCTGACTGCGCCCGGCGACCATCGGGTTCGGCCTGATCTTCCCAACGGCTCCGCTTGCGCGCATTCTTGCCGTTTCGCGCGTGGGGCGAGGCGATGGGCAAAGCCAAGTCGTTCCTGCTGATTGCCTGTGCGCTCGGCGCGGCCGCGCCGGCGGCTGGCCAGCCCGCGTACGAACCGGCGGCCGCGCCCGCTCACCCCGCAGCGGCCCATCCGGCCGCGACGCATCTGCAGATCAACCACCTGCCGGTCGCCAACACGGCGCAGGCCACGCACTGGCCGATCTACCACGGACCGATCTACCACGGGCCGGTCAGCCCGACGGCCGGGATCGGCGCGGAGAGCGGACAGCCTGCCCCGACCGCCTGGCTGACCGTCTCGGTGACGCCGCACTGGCGCGGCGTGCTGCGCCCTGGCCAGGCGACCGCCTACGACATCGTCGTCGCCAACAAAGGCCCGGGTCAGGCGCGATACATCGGCCTGGCGCAGACCACGATGAACCTCGGCATTGGGTCGGTGGTCGGGTCGTGCCAGCCGCTGCCGTGCGAGGTCTCCGCCGGCGACGGGCAGATGATGGTGACACTGCTGCCGGCGGACGACCGCGCGATCTTCCGTGTCCTTGCCACGGTGCAGGACGTCGGCCTGTTCGGCGGCACGGTTGCGGCGCAGACGCGGTCGCCAAAGGACAAGCAGTCGCAGCTGACGGCCAGCTTCCGCGGGTTCGCGGCCCTGGCGCCGCCTCCTCCGCCACCGCCCCCGCCGCCGCCGCCGCCTCCGCCCGTGCAGACTGCCTGGCTGAACGTGGCGGTGACGCCGCGCTGGCGCGGCGTGCTGCGGCCTGGCCAGATGGTCGCGTACGACATCGACGTCACCAACTACGGCCCGGCGCAGGCGAGCTACGTCAGCCTGGCGCAGACGACCACCAACCTCGGCATCGGTCGGGTGACCGGCGCCTGTCAGCCTTCGCGCTGCAAGGTCGCCACCGGCGACGGGCGCATGGTCGTGGGCGCGCTGCCGCCGGACAACCACGCGGTCTTCCGCGTGGTCGCCACCGTCCAGGACGTGGGGCCGTTCAGCGGAACGGTCGTAGCCCAGTCAGGATCGCCGCGTGACGAGCGCTCGCAGCTGAGGGCGAACTTCGGCGGCTTCGCGGCGCTGCCGCCGCCACCTCCGACTCCAACTCCAGTCCCGACTCCAACGCCAACTCCGACCCCAACTCCGATCCCGACGCCGACTCCGACCCCAACTCCGGTCCCGACCCCAACGCCAACGCCAACTCCAACTCCAACTCCAACTCCGACTCCGGTCCCGACTCCGACTCCAACGCCAACTCCGACTCCAACGCCGACTCCATCGCCGACGCCGCCGCCGCACGCGCTGCCGGTCGCCAGCCTGTCGGTCACCGCCGATCTGACGCCGGTGCGGCCCTATCGGAGCGGGCAGATGGTGCTGCTGGTCGTCAATGTGACCAACACCGGCGGCGGCGCCCTGCGGGGCCTCACCATCCTCAACCAGCCCTCCAACCTGGCCGTCGATCCGCGCTGGGGCGGGTGCGAGGCCACGCCCTGTCCGCCGTTCACGCTCGCGCCGCTGGAGCGGAGGCAGTTCACCCTGCCCGCAACCATCACGGACGCCGGCCAGCCGATCTTCGACGTGGTGACGGTTAGTGGCGGCGACGGGATCGCCCGCCAGGCGGTGGTTCGCGTCCCGCGGCCGTGGAACCCGTGGCCCTATGCGCTTGGGGGCGCCGCCCTGCTGGCGGCCGGCGTGGCCGCCAGACGGTGGATCTGGCCTCATCCGACGCCCGCGCCCGCTCCCGCGCCGACTCCTGACTGGCCAGCGCTGATCACCGCGCACGGCGCACTCGGCGCGGCGCAGGAGGCCAGGGTCGGGGATGTGAAGTTCGCCGCGCCGCCGGTGAGCGTCAGGGCCCGGATGGACCCTGGCGAGACCCGCTTCGCCGGCCCGATCCCGCTGGACCCGCCGCCGGGCGGCGGACCTGCGCCCAGCCCGTCGCCTGACAGCCCAACTCCAGGGAGGACATCCTGATGACGGACGCGACCGTCGCCGCTGGAGCCGACGCCTCCGGCGCCAGCACGCCAGCGCAACCCGTCGCCGGCATGAGCGTCGCCGACCTGCTGCCGGGCAAGCTCGACCACCTGGACGCCGCGATCCAGCAGGAGAAGGCGGCCAACGCCCAGGTGGCCAGCCTGCCGGCCCTCGCCATGGGCGTGGTCGGCGAGCGGGTCGACACGGCCGTGCGCGAGACGCTGGGCTGCGACGTGTTCCAGGTGCTCGCGCAGGCCTGGGCCAAGGCGCGCGAGCTGCACGAATATGCCGACGAGGCCAGGCATCCGATCGGCGAGACCTCGACCATGTACCTCGGCGAGCACGCGCTGGGCGTCGACCTGCACCCCACCGTCGACGTCGTGGTCTCCGGGGTGGCGACGTTCGAGCTGCGCTTCACGCTGACGCTGCAGGCGGCGCTGCGGCTGGCCGAGCTGACCATACGCAACCGGCACATCGTGGAGCTCGGCAAGTGCGACGTCGCCCTGCAGGCGGTGCTGAGCTACGGCGGTGTTCCCCTGCACGAGCCGCTGCAGTCGCGCCGCGTGACCCTATCGGGCCCGATGTCGTTCGGAACGCCGGGCATCCCGATCCCCTGAAGCGGCGCCGCATGGCGGCTTGATCGCCGCCGCCACGGCATGCACCTTATGCGTGGGTTCCGGGGGGTATTGACACCATGCGGAGAGTTTGGCTGGCGCTGGGGATGTCCCTGGCGCTGATGGGCTCGGCCGCCGCCGCGCCGCTCGAGGCCTACGGAAAGCTGCCGTCGATCGAGCAGGCGCTGGTGTCGCCCGACGGCGGCCGCATCGCGTTGGTCGTGACCAACGGGTCCGAGCGTCGGGTCGCCGTCCAGTCGATGGCCAACAACAGCCTGCAGGCGGTGATCGACGCCGGCGACCAGAAGCTGCGCGACATCCGCTGGGCCGGCCCTGACCACCTGCTGCTGACGGTCTCGACCACGACCTCGGTGCTCTTCGTCGACGCGCCGCGCACCGAGTGGCGGACGGTTGTCGACGTCAACCTGGCTAAGAAGACCCGCCACCAGCTGCTGACCGACGCCAAGGACAGCATGTCCGTCATCGTGGATACGCCGGCGGTGCGCATCGTGAACGGCAAGCCCTACGTGTTCGTCGAAGGCGTGCAGTTCATCAACAACCAGGGCGTCCCGTCGCTGTTCCGGATCGACCTCGACAGCGACCGTTCCATCGTCGCGCGACAGGCCGGCTCGCGGACCGATCAGTGGCTGGTCGATTCGACCGGCGCGCCTGTCGCCGAGACCGAGTTCGACCCTGACGCCGGCCACTGGGTGCTGAAGGTGGACCGGGGCGGCAATTGGCGGGTGGCCGAGACCGAGGACGACAAGATCGACCATTCGGAGCTGCTCGGGTTGGGGCGCGACGGCCGCTCGGTCCTGGTCAGCGCCCGCGACGGCAAGAGCGAGGCGGTGCGTGAAGTGGCGGCCGACGCCGTCGAGCCCGGGCCGCCGAAGCTGCCACAGCAGGACCAGGGGCTGATCTTCGACCCGGTCACCGAGGCGTTGATCGGCACGCACCAGCTGATCGGCGACGAGGAACGCTACGTCTTCTTCGATCCGACCGACCAGGCGGCATGGGCCGCCGTGACGGCCGCCTTGCCGGGGCGGCAGGTCAGCCTGGCGTCGATCTACGAGGACCCGGACAGCGCCGTGGCGCTGGCGTCGATCTCTGCGGACCACAAGCGCTTCATGGTGGTGGCGGATTCGCCAACCGAAGGCCCGTCGTACTACCTGGTGAACGCGGCCGACGGCTCGGCGCGCGACATCGGCCAAATCTACGGCGCCCTCAACCCGCAGGACATCGGCGAGCGGCGTCCGGTCAGCTTCAAGGCCGCCGACGGCCTGGCGATCAGCGGCTACCTCACCCTGCCGCACGGGCGCGATCCGAAGGGCCTGCCGCTGGTGGTGTTCCCGCACGGCGGCCCCGCGGCGCGCGACACCCCCGGGTTCGACTGGTGGGCCGAGGCGATGGCCTCGCACGGCTATGCCGTCCTACAGGTCAACTACCGCGGCTCCGACGGCTACGGCGACGATTTCCTGGAAGCCGGCTTCGGCGAGTGGGGCCGCAAGATGCAGACCGACGTGTCGGATGGCGTTCGCTATCTCGCCGCGCAAGGCGTCATCGACCCGAAGCGGGTCTGCATCGTCGGCGCGAGCTACGGCGGCTACGCGGCGCTGGCCGGCGTCGCCTTCCAGCCGGGCGTGTACCGCTGCGCCGTCGACGTGGCCGGGCTCTCGGAGCTGCGCAGCTTCGTGGCCTGGGCGCAGAACCGCTCGGACGCGACCACCGGTCGATACTGGGCGCGCTACATGGGCGCCAGCGGACCCAAGGACCCGCATCTCGACGACCTGTCGCCGGCGGACCACGCCGACCGGATCACCGCGCCGGTGCTGCTGATCCACGGCAAGGACGACACCGTCGTGCCGTTCGAGCAGACCCAGACGATGTACGACGCGCTGAAGCGCGCCGGGAAGGACGCCAGCCTGGTCATCCTCGACCACGAGGACCACTGGCTGTCGCGCGGCGAGACCCGCCTGCAGATGCTGCAGGCGACGGTGGACTTCCTGGAGAAGAACAACCCGCCCACCTGAGGCTTCGGCGCCGCAGTCGATGTGACGCAGCGTCATCGGGACGAACCCTGCCTTGCCCGCGCGGGCGCCTCGGGTTAACAGCGTTCACATGACCGCCGAGCCGGATGCTTCGACGGGCGGGCGGCAATCGGCCGTCGCGCTCTACACCCTGCTGTCGGTGATGTTCATCAACATGCTGGGGTTCGGCGTCATCGTGCCGTTCCTGCCGCTCTACGGCGAGTCGTTCCACGCGGCGCCCTGGCAGATCGGCCTCGTCTTCTCGGCCTACTCGATGGGTTCGTTCGTCGGCGAGCCGTTCTGGGGCAAGCTGTCGGACCGGATCGGGCGCAAGCCGATCTTGGTCTCCACCGTCTTCTGCAACTGCCTCTGCTACGGCGCGCTGGCGTTCGCACCGAACATCTGGGCGGCGATCGCGATCCGGGTGATCGGCGGCATGGCGGCCGGCAACGGCTCGGTGGTGCAAGGCTACATCGCCGACGTGACGCCGGTCGACTTGCGCGCCGGCCGGATGGCGCGGCTGGGCGCGGCGTACAACCTCGGCTTCATCCTGGGTCCGTTCGTCGGCGGCGTGCTCGCCAAGCCGGGGGTCGGCACCGCCGGCTACCACCTGCCGCTGCTGCTCTCCTCCGGCCTCTGCCTATGCTCGGCGATCGGCATCGCGCTGGTGGTCAAGGAGAGCCGCGAGCGGCGCAAGTACACGGGCCGCCAGCCCAGCCGCTGGGTGATGTTCGGATTCGCCGCCCGCCACCCGGTGGTTGGACGACTGATGCTGCTGACCTTCGCGGTCGGCGTCGCCTTCACCGCGATCGAGAGCTCGTTCACGTTGTGGGCGCAGCACCGCTTCGGCTGGACCCTGCGCGACGTCGGGCTGTGCTTCGGCATCACCGGCGCGGTCTCGGCCTGCTGCCAGTTCCTGCTGACCGGGCCGCTGTCGCGCAAATTTGGCGAGGGCACGATGCTGGCGGTCGGCATGGGCGGCACGGTGATCTGCACCGCGCTGCAGCCGTTCTCCGACGGTGGCTTCTGGACGGTGACGCTGATGGCGCTGATGGCGCTGTCGCAATCGGTGGCGTTCCCGAACTCGGGCGCGCTTCTGAGCCGCAGCGTCGATCCGGACCACCAGGGCCAGATCATGGGACTGAACAACGCCACCGGCGCGCTGGCGCGGGTGACGGGGCCGCAGTTCGGCCTCGGCCTGCAGAGCGTCAACATCAACGGCGCCTTCTACTTCGGGGCGCTGATCGTGGCGCCCGCGATCTTCCTGGCGCTGGGGGCCAGTCGCGCCTCGAAGGCCGACCACGGCGTTCTGGCGCCCGTGCAGGCTCGCGCGCCTGTACCGGCGGAGTAGCTCCCCCCTCGGCCGACCTCTCCGTGCGGGCAGGAGTTAAGGACAGCCCGCGCCGGGATGGGGCGCCGCCACCGAAAGCACTTGGCCGGTCCCGGCCATCTCTGCCATGCGGTCCATGCCGAACCAGCGGGCGGCGGTGACGTAGAGCGTGCGGCGGTCCGGGCCGCCCAGCATGCAGGCGAAGGCGCCGCGGTCGAGCTGCACCCTGTCCAGCACCTCGCCGCCTTCGCGCACGCGCCAGCAGCAGGCGTTCGGCACGTCGGCGACCCAGGCGGCGCCCGTCTCGTCGATGCAGATCCCGTCCGGCGGCCCGTCCAGGGCGGCCCAGACGCGGCGGCGCGACAGCTGGCCGTCGGCGGCGATGTCGAAGGCGGTGAGGTGGCGCGCGTGGGATTCCGCCACGATCAGGGTCTTGTTGCCGGGCGTCACCGCCATGCCGTTCGGGAACGCGAAGTCCGAAACTTGCGGTGTGACGCGCCCGTCCGGCCCCACCAGCACCAGCTGCGGGCCGTTGACGTAGGCATTGCCGCGTCCGTCGACCACGATCTCGTTCCAGGCGCCTTCGCCCAGCCGGGCGAAGGTCGCGAGCCGGCCGTCCAGCCCCTGGCGCAGCAGCTCGCCGGCGGCGGACGAAACGACCAGCAGCCGGCCCTCGGCGTCGAAGTCGAACGACAGCGGCGGCGCCGGCGCGCGCGCCATCACCTCTGCGCCGCCGCCGTTCAGCCGCAGGATCTCGCCGGCGGTCCAGTCGGCGAACCAGAGGGCGCCGTCATGCCAGCGCGGGCTCTCGACGAGGCCGCGGCCGTCGAGCAGCAGGGTGGGCTCGGTCATGGAAGGTCTCCTTTGCATGACCGGAGGACGACCCTCCCCTCGCCCGGCCCGACATTTTCGTCAGCGCCGTCTTGTTCTCAGGCCGCTACGGCCGGCGTACGCAGGTTGCGGATCGGGTCGAAGCCGTAGGCCTTGGGCTGGCGGCCCGAGCTGGCGTAGGCCGCGAGCCCCGGCCGCGCGTACATCCGCCGCCGGTAGGCGGCCAGCGGCGCAGCGCGCGCCATCGCCGACGGGAAGAAGGCGGCCGCCTCGTCGAGCACGGTCAGCACGTAGTAGTCGGCGAAGAGCAGCCGCTGGCCGCCGAAGTAGGGCTGATCACCGAGCCAGCCGGCGACGAGGCCGAGCTGGTCGGCCAGCGTGCCGGTCTCGAACTCGGCCGCCGCTTCGGGCGTGTTCGACCCCGGGCGCCAGAAGTGGTCCCAGAGCCGCTGCTGCAGGTCGCGGCCGGCTTCGGTGCTGATGTCGCAGCGGATGCGCTCGGCCTCGATCTCGCCGCAGAGGCCGCGCGGCCGGGCGAGGTAGCGCAGGATCGCCTGGCTCTGGAACAGCGTCGTCTCGCCGTCCTGCAGCCTCGGCATCTGGCGGAACTGCATCTGCGGCTTGACCGCGTCCCACTCGTCGAAGCCGACGCGGCGGTCCTCGAACGCGATCCCCTGGTCCTCGAAGAACAGCCGGATCGGCTCGCCGAGCCCCCGGAACGGGAAGTAGGTCAGGATCGGAACGGTCATTCGCTTGAGGTCCCCTCGGCTCGGCGCGGCGGCGCGCTGCACATATGACGGAGGAGCGTCGCCGGAATCGACAGCAACACGCGCGATTCATCGCGATGAGGGCCCGCGCGCCAACGGGCGTGCGGCGCTTGAACGTGCAAATCGGGACGCCGTTTGGAACCGGAAAGCATCGCCAAGGTTCCTGCGGCGGCGCGTTCACGACCTGCGCGCGAGATGCGCCTTGCTTTCGCCTGAAACCGTCGCTTTTCAGACGAGGCAGCGTGGTCTGGTCGACGGGTACGCCTTGGGGGGCGGCGCGTGTGGCGCGACGCCTTGAGGACGAGGGGTAGGTTTGGTCGATATCGCGCGGCAGGACGCTTCGGACCGGGCCGCGCGGTCCCGTCCCGGACGTCAATACGCCTATCGCCGACCATCCGGCGCCGGCGCCAAGGTCATCCCGTTTGCACCGGCCCTCCGCGGCGCGGCGCCGGCCGCGCCGTATCCGGCGCTGCGCTCGACGCCCGGCGCGAGCCGGCTGGAGATGCCGCGCCAGGACCTGAGGGCCGCGCCGGCGGCCTCGCCGCTGCCGTCCGAGGGCGCCGCCCTGCGCCGGCTGATCGTGGTCACGGGCGCGCTGGCGATCGCCGCGCTGGTCGGCGCCGCGCTGTTCCACGTGCTGAGCCGCCAAGGGTTCACCCTGCTGGAAGGCGCGACGCTGGCCCTCTCGGTGACCTTGAGCGGCTGGCTCGGCTTCGGGTTCGTCTCGGCCACCGCCGGCTTCGTGACGGCGCTGCCGCGGCGCGAGACGCCCGCGACGGCCGCGGCGGCCGCGGCGGCGGACATCCACGCGCGCACCGCCATCCTGCTGCCCACCTACAACGAGGATCCCGGGCTGATCCTGGCGGCGGCGCAGTCGATCGCCGAGGAGGTGGCCAGGCTCGGGCTCGCGGACCGCTATGACTTCTTCATCCTGAGCGACACCCGCGACGAGCAGGTCGCGCAGGCCGAGGCCACCGGCCTGCTCCGCCTGCGGATGCGCCTGAAAGGCGGGCCGGCCGTCTACTACCGCCGCCGCAAGGCCAACACCGACCGCAAGGCCGGCAACATCGGCGACTGGGTCGAGACCTACGGCGCCGGCTACGCCTTCATGCTGGTGCTGGACGCCGACAGCCTGATGAGCGGCGAGACCATCGCGCGGATCACCGCCGAGATGGAGGCCGACCCGCGGCTCGGCCTCTTGCAGACCGCGCCCACCGTGATCAACGCCGAAACTCCGTTCGCGCGCCTGCAGCAGTTCGCCTCGCGGCTCTACGGGCCGGTGTTCGCCCGCGGCCAGGCCTGGTGGTCGGGCTCGGAGGGCAACTACTGGGGCCACAACGCGATCATCCGGGTGGCCGCCTTCGCCGAGAGCGCCGGGCTGCCGCACCTGACCGGGCCGAAGCCGTTCGGCGGCCACATCCTCAGCCACGACTTCATCGAGGCCGCGCTGCTGCGCCGGCGCGGCTGGGCGGTGCGGACGCTGGCCGACCTGCCGGGCAGCTACGAGGAGACGCCGCCGACCCTGCTCGACACCGCCGCGCGGGACCGCCGCTGGTGCCAGGGCAACCTGCAGCATGCGCGGGTGCTGGCGGCCGGCGGCCTGCACTGGGTGAGCCGCCTGCACCTCGTCTGCGGGATCTTCGCCTACCTCGCGCCGCTGCTCTGGCTTGCGCTGGTGGTCTGCGGGGCGATCATCTGGCCCTCTCAGCACCTGACCGCCGGCTCGCCCGAGTACAGCGAGGTGATCTCGATCTTCGTCTTCAACCTCGCGCTCCTGGCCGCGCCGAAGGCGATGGCGCTCATCCTGGCGCTGGGCTCGCCGAAAGCGCGGCGCGGGTTCGGCGGCGCGGGACGGCTCTGGCTGGGGTTCGCGGTCGAGTGCGTCGCCTCGATGCTGACCACGCCGGTGATGATGCTGATGCAGGCGATCGCCGTCGCCGAGGTGCTGGTCGGCCGCGACAGCGGCTGGACGCCGCAGCGCCGCGAGGGCGTGGAGCTGCGTGGCCGCGACGCCTGGCGCGCGCATCGCGGCCACGTGCTGCTCGGCCTGGCCGGCGGCCTGGGCGCCCTGCTGGTCAGCAAGTACTTCCTGATGTGGGCGAGCCCGGTGTTCCTCAGCCTGACCCTGTCGGCGCTGCTCTCGCTGCACACCTCGCGGCCGGGCGCCGGCCGGCGGCGCCTGTTCCGCATCCCGGAGGACGCCAGCCCGCCGCCGGTGCTGGCGCGCTCGCTCGAGCTGCGGCGCGCCTATGCGGCGGAGGCAAGCGCGCGGCGCCAGATCGAGGCGCTGTTCCGCCAGAGCGTGCCGACCTACGAGTTCAAGGCGGCGCGGGCGACCGTCGTCGCCAGCCCCTGGATCGTTGCCTCAGTCGACCAGCTGGCCGATCCAGGTCTCGGTCAGCGCACCTTCGCCGCGGCGCAGGTAGGCGCGCAGATTCACGACCTTGCCGGGCGGCGCGGGAGTGTCGAACATCAGCCGCCAGCGGCCGGCCTGGCCCTCGACGGGATAGGCGACTGGGGCGAGGGCTTCGCCGAGGCTTGAGGTGACCACGGCCGTCACGCCGCTCTGGCGGGTCAGACCGCTCAGCGACGCGCCGGCGAAGTCGATCACGATCTTGCGCAGCCCCGGCGGGACCGGCTGGCCCGGCCGTCCGCCGCGCCCGGCCCGGGTGGCGACCACGCGCGCGACGCCGGGCGGCGTCGGCTCCTCGCCGGTCCAGTGGAGCCGGTAGCGATAGGAAAGGCTCTGCCCCGCCGTGACCGGCGCCTGCGGCGTCCAGAAGGCGACGATGTTGTCCTCGGACTCGCCGCTGGTGGGGATCTCCACCAGTTGCACCGAGCCTGCGCCCCAGTCGCCGACCGGCTCGACCCAGGCGCTCGGCCGCTTCTCATAGAACGCCCCGTCGTCCTGGTAGTCGGCGAACAGGCGATCGCGCTGCATCAGGCCGTAGCCGCGCGGATTCGTGTCGAGGAACGCGTTGCCCATCACCCGCGGCGGATCGGAGAGCGGGCGCCAGATGCGCTCGCCGGCGCCGGTCCAGATCGCCAGGCCGTCCGAGTCGTGGATCTGCGGGCGCCAGTCGTCGGCCGGCGCGCGATCGCTGGGGCCGTACCAGTACATGCTGGTCAGCGGCGCGAGGCCGAGCAGGCCGACCGGCTTGCGGAAGTGCAACTCGGCCTGGATGTCCTGCACCAGGCCGGCGGCCGAGCGCTGGTGGCCGATGCGGAACGCGCCGGCGACGCTGGGGCCGTCCAGCAGCGCGTAGACCACCAGCCCCTCGGGCGCCTGCTCGAGCCAGAACGCGGTGAAGCTGGGGAACTCCTCGCGAGCCGCGCCGACCGTGTCGATGGCGATGCCGCGGGCCGAGAGGCCGTACTGGTTGAACGGGTCGGCCGAGCGGAAATAGGACGCGCCGAGGTAGGCGATCCAGTCGGTCCTGGCGTCGGCGTTCATCACCTTGAAGCCGGCGAAGCCGCCGGCCCTGCCCAGCGCCTTCAGCGGTGAGCCGACCGGCGCGTCGAACAGGCCCGGCGAATAGAGCACCGGCCGCGCCGCACCGCCGCTCACCACGCTGATCGCGACCGGCGTCGGCGCATATCGGCCGAGCGGGAAGAACCGCACGCCGACGCCCGGCCGGTCGGCCCACAGCGTCGCCGAGGGCTTGTAGGAGATCGCCCCGAACGCGTCGTAGTCGATCGCGTGCGCCAGCGCCGCCGGCGGCGCGGCCGGCGGGCGGTAGGGGGCCCTGGAAAGCGCCAGCGCCTGGGCTTTCAGCGCCTCGAGCGAGAACGGCCGCGCGGGTCCGAGTTGCGCGCCGGCGGGCCAGGCGCCGTCGATCGGTCGCGCGGCCACGGCGCGGCCGGCGGCCAGCACGGGAAGGGTGAGGAGGCCGGCGACGGCGCACCGGCGGCTGGGGCCGTCCACTTAGGGTCGCAGGAGGTGATTGCGCATGTCCTCCCGCGCTAAACACCAATTCCGGCCCAAAATCGACCGACCGGTTTCCAGATAGCTTGCGAGGAGCCTGCCATGCCGAGCCGCCAGAGCGTCGACGCCTTCATCGCCCACGTGCTCAGCGAGGACCATGTCGGCGCGATCCGCGAGTGGTATGCGCCCGACGCCTGGATGCAGGAGAACCAGGCGCCGCCGCGCCAGGGCGGCCGCGAGGCGCTGATGGCGCAGGAGGCCGCTACGCTGGCGCGCGTCGACGGCGTCACGACCGAGCTGGTCGGCGGCCCGCTGATCGACGGCGACCATGTCGCCATCCGCTGGCGCTTCACCTTCCAGCTTAAGGGCGGGACGCAGATGACGATGGAAGAGGTCGCCTGGCAGACCTGGCGCGGCGACAGGATCGCCGAGGAGACCTTCTTCTACGACCCGGCCCAGCGCGGCGGGTAGCTCAGGCCGGCCGCAGCGCCTCGAGGCTCACCCCCGGCGGCGGCGGCATGCTCTTGGGGATCATGTAGTCGCCGCTCCCGAGGTCGCAGGTCGGATCGACGCGATACTTGTCGAAGTCGCGCTCGCCGGCCTCGTAGAGCACCGTGTCGTCGATCAGGAACTGGCCGGTGTACTCCCGCGCCGGCTTGGTGAGGATCACGTAGGCGGCGTCGGACATGATGTCGACGGTGCGGCAGCGTCTCAGGCCCTCCTGCCCCGACACTGCGAACTCGATGGCGGCGGTGGCGATGCCGGTGCGCGGCCACAGCGAGTTGAACGCGATGCCGTCCTCGCGGAACTCCTCGGACATGCCCAGCGTCCACATCGACATCAGGTACTTGGCCGCGGTGTAGGCCACGTGCCGGGCCAGCCATTTCGGGTCGAGGTCGATCGGCGGCGACATGTTGAGCACGTGCGGGTTGGCGGCGCGCTTCAGGTGAGGGATCGCGGCGCGGCTGGCCACGAACGAGCCGCGCGCGGTGATCTGGTGCATCAGGTCGTAGCGCTTGATCTCGGTGGCCAGCGTGCCGCGCAGGTCGATGGCCGAGGCGTTGTTGATCAGGATGTCGATGCCGCCGAACCGCTCGGCGGTGCGCTCGACCGCCGCCTCGACCGCAGCGGCGTCGCGCACGTCGCAGACCAGCGGCAGGGCCTGGCCGCCGGCCGCCTCGATCGCCTCGGCCGCGGTGTAGATGGTGCCCGGCAGATGCCGGTGCGGCTCGGCGGTCTTGGCGGCGATGGCGACGTTGGCCCCGTCGCGCGCCGCCCGGATCCCGATCGCCAGCCCGATCCCGCGCGAGCCGCCGGTCATGAAGATGGTCTTGCCTGCGAGCGACATCGGACCCGCCTTTTGCTGTTGCCGGATCTAGAGCACCGGGCTTGACGCAGGCGCCGTCAAGCCGCGTGGCTCAGGCGTCAAGCGCGGCGGCGACCCTGGCCAGGCCCTCGCTGGTCATGGCGGGGTCGGCGCCGAGGCCGATGCGGATGTGGTCCGGCGCGCCGAAGAACCGTCCGGGTACGACGCTGGCCTCGAAGTCGGCCGTCAGCCGCCGGAAGAAGGCGTCGCCGTCGATGCCGTCGAGCCGCGGGAAGACCGTCGCGCCCTGGTCGAAGACGGTCTGCTGGAGCCGCGGGTGGCCCGCCAGCAGCCGACGGTAGGCGGCGCGGTTGGCGGCGACGATGGCGTCGGCGCGCGCCTTCAGTTGCGGCAGCCGATCGAGGGCGACCACCGCCATCCGCTCGGCCACGTGCGGCGGGTGCACGCCGAACAGGTCGTTGAGCCGGCGCATGCGCTCGGCCAGCGGCGCGGGCGCGAGGATCCAGCCGCAGCGCAGCCCGCTGACGCCGTAGGCCTTGGTGAGGCTGGAGGTGACGACGACGTTGCCGTCGGCGCGGAACGCTGTCTCAGCCTTGCCATCCTGGAACGTCAGCTCACGGTAGACCTCGTCGACGAACACCATCGCGCCGACGCGATCGGCCGCCGCCGCGACCGCGCCGATTGCCGCATCGTCCGCCTTGGCGCTCGACGGGTTGTGCAGGTTGCTCAGCACGACGACGCGCGTGGCCGGGGTGATCGCCGCGGCGATGCGGTCCGGATCGAGCCGCCAGGCCGCGTCCAGCCGTCGCTCGAACGGCCGCACGCGCGCCTGCAGGTAGCCAAGCAGCGAGGTGATGAGCTCGTAGGTCGGTGTCTCGACGAGCGCTTCGTCGCCGGGCGAGACGATCGCCGCCAGCGCCAGATGGTTGGCGAACGAGCAGCCGCCGCCCGGCGCCACCACGCACCCGAGGTCGACGCCGAATCTGGCCGCCACCCGCTCCATCAGCGGGCGGTAGCCGCCGGCGTTGACCCCGTGCAGCGCGAGGTCGTCCATTGTCAGGCCGAGGTCGGCGAGCTCGCAGCCCATCACGCCGCTGGTCGCCAGGTTGTAGCGCGCGTCGGCGCCGTACTTGGCGAAGTGCATGTAGTCGGACTTGAGGACGCGCTCGGCCATGCCGCCCGCATAACGGGCGGCCCGCGCTTGCGCCAGGGCGACGCGATTTGAGCCGCGCGGCGACGCTCGCTAGTTAAGGTGCGAAGATGACCGCGCCCGTGCTTCTCGCCGAACGCCTCTGCAAGTCCTTCGGCGCGCTGAAGGCGGTGGACGATGTCAGCTTCCAGGTGGCGCGCGGCGAGATCGTCGGGCTGGTGGGGCCGAACGGGGCGGGCAAGACCACCACCATCAACATGGTCCTCGGCGTGCTGGCCCCCACGTCGGGGCGCGTCGAGATCGAGGGGATCGACCTGGCGCGCGACCGCAGCCGGGCGCTGGCGGTCACCAATTTCGCCGCGGTCTACGCGCCGCTGCCCGGCAACCTGACCGTCGAGCAGAACCTGCGCGTCTTCGGCATGATCTACCTCGTCAACGACCTACAGCAACGCATCGAGCAGCTGTTGGAGCGGTTCGACTTGAAGCGCTTCCGGCGCACCAAGGCCGGCGTGCTTTCTTCAGGCGAACAGACGCGGCTGGCGCTGGCCAAGGCGCTGCTGAACCGACCGCGCCTGCTGCTGCTCGACGAGCCGACCGCCTCGATCGACCCCTCGACCGCGCGTGATATCCGCGCCGGCATCTCGGGCCTGGTGGACGCCGGCGACTGCGGGGTGCTGTGGACCAGCCACAACATGTACGAGGTGGAGGCGGTCTGCGACCGGGTGCTGTTCCTTTCGCGCGGCAGGATCCTCTTGGAGGGCGACCCGAAACAGCTGCCGCGTCAGCACGGCGCCGCCAGCCTCGACGACCTCTTCGTCGCGGTGGCGCACGAGGCCCTGCACAACGGCGGCTCGGCCACCGCGCAGGCCGCGGGAGCCGGCGCATGAACCCGCGGCGCGTCGGCGCGGTCGTGCTGCGCCAGCTCTACCTCTACCTCGGCAGCCCGCAGCGGGTGCTGCCGCTGTTCATCTGGGTGACGCTGGACGTGGTGCTCTGGGGCTTCATCACCCGGTTCCTCGGCCAGGTCAGCCACTCGACGTTCGGCTTCGTGCCCGGCCTGCTGGGCGCAGTGCTGCTGTGGGACTTCCTGACCCGCGTGATGCAGGGGATCACCACCGCCTTCTTCGAGGACGTGTGGTCGCGCAACTTCCTCAACGTGTTCGCCTCGCCGATGCGCGTCACCGAGTACGTCGCCGGCCTGGTGTCGATCGGCGTCACCAACAGCCTGGTGGCGCTCGTGGCGATGTTCGTGGTGGCGTGGGCGGTGTTCGGGCTGTCGTTCCTGGCCTACGGCGTCGCGATCGCCCCCTTCCTGCTGGTGCTGTTCCTGACCGGCATCGCGCTGGGCGTGCTGGGCTCGGGCATGGTGCTGCGGCTGGGGCCGGCCTCCGAGTGGCTGATCTGGCCGATCCCGACGCTGCTCGCGCCATTCGCCGGCGTCTTCTATCCGCTGAACGTGCTGCCAACCTGGATGCAGGTGGTCTCGCACGCGCTGCCGCCGGCCTACGTGTTCACCGGCATGCGCGACGTGGTGGCCGGCAAGCCGGCGCCCTGGGACCAGCTGGCGATCGGCGGCGGCCTGGCGCTGGCCTACCTGGCGCTGGCCAGCCTCTTCTTCGCGGCGGTCTACCGCTTCGCCATCCGCACCGGCCTCATCGCCCGCTACAGCGCCGAGACGGTCACCTGAGCTCACTTCCCGGGCGGCCGACCTGTCTCCGACTCGGGCACGCCGGGCGCGATCCAGGTGATCAGGTCCCAGGCGTTGCGGATGGCCAGCAGGATCAGCACCATCAGCAAACCTGCGAGCGCGAACGGGGCGAAGGCGGCCTCCATCCAGATCGCCGCCGCATCGCCCAGCATCAGCACGTACAGCAGGCCGGGCGCGACGCCGTAAAGCGGCATGTCCGACCAGTGCGGCGAACTGCCCGGCTCGCTGGCGAAAGCGGCAAGGCCCAGGCAGGTGCGGATCGCGTTGGCGAGGCCGGCCAGCGCCGCCCCGCCGAAGATCAGCGCATCCACCCGGGTCGAGATGCGCGGCGCCAGCACCACGGCGCTCACCACCAGCGTCACCGCAAAATGGACGACGTTGGGGGTCATATAGATGCCGCTGGCCCTGAGCGCGCGGCTGCGATCGAGCCCCGACGTCAGTGTGATCACCACGAACAAGAGGCCGATCAGCCCACCCGAGGCGGTGCCGACCAGCACGAAGAAGTTGTCCCAGCCCTCGAACATCGGCGCGGCTCCAATTGCTGGAAGGCTTAGCGGCGTAGCCGAACGTCGGGAATAGCGTTCCAGTCGGTCAGCGCCGCGGTTGTGGCTGATCCGATTCTGCCGCGGCGAACTCCTCTGGCGTGTTCAGGTTGGCGAAGGCCGCTTCTTCCTCGAACTCGACGTAGGCGCCGCCGAGCGTGTCGATCAGCGCCTGCATCGAGAGTTGCTTGCCGTCGCGGACCAGGGCGGCGAGCGGAGCTGCGGCGTCGGCGCGCCAGAGCGCGCAGAGGGCGTGGACGCGGTGCGTGCGGGCGGCGACGACCGGGCGATCGCCGATCGCGGCGGCGAGGCGCGGGACGAGGTCGGGCGGCAGGAACGGCGTGTCGCACGGGGCGGTGGCGAGGTGCGTGCCGCCGCGCTGCGCCGCCCACGCCAAGCCCGCGAGGATGCCGGCCAGCGGCCCACTCGGCGCGCCCGGCGGATCGGGGACCGCCTCGACGCCCAGCTCCGCGGCGAGCGGCGCCGGTCCGCCCAAGCCGAGCGCGGCGACGTGCGGGCGCAGCGCATCGAAGCTCCAGGCAATGAGCGGGCGTCCGCGGAAGGCGGCCAGCGCCTTGTCGCGGCCGAAGCGGCGCGAGCCGCCGCCGGCCAGCACCAGCCCCGCGACGGCTGGCGCGCCGGCGTCAGGCCCACCGTCAGGCAACGATGCGCACCGGCACGCTCTTGGCCGCCGGGGTCAGGCTCTCGTTGGCGTGGTGGCCGACCGGCATCAGCACGTTGCACTCCGGATAGTAGGTCCCAAGACAGCCTTCCGGGATCGAGTAGGGCGTGACGCGCAGGCCCGCCATCGAGCGCTCGACGCCGTCGTCGTAGACGGTGGCGAGGCCCACCTCCTGCCCCTCGGCGAGGCCCAGGCGGCGCATATCGGCCGCGTTGATGAAGAGGACCGAGCGGGTGCCGGTGACGCCCCGGAAGCGGTCCTGGTAGCCGTAGACCGTGGTGTTGAACTGGTCGTTGGAGCGCAGCGTCATCAGCCGGAAGACGCCCTCGGCGTCCTCGAAGCCGGTGGCGGTCAGCTTCGAGGGCTTGAGGAAGTTGGCCTTGCCGCCCGGCGCATCGGAGAAGTCGCGGACCGCCGCCTTGTTCGGGCGCTGGAAGCCGCCGGGCTGGCGGAAGCGCGCATTGAACCCCTCGAACCACTGCGGGTAGGTGGCCTCGATCGCATCGCGCACCTTGGCGTAGTCCCCGGTCCACTCGGCCCAGGGGACCTTCGGGTTGGGCGCCAGCGTCGCCTGGGCGATGGCCGCGACGATGGCGGGCTCGGACATCAGATGCGGGCTCGCCGGCGCCTTGTCGCCGAACGAGGCGTGGACGCCGCTCGAGGAGTCCTCGACGGAGACGGTCTGCGCGCCGCTCGCCTGCTCGTCGCGCTCGAGGCGGGAAAGGCACGGCAGCAGGTAGCAGACCTCGCCGGGGACCACGTGGGTGTGGTTGAGCTTGGTGGCGATGTGCACGGTGAGCCGCTGGCGGCGCCAGTGGGGCTCCAGCCGCGCGCCGTCGGGGACCGCGCGCAGGAAGTTGCCGCCGAGCCCCAGGAAGCCGGTGACGCCGCCCTTCAGCAACGCCTCGCAGATCTCGACGGTCGCCATGCCTTTGTCGCGTGGCGGCTCGAAGCCGTAGAGCTCCTTCAGCCGGTCGAGCGGCGCCAGCTCCGGCTTCTCGGTGATGCCGACCGTGCGCTGGCCCTGCACGTTGGAGTGGCCGCGCACCGGGCACGGCCCCGCGCCCGGCCGCCCGACGTTGCCGCGCAGCAGCAAGAGGTTGCAGAGCATGTGCACGTTCTCGACGCCGAGATGGTGCTGGGTCAGGCCCATGCCGTAGACCGCGATCACCGACCTGGCCTTGGCGTAGGTGTCGGCGGCGCGCTCCAGGTCGGCGCGGGTGAGGCCGGACTGGCGCTCGATGTCGCTCCAGTCGGCCTCGCGGCAGAAGGCGGCGAAGGCCTCGAAGCCCGACGTGGCGAGGCCGATGAAGGCGTGGTCGAGCACCTGCGTCTCGTTGGCGCCGCGCGCGGCGTCGTCGAGCGCGATGACGTGCTTGCAGAGCCCGGTGATGGCCGCCAGGTCGCCGCCGGTCTTCACCTGCAAGTACTGCGTGGCGATCGGCGTCGCGCGCTGCGACAGCATCTGGAACGGGTCCTGCGGGTTCACGAACCGCTCCAGCGCCCGCTCCTTCAGCGGGTTGAACACCACGATCGGCGCGCCGCGCTTGGCGGCCGCCTGCAGGTCATGGAGCATGCGCGGGCTGTTGGTCCCGACGTTCTGGCCGAAGAAGAAGATCGCGTCGGCCTCGGCGAAGTCATGCAGCTGCACGGTGCCGACGGGGCTGCCGATGCTCTGCTTGAGGCCGACCGAGGTCGACTCGTGGCACATGTTGGAGCTGTCGGCGAGGTTGTGGCAGCCGTACATGCGGGCGAGGAGTCCGTACATGTACGCGGCTTCCAGCGAGGCTTTGCCCGAGGCGTAGAAGGCGACCTGCGGCGCCTCCAGGCCCTGCAGCTCGCGGCCGATCTCGGCGAACGCGTCGGACCAGGCGCAGGGGACGTACTTGTCGCTCGCCGGGTCGTAGCGCAGCGGCTCGGTGAGCCGGCCGGCCTGCTCGAGGTCGTAATCGCTCCAGCTGCTGAGCTCGGCCAGCGTGTGGGCGGCGAAGAAGGCCGGCGTGGCGCGGCGGTTGGTGAGGTCCCAGGCGGTGGCCTTCGCGCCGTTCTCGCAGAACTCGGCCGGATGCGGCTCGGCCGGCTTCGGCCAAGCGCAGGAAACGCAGGCGAAGCCGTCGGCCTTGTTCTGGCGGACCAGCTCGCGTAGCAGCTCCACCGGCGGCGGCGTCTCGGCGCCTACCACGCGGGCGATGCCCTTCATCGAGCCCCAGCCGCCGGCCGCGCCCTTGTAGGGCTCGATCTTCACCTTGCGCTGGGCCTTGCCCACAGACTGGGCGTGGGGCTTGCGGTGGGATGCGTCCTGGCTGCTCATGCGTCCATGACCTCTTTCGGACGAAGTCCCTTTGGCGGACAGAACCCGCCACGCCGGGCAAGGTTCGGCTAGTGGGCACGGAACCGGCCCGTCCTGCAACCACCGCCCAGCGGCTGGCCGTACGGAACGGCGTGGCCGAGGCCGGCGCGCGCACCGTCGCCGAGGAGACGCCGGTGGCGATCGTGCACGACGGCTCGACCTACGCGGTGATGATGGCGACGCCGGCCGACCTCGAGGACTTCGCCGTCGGCTTCAGCCTGACCGAGGGCGTCATCGAGCGGCCGGACGAAGTGACCGGGCTGGAGATCGTGGCGGGCGCGCTCGGCATCGAGCTGCGGATGTGGCTGGCGCCCGAGCGCGGGCGGCAGCTCTCCGCGCGGCGCCGCACGATGGCCGGCCCCACCGGTTGTGGCCTTTGCGGGATCGAGAGCCTGGAGGCGCTGCAGCGACCGCGCCGCCGCCCGCTCGCCGAGCCTGGACGGCTGACGCCGGACGACATCCGCGCCGCGATGGCCGCGATCGACGAAGGCCAGGCGCTCGGCCACGAGACGCGCGCCGTGCACGCCGCCGGCTTCTGGCGGCCAGTCGAGGGCTTGATCGCGCTGCGCGAGGACGTCGGGCGCCACAACGCGCTCGACAAGCTGGCCGGGGCGATGGCGCGCGGCGGCCCGACTCCGGCCTGGGCGCCGGCCGGGGTGCTGGTGCTGACCAGCCGCGTCTCGGTGGAGCTGGTCGAGAAGGCGGCGGTGATGGGCGCGGCGGTGATCGCGGCCGTCTCGGCCCCGACCGCGCTGGCGATCCGGACCGCGCAGGCCAACGAGATCACGCTGATCGCCGTCGCGCGCCCGGACGGGTTCGAGGTGTTCACGCGCCCGGACCGGTTGCTTTTGCCGGGGTCGCAAGCTTGACGTTGCGCCCGTCGCGAAACTGACGCAAGCTCCAGTAGTACGAGGGCGCAGCACGCCGCAGGCGTGCGGCGGGCGGGATGTCGGCGCACGGACCGATCCGCCCAGCCAAGAGGAAGCGCGCCCGGGACGAGAACGGGGGTCCAGAATGCGCTTCATCGACCATGCGCGCGCTGCGGGGCTGGCCGCGTTCGCAGCCGTTGCGCTCGCCGCCGGCGCCGCCGTCGCTGCCCAGACGCCCGCACCGGCCCATCCAGCGGCTTCGGCCCCGGCGGCGCCGGCCCCGGCGCCCCCTGCGCCCCCTGCGGCGCCGGCAGACCAGCCGGCTCAGAGGGCGTCGACGCCACAGCCGGGAACGTATCAGGCGCCGATCCTGAGCCTCGACCGTGTGCGCGGGCAGCTGACGGTCGCGCTGCCGGCGCCCGTTCGCGGCAAGGCGACGCTCGCGCTGTCCGATGCGGCGTCCTGGGACCTGCTGGCGCACGCGCGGCCCAGACAGGTCGTCACGATCGAAGTCGACGACGTCAACGCGCCGAAGGTGATCACCAGGGTCGATCAGGTGAGCGCGTGGGTGGGCTGGTGGCCGCGCGTGGTGATCTTCGCCATCGCAGCGATCGTTCTGGAGGGCGTGGCGATGGCCGTCACCGCGGGCCGGCCACTGCAGCTGGTGATCGGCAAGGACGGGCGCTACAGCAACTCGCAGGTGCAGCTGGCGCTGTGGTTCGGCGCAGTGGCGTGGGTCTACCTCTGCGCCGTGTGGCTGCGCGCCGCGTGGCTGGGCCCGGACTTCATCGGGGGCGTCGGC
>Ga0134126_10000951_pt1 | contig 36719 bp, 29 predicted proteins | sample KB31752_FD_96881 | JGI IMG/M metagenome (GOLD analysis project Ga0134126, IMG submission 96881) | Terrestrial soil microbial communities with excess Nitrogen fertilizer from Kellogg Biological Station, Michigan, USA - KB3-175-2 | ecosystem: Environmental > Terrestrial > Soil > Unclassified ...
GGGAAGGCGGACCTCGGAAGACTCTGCCGCCAGATTACCGCCGCGAATCCCGCGGCGAATCCATCGGCACCCTCGCAGCCGGACGAGCGCCCCACGTCCGCTGGAAACGTCGTCCTGCGCTGCATTCCGCGCGACGCCTCGGGCGGGCCGCACGGGCCGATTCGCGACGTCCTGTTCGAGGTGAATCCGCAATCCTATCTGGTCCGCATCACGATCCGCGAGGCGGGCAACGCCCGGACGGAGTTTCGCTTCGGCGACTGGCAGCAGAATCTGGCGATTCCCGAGGCAAAGTTTCATTTCCAGCCGCCCCCCGGCGTGCAGATCGTGGACGAAGAAGCCCTCGCGGGGCAGGTCCAGTAGCGGCGATCCCCGGCAGCCGCTTCGGCATTTGCACATTCCAATTTCAGATGAGGTCCCTTCGAGGCGCCAGGCCGCGCAGCGGGCGTAAGAGCCTGCCGTTCCCGTGTGCCGTTCCCGTGTGGCAAGACAACCCGTTAGAAGGCAAGTACGATTAGGGTTGCTTGCCGGGAAATCAGCCCGAAAAGAGGTATGCTAAACCTGCCTACCGCCTTGGGGGCGAAGGGCGTCTAAACTCTGCGATGGCCGAATTTGTCTGCAAGGTCGGGGATGCTGCTGGACGCACGTTCCAGCATACGGAAACGGCGCAGTCCGAATCCGAAGCGCGGCAGAAGATTGCCGAACGCGGGTGGTATCTTTTCTCGATTCGGCTGCACTTCGATCTTCTGGCGCAGCTGAGCCGCTCGAACCGCAGCCGGATTCGTTCGCAGGATTTCCTGATCTTCAACCAGCAGTTCAGCACCCTGATCAAGGCCGGGCTGCCGATTCTGAAAGCGCTCGATCTGCTCGCGGAGCGCGCGGCGGCGCCGCGGTTGCGCCCGATTCTGGGCGACGTGCGGCAGAGGGTGCGCGAAGGGGCGCTGCTCTCGGAGGCGCTGGTGGCGCAGGGATCGTTTCCGCCGGTGTACGTGACGGCGGTGGCCGCGGGCGAGCGCAGCGGAAATTTGGCCGGCGTGCTCGACCAATACATTTCGTACCTGCGCGTCAGCACGGGCTTCCGGCGCTCGCTGCTGACGGCGCTGATCTATCCCTCGATCCTGATCGTCGCCGTAATCCTGGTGCTTTCGTACCTGGTGACGTACGCGCTGCCGAAGTTCGCGGAACTCTATAAAGATTTGGGGGTTGCCCTGCCGCCGGAAACGCGGCTGCTGATGGATCTGGCGCTGCCCCTGCGCAATTACTTTTTGCTGGCTATCGCGGCGATCCTCATTGGGGCGGGCGCGATATTTATGTGGACGAGGTCGGAGGCGGGCGCGCTAGCAGTGGATAAGGTGAAGCCGCACATCATCATCTTTGGCGATATTTGGCTGAAATCGCACATAGCGCAGTTTGTCCGCACGCTTTCGACGCTGCTTTCGGGCGGCACGCCGTTGGTGGCCGGGCTTTACACCGCGTCCGCGGCTGTGGGAAGCCGGCTTGTGGCGAAGTCCATCGCCCGGGCCGCGGATCGCGTGAAGGAAGGCGAATCGCTGCACGCCAGCCTGGCGGAGACGCGGCTGGTGCCGCCGCTCGCGCTGGAAATGATCGAGGTGGGTGAGGCCTCGGGCGCGCTTTCGGCGATGCTGGTCAGCGTGGCGGAATTTTACGAAGAAGAGGTAAACACGCGGCTGCAGCGCACGCTGGTGTGGATTTCGCCCGCGATTTTGATCGTTATGGCCGTTGTGATAGGCTTTATTCTCATCGCTTTGTATCTGCCGATGTTCTCTCTTCAGGTTGGGTCGTCCCCCGGGGGATAGTTCGCATGGCAACGACAAGCAACAATCCGAATGCCGCGGGCGTTTCCGACGCTGCCGAACGCGAGCAGGCGCGCCGCCTCGCGGAGCGCTACCGGTGCTCGTTCGTGGACCTGCGCGAGCAGAGGATTGACCCGGACCTTTTCCGAAGCATTCCGGCCGAGATGATGTTTCGCTACAACTTCGTTCCGCTGGAATCGCACGATGGCACGCTGGTGGTGGCGATAGCCGATCCGAGTCAATTGCAGTTGACCGACGAGCTTTCGCTGCTGCTGGGCAAGCGGCTGCAGATTCGAGTGGCCACCGCCTCGCAGATCGGCGACTTGCTGAAGCGCACCGAGCAATCGCAGCGCGTGCTGGACCAGGCCACCGAGGGATTCACGCTGCAAGTGGTGGGCGAAGAGGAAGACACCGACGAAAACATCTCGATGGAGAAGCTGACGCGCGATTCGGGCGTGAGCCCGGTGGTGCGGCTGGTGGACACCGTGATTTTCACGGCCCTCGAGCGGCGGGCGAGCGACATCCACATCGAGACGCGCGACGCCGAAGTCGTGGTGAAGTATCGCATTGACGGCGTCTTGCAATACGCGATGCAGGCCCTGGCGAAGGATTGGCACGCGACGATCCTTTCGCGCATCAAGGTGATGAGCGAGCTGGATATCGCCGAGCGGCGCGTCCCCCAGGACGGCCGCTTTCGCGTGCGCTACAAAGGCCGCTTCGTGGATTTTCGCGTCTCGATTATGCCCTCGGTACATGGCGAAGACGCCGTGCTGCGCGTGCTGGATAAAGAGACGCTCAGCGAAAAATTCCGCAACCTCACGCTGGACGTCGTCGGGTTCGACGGCGCGGAGCTTGCCCGCTTCCGCCGCTATATTCACGAGCCTTACGGCATGGTGCTCGTCACCGGCCCCACGGGCTCCGGCAAGACGACCACGCTCTACGCCGCGATCAACGAAATCAAGAACGATGAGGACAAGATCATCACGATCGAGGATCCGGTGGAATATCAGGTGCGCGGAATTACGCAGATCCCCGTGAACGAGAAGAAGGGGCTCACCTTTGCGCGCGGCTTGCGTTCGATCCTGCGGCATGATCCGGACAAAATCATGGTGGGCGAAATTCGCGATCAGGAAACGGCGCAGATCGCGATCAATTCGGCGCTTACGGGCCATCTGGTGTTCACCACGGTGCACGCGAATAACGTGACGGACGTGATCGGCCGCTTCATCAATATGGGCGTTGAGCCGTATAACTTTGTCTCCGCGCTGAATTGCATCATGGCGCAGCGGCTGGTGCGCGTGGTGTGCGATGGATGCAAGAAGCGCGTCAGCTATTCGGCGGATGCCCTGAAGGAATTCGGCCTCGACCCGGCGGAATGGGCCGATGTGGCGTTCTACGAGGGCGTCGGATGCCTGGAATGCTCGGGCAGCGGATATCGCGGGCGCACGGCGATCACCGAATTGCTCGACCTTTCCGACCACATCCGCGAGATGATCATTGATCGCAGGCCGACCTCGGAGATCAAGCGCGCCGCCCGCGAGGAAGGCATGACGTTTTTGCGCGACTCCGGCCTCGGCAAAATACGCGAAGGCGCGACCACCATGCGCGAAATCAATAAGGTGACGTTCATTGAGTAAGCCAAAGGCGACAATCGCCGCCGAGCCGCGCGGCTGGATGCGGCGGCTGGACCGCTGGCTCAACGCGCTGCCGCATCCCGCGGCCGTGGTGGAAATAGCGCCCTCGCACGTGGCCGCCGCGCGCTGGGGCGCTTCGCGCGACCGCGTGGAATGCTCCGAGTTGGAACCGATCGGCGCACGCGCCCTGGCGCCATCGCCGGTCGAGCCGAATATTCTGGATGCGGACGCGATTCGCACGCCGCTGCAGCGCGCGTTTCGCCGCGTTCCGGTAGCGGGCCACAGCGTGGCGCTACTGGTGCCCGATCCGGTCGTGCGCGTCTTCATTCTGCCCTTCGAGGAATTGCCGCGCCGCGCGGACGACGCTTTGCCGCTCCTGCGCTGGCGCCTGAAGAAGAGCGTCCCATTTGACGTCGAGGAAACCGTCGTCTCATGGATGCGCCAGGCCGGTCGCCAGGGCAACCTCGAAATCGTGGCGGCCGTGGCGCGGCAGCGCATCGTGCGCGAATATCAGGAGCTGATCGAATCGCAAGGCGCGAACGTGCCCGTGGTCCTCAGCTCGACGCTCGCAACGTTGCCGCTGCTCGATGAGAGCGGCGCGGAGCTGCTCGTTCGCATGTGCGGCCGCACGCTCACAACGGTGATCGTGCGCGGCCCGAATTTGTGCGTCTACCGTTCGTCGGAGATGGCGGCGGGAGGCGCGGCCCTCGATCCGAAGGTGATGCTCGATGAAATTTTCCCCGCCATCGCCTATTACCAGGACACTTGGGGCGGCATGGTGGATGGCGCGCGCATCGCGGGCTTCGGCGAGCGGGAAGATGCCTTCCGTGGCGCGCTGGCCGCCGAGTTGGGCATAGCCGTCGGCGGCATCGCGGACGACGCAGGCAAATCGCGGCAGCTTCCCCCGGCCGCCAAGGGATTGATCCGCCAGAATATGGACGCGCTGGCCGGCTGGATGATGAATGCCGGCGCGTAATCTCGCAATGGGGACCATGGCTGAACGAGCATGAAACTTCGACTGAATCTTTCGGCTACGCCGCCGCCCAATCAGCGTCCGTTTTTGCTGGGCGCGTTTTTGATCGGCGCGGTGAGCATCGCACTGCTCGTAATCCTGTCGCACGCGGCTTTCCAGGCGTGGGGCGCGTCCAGCGCCCTGCGCGCCAATACGGCGCATTGGCAGCAGCAGATCGCCGCCGAGCGCGCCAAGCAAGCATCGCTCGCCGCTTATTTTGACTCGCCCGCGGCGAAGCAGGTTCTGAGCCGCTCGGAGTTTCTCAATTCGCTGATCGGGCAGCGCAGCTTTCCCTGGACGAAAATTTTCGTGGACCTGGAGAAAACGCTCCCGCCGGGCGTTCGCATCATCAGCATTTCCCCCACGCTCGATAAGGGCCGCGCCAAGGTGAAGCTCACCTTCGGCGCCGCGACGAACGACGGAAAGATCAAGTTTCTGAGGGCGCTCGAGCAATCCAACGCGTTCTCCGATGTCGAAGTGGCCGGCGAGAAGCCCGCGAACAAGCAAAATGAGAGGCAGGCGTCCAGCGATCGTGTCGAGGTGGAATTGACCGCCTGGTACGCGACGATATGAAGCCCCATTCCTGGAAAATCTGGAAGACGGCCATCACGGCCGCGCTAGCCGTGCTGCTGGCGGCGGACGCCGGCTTCGGGTTTTTCCTGTGGCACGCCTCGCGCCAGAATCCCGAGTCGCTTCGCGCCGACCGCAGCAAGCTCGAGACTCAGGCCAAGCTGCTCAAGGCGGACGTGCTTCGCGGCCAGCGCATTCGCGCGTCCATGCCGCAGGCGGGCAAGGAATGCGATCGCTTCTACCGCGAGGCCTTTCTCGATCCCGGCACGGCCTATTCGGAGATCGAATCCGATCTCGACCAGATCGCTGAAAAATCGGGCCTCCGCATGGGGGCGATCCAGTTCAAGCAGAAGGACGTGAAGGATCGCGACGTGACCGAGCTCACCATCGGCGCGCAGATGGACGGAAATTATTCCTCCGTGATTCAGTTCATTAATGGCCTCGAGCGCTCGAAGAAATTCTATCTGCTGCAGGATTTGGAGTTGCAATCGGCGCAGGGCGGCGGCATCCGCCTCGCTCTGCAATTGCGAACCTTTTTCAGGAACACGTGAGCATGTCTCGCCAGAAGGCGGAAATCTGGGTTCTCGTCGTGCTGCTGGCGATTGCCGGCCTCGTCCTCTATAGGTCCGTGCGGCCGGCCGGGCCCGTAGCGGCGGTCGCCGCGGCGGGAACCGCGAAATTCCAGCCGTTGAACGTGCAGGAGCCGCAGCTTCACCTGGACTTGCTGGAACAGATTCGCAAATCGCAGTATACGGGCATGCACCGCGACATCTTCAGCGCCGCGCCCATTCCGGTGGCGCCCAGCCGGACGGCGGCCCAGCGCGACGTCTTCGTGCCGCAGGGCCCGCCGAAGCCGGTCCCGCCGCCGCCGCCCCCTCCGCTGACGATTCCCGCCGAGTTCTTCGGCTACGTCTCGACGCCCGGCACGGGCAAGCGCGTCGCGTTCTTCCAGAGCGGCGATAACGTGCTCGATGTTCCCGAAGGCGATACGTTTCTGAACCGGTTTCGCCTGCTTCGGGTTGGCGACCGGTCGGTGTATATCGAGGAAATATCCAGCGGGCGGCACGCGACGATGCAGATCGTGCCTGCGCCGGGGGAATCGTCCGATTGATGGGATGGTTGAACCACGCATGAAAAGTAGCCGCAAAATTCGCGGTGGCAGGGCCGAGCAACCCGGGGCCCAAGCCGGCTACGCCTATCTGATGGCGCTGTTTTTCATTGCCCTGGTCCTGATCGGCTCCATGACCGCCATCTCCAATGCCTCCATCGAGGGCAAGCGCGAGCACGAAGAGCAGATGATCTGGCGCGGCAATGATTGCGCGCGCGCCATCCGGCTCTACTATCGGAAGACGGGGCACTATCCGCAAAATATAGACGACCTCGAAAAGGGAATTCCAGGCGTGCACTTCCTGCGCTATTCGGCTTACAAAGATCCGATGAACAAGTCGGATGGCTCCTGGCGGTTTATTTACGTCAATGCCGCAGGCTCGCTGGTGGGCAGCGTGCGATACGCCACTCTCCAGCAGATGGCCATTCTCGAGCTAAATCATGGCCAGTGGCCCGCCCCCGCCGGTTCGGACTCGGATTCAGGGCAGAGCGGCGGCTCGGGGCAGCTTAGCCAGTCCGGCCAGGGGCAGCAGGGCGCCTCGGCGCGCGGCGCGGGTCAGCAAGGCGGGATGCCCGCCGGGCCGGCCCTTGCAGCCCTCGGGCAGCTTAAACCCACCGGCGCGGTGGATGGGCCGGTGATCGGCGGGTTCCTCACCGGTGTCGCCAGCAAAGTGGACCGCGCCTCGCTCAAGGTCTACGACGGCGGCACACGCTACAACCAATGGGAGTTCATCTGGAATCCGATCGAGGACCAAATGCGCGCCCTCCAGCAGGCGCAGAATCAGATGGGCGGGCTGGGCCTGGGCGGGGGCGTCGGCATGGGCGGCAGCCAGTCTGGCGCGGGCGGCATGAACCTCAATTTTCATCTCAATGGGCCTCCTGGCGGCACGCCTGCCGGCGGCGCGGGTGCAGGCGGAGGCCGCTCCATGCCTCAGCCAATGCCGCCCCCCATGCATCAGTCGCATCAGCTGCGTCCCTGAGCAGCCGCCGCCTTGATCCCGCTCTGCGGCGCCTAATACCTGTACTTCCGTACAGTTACACGTTACAAGACCACCGTCCCCCTCCGAGATTGACCCCTTTCCCACCCTACCGTAACGTGGTTCCAACGCAAGATTCGGGTAAGCGTGAGCGGTTAGAAGGCGCACTGGGATCTACCGAGTGCCTTCGCGTGATCCCGGGGTACAAATCCTTAAAAGAGAACAATGGAGGAAGGAATGAAGAAATTGATGTGGTTGGCCCTCGCTATATCGCTCTTTACCCTGCCTTCGTTCGCGCAGGAAGTGCCGTCCATGAGCCTTTCGGGCGGCTATTCCTATTTCCGGATTGGCGGCTCGAACGGGGTTAACTTGAATGGATTCAATGCTTCGGCCTCGTTTGCCACGAATCATCTGCTTGGCTTCGTGGCTGATATGGGCGCCTATCACGGCTCTCCGCAGGGCGTCGGCCTCACCACGACCACCTACACCTTCGGGCCTCGGATTACGCTTCGTCCGTCCAGCTCGTTTGTGCCGTTTGCACAAGCGCTGTTTGGCGGGGCGCACGTCTCCGCTTCTTACGGCGGCGCGTCAGGCTCCAGCAACCCCTTTGCGTACGGCGGGGGCGGCGGCGTTGAGATCGGCAGCGGCCGGATTGGCCTGCGGCCGGAATTCGATTACCTCGCGCTTCGCTCCAACGGCACCTCGTCCAACTGCTTCCGCATCGCAGTCGGCGTTGTGTTCCGCTTCGGCGCGAAGTAAGGCCCTCGGTTTCCCTGTCTCAGGGCGCGCGCCGGGTCCGGCATTAGCCGGATCCGGCGTTCGTCTTTTTACACCACGGTCAGCGCCTCGGCAGGGGCACAACCCTGCCCAGCTCTTCCTGATGCAGGAAGAGAGCGATCATCCGAAGGAACGCCCATGGCCACGGACTTCGCATGCGTGGTTTCAGGCCTGCCTGCCGCAGGCGGGCTTCAGCCGCGACATAAGGCGTTCGTTTACTTCGGGCTTTATCCCCCCAAGTTCCCAGCCGCTGCCTTTCAGCAACCCATCGAAGGGCTATTGCAGCGCAACAGATGTCTTCCCGTATGCGCTCAGAATCCTCTGAACGTACTGCCTGGTCTCCAAAAAGGGCGGTACGCCGCCGTAGCGATCCACCACCTCGGGTCCGGCGTTGTAAGCGGCCAGCGCAAGCTTCAAATCGCCGCGATAGCGCGTCAGCAGGTCCTTCAGGTAATGCGTCCCGGCGGCGATATTCTGGGCCGGATCGAACACGTCCCGCACCGAATATTCCGCGGCTGTTTCGGGCAGCAATTGCATCAGGCCGCGCGCCCTTTTGCGCGACGCGGCCTTCGGATTGAAATTCGATTCCGCCTTAATCACATCTTCGATCAGGGCCTCGTCCAAGCCGTTCTTTTCCGCCGCCAGCCGAATGAGGTTCTCGTAGGGCTCTTGGGCCGCCGCAGGGGCGGGCGGGATTGCCCGGAAGGTGTCCTCGGGTTCGATGGAAACTATGTCGCGCGCAGGAACTTCTATTACGCCGCCGCGGAAGGTGAGCCGGGCGCGCTTGCCGGCGGCTTCATAGCCGGTAATGTGCAGCCGCGCCCCGGATCGCAGCACGGCGTAGTCCGCGCGCGCCGCCGCGGGCAGCGTCAGCAGCGTCGCGCCGCACGCCAGATAGGCGAGGAAGGCGCTGCTCCTTCGCGGGTGCATCATGGCTGCGCGTCTTTCGTGGTTGGTCGGGGCTGCCCCGGTTGAGGCGCCGCAGGCTCAAGCGCGTACTTCCGGATCGCCGCGGCCACGCCGTCGGAATCGTTCGAAAGCGTGGCTGGCCAGCCGCACGATTTCAACTCCGGGATGCAGTTTTCCATCACCACGGGCACGCCTGCGAACTCGAGCATCTCGCGGTCGTTCCAATTGTCGCCGATGGCCATCACTTCTTCGCGCCCGATTCCCATCCGCTCGGCCCATTCGGCCAAGGCCGTTCCCTTGGTCACCCCGGGCGGCACCACGTCCATGATAGAGAGTTCGCGCGCTTCGTATTCCGCGAGCGCCACGGTGTATTCCCGTCGGAAGCCCAGCGACTCGATCAGCCGTTTGGCGGCTCGCACCACGTCGCAAGGGCCGGTGTACATCAGTTGGATGGGGGCCTCGCCGTTAAGGCAGCGCGTGAGGGGCGAGACGGCGGCGACGAACTCGCGGCTGCGCCGAAAATAGGCGCCGCGCACTGGGTCGTCGAAGTCCGGGGCTTCCAGGATCACCTGGTTCTCGCGCGGCCGGTCGAATACCACAGCGGCGTACGGACGGAATTCCTCCGTGTGCTCGAGCAGGCGGCGCGCCGTTGCGACCGGCAGCAGATGCCGCTGATGCGTTACGCCCGCCTTCGATTTGATCACCGCGCCATTATTGACGATCAGGTGCAGGGTTTCGGGAAGCGCATCCACCAGGGATCGCGCCGAATGGAATCGGCGGCCGGTGACGATAGCGATTTCGATGCCCTGTTCCGCCGCCGCCCTGATTGCCTGGACGTTCTGATCGGAGAGTTGCGACCGGCTATCGAGCAGCGTCCCATCCAGATCCATCGCAATCAGCCTGACACTCACGAATCCATTGTAGCGCGGCCTTTGCCGCACAGGTGAGGCTTGGCGCCAGCACGCTCCGCTGGACGAAATGCCAGGCTCTGCGGCAGTATCGAGCTATGGCCGAGGCCCCCGAACTGAACCGCATCGTGCGCGAACTGAACGACCGCACCGAGGCGAAGCTGGCCGCGAGTTCATCCCCCGCCACGATTCTGGACCGATGGCTTTCGATGCTTGTCTCGCAGGGCGGCAGCGACTTGCTGCTCGTCCCCGGCGCGCCGGCGTGCATCATGCGTGAAGGCGCGGTGCGGCCGATGGAAAGCGCCCCGCTGAGCGGGACGGATATCGAAGCGGCCGTGCTTCCGGCGCTCAGTGCGCATGCCGTGAACCTCTATCGCGAAAACCAGATCGCGGACGGGTCGTACCGCATCTCCGGGCTCGGCCGGTTTCGCATCAATCTGCATCGCGAAAGGGGCCGGGCGGCGGCGGCCATTCGCGCGCTGCCCACGAAGGTGCCGCTGCTTTCCGAGCTGCATTTGCCGGAGACGGTCGAGGCGCTCACGCGCCTGCCGCGCGGGCTGGTGCTGATCGGCGGGCCGGCGGGTTCGGGAAAATCCACCACCCTGGCTGCCCTGGTGCACGAAATCAATCGGCGCGACGCGCGGCACATCGTCACCGTCGAAGATCCGATCGAATACGAGCACGCGCATTTGCGCGGCGTCGTCGAGCAGGTGGAAATCGGCGCCGACGCGCGCGATTTCCCCGCGGCGCTGCGCTCCGCCGTCCGGCAGGCCCCGGACGTGCTCGTGGTCGGCGAAATGCGCGATCCGGAGACGATGCGCATCGCCGTTTCCGCCGCCGAAACCGGCCACCTCGTCCTTTCCACGCTGCACACCACCGACGTGGCCTCCACGGTCGCGCGAATCTCCGATTCCTTTCCGCTCGAGCGCCAGAACACCATCCGCCAGGAACTGGCGATGGCGCTGGCGGCGGTTTTTACCCAGATTCTGCTGCCGAGCAAGACCGGAGGGCGCGTCCCGGCCTGCGAGCTGCTGATGCTCAGCTACGGGGCGCGGCAGCATATCCGCCACAACACCCTGCAACACCTGCACCAGGAAATCACCATGAGCAAGCGCAAAGGCTCGTTCACGCTGGAAGAGTCCCTGGTAAAGCTGATCCGCCAGGGCCATCTCGAGCGCGAAGAGGCCCTGGTCTGTGCCATTCATCCCGAGGACCTGGACATCCTCCTAAAATCCGAATCGTTCTAAAGCAATCCTCGCCTCGCGCGCGCCATGGGAGCCGCGAATTCCCTTGACTTTTCGCGGTTACCATGCTATAAAGGGCGGCATCCAATAACAATTGGATAGCCCGTGGGCGAACCGGAAGTTCTCCGAATCGCTCGAACGCGCCAAGGGTGTGCCTCTAAGCCCGGCGCGGCGGTTTTGGAGCGGAACGTAGCGCCGGGGCCTGCCCGCCAGTGGTGGGGCTTCAGTGCGGCAGCCTTGAAAGGAGCCGAGCAAAGCGAATGGCAGCGCGCCCCTCATTCCGATTTCTAATCTACGGTACGGGGATTAGAAACCGGCTTAACCCCTTTGCCTGCAACGCAAATTCCGTTCTAATATACGGTGAACGCCCCGCCAGGGAATTATGTTCCCGTTCCGCCCGCTCGATTTCAGGCCTGGGTTCCGCTAAGATGAACGGCTTCGCCAATCCGAAAGGAAGCCCCAGAACCGCATGAACGCACCTCAAAAGCCTCGCGTTCGCTTTGCACCCTCGCCCACCGGCTATTTGCACGTCGGCGGCGCGCGGACCGCGCTATTCAACTGGCTCTTCGCCAGGCATCAAGGCGGCACGCTCGTCCTGCGCATCGAAGATACGGACGTGGAGCGCAATCGCCCCGAATTGGTGGACGGCATTCTGGCGGGGCTGAAGTGGCTCGGGATCGAATGGGATGAAGGCCCGGTGTTTCAATCGCAGCGGATTGCCCTATATCGCGCGGCGGCGGAACGCCTGCTCGCCGGCGGCGCCGCGTTTTCCTGCTACTGCAAGCCGGCGGCCTACGCGGGCGCGGACGCGGCGAGCGAACAGGAAGGCGAAGGCGATGACGAAGGCTCGAAATCGGCGAAGGGCGTCGCCTGCCCCTGCCGCCACCTGAGCGATTCCGAACGCGCCGCGAAAGAGAGCGGGGGCGTGCCGCGCGCGATTCGCTTTCGGGTGCCGCGAGAGGGCGCAACGCAATTCGAGGACGCGGTGTTCGGGCCGCGCGAAATTCAGAACGCCGAAATCGAGGATTTCGTCCTGCTGCGGTCGAACGGGCTGCCGACCTATCAGCTCAGCGTGGTGGTGGACGATATGGATATGCGGATCACGCATATTATTCGCGGCGCGGACCATCTATCGAACACGCCGAAGCAGGCGCTGCTTTATCGCGCGCTCGGCGCCGCGCCGCCGATATTCGCGCACGTGCCGCTGATCCTTGGGCCGGACCGCACGCGCCTTTCGAAGCGCCATGGCGCCACGAGCGTCGGTTCGTACGCGGACGAAGGATTTCTGCCCGAGGCCTTCCGCAATTTTCTGGCGTTGCTGGGGTGGTCGCCGGGAACCGATGAGGAATATTTGCGGACGCCTGAGCTGATCGAACGATTTGCGCTCGCGGGCGTGAGCCGCACGAACGCCGTCTTCGACCGCGCGAAGCTCGAATGGTTCAACACGCAATATCTGCAGAAGCCGCCGGTCGAAGAGGTTCTGCCCTTCGTGGAAGCGGAATTGAAACGCGCCGGGCTGTGGAATGGCTCGCAAGCGGCAGCCGGCCCGGCGTGGTTCGCGCGCGCCGTGGACTTGATCCGCCCGCGCACGCGCCTGCTGACGGATTTTTCCAGCTGGGCTCGGGGATTTTTCGCCGAGGATTTCGATTACGACCGCGAAGCGCGCCAAAAATTCTGGAAGGATGAGCGCCTGGCGGGAATGCTCGAAAAGCTTGCTGCGTCTTTGGCCGCCCTTCCGGAATGGAACCACGATGCGTGCGACGCGGCGCTGCGCAGCCTCGCTGCCGCAGAGGGCGTGAAGGCCGGCCTGCTGATCAACGCTACGCGCGTGGCAATCGTCGGCCGCGCCGTTGCCCCGCCGCTTTTCGAGACCATGGTTGTGCTGGGGAAAGAGCGCGTGACCGAGCGGTTGCGCCGGGCGCTTCCGGCTGTGGGCGCCTCCCGGGCTGCGGCTCCCTCTGCGTAAGCGCGAGCGTCAAAACGGCCGCTGCAGCGGTTTCAGCAGGCCGAAATCAATCAGGCCGTTGGCCACAAACTGCACCGCCAGCGCCACCAGCAACAGTCCCATTAGCCGCATTAAAATGCGTATGCCGGTCTCGCCCAGATAGCGGCGCACGCGATCCGCGCCCGCCAGCACCCAGTAGGAAGCGAGCGACGTGATCAGAATGGTGGCATATACAATCGCGTGCTGCCACCAGGAATGCGCTTCGCCGATCAGCACCATCACCGTGGAAATCGCCCCAGGCCCGGCGAGCATCGGCAAGCCGAGGGGGATGATGCTGGCGTCCGCCTTGGCGACGCCTTCTTGCGCCTCCTCGGGGGTGACGCGCTGGCCGGATTGCCGCGCTTGGAGCATGTCCAGTCCGATTTGCAGCAGGATGATGCCGCCAGCGATTTTAAATGCAGGCAAAGTGATGCCGAAGGCGCGAAAAATCAGGCTGCCGGCAATGGCGAACGAGCAGAGCACGATCGCGCACGTCCAGGCCGAGCGCCGAGCCATCTCGCGCCGCTCCGCCGGAGGGGAATCGGCCGTCATCGTCAGGAACATGGGAATAACGGCGAAGGGGTCCACCAGGAAGAAAACGGAAGTGATTGCCAGCAGCGCAAATTCCAATATCTGGCGCGCGGCAGGCGAGATCATCGGGCGATTGTACGCGGATTTGGCGCGGACTGCGCGCTCGATCTATGTGCGATCTGCGTGCGCGCGCCACGCCAGGGATTTTCAGGGGATTCCGGCTGAGCGGGATGCTGTTGCGCCGGTGCCCAGAAGGAGGGATTTGAGCGCCTCTGGCTCCGTGACGGGAGGAAAGCAGTTTGTTTCGATGCACACGAGGGCTTGCGGCGCGGCGGAGTTTAGGTGCGGAAGGGTCTCGCGCAGGGCGGGCGCGAGCGAGGCGGACGTGATCTGTTCGGGCGAAACGCGCAGCACCGCCTTGCCGAAGCGGTAGACTTCGTTCGCGGCGCGTTCGAGGGCGGCGGATTTTGGGTCGCCCGGGGGGCCGGTGATGACCACCTGAATTGCATGGCGCGTGTGCAGCAGCGCGGCGAGTCCATACGTTGCGGCAAAGATTCCGTACTGCGGAACGCGGCCCGCGAATGCCTCGAGTGTTTTTTCGGCCCAATCGCGATAGAGGCGCTCGCCGGTGAAGGCGTATAAGCGATCCAGCACGATTGCGGCGGCCGAATTTGCGCCCGGCGTGGGGGAATCCTGCAGGGGTTTGCGGCGCGTATCGAGGCCAGCAGCGGGGGCGGCGTCGCGGGGGCGGTCGAAGAAGCCGCCGGCTTCGGGATCGCCGAAGCGCGCGACGGCGAGTTGCATGGCGCGCTCGGCGAGATCGAAATAGCGGCGGTCGAGCGTGGTTTCGTACGCATCGAGCAGCGCCCCGGCCGTGAAAACCTGGTCGTCGAGCGCGCCTTCGAGGGGCGGGCCGCCGACGCGGTGCAAAAAGCCGCGCGAGTCGTCCCAGGCTTCGGCGATCAGCCGGTCGAGCGTGTTCAGTGCGAAGGTGGCGCAACCGGGACGGTCGAGAACGCGCGCCGCTTCCAAATAGGCGGAGGCGAACATCGCATTCCAGCCGGAATAAATGGTTTCGTCCACCGCGGGAGCGGGTCTGCGATTCCGGCGCGCGGCCAGCAGCTTGCCTTTGGCGCGAGCGATGAGCAGCTTTGCATCCGGTTCGCTGGTTCCGAGCCGCTGGGCAATTTCCGTGGGCGACGCCGCGATCCACAAGACGTTCTTTTCGGGATTGTGGTGCATTTCACCGTGCGCGCCGACGTCGTAATAGGATTCGATGGCACGCGCTTCCGTGGCGTCAAGTGCGGCGCGGACCTCCGCGAGCGTCCAAGTGAAATAGTCGCCGTCATCGTCGAGCGTCTGGTCGGCATCCTGGCTGGCGTAGAACCCTCCGTGCGCGCGATCGGAAAGCACTTCGTCCACCCAGGCGATGATTCCCTCGGCCGTCTCGCGGAAGAGCGGATTGCGCGTCGCCTGCCAGCCGTGGAGGAAATTCTTCAGTAGCTCGGAATTATCGTAGGACATCTTTTCGAAGTGCGGCACGCACCAGCGCTCGTCCACCGAATAGCGATGAAAGCCGCCGCCGATCTGGTCGTAAACGCCGCCGCGGGCCATGCCTTCGAGCGTGCGGGAGGCGATGTGCAGCAATTGCGCGTCGCCGGGGCTTTGGCGCCGCTCGATCAGCAGATCAATGGTTGAGGGGTGAGGGAATTTCGGCGCATGGCCGAAGCCGCCGTGGGTTTCATCGAAGAGCTGCCGTGCGGATTCGATCACGGCCTCGACCGAGGCTGGGTCGAACTTGCCCGCGCCTCGATGGAAGATTTCCGCCTTTGCCACCGCCTCTTCGAGCGCCTGCGCGGATTCGGTCACTTCCGACCTGCGCTTCTCGAACGCTTCCGCGATGGCGAGCAGGATGCGCCGAAACCCCGGCCGGCCCATCGAGTCGTCGGGAGGGAAGTAGGTGCCGCCGAAGAACGGCTTGCCGTCAGGCGTAAGAAATGCGGTCAACGGCCAGCCGCCCTGGCCGGAAATTGCGTTGACGGCCGATTGGTAGCGCGCGTCCACGTCGGGGCGTTCGTCGCGATCCACCTTCACGGGGACGTAAAGCCGGTTGATGATGGCCGCAATTTCGGGGTTTTCGTAGCTTTCGCGATCAATCACATGGCACCAGTGGCACCAGACCGCTCCGACATCGAGCAGGATGGGCTTGCCTTCGGTTCGGGCGCGCGCGAACGCCTCTTCACCCCATTCGTGCCAGTCTACCGGCTGGTGCGCGGCGGAGCGGAGATAGGGGCTCGTGGAATCCTTCAGGCGATTTTGTTCAGGATTTGCCATGGCGCCAGCGACAAGAGCGGCGGTTACTGGACAGGATTGCTGTACCCGGCGTCGCGCGGATCAATCGGTTTGCGGCCGGCGAAGCCCTCGTCCTGCCGGTGATAGAAGCGAATACGGTCCTCGCCCAACCGCCAGCAGAGATAAACTTCCTCGTTATTGATGCGCGAAGGAAAATCGAGGAGGCCGGTTTCAAGGTCTTTTACCACGCAGCCGGTAGAATGGATGCGCTCGATCGCGGAGCGCACCGCTTCCTCGAAGCGATTGCGCTGCACGCGCATGCGCGCGGCTTTTTCGTAGGGCACTTGCATTCCGCCGGAGCGCTGAATGCGCTCCGCGAGGCCGCCGAGTTGCTCTTCGAATTCTGCCATTTTGCGGCTCGCCTCCATGGCCTGGACGAGGACGGGCTCGAGCTCGGTTCGCAGGCGTTCCGCCTCTTTTAGGGAGAATAATTTCGATTCTTCGTCAGCCACCGTCGGCTCGCTCTCTGGGCGCGTTCTTTCGGCATTGTGACACAGCCGGGGGCATTCGAAAAAGGATGATTCGGCGCCGGCCAGTCTATCCGCCGATGAAAACCATGGTGCGCGAAGGAGGAACAAAGCCTGGGTCGTTGATGCGATGGCCCTTTTCTTTTTCGGCTACAATCTCGGAGATTCTCGCGGCAATCTCATCGTCGGCGGCGCCGCCGCGGAGCAGCGGCTTCAGATCGTAGTCCTCGCGGCTGAAAAGGCAGGTGCGGAGCTTCCCATCCGCGGTGAGGCGGATGCGCGAGCAGGCGCCACAGAAGGGCTGCGACACGGGCGCAATCAGCCCAATCTCGCCGGGCGCGTCGGTGAAGCGGTAGCGCCGCGCCGTCTCGCTGCGCTCGTGCGCAACGGGAAGCAGCGGCCAGCGAGCGGAAATCCTGCGGTGGATTTCGGCAGCGGTGACGACCTGTTCCCTAGTCCATGCGCGGTCGCCATCCAGCGGCATAAATTCGATAAAGCGCATAATTAACCCGCGCGTGCGGGCAAATTCCGCGAACGATTCCACTTCGTCATCGTTCAGGCCGCGGACCAGGACGGCATTTACCTTCACGGGGCGCAGCTGCGAGCGTTGCGCTGCGTCAATCCCCGCGATCACTTGATCGAACGACCGCGTGCGGGTGATGCGCTCGAACTTTTCGGCGACCAGGGAATCGAGGCTGATGTTGACGCGGTCCAGGCCCGCGGCGACCAGGCGGCCGCAGCGTGCCGCCAGCAAATGGCCGTTGGTGGTGAGCGAAAGATCTGCGGCACCCAGGGCTTTTACGCGCGCGACGAAATCCTCCACGCCCGCGCGCACCAGCGGTTCTCCGCCCGTGATGCGCACTTTCCGAATGCCCATTCCGAGCAGGATGCGGACTAGGCGCTCGTACTCGGGCCAGCCGAGCAGGGTGCCTTCCTCGACGTGATTTTCGGGATTCGCGGAGCGGCAGTAGACGCAGCGAAAATTGCAGCGATCAGTGACCGAAACGCGAAGGTCGGTGATTTGCCGGCCGAATTTGTCCGTCAGAGACATGTGCGCGAGCGATTCTTCTCTTTCCGCGGGGCGATTTCCGTAAAAAAAAACGCCCGATTTTGCTTGGAATCGGGCGAAAGTCCGTTGCGCTGCGCCCGGTCGTTACCGGCGGCGCGCTGCGACGGATGCTCTCCTTTCCAAGCATGGGAGGCGCAGGCGTTTCCGCTCGCACCCTCGGCCCGCGCGATAGGCGGGCTTCGTCCGCTGCGCCGTGGGTTTTCTCCCTGAAGGCGCGGCGGATCGGAGAAATCGAACTTATTCTACGCCGGCAACACGCGCGGCACAAATGACATCGGGCCTTCTTATCGGCGGAGGGCAGCCCTTGGCCAATGGCTGCTTCACGGGAAGGCAACGGGAGCCGCATGGAGCGCATCCACATGCTGGGCCATAGCAGCGAACGCGGAGGCGGGCCGGAGATGTGCGTTGACACCCCAGCGGGGTTTTGTTATTCAACTTCTCCGGCTGATTGGGTCCGGCAGAGCAGTTTCCTGCTATAGCCTGGGCGAGTCCGAAGCCACACACAAAAAGGAATTTATGACGATTTCGGGGATGTATGCTCGCGCGAAGGCCGTCGCGGGAAACGCGAGAACCGGGCTGGCGGGGCGGGAGCGCCATGGGAGGACGCCAGGGCGCGCGCTGCTGGGAATGGCTTTTTTCGCGGCGCTTGTGGCCGCGTCGTGCGGGAAGAGCACGCCACCGATTATCAGTGTGCAGATAAGCCCAAGCGCCTCGCAAAGCGTGGACCAGGGGCAGTCGTTGAATGTGACGGTGACCTTGGGGAATGACGTGGGTGGCGCGGGGGTTACCTGGGCGCTCACCGGAACCGGATGCTCGGGATCAAGCTGCGGGACGCTGAGTAACCCAACGAAGACCGCGGTAATCTACGTGGCACCGACGGGCCTGACGACGGCACTGACCGTGACGCTGACGGCCACATCGGTGACCGATCCGATTGCCAGTTCGAGCCTGACGATTAACGTTCCCTTGGCGCTCGCCTTTGGTTCGAGCTGCCCGGTCCCGGCGGGAACCGCGCCTCAGGCGCTCGCCAATGGTTCGAACGGGGTGGCCTACAACCAACTAATTGCCGCCTGCGGAGGGGTTGCGCCGCTGACGTTCGCCCTGAACAGCGGCACGGTGCCCGTGGGGCTGAACCTGAACAGCACCGGTACGATCACGGGAACGCCGTCCGGGTCTGGCACATCGAATTTCAGCGTGACGGTGACCGATAGCGGGAGTCCGGCGCTGACTGCCACGCAGGCGTTCTCAATCACGATCACGCCACCCCCACCGCTGAAGATCACCAGCACGTCTTTGCCGAGCGCATATACAGGCGAACCCTACAGCGCGAAGATCGGTTCGACGGGCGGTGTGCCGCCGCTGACGTGGAGCATTGCCGGCGGATCGGGCACGCTGCCGCCAGGGTTGAACTTGAGCGCCGATGGCGGGTCGATTTCGGGCACGGCGACGGCTGCGGGCACCTTTTCGTTCACGGTGCAAGTGCAGGACCGCGCCTTGCCAACGAGCCAAGTGCAGACGCAGGCGCTTTCGATTGTCGTGACAACGCCACCGCCGCTTGCGATTACGACCACTTCTCTGCCGAGCGGCACAGTGGCGGCCGGCTATTCGGCCGGATTGCAGGCTACGGGCGGAATTGGGCCGTACACGTGGACGATGAAGACAGGGCTGCTGCCCGCAGGGCTTTCGTTGCAAGGGGCGGCAATTGCCGGTACGCCGCGGCTGATTGTTCCCTCCGCTTCGTTCACGGTGCAGGTGAGCGATTCCGAGCCGGTCCCCCAGGTGCAGACGCAAGTGCTCAGTATTTCGATCGCCGCAGGCTCGGCTAGCAGCAATACGCTGTTGAACGGCGCGTACGCGTTCCTCTTCAATGGCTTCGATGCGAACGGGTCGGTGGTGATCGCCGGGACGATGACCTGCGATGGCCAGGGAAACATCACCTCCGGCGTCGAATCTAGCAATCGGATCGTGAGCGGCGCGCCCGAGCCCCTGCCGCAGATTTCGATTAACGGAATGTACCTGATGAACTCCGGCCCGAATGCCGATGGGCGGGGAACGATGGAAATCGTCGCCACCAGCCCCTTAAGCGGCGCGACACTTACGACCGACTACCAATTGGCGATGGACTCCGGCGGCAACGTGCATTTCGTCGAGAACGACTCCACCGGCACGCGAGGCAACGGCATACTGAAACCGATGGTCGGAAATACATTTTCGGCCGGCAGCTTCAGCGGGAATTACAGCTTCGAATTTACCGGGCTGGATTCGAACGGCAAGCGCGCGGTGCTCGCCGGCATGCTGAACGCCAACGGGTCGGAAACGCTCAGTTCCGGCGGGCAAGGGCCGAATGCGGACTTCAACGATGCGGGCACATTTGACGCTGGCGGGGGGCCGCTGATCGTGGCGGGGGCGTTCCAGCTGATTGGCGCCTCAAGCGGGGCGGTTTCGCTGACGGTTCCGCTGAAGCCGGTGGATACGTGGTCTTTTGTATTCTATTTCGTCTCGCCGAGCGACCTTTTCTTCGTCAGTGTGGGAAGGCCGCGGAATTTGGCGCAGTCGCCCGCGCCGCCGCGCCTGAGCGGAGAGATGGTTCTTCAGCAGCCTTCCACGGCATTCACCGCAAGCTCGATTAAGGGCACAAGCGTGGTGAGTGGGGCGGGGACGAGCGGATCCAATGCGAGCGCGTTCGCGGGGCTGCTCTCCGCCAGCGCGTGCGATGGCACCGCACCCGTGACGCTTACGTATGACCAGAACGAGGCCGGGGCATTCACCAGCGGAGTGGCCGCGCCAGCGGCGGTGTGTTCGCTTGGAACAAACGGGCGAGTCGCGTTTACTGCGCCGGGCGGGGGCGCGCTGCAATCGCGCGTCGCCGCGGCATATCTGACGGCTCCCGGCCAGGGCTTCCTGATCGGCAACGATGCGGACGCAACCGGGGGATTGCTCGAGCAGCAGACCGCCGACTTCGGCAGTTTCGCTGATCCGTCGTTCCAGGGCGGCTACACGCTAAGTGCGGCCGCGCCGCCAGAGAGCCAAGTGACGTTCTTAACCGGCGAAGTGAGCGCGAGCGCGGGCGGCGGATCGCCGACGTTCACCGGAACGGTGGACGAAATCAATCCGGCGGCTACCATTGGATTAGCCGCGCCCTACAGCATCGCCGCAAACGGACGCGGAACTCTTACCTCGAATGCTGGCGGCTTTCCGAGCGGCGTCTTCTACGTGACAGGCCCGGGGAATCTTCGGCTGATTCCGAGCGATCCTGGCGCGCATCCAGAGGTCATTTTCTTTGATCATTAAGCGGCTTGCGGCGCTGGGGTGCTGCGCGGGCGTATGTGCCGTGATGCTCGCGCCGTGCGCCCGCGCACAGCAGGCGCTTCCCGCGGTTCCCGGGGCGCAGGTGACGCAGCTCACGCCGCGAGCGGGGTTCTTCAGCGAGCCTTCGATCGCGATCAATCCGCTTCACCCGGAACAAATCGCGGCTGCATTTCAGGCGCCCGCCGCCGTCTCCTATTCGCAAGACGCAGGCGTGCACTGGAAAGCGGCGGCCGGCGTTCCCCCCGCGAACTACGCCCAATCCGGCGACGTCTCGATCACGTACGACATTCTGGGGCACGCGATCCTGTGTTATATCGCTTTCGATAAACTCGGCACGCCCGAATACTGGGCGCACAATGCGACGCGAAACGGAATTTACGTGCGCCGCTCACTAGACGGCGGCAAGACGTGGGACCCGAACGCGATCGCCGTGGATGAGCAGGCGACCCGGCCGATCATGCCCTTCGAGGATAAGCCGTACATCGTGGCGGACAATAATCCTGGGTCGCCCTATGCGGGCAGCCTTTACGTGGGCTGGACGGAATTTACGCTCACGAAATCGGCGATCTTGTTTTCACGGTCGAACGATGGAGGAATCACTTGGTCACCGCCGAATGAGATCAGCACGCGCAGCGGCCTGCCTCGCGATGATAACGGCGCGGTGGAAGGATTCGCGGCGACGGTGGGGCCGGACGGCGTCGTCTATGCCGTCTGGTCCGATGCAACGTCCATCGTACTGGCCAGTTCCGCCGATGGTGGGCGCACGTTTTCATCTTCGCGCAAAATTGTGGACATCGGGCCGCCGTACTTCAGCATCGAGAACGTGAAGCGAGCCAATGGCTTTCCGCAGATTGCCGCCGACCAGCGCAGCGGGCGCGTCTATCTCACCTGGAGCGACTACCGGAATGGCGACGTGGACGTGTTTTGTTCTACTTCGCCCGACCGCGGCTCGACCTGGACGCGCCCCGTTCGCGTGAATGACGACGCGCTGCACAACGGCGCGGACCAATTCTTTCAATGGCTTGCGGTGGATCCCTCGGATGGATCAGCGAACGTGGCGTTCTACGACCGCCGCGGCGATCTGGTGAACCACAAGGCGACCGTCACGCTGGCGCGCTCGACCGATGGCGGCCAGAACTTTAAGAATTACGCGTGGATGGACCGCGCGTTCGACGCCGGTGGGCAGTTCATCGGTGATTACACCGGCATCGCTGCGTTGAATGGCCGCGTGTACGGCGCGTGGGCCGTTGTCCCTCCGCAGCGTCGCGCACGCAGGCGCTCGAGCGCCAGGGCACCGGCATCCCCTCCAGGCACCATCTTGCAGGCAGCCACGGCGGATTTTCGCCGTCCGGCGAGCAAGTAACACTGCGGGATTCTCCGGCGCGCGCTATTTCTTTTCCTGCTTTTCCATCAGATGCAGGGCCGCGGAATTGATGCAGAATCGCAAGCCGGTGGGCTGCGGGCCGTCTTCGAACACGTGCCCCAAATGGGCATCGCACTTGCTGCACATGACCTCGGTGCGCTTCATTCCGTGGGTCGTATCGGTCTCCATGGTGACGTTTTCGGCCGCGATTGGCTGCCAGTAGCTCGGCCAGCCTGATCCAGAGTGGTACTTGGTATCAGAGGCAAAGAGCGGCTGTCCGCAGCAGACGCAGACGTAGGTGCCTTTGGTTTCCGTATTTTCGTATTCGCCGCTGAAGGGCGGTTCGGTGCCCCTTTGGCGGGTGACGTAGTACTGCTCGTCGGTTAATTTCGCGCGCCATTCCGCGTCGCTGTTGCGAATTTTCTCGCTGCTCATAAGGGAAGTGTACACCATGCGTGCGCGAACCCGTTGGCCCAGCGAGAGTCGCACGGCGCAAATGCGACGGTCTTCCGCGCTGTGCGCGAGTAGTAAGCGAGCACGAGGCAAAGATACAGCTTTTCCTGTATTTACGGGGCCGGCCGGCCGAAGATAATTGGTGCGAAGCCTTTACATCTGCTTGCGCGATCATTCAGGCGCTGGGCGGGGCGATTCTGTACAAACGTTTAAACAGCTTGTTTAGGGTTTCACGCGAAATTGCCGATGGTGAGTGGTGTCCAACGACGGACCCATGCTGGCGGACAGGATGCGTGCGATGCGAATCCTAATAGCCGACGACCATGCGGTAGCGCGGCGCGGTGTGCGGTCGCTGCTGGAATCGCGCAGCGAATGGAACATCTGCGGAGAAGCCGTGGATGGGCGCGACGCAATCGAGAAAGCCGGCCAGCTTGCACCCGACGTGATCGTGATGGATGTAAGCATGCCGCGCATGAGCGGCCTCGAAGCCACGCAGGCTATCCGGCAGACCCTTCCTGAGACTGAAATTCTGATCCTGACGCAGCACGATGCCGCGGAAATGGTGCGGCAGGCGTTCAACGCCGGCGCTCGCGGATACGTAATCAAATCGGACCTGGCGGACGATCTGCTGAACGCAGTCGAGGTAGTGAGCCAGCACAAATTTTTCCTCTCGAACCGAAGCTGGAAGCTGCCAGGGCGGGAAAGCTCCGTGGTGGACGCGCAGGAGATTTTGCAGCGGGGCGCGGCCTTGGAAACGGCGCTGCGGCAGAGCGAAGAACGCTTGCGGCTGGCGCAAAGCGCTGCGGACCTGGGCATCTGGGATCGCGACGTGCGCACGGCCGCGCTCTCGTGGTCCGCTGAAATGTACCGCCTGTACGGGATTGATCCCGGCCAGCCGATCGGCTCGCACGAAGATTGGCGGAAGCACGTTCATCCCGACGACGTGGAGTTTTGCGAGGCCGCGATGGACAATGCCATTCGCGATCACAAACAGTTCAACGTGGAATTTCGCGCAATTCTTCCTTCGGGACAGATTCGCTGGCTTGCCTCGAAGGGCAGGGCGTTCTACGATTCGAAAAGCCAGCCCGTGCGAATTCTGGGCGTGAATATTGACATCACCGAGCGCAAGCTTTCCGAACGCGCGCTGCTGGAAAGCGATCAACGGCTGCGTTCGACCTTCGAGCAGGCGGCCGTTGGAATGTCTCACACCGCGCCCGATGGGCGGCTGCTGCGCGTGAATCAAAGCCTCTGCGAAATCCTCGGCTATTCGCGGGAAGAACTCCAGGGCATGACCCTGCAGCAAATCACTCATCCCGACGACGTGGCGCAGGACGCCGCGGAAATGCAGCGCGTAATGAACGGCGAGTTGCCGGTCTATTCGCGCGAGAAGCGCTACATCCAGAAAGACGGATCCACGGTTTGGGTGAGCCTGAGCGCTTCGGTGGTGCGGGATGTGGATGGCACACCAAAGTATTTCATCACCGCGAGCCAGGACATCACCAAGCGCAAAGACGCGGAAGCGGCCTTGCAGGAAAGCGCGGAGCGGCTGCGGTTGGCGTCCGAGGCGGCCAGCATCGGCGTGTGGGTTCACGATCTGCTAAGCGGCGATTTGCTCTGGACGGACAAGTGCAAGGAGCTTTTCGGGCTGCCGCACGATGCGCACGTGACGCACGACCGATTTCTGCGGTTGCTTCACCCGGACGACCGCGAGGCCACCGGCCATCAAATTCGTGCGGCGATTGCCTCAGCAGGCGATTATGAGGCGGAATACCGGGTGATCCTGCCGGACGGCTCGATTCGCTGGATATCTTCGAAGGGCAAGGCGTGGCGGGACATCTCCGGGCGTCCGTGGCGCATGAGCGGCGTGGCGATAGACATTACCAGCCGGAAAAAGACGGAAGACTCGCTGCGAGGCGTGCAAAGCGAACTGGAAGCGCAGGTGGAGGATCGCACCGCGGCGTTGCGGATTCTTTCGTCGCGGCTGCTGCATCTGCAGGATGAGGAACGGCGGCGCATCGCACGCGAACTGCACGATAGCATCGGGCAGTACCTTTCCGCGATTGCGGTGAACACAGATCGCGTGATTCGCGCCGTTGATGGCGGCACGAATGGCACGCGCGAGTTGCTATCCGAGTCGCGCGACCTGGTGCAGCGGTGCCTGCAAGAAACGCGAACGCTTTCCTATCTGCTGCATCCGCCGTTGCTGGACGAAATGGGCTTCGCATCCGCCGCGAAATGGTACGTGCAGGGATTTGCCGAGCGCAGCGGCATTCACGTGGATCTCAACGCCGCCCAGGTGCAGCGGCTTCCGAGCGCGATCGAAACCGCCCTGTTCCGCGTTTTGCAGGAGGCCCTGACGAATATCCACCGGCATTCGGGCGCCGAACGCGCGTGCGTGCGGATGCAGACCGATGCCTCCGCGGTACATCTCGAGATCACCGACTTTGGGCAAGGCGTCGCCCCGGAAGTGCTGACCCGTTTCCGCTCGCAGGGCGCCGGTGGCGGCGTAGGTTTGGCCGGCATGCGGGAACGCGTGAAGGAATTGGGCGGCCACATGGAAATTCAGTCCAGCGAAACGGGCACGAGCATCCGCGTCCGCATCCCCGTTCACGCGGCGAACACGGCTCGTGCGAGCGAAGCGAGCAGCTCCGCCTTCTCCCTTTAATTCCGGTTCGGCTACGAACGCGCTCTCCTATTGCACGAATGCCTGCTCTTAGTTTTCTGGAAGCTGAAAGAAAATCTGCAGCTGCACATTCCCGCACCGGCACGCCCATCCGCCCTTCGTGAACCCGTTTTCGCTTGACTTGGGTTGGCCCCGGAACATAATGACGGGTTTCGAGGCGGCGGGCCGTTGCAATCACTAACGGTCGTCCGGCATCGAGCGCAGGAAATTCATTTTGTCGTCCCGGGGGGCAGCCAGTGAGCAAAATATCGCGCAGGGATTTGTTCAAGGGGGTGGGTGCGGCGGGCGCGGCGACTTTGCTAGGGGGCGTGGCCGGTGCGCAGAGCGGGCGCAATGCGCAGAATCCTGCCGATAGCGCCCAGCAGGCTCAGATTGACAAAATTCTCGCGGAACCCTCGAAAGAACTGCTTGCCAGGCACCAGAATTATTTCTACGAACTAACCGCGGGCGACATGATCGTCGCGTTCGACACGCGGTATGGCTCGATTCACTCGATCACGCGCAAGGGCGACCCATTCGGCACGAATTACATCGGCAACGAGACGAACACCCCCGGCGTGGACCCTTCGGATTCGCGATGGACCGGAGACGTGGTGACCACCGTATGGGAGTTGCTGGGCAATTGGAAGGCCGCGGCGCTGGGCCAAAATGATATTTTCCGCACCTCCGGCAAATGGAAAAGGGAATTGACCTGCAAGTCCGGCGGGATTCGCAAGGTTTCGATTGAGAATGGCGTCTTCCACGTGAACTACAACGGCGAATCCCAGGACGATACCGGGATTCGCAGTTACCGGCTGGCAATGTCCTACCGCGCCGGCGAAGGAAGCTCGCTGCTGTGGGATATTGAAATTCAGAACATCACGGACGGTGCGCTGGAAGTGGGCGAGCTGGCGCTGCCGCTGATGGTGAATGACGATTACGGGGAGCTCTATTCCGAGCCGATCGGAGAGCAGGCGCTGAGCACCGTGAACAACGTGGACTTCGCACGCACGCCGCTGCGGCAGAAGCTGATCCACGAGCAGAAGGTGCTGGTACACGACTTCATTGCGGGGCACAGCTCGTACGTGCTCGTGCAACGCCCGCTGGGCGACCCGCCGTTCCTGCTGGTGCATCCGACGCAAGACACGTCCTTCGAGTGCATCTATCACGATCCGAATTCAACCTTCGCAGCCCACGCCACCGGCTCGCGCGGGCCGCAGATGCTTGCCATCCATTCGCTGGCTCGCAAATATCTCCAGCGCTGGGGGAAAAACCCATGGGTGAACGGCCATACGTCGCTGCTCTTGCAGCCCGGCGAGAAGAAGTCATTTCAGGTTCGGTTCGCCTTCATTCCCAGCTACGACGCGATCCGCGACGAAGTATCCAAGGCCGGAAACCTTGGCATTCGCGTGCTTCCCTCTATGGTGGTGCAGGAAGAGACGGACGCGCTTGTGGAATTGCGCTCGCAATCCGACATCGGCAAAATCCAATTTCTCTCAGATAGCATCCGCCTAGTGGATCGAAAGAGAACCGGAGACAAGACGCTGCTGACGCTTTCGTTCAAGGGGCGGGGGCAGAAGAGCCTGAAACTGCAATATGGCGATGGCCGCTGGACGAACCTGCACTTCTATTGCATCGAGGATATCGAAGGCTTGCTGAAGGCGCGCGGGAAATTCGTCGCCGAACGCCAGTTCTACACGAATCCGGAGGATCCGTATCATCGGTATCACGGCTTTTTGCCTTTCGATTACCGCATTGGCAGCACATTCCTCGATTCCGACGAAGTGTGGGAAGTGGGAGATAGCGATGAGGCGGGCTTCTCCGAGCCGCTCTTCCTCGCGGCGAAAAATGTCTATTACCCTTCGCAAGCCGAGGTGGACACGCTCGAAAGCTACGTCTCCGATTGCCTGTTCAAATACATCCAGAATCCGGAGACCTACGAAGTTCGCGCATCGCTCTATTGGAAGGACCGGCTGCCCTCGAGCCCATGGGGGAATTGGACCGAGGAGCGCTCGAAGGCGACCTTCCGCACGTACAACTACGTGCATCCCGCGAACATTTACCACGCGCTGTATCGCATCGGCAAACGCTATGGGTTGGTGAAGCAGCGCAAGCCGGAAGACTACCTCCGCATGTCGTATCGCACCTGCATGAAGTGGTTTACCACGGGCCCATGGCGGCATATCGGCTTGATGGAAGGGTCGAACGCAATCCACATCCTCGGCGATATTCAGCGCGAGGGCTGGACCGAGGAGTACAACAATCTCCGCCAGCAGATGAAAGCCTGCGACGCGCAATTCGTGAGCGATCCGTATCCCTACAGCTCGGAGCTGATCATTGATCAGACCGCGCACGAGCAGGTCTATTTCTTCACGAAGTTCTTCGACGACACGGCGAAGAACACAAAAACGGTGCAGGTGCTGAAGGCTCTGCGCGGCGGCAACCAGCCGATGTGGTTCCGCTATGGCATTGATAAGCGCGGCGACGTGGCCTGCTGGTACAACGCCTCGCTGAACGGCATGGCGCTGCTCAATGCCTTCGAGGCATCGGGAGACCCCGACGCGCTGATTAAGGGTTACGCGGGCGTGATGAGCGTGATGAAGAACGTGCTGCCGGACGGCATGGGATTCAATTTTTTCATCTACACGCCGGGCGTGTTCGATGCCACCCCGCCGCGCACGTTTGAAAGCGGATCGGGGCTGTGGGGATTTATGCAGTCGGCGAAGAGCTACGTGGTGAAGGACGATACGTTCGGAATCGTCGGATGTGGCTGCCGCGCCGACGCTGCCGGAAGCGTGCTGACCGTAACGCCGAAAGACGGACTGAAAAAGCGCCTGCGCTTCGTGGAAGCAAAGATTGATCTCGAGGCTACGCAAGGTGAACTGAATCAGGTTCGCTTCGATTCGGCGCGGCATTTGCTGGAGCTGCAGATGGGCGATTCGACGGGGTTGGTGAAAACCGCAGCCATCGCCGTCCGCGGATTGCCGAGCGGCAAATACAAAATCAGCCGCGGCAAATCGCCGCAATCCGTTGCTGAAGGCGGCGTGCTCGAAATCCAAGCGCCAATGGCGGACGCGCGCAGGTTGACAATCGAGCGCGTCTAACGCGCTGGGCCGCGAGTCGCACCGGGGTTCGTGCGGGCGCCTCTCTGAGGCGGTAACCTCGCGATTGGGCGTACAATCTGTTGTATGGCATTCAGGGCTGGATTCGTCGGCATCGTGGGGCGGCCGAACGCGGGGAAGTCCACGCTCGTCAACACGCTCGTGGGGCAGAAGGTGGCGATCGTCTCGCCGAAGCCGCAGACCACTCGCAATCGAATTCAGGGAATCCTCAATCGGGAGGACGCGCAGATCGTCCTCGTGGATACCCCCGGTCTTCACAAGCCCAGCGACCTGCTCAGCCGGCAGATGATGGATGAAGCGCAGCATGCGCTGGATGGCATTGACGTGCTGTGCCTGATCGCGGACGCTTCGGCGAATTTCGGCGCGGGCGACCGGTTCGCCGTCGAATGGTTGAAGCGGTTTCGCGGACCCGTGTTTCTGCTGTTGAACAAAATAGACCGCGTGCACAAGCCCACCCTGCTGCCGCTGATCGAACGGTACCGCCGGGAATTCGAGTTTGCCGAGGTGTTTCCGATTGCGGCGCTGACGGGGGCGGGCTGCCTGGACCTTGTGAACGGTTGGCTGGAGCGCCTGCCGGAGAACCCGCCCTATTTCCCGCGCGATCAGTTCACGGACCAGCCGGAGCGTTTTCTGGCAGCGGAAGTAGTGCGCGAGAAGGCGATTCTTACCACCCGCGAAGAGGTGCCGTACGCGATTGCCGTCTTGGTGGATCGCTTCGAGGAAACCGAAAAGCTGCTGCGCATCCGCGCGATCCTCTGCGTCGAGCGCGAGGGGCAGAAGGGAATCCTGATCGGCAAGGGCGGCGCCACAATGAAAAAGATCGGAACTCTCGCGCGTCAGGAATTGGAATCCATTCTGGGGGCGAAAATATTTCTCGAGTTGTTCGTTAAGGTGCAGCCGCGATGGAGAGAAAATCCGGGCATGGTTCGCCAGTTGGACTGGCGGCGCCAGCTCGAAGCATTAGCCGCCGTACAGGAATAGTGCCAGACCTGCCGTGTTCTTTCGGCACATTTGCTTCGCCGGAGACCCTATGGAACTGGATCTGAAGCTGCTCGAAGGCATTCTGAGGCGCGTCGCGGAGGTGGAAGACAGCGGCGTGGGGGCGCACTCCGCAACCCCGGGCATGTTTTCCGATGTTGATGGAGCGGCTGCCGCCGATTCCGGCGATACATCCGCGCGGGTCACACGGCACGTCAAGTATCTCGAGGATCAGGGTTACATTTCCATCGCCAAGCGACAGTTCTCGGATCATTGGTCCGGTCTGCGCGTCACGTCGAAGGGGCGGCGTTTCCTGCAGCCGCAGCTGGCGCAATTCGATCGTGATTTCCTTTCGAAGCTGGTCGCCTTCATGGACCACTATATTGAAGGATCGGTGCAGGACTATTCGGCGAAGGCGGCGTGGCGATTGCGGCTTCGCGAAGCCGTGGCGCAGGAGGACGCGGAAGCCTTTGCCAACACGATCGCCCTGATCGTAACGAAATTTGGGGCGGCGCGCCCGGCCGGCGCCATGCGGTAATCGGAAAGCCCATCGAGAAAAATTCTCTAATCTAAGGAATCCTTGAATGGAAGAGCGGCTGCAAAAAATTATTGCCCGCGCGGGCATTGCCTCGCGGAGGCGCGCGGAGGAAATGATCGCGTCGGGGCTTGTCACCGTCAACGGCGAGCTGGTCACCCAGCTCGGGTCGAAAGCGGACGCTTCGCGCGACCACATAAAAGTGGCGGGCAAGCTGTTGCGGCCGCTCGGCGAGCGTGTTTACCTGGTGCTGCACAAGCCGCCGGAGACGGTCTGCACGATGAGCGATCCTGAGGGGCGCAAGTCGCTGCGCGATTTGCTGGGCGGCGTGCGCGAGCGCGTTTTTCCGGTCGGCCGCCTGGAATATCACGCCTCGGGGATTCTGCTGCTGACCAACGACGGCGAGTTTGCAAACCGCGTCCTGCAAGCGCATGCGCTGCCGCAAACCTATGATTTGAAGCTGAAATCCCTTTTGAGCTTCGCCGAGATCGAGCATCTGGCGCGAGCCACGGGCGCTCGAATCGCCAGGCTGCGCGGCAAGGAAACGCCGTGGTACGAGGCTATGATTTCGGGCGTAAGTCGCGACGCCCTGCGCGACCGCTTGTTCCAGAGCGGCCATCCCGTCGAGCGGATGAAACGGGTGCGATTCGGTCCAGTGGAGCTAGGGGCGCTCGCTCCGGGAGAGCACCGGACGCTTTCGCTGGCAGAAGTAGCGGCGCTGGAACGCGCGCTCAAGGGTGATCTCGTTCCCAGCGCAGCGTCACCTCGGGGCCAGCGCACTGTCGTCGCGCGCCCTACCTTCGCGCCCCCTGCCGGACGACACCCTTCGGGGAAGCCTCGCGATTATTCCAGGCCTGGTCCCCGCCCGTATTCGCAGAAAGGGCCCGCCCGCCGCGGTCCTCGCACCGACGGTAACGCTGGCAGGCCCGGAGGCGCGCGCAACGCGGGGCCGCGAGGTCGTCGCACTGACCGCAACGTTGGCAGGCCCGGCGGCGCGCGTCGCGCAGGGCCGCCGCGAGATCGAGCGCACCGGCCAGGCAAGCCGAATCGTCCGAAGTAGCCAAGCCTTGCTATCTCGATCGTTTCGCGCGCCGCAGAAAAATCGTGGGCATCGTATCGTCGGCGAACTGCTCGCCAGCCGCATGCGTTATCATAGTGATGGTCCGATTCCGATCTTCCCAGATAGAACAGCGCCATGGATGAAGCGATTGCCAGATTACTGCCGAAAGGATTTAGATGAGGAACTCTGCTGAACAAACCGGTCCCGAGCCGATCGCCGACCAGCGGCTTGCGAACGATCCGATCACGCGGATTTTGAAGACCGGCCGAACGATTGCCGTCGTTGGACTGTCGAATCGCCGCTTTCGTCCGAGCTATGGCGTGGCCGAATATTTAAAATCGGCCGGGTACCGGATTATTCCGGTGAACCCGAACGAGCCGGAGGTGCTTGGCGAAAAATCGTATTCACGGCTCGAGGATATTCCGGAACACGTGGACGTGGTGGACATATTTCGCCGGGCGGAGTTTGTGCCGGAGATTGTGGAATCGGCAATCGCCGTCGGAGCAGGCGCTGTGTGGATGCAAGAAGGCGTGGTGCACGCGGAAGCGGCCGAACGCGCCCGCCGGGCGGGAATTTTCGTGGTGATGGACTCCTGCATTCTGAAGGAGCACGCCCTGCGGTTCCGCGTGCCTGAGCCGTGAATCAGCGCAAGGAATAGACCTGCATGGCGCGCTTGCCCGGCTGCGTGACGGCAAGCCAATCGCCGTTTGGCGAGATGTGGAAATCATCGAAGGTCAGGTCATGCAGGATCGGCGTGAACGATCCATCGTAGACCCCGATCCACAGCAGGTCGTTCGACTGATCGTCGGTTCCGCGTTTGAGCAGGATGTGCTTGTCGTCCTTGCCCCATTCGAAGCGGCCGTAGCCGATTTGCAGGTGAGTGGCATTTTCGGGATGAGCCACGTCGAGCACCGTCACCGTATCACCGTCGGCGAAATATCCGATCTTGTCTCCGGAAAGCGAGATGGCGAGTCCCCCCTTGTAAGCGTCAGCGCGGGCGATTTCGCGAACCGTTTCGTGCAGCAGGTCTAATTCCACCAGCGATCGATGCCCGGAGGGACTCAAGCTGCTGCCGATCGCGAACGCGCGATTTCGCGGCGTGTCCCAGACGATTGCATCCAGCGCATGTCCATCGAAAAGCGTCTTTGACGTACCATTCGAAGGTCGCACGCGGACGATCTGATACGGCCCTCCGCCCGTGAGATATACGACCGAGGAATTGTCCGCGAGCCATGCGGGCCGCATCCCATTTTCGATGAAGCGCCCCTTCGATCCCGCCACTTTGATTTCGTGACCTTCATTATCGAGCAGGACCACTTGCTTGCCGATCACGGGCGGAGCAACCGGGCCGAGATTACCGCGATTTTCCTTGCGCTTCTGCTCCTTCGGCTTTTTCGCTGGATGCTGTTCGTTGCCAATTTCCTCGCTTGCCTCCGTTTCTTCGGCGGGCTTCAACGTCGTCATGCCCATGGCGATGAAATGTCCGTTCGGCGACCACGCCAGCGAGTCTATGGTGTAGCTCGAAGGCGGCGGAATGGGCATGAACTTGTCCGGGTCGAGGATTCGCTTCATCTTTGGTTTTCGGTCAATCGGCGTGATCCACAGCTCGTCGCGTTCCACGATTCTGTGCTGCACCCGTCGCATGTGTGGTACGGAGTAGACGATTTGATTTTCGAGCGATATCGCGAAGGTCTGGCAATCCTCGTCTATGCTGAGCGTCGGATTGAACTGTGCGAAAGCAATCGGCACACAGAGGAGCAGGATCGTCCCCGCGATTGCCAGAGCGTGGCGTGAAATGCCGTTCGCGGCGCTGCTCGGCTTCAGAGTGCGCAGCAGGTCGAGAAAGACGGAGGCTCGATTCGCGCTCGATGGGTGGCCCAGAACGCTGCGCTCGCTCAATTGTGCTTGTCTCCGTCCGGTTTCTTCTGGATGCGCCGGATCTCTTCGAGCCGCTGACGAATTCGTGCCTCGAATCCCTGTCCGGTGGGCTGGTAATAGGTTCGGCCCAGCAGGCTGTCCGGCAGGCAGCGCATGTCCGTCACTTTATCCTCCGCGTCATGAGCATACTGGTAGCCCTCGCCATAACCAACGTTCTTCATCAGTCCGGTGACCGCATTCCTTAGATGCAGGGGAACGGGTTCCGCGATGGTTCGCTGTAAATCGGCCTGCGCCTGCCCATATCCCACGTATAGCGCATTGGATTTCGGCGCGAGCGACAGATATACCGCCGCCTGCGCCAGGGCCAGGTTGCCCTCCGGCGCGCCGAGGAAATCGAATGCTTCCTTCGCGGCCAGCGTGACGGCGAGTGCGCCCGGTTCCGCGAGCCCGATATCCTCGCTCGCCATGCGCACCATGCGTCGCGCCAGGTACAGCGGGTCTTCTCCTGCCTCGAGCATCCGCGCCAGCCAGTAAAGCGCCGCGTCCGGATCGGAATTGCGCACGGACTTGTGCAGCGCGGAGATCAGATTGTAATGCTCCTCGCCGGACTTATCGTAGAGCAGGAACTTCTTCTGGAGAACGTCTTCCAGCCGCTCGGCGCTCACCACCCGTCGCCCATCCGGGCCTGGCGCGGTGCCCAGCACGAGCGCCTCGAGGGTGTTGTAGGCCGACCGCGCGTCACCATTGGCCAGAATGGCAATCCGCTCCAGGATCTCGCCGCCCACGTCAGCGCGCTGCGCCGCCAGCCCGCGTTCGCCATCCTCCAGCGCCTTCCGCAGCAGGAGCACAATCTGCTCCTCTGCAAGCGCGTGCAGCACGTACACTTTCATGCGCGAAAGCAGCGGGGCGATCACTTCAAACGACGGATTCTCCGTGGTCGCGCCGATCAGCAAGATACTTCCTGCTTCTACATGCGGCAAGAACGCATCCTGCTGCGCGCGATTGAAGCGGTGCACTTCGTCCACGAACACAATCGTCCGGCGGCCATAGTGGCGGGCGCCTTCGGCCTTGGCCATCACGTCCTTGATTTCCTTGATGCCGGAAAGAACAGCGCTGAACTGGATGAATTCGGAGCGCGTGCGCCGGGCGATCAGCCGCGCAAGCGTCGTCTTACCGCAGCCGGGAGGTCCCCAGAGGAGCATCGAGCCGAGCTCGTCGCGCTCGATCTGCGTCCGCAGCGGCTTGCCCGGGGCGAGCAAGTCCTCCTGGCCGATAAATTCATCCAGCGTACGCGGACGCATTCGCTCCGCCAGCGGACGCCCGGCCAGCGGCTCCTCTTCCGGTTCAATGGCTCGAAACAGTCCCACGCAGATTCCCCGGCTGCCTGCCGGCCAACCGCCTCTCCCTTGCAATTTCGTAGAGCACCACGGAGGCGGCGACGCCCGCGTTCAGCGATTCCACGGCCTCGGCCATCGGCACGGCAATTACTGCGTCGGCCTCGCGCTCGATACCGGCGGGCAATCCCGCGCCCTCTCCGCCGATCCAGATCGCCAGCGGCCCGGCTCCGCCTTCGAGCACGACCTTGCGTCCACGTTCCGCACGATTCGGACGAGCGCTCGTAGCCACAATCGCGATCCTCGCCATCCGCAATTGCGCCAGCAGCACGGGCGCGGGAATCCCACGCAGCACCGGCAGACGCAAGGCGCTCCCGGCCGACGCTCGCACGGCTTTCGGAGACCAAGGATCAGCGCTGCCGCGCACCGCCACCGCCCCGGTGGCGCCGAATGCCTCAGCGGAACGCACAATCGTGCCCACGTTCCCCGGATCCTGGATTCCCGCGAGGACCACTACCAGCGGGGCCTCGCCGGCTAGCAGCCCATCGCGATCCGGCCTGCCGCGCATCACGTCTTCGAACTGCCACTTCGGCTGCCGGCAGAGCGCGGCAACGCCTTGGGGCGCATCCGTGGCGGAAATCGTGGCAAACAGGCGATCAGTCGTGCGCAGCACGCGCGTGTTGGGCAGGCCCGCTTCTCGCGCCATCGTTTCCATTTCAGGCGCGCTCGATTCGCTCAGCAGCAAAGCCTCCGCTTCGATCCCGGCCCGCAGGGCTTCGGCGACCGTCTTCGGCCCCTCCACCCCGATGAATTCGCCCTCGCCGGGGCCAGTCCCTTGCAGGGCGGACCGAAACGCCTTTGCCCATCTGTTTTCGCGGCTCGTGATCAGGTCCATGGGGTTGCTCCGGCCGGCGGGACGGGGCATAAGCTCCAGCCCGAGCGTAACATCCGCGCCGAATGGCGTAAACCAGGCGAGCCTCGGCCTTACGGATTGGCGCTTTGTGCGCGCATCCATATTGCCTCAACGTCACAGGCTGTGATACTTTGCCCAATTGACACGGCGCAACCCGCCGCGAGCGAACCCTTGCCGGCTGAAGTCCTGAAAATCTCATCCGAAGCTCCCGAGCAGCACGTGATTGAGTATGCCGCGAGCTTCATCCAGCGCGGACGTGTGGTCGGCATTCCCACGGACACGTTCTATGGTCTATCTACCGATCCCTTCAATCTGTCCGCCATCGAGTCTGTATTTCGGATCAAGGGGCGTGCGGAAACGAAGGCCCTGCCGATTCTGGTGAATTCGATTGAGCAGGCCTTGGCTCTGGTGCGCGAGGCGCCCGACGCGTTTCTGCTGCTGGCGCAAAAGTTCTGGCCGGGCGCGCTGACGCTGGTCGTCGAAGCCACGCACAAGCTGCCGCTGAAGGTGACGGGCAATAGCGGCCGCGTCGCCCTGCGTTGGGCCGATTCGCGCATCGCATCCGCACTCATCGAGGCGGCTGGCGGCCCGATCACGGGAACCAGCGCGAATCTCTCCGGGTTTCCCTCCTGCACCAACGCGCAGCAGATCGTGAAGCAGCTCGGCGCGCGCCTTCCGCTGGTGCTCGATGCGGGCGACACGGGCGCGCTTCTCGCCTCGACGATTGTTCGCATTGACGGCAATGAGTGGGCCATCGCGCGCGAGGGTGCGCTCCCCGAATCGGAAATCCGCGCCGCCTTCCAATCCTGAAATCTGCCGCAAAGGTTGCGCGTTCCGTTCAATTGGGCTCAATCCACGCCTGGGCCAGAAAATCCAGATCGCCCGCCGTATCCACGGAAACGCCAGCCAGCCGATCGCGGTGTACGCACACGGAATTGGAATACCAGAGATTGATATACGGCTCGTCCTCTGCGGCAAGCGACTGAATCTTCCAGAGCAGCGCCTTTCGCTTCGTCAGGTCGGTTTCGCGCGCCTGTTCTTCAAGCAACGCGTCCATTTGCGAATTTTTGTAGTGCCCGCGATTTGCACCATTGGGAGGAAACCGCTTCGAACTGAAGACATACTGAAAAATATCCGGATCGTTGTTTCCCCCAACCCAGCGAAACGTGTAAAGCTGAAAACTGCCGCGCGTTATATCCGAATAGAACGTGCCTGTCTCCAGCGGCCTCGGCTGCAGATCCACTCCCACGCGCCTCCACTGCGCCGCAATCACCTCGCTCAGAATCCGCGCGCTCTCCTCGGTGGAGGTTTTCAGTTCCAGGTGGAAACGCACGCCGTCCGGGCCGCGCGGAAAGCCTGCCGCATCCAGCAGCTTCTCCGCCCGCGCGGGGTCGTAGTCATATTGAGGAAGCTGAGGATCGTAAGCCCAATGCGCCGGGGGCAGCAGGCTCGCCGCCGGACGCGCCCGCCCGTGTAGCAGATACCGAATCATGCTGCCGCGGTCGGTGGCGTACGCGAGGGCTTGCCTTACCTTCCGGTGCGCGAGCATCGGATCGTCCAAGTTGAAAGCCACGTACTGCAATTCCGTTCCCGCTTCGTCCTCCACCGCGAGGCCAGGTTCCTTCGCAAGAGCCGCGACCATATCCGGAGTAAGCGAATTCGGATCGGCGAGATCGGCCGTCCCCTTACGCAGCTCCAGCGCGCGAACGATTGCGTCGGGCACGATGCGAAAGCGCAGGCGCTCGATTTTCGCCGCGCCA
>Ga0134126_10000952_pt1 | contig 36717 bp, 44 predicted proteins | sample KB31752_FD_96881 | JGI IMG/M metagenome (GOLD analysis project Ga0134126, IMG submission 96881) | Terrestrial soil microbial communities with excess Nitrogen fertilizer from Kellogg Biological Station, Michigan, USA - KB3-175-2 | ecosystem: Environmental > Terrestrial > Soil > Unclassified ...
GTTTGATTTCAAAACCCCAGGTCATTATGCAAAGCCTCTTTTTCTTGATCCTCTGACAGGGCTAGAGATATGATGATACTGTAAAAATATGAAATTACAATGGTTTAGGCAAGATTATTCTTGCAAAAAAGATAGAAATAATTAATCCTATTATTTTAAAATCAAGTATTACAATAATGTAATTAAATCATAAACAATAAACTTGATACAATGCCAAACACGTTTAACACTGATAAATGTCTATATTTTTAAAATAAATAATAAAAATAATGATAAGATGTTTATAAAACTTTAGATACAAGCATATTTCTTAAAATATTTATATAATGCATAAAAAATTTTTTCAAACTTTTTTATTATCTGCAGTAACAATTCCACTAATTCTATTAAGTGTTTGCATATCTCCATCTACCATATATGCCATAACACTTTTTTTATCAAATCCTTCTTCTTCAAGTCAAACCGACGGCAGCAGCAGTAACACTATCAGTACTTCTACTTCTCCTGCTACCACTAACACACCTATCAAGCATTTGGTAGTAATTGTACAGGAGGATATATCATTTGATCATTACTTTGGTACTTATCCTAATGCCAAGAGTTTACCTAGTGAACCTCTTTTTTCAGCTTCACCTGATACTCCAACTATAAATGGATTGAATTCTTCTCTGTTATATCAGAATCCAAATTCTGCCAATCCTGTACGCCTTGATAGATCTTCTCTATATACTTGCTCTATGGATCATAACTATACATCAGAGCAGCTTGCATATCATGGAGGTGTCAACAAATTTGTAGAGTATGCAGGACCAATTTCACCACCATCATGTACTACCCCTCAAAACAAACAACTAGTAATGGGTTATTATGATGGCAACACAGTAACAGCACTTTGGAATTATGCTCAGCATTTTGCAATGAGCGATAACTTTTTTGGAACTACCTATGGACCATCAGTATTAGGTCATATCAATATCGTTTCTGGCAATACACATGGAGCAGTAATTGTTAATCCAATACCACCAAATGAAACTTCCACAAATGATGGCCATCGCATTGTAAATGGTACACTTGTGGCCAATAGAGATCCAGCGTATGATGATTGCAGCAACCATAACTTTTCTGTAATGGCCATGGAAGGTAAAAACATTGGTGATCTACTAAATTCAAAAAATATAAGCTGGGGTTGGTTCTCATCAGGCTTTACTCCATCAATTAAAACTGAAGATGGTCAATGGCATTGTGCATACTCTGGAGTACAATCTTTTAACATATTCAAAGGAAACAATACACCCATTGACAATTATTATGCAGATGTAGAGCCATTTCAGTTCTATAATTCCACTGCGAATCCTCATCATTTGCCTCCAACATCTACATCAATGATAGGGTTTACTGATCAAGCAAATCATCAATATGATTTAAATCATTTTTGGAATGCAGCTGAATCAGGCAACCTACCAGGTGTAAGTTTCATAAAGGGACCTACTTATGCTCAAGCACATGCAGGATATTCTAATCCACTTAGTGAACAAGATTTTCTTGTACATACGATAAATCGCATTCAGACAATACCTCAATGGAATGATACTGCAGTAATAATTACATATGATGACTCTGGTGGCTGGTATGATCACGTTATGCCTCCAATAGTTGGACAATCCAAAGATTTACAATATGATAGGATATCGGGAATTGGTCAATGCGGCGGAAATATTTCTACATCTGAAGGCCCGTTTCAAGATAGATGCGGCTATGGTCCTCGTTTACCTTTTTTGGTAATATCCCCATGGTCCAAGATTAATTTTGTAGATCATAATCTTACAGACCAAAGCTCCATTATTCGATTTATAGAAGACAATTGGAATTTAGGGAGAATAGGCGATAATTCTTATGATGAAAAGGCAGGATCACTTTTGAACGTTTTTAATTTCACCAGTAATGGTCAACAGGCCCAAAGACTATTCTTGCATCCATTCAATGGTACAACAGTAAACATCTCTTAATTTTCTTTAAGATATGAATTGCATTAAATAAAAAATACTAGTACTTTTAATATAGATGCAAATATAGGCGACCTTATCAGAAGACCATATACATTTGTTGTTTGGAATGTAATTAGTATGGTTCGAAAAATATTAATGGAAACTTCATTTTTACTTTAAAGAAAATGTTCCTTTAATCTTCATCTTTTTTGTAGTATTTATGTTAAAAGTAAAGAATATTATATTAAATCATGTGAAATATTAAATTATAGCCTAAAATTTTTCTTTATCAATTCAATTATAAATATAATCAATTCTTAAATTATTATTACTCCATTATTCCGTGTCCTATTATTCTCATTGTTTTGGAATCTGGACTGAAAACGATACATAAATCGTTTTCAATATAGGCTATTGGTTTTTCTAATGTGATATACAGTTCTGAATTTTCAATTTTTTTAATTTTTACGGATCGAATTTGTAAACCTATATTGATCATATAATTTTGTGTTTCAATAATTTCTCCTCTAAAATAAGGATTCTTAATGAATTTTATCTTAAAATTATTATTAATTGTTTTTGAAATACCCTGTGATGTGATAATATCTCCTCTTGAAATGTCTTTAGCAGTTACTCCTTTAATAGCAAGTCCAACACGCGACGATTTCTTTGAGTAATTGACAGAATCATCATGCATTTGTATGGATTTTATAGTTATTTTTTTATTGATGGGATTTATCTCAAGTTCATCATATGGTTTAATCTCACCGTGTTTAATACATCCTAAAATAACGGTCCCTACACCCTTGACATCAAATACATGATCTATGGGAATATAAACAAAATTATTTGTACCATTCATAGAGTCATTTGAAGTAGATAGTGTCGATGCTGTTGATGTTATTGATCCATTTTCGTTATGGTTCTTTTCTTTTTTCTCATTTTCATTATCTTTTGCTTGTAGCTGCATAATATTGGATTTAAGCTCCTCGATATTGTCTAAAATTAGGTAATTAGAAAGGTTTGTTTTTTTTATTATATTCTTAATTTTTTCAATATCTATATTATAATTATGTAAAATAAATCCATTTTTTATGTTAAATATGTCCAATGCTATAATTTGCTCGCCTAAAAACGAGTCAAGTTGTGATATATTTAAAATGGCATAGTCAGACATAGCAATTGATTGAAGAAGAGATTGCAATTTATCCGGATAGGTATTAGAGAAACAAAAAGTACTGATTTGGTTATTGGTTTTTCTATCATAAATAGTAATATCGGTTGAAGTTCCCTTTTTACCTAAATTATTTACAATAGATATATCTCCCAGTACCACAAAATTTAAACTATTCAAAATTTTAGATATGGTAAACTACATCAAATAAAATCTTTACTTTCGCCATTATGAATTTTGTTGTTTATCCAATGATATTGCAAATAATTAATCTATTAATTGAATATGTTTAACATATCTTACACAATAAATTTTTAATATATTTGCTATTTTGTTTTTTATATCGTAGGACAACGTTTTTAAAACTCTTATTATGTAATTTTACCGATGGAAATGATCCCAATGGGTGATTATAACTTATGAGTAAACCATATTACGTAAAATATGAAACACCAAAAGACTTGGTTAATGCTATTTATGAAGCTGTCAGATTAGCTAAACAAAGCGGAATAGTAAGAAAAGGCACTAATGAAACTACTAAAGCGATAGAGAGAGGCATTAGTAAATTAGTTATTATTGCCGAGGATGTAGAACCCCCAGAAGTTGTTGCACATTTGCCGATTTTATGTGATGAACGTACATCAAAATATGTTTTTGTTCCAAGCAAAAAAGAATTAGGTAATGCATTAGGAATAGAAGTTGGATCAGCTGCAGCAACAATTATTGATGCTGGAGAGTCTCAACAAATTATAGAGCAAATTACAAGTAGTGTAGATGATTTAAAAAAGTAAATTTGAATTATAAAAGAATGTGATTTAAATGAGCAAGACTGAGGAAAAGGTAATTCCTGCAGAGGTTATACAGATTGTAGGAAGAACTGGTATAGCTGGAGAGGTAATTCAAGTGCGTGTTAGAATATCTGAAGGAAAAGACAAGGGTAGAATTCTCACCAGAAATGTAAAAGGACCTGTGAGAATGAATGATATATTAATGCTAAGAGAAACAGAAAGAGAAGCAAGAAAAATAAAATGATTATGGTGATTAATGTATGAGTAAAAATGCTGCGTCTTTAAGAAAATGTTTCTTTTGTGGAAAGCATGTGGATACTGGAAAAGGAATCATGTTGGTAAAGAATGATGGATCTATTCAATGGACCTGTTCTGCAAAATGTAAGAAAAATCTCCGTGATCTAAAAAGAGATCCAAGGGTTTTCAAATGGACTGATAGATATATTAAAGGTGGAATCAAGAAGCGAAAGTAGATGAATAGCGAAGAAACTCTTATATTGATAAAACCTGATGCATTTAAACGAAAATTAACAGGCAAAATTTTACAGCGTTTTGAGGAAAAAGGCTTTGATATAGCACAACTAAAGACATATAATTTTAAGACAGAAAAAGCACAAGAATTTTATTCAATTCATAAAGATAAACCTTTCTTTAATGAATTGGTTTCTTTTATATCTTCTGGAACTGTTATTGCCTGTATTCTGAAAGGTAATAATGCTATAAGTACAGTTAGAATTATGATTGGACTGACAAAATCATTTGATGCTGTACCAGGTACAATTAGGGGTGATTATGGACTTGGAATTACAGATAATATTGTTCATGCTTCTGATTCACATGAAAGCTTCATAAAAGAGTCATCAGTAATATTCCCGTAAGTGCATCTACGTCAACCCGTAGTAGTAGTCTTAGGTCATGTAGACTCTGGTAAAACATCATTATTGGATAAAATTAGAGGAACTTTTGTGCAATCACATGAAGCAGGAGGAATTACACAACATATAGGTGCAAGTTTCTTTCCTATAGAAATTATTCAAAGTTTAACTGGCTCATTATTTAAAAAAATTTCTTCTTCTGCTCATTCTATTCCTGGTTTATTGGTAATTGATACTCCGGGTCATGAGGTTTTTGCTAACTTGAGAGTGCGGGGAGGATCTGCTGCTGATATAGCGATAGTTGTTGTTGATGTAAACAAAGGCTTTGAACCCCAGACCATTGAAAGTATTAATATTTTGAAAAAAAGAAAAGTTCCATTTGTAGTTGCAATAAATAAAGTTGATCGTATAACCGGATGGAAAAATGGAAACAGTAACTTTATTTCTGAAGTTATAAAAATTCAGCCAAACGAGGTTCAATCTGATCTTGACAATAAGATTTATAATGTTTTGGGTTCATTGTCTGAACTAGGATTTAACTCGGAGGCTTTTTGGAGAGTTAAAGATTTTGCAAAAGAAGTAGCACTAGTTCCTGTAAGTGCTAGTAGTGGTGTAGGTATTCCTGAGCTACTTACGGTTTTAGTAGGATTAACCCAGCAATACATGACTCAAAAATTAGAACGACATGAGGGTAATGCTCGAGGAATAATATTAGAAGTTAAAGAAGAAACTGGTTTAGGGCCATCTGCTAATATAATCCTTTTAGATGGAGTAATCAGACAAGGTGATTTGATAGTTGTTGCAAAAAGGGAGTCTGCAATAGTAACCAAAGTTAAATCACTTCTTTTACCAAAACCACTTGATGAAATGCGTGATCCTAGGGATAAATTTAGGCATGTTAGTATGGTATCTTCGGCTGCAGGATTAAAAATTACTTCCCCTGATTTGGAAGGGGTTATCGCTGGAAGTCCTTTATATGGTCTTGTTTCTAAGAGTAAAGAAAATGAGATAAAAAAAATTGTAGAATCAGAAGTTAAATCTGTTATTGTTAATACTGACTCAAATGGAATTATTTTACGATGTGATACAATTGGTTCTATTGAAGCAATATCTGAAATGTTAAAGAAAGATAAGATTCCAGTTAGATCATCTGATATCGGTCAAGTAAGTAGAAGAGATGTTATGACTGCAGCCGCTGTTAAAGACAAAGATCGTTATTTGGGTGTAATTCTTGGATTTAATGTAAAGATTTTAGAGGATGCAGAAAAAGAAGCATTTGAAAGAGGAATAAAAATCTTTAACGAAAAGATTATCTATAATCTTGTAAGAAATTACACCGATTGGGTATCATATCAAAAGGAACACGAAGAATCCATTTTATTTAATGAAATTCCTCCAATATGTAAATTAGAATTTATGAAAGGATATGTTTTTAGAAGAAGCGATCCTGCTGTATTTGGAGCAGAAATAAGCCTTGGGAAAATAAAACAAAAGATGGTCGTGATGGATAAGGATGGAAAAAAGATTGGTATAATCCATCAGATTCAGGATAAAGGGAAGACTATTGATGAAGCTACAAAAGGGATGCAGGTGGCTGTATCTATTAATGGTCCTCAAATAGGTCGTCAAATTAATGAAGGTGATATATTCTATACTTATGTAAATAGCAATCAAGCAAAAATGCTTATTGGAAGATTCCACCACAAATTAAATGAAGAAGAAAAAGATACGTTAGACTATATTATTACATTAAGAAGAAAATCTGATCCTGCTTTTGGATATATATAATTGATATATGGATATTTATAAGGTTTAAAATTTGTAAATTATCGATAATGGCTGATTTTAACTTGATAGGAAAAATCTTTTTTTCTCCTAATACATCAGATCTGGAGTTAATTGAAAAGGCAAAATCAAAACTAAAAGAAAATGGATTTAGTGAAGATTTAATTGAAATTAATTATAATGTTCAAGAATTGAATGAAGGCGATCTATACATAAGCTATGATCCTCCTGATTTAATAATAAGAAAAGTTTATGCTAAAACTCCAAGCGGCTTTATTAAAATGAAAAGTGTTAAAAGCATAAAGTTTGAATAGGTCAAATTTTATTTTTCAAATTTATTTAATTCACAAAGTATCTCATCAAAGTTTTTAGATAAAGGTATTTTCTTTTCCTTTTTTTCTGTAGTATTTCTTAATATTATTTTTCCATTTGTTTTAACTTCATCCAAATTAAAAATAATAATGTTTTTAGATTTTTTATTTCCTGCATCAATAATTTGCTTAGAAAAAGATCTACCTAACAAATCATAGTCAACGCACATATTTTCTTTTCTTAAAATCGAAGCCAACCTTTCTACTATATTTATCATTTCTGGAGAATTATAAGCTATAAATATCAAATCATTTAATTCCTTTTCTTTAATAATGTTGTATTTTTTCATTGCCAAAATAATTCTCTCTACACCGCCAGCAGCACCAGTTGCTCCAATATCTTTTCTTCCAAATGTTTCGGTAAGTTTATTATATCTTCCTCCACCAACAAGTGATCCAAAATTATTATCATTATCTATTGCTTCAAACACAATTCCTGAATAATAATCCAGACCTCTGACGATGCCTAGATTTATTCTAATGTTGTTTACATTTCTATTTGATAAAGATTGGATTACTCTTTTAACATTATTCCAAGATTTTAAATTTAATGGCTCTATAAACCGGTTCATTTCATCATAACTGCCCTTTTTTCCTGCAAAAATCATAGCTTTTTCTAAAATTTTATTATCTATTTTTTCTTTGTATTCTTCCATAACCTCAATTTTTCCCTTTTTAGGTACTTTATCTATCGCTCTAAATATTTCAAATAGTGTATTTTCATCTAAAACACTTAAAATATTTTTAATATATTCTTCTAGTAATTCTCTACTATTGATATCAATAATTATTTTATCTAACCCTAATTTGTTAAGAAAAACTGATGTAAATTCGATAATCTCGGTATCTGATTCAAAGCTGTCGGGTCCATAAATTTCAATATCCCATTGATGAAAAAATCTATATCTTCCTGATTGAGGTTCATCATATCTCCACACTCCACCAAACGATGCAATTTTGGCAGGAATTTTAAGGTCTCTTCTAGAAACAAAAAACCTTGTCAATCCAATGGTCAAATCAAACCTCAGTGCTACTTTTCTATTTCCTTTATCTATGAAATTATAAATTTCATTAATTATTCCTGGACCAGATTTTGATTCCAATGTCGATAATAATTCTAGTGGAGAGGGCTCCATTATATTGAAATTGAAAACTTTAGCAGATTCATAAAAAGCATTTTTAATTAGACTAATACTTTCATATTCATCAGTTTCTATATCCCTCATTCCTCTTGGTAAGTCAAATTTCATTAATATGGAGCAATTGATTTGTTTTAAATTTAGATTTTCCGGTCAATTATAATATCTAGATGGCAATGTAAATATGTATAATGATTGCTGAAGATAATATAGAATATTTAGAACATATGACTGATGCTTATGTAAGATGTAAAGGAAAAACTTTGGCAGAGTCGTTTCGATATTCTGCCAAAGGGTTAGTAAATATAATGTATGATATAAATGATATAGAAAAAAAGCAAAAAGTTTCTCTTTTTGCTGAAGGCTTTGATTTAGAAAATTTATTATTTGATTGGCTAGAAAAAGTTTTGTTATTATTATTAATTGATAAAATTATTTTATCTGAATTTTATATTGATATTTATTTTAAAAAGCAGATGAATAGATATATTATAGAGGGATATGGCGAAGGTGATTATGTTGATCCTAATAAACATGATCTTAAAGTAGAAATTAAAGGGATAACTTATCATGAAATGAAGATTTTCAAAGAACAAAATAAAGACAAATTTATTGTGGAATATATTGTTGATTTATAATTATCATTACCATTGAATATCAACTAAAATCTTTAAAAAGTCTTATATATCAATTATTAATATAGGTTATCCGTAAAAATGAGCAATGAATCTAGCCCATCACAATTTGGTGCTATTGTTGAATTATCTGAGAAAAACTTTGACAATGTATTATCAGATAATAAGTTTGTTTTGGTTGATTTTTGGGCCACTTGGTGTGGCCCTTGCCAATTTATGCTTCCAATTTTTGATAAGTTATTTAAAAAATATGGCGATAAAGTAAAATTTGGCCGACTAAATGTAGATGATAATCAATCAATAGCTATGCGTTATGATGTGTATGCAATACCTACATTCGTAATTTTTATCGATGGACAACCAGTAGATCGAGCTGTAGGTGCAATAGGAGAAAACGGTTTAGAAAATCTATTAAACAAAAATCAATAATATTCCATTTCGTCTGAAATTTCCTTTTTTTATAATAAAAAAAATCTAGTCAGGTATTTATATTTTTTATGAAATGAAAAAAAAGAAAACAGATAATTTTTTTATTACTTTTTCATAATTATTCCATTATATTTTATATCCTAAAGATGTATTTTATATGTAGATTTGTTTTAATAAACATGGTATTTTACAGTTTTGAAATGGATTTGTCATATCTAATTCATTCAACTTTTAAAATAAAATATAACTTTGGAATATTCGAAAATAATAAAAAGTAAAATTATATAATACAAAACTTATATACATGAATATTTATTAAAATTTAATCATGTTTGAATCAGTAGCCTTACAAATTAGTCTAAATTGGGGTGGATGGCCCGTATGGATACCCTTAGCAACAGGTTTAGTCATTGGTTTAATTGGCGCACTAGTTTCTGGAGCTAGAAGAGCCAGATAAACCCCTTTATTTTTTACTATTGATATTAAAAATTATCTTTTTTTCATATTCATACAATATACGTGAAGTTACAACATGAGCTTCTAAGCTAAAATTAGAAATCGAATATTTTTTTTCAAGACAAGATTCTATGTCTTTAGAAAAGTGTCCTTTTGCAAATCCTCCTATTACAATACATGGATTTTTATATCGATATAATTCATTAGATATAGATTCAAAATTATTAAAATTTCCTTCAATTGAAAGTCCTATAGTGATATCCGGTTCTATGTATTCTTTAAGTAGCCTTGAAAAATTTAGATTTTCATTCAATTCCAAAAGTAATACTCCATCTTTTGAAATTATTTTTCTATTTTTTATCAAATCTAACATCAATCCTTCAAATCTAGAATATGATTTTGGAATTCTTACATTATCACCTACTTTTATAACTTGATTATTTATAGTGTGAATAAAAACTTTAAGGTGGTTGTATTTAAACAAGGGTGTGGCAAGAATAGTAAGTAAAATAATATGTAAAATATCAGGTCTTGCTCTTTTTTGTCCTTGTTCTAAATTACTTGAAGTAATGGCAAAATGGTGCAATGTTCTATCTAATAATATGTCTGTAGGTCTTTTTCCGCTATTTCGAATTTTTTTTAGAGAATAATGTTGAAAAATTTTGATAGGAAGAGTTTCTAATGCTGTATCTGCAATAACCAAATTTAGCAATGATTTATTTAAAATAAAATATTTTGTTATTTAAAGTTATTAATAGTGCAAAATAATATAAAATAAAATATTTGATATGAAAAAATATTATAAAAAACAAATTGCTTTGCAAAGAGTTATCAATTTAATTGACATTGCTTTATTCAAACCAGATCTATTTGTCAATGATCATATATCTACTGCAAAAAAAATTATATTCAAATATAAAGTAAAATTGCCATTTGAATACCAAATTCTCTTTTGCAAAAACTGTAAAAGATTTATTATTCCTGGTAAAAGCTCTAGAATAAGAATAGGAAGATCATCCATTAAAGCTATAAGGATTACATGCAAAATTTGTGGATATACATATAGAAAAATTATAAAATCAAAAATATAATTTATTGATATAATTTAATCAAAGAATAAGGATTTATAAGGGAAATTCAATGGATTAAATTTGTAATAGTTAAATGGCTAAGATTTTTGATGTACCTGCAGATAATTTGATATCTAAATTATCCGAACAACTTAAAAAAGATAAAAAAATAAATCCGCCTACCTGGTCTAGCTTTGTTAAAACTGGAACTCATGCAGAAAAAATGCCTCAAAATAAAGATTGGTGGTATACACGATGTGCTTCTTTAGTTAGAAAAGTGTATTTACATGGACCAATTGGAATTTCTGATTTAAAGAGTTATTATGGGGGTAGAAAAAGAATAGGTTATAATTTAGACCATCATAAGGATGCAGGAGGAGCAATAATAAGAAAAGCACTTCAACAATTGGAATCTGCAGGATATATTGATAAAAAGAGTAAAGGCCGAATGATTTCAAATGAGGGAATGAAAAGAGTTGATAGACTTGCAACAGAAATATTTAAAGAGGTTTGCAAAGAAAATAAAAGTTTAGATAGATACGCATAAGAGGTCTTTAAAAATGTCCAGCCCTCAATCACGACAGCCATCAGATGAAGAGTTAAGAAAACAACAGGCTGAAGCTGAGGCAGTCAAACAAAAAGCATTGGCAATGTTATTGGATACGCAGGCAAGACAAAGACTAACAAATATAAAAATGGTAAAACCTGATTTGGCAGCAGCAGTAGAAAATTACTTGATAAGTGCTGCAACTAGTGGGCGATTAAATAGAGCACTGTCAGATAGTGAACTAAAGCAGATTTTATTAAGCATACAGCAACCAAAAAGAGACTTTAAAATAAATAGGCTTTGACTAAATATTTTAAATATTGTTATATTTAAACTTATTTTTATTTTTAATTATTGTTGTTGAGTTAACTATATTAAGCTTTTAAAATTACTTTTTCCCATGAAGGCTGCAGTATTTAGAGAATATGATAAAGATCCGACTAAAGTTATTAAAATCGAAGATATAGATATACCAAAAATAAAACCAAATGAAGTTTTAATAAAAGTAGAGTCGTCTGCATATAATTATAATGATCTATGGGCTATATGGGGAGAGCCAGTAAAAACACCTCTTCCACATACTTCAGGCAGTGATGTTGCAGGAACTGTTGTTGAAGTTGGTGAAGATGTAACCAAGTTCAAAGTAGGTGACAGGGTAGTATCTCATTCTAATATGAGTTGTAGAGTATGTGAATTATGTACTTCGGGGAGAGAGTATGATTGCAAAGACCGTTTAATCTGGGGATTTCAAACTGGGCCATTATGGGGCGGATTCGCTCAATATACTCATCTGCCTGAAGTTAATGTTTCAAAACTGCCAGAAAATGTTTCATTTGATGATGCCGCAGCAATGTCCATGGTTGGAATGACCGCATGGCATATGCTTGTAGGAAGAGCAAATATCAAACCTGGTCAAACCGTACTAATAATGGGTGGAACCAGTGGAGTAGGAATGGTTGGTATCCAAATAGCTAAATTGTACAATTGCAACGTGATTGCTACTGCCGGCAATCAACAAAAAATGGATAAATGTTCAGAGATAGGTGCTGATAATGTAGTAAATCATAGAGAACCTGATTGGTATAAAAAAGTAAGAGACATTACAAAAAAACAAGGTGGAGTAGATATAGTATTTGAACATATTGGAAAAAATGTTTTTCCTCAGGAGGTATCTTTACTGAAGATGGGTGGTACTCTAGTTGCTACAGGAGCTACCACTGGCTATGACTCTACAATTGATCTAAGATTTCTATTCTTCAAAGGTACTAATCTACTTGGATCAACACAAGGAACAAAAGCAGAATTGGATCAGGTAATATATTGGATAAGTCGAGGTAAATTAAAACCAGTTATACATACGAAATTACCATTTTCAAATATGGTTGAAGGTCATGTTATGATGGCAGGAGCTGAACAAATAGGTAAAATCATTACATCTCCTCAAAAACTTTAATTTTTTATATTTTATAGATACAAAGTGGGAAGATCTAGAAGTTTAATTTTCATACCTGGAAATAATCCAAGGTTTCTGGAAAAATCCAAGGCGATTAATTCAGATATACTATGTTTTGATTTAGAAGATTCTGTCCCAATGGATGAAAAAGAATCAGCAAGAATTTTGGTAAATAAAACCATACGAGAAATTAATATTATGGATCACTATGGTAAGAAAACCCTTATTGCAGTAAGAATTAATGCCCCAGATACAGAAATGGCAATAGATGATTTGAAAAAAATTATAGCAGAAGGAATTGATGCGATAGTTATACCAAAAGTTGAGGATGAATCTCAAGTTATTAATTTATCTGATATGATAAAAACCATTGAGAAAGAAAATAGTATTCCAAATAACTTTATAAAATTAATGCCTTCGATTGAATCATCATTGGGTGTAGTAAATGCTTATTCTATTGCAAAATCTGATCAAAGAATTTCTTCTCTTATATTTGGAATTTTCGATTTTTTACATAACATGAAAATTGATACCAATAACCAAGAAATTCTTACCAGTTTTATGTATGGTAGAGCAAAAGTCCCTGTTGATGCTAGAGCTGCTGGAATTGATTCAATTGATTCCATTTGGCAAAATATTAATGATATCAAAGGTTTGGAAAAAGATTTAGCATTAGGTAAAAATCTAGGTTATACTGGAAAATGTATTATTCATCCTTCTCAGATAGATCTTGTTCATAAGATTTTTAGCCCCTCTTTACAAGATATACAATGGGCAGAAAAGGTAATATCTGCATTAGATAGATCCATCAGTGACAAAACTACTAAGATGGGTGCAATAAATTTGGAAGGTAAAATGATAGATGCGGTCCATTACAAACAAGCAAAAAGAATTCTAGAGTCAAATTTTAATCCATAGTATTTTTTTATTTATTCTCTTATTAAATTATTATATTATATCGATTTCTTTTACCTAATATGTTTACTGGAATTATACAAGATTTGGTAAAAATAAATAAAATAAAAAAAATTAATCAAATGCCTGTCATTAAGAAAATTGACGTTGATAGTAATAATAATGTTTTATATACCGAGATAACATTAAATCTTAAAAAATTTAAAAATTTGAAGATAGGAAACAGTATTGCTATAAATGGAGTTTGTTTAACAATTGCAAAAATAGATAAGAACCAAATTACCTTCCAAATTGTTAATGAGACTATACAAAAAAGTTGTTTTTCTTATATGAAAAAAGGAGATAAAGTAAATGTGGAAAGAAGCTTGAAAGTCGGGGATAGGCTTGAAGGTCACTTTATTCTTGGACACGTTGATTGTATTGGAAAAATAAACAGTATTGAGAAAAATAAAACTTCCAATAATGTTTTAATTGAAATTACTGATAAAAGTATCTTACATCTTATCGCTCAAAAAGGCTCAATTGCGATTGATGGAATAAGTCTAACTGTAGTTGAAATTGTTGAAGATAAAGTTAAAATTGCTCTAATACCTCATACGATAGAAAATACAACTTTGGGAATAAAAAATAAAGGAGATCTTGTAAATGTAGAAATTGATATTTTATCAAGATATATTTCAAGGATCTACCAAGATTTTGGTAATAACAAATAAAATAGTAAACTATATTAGCAATAATTATGAAAAAATATAGTTGTCAAAAATATCTGATGCAGTAACTGCTTTACAAACTGGACGTTTTGTTTTAATACATGATAACAAAGAAAGAGAAAATGAAGTAGATATGGTTATTTCTGCGGAAAGTATTTCGCCTCAACATATTTTAACCATGAGAAAGGATGCGGGTGGCTTAATCTGTACTGCAATATCCAAAGAGATTTCTGTGAAATTGGGATTACCATATATGTATGATATACTAAATATTTTTGGAAAATCCAATCAATCTATTTCTTCGATTACTAAAAATACTTCTCCTTATGGAGATAAGCCTTCTTTTTCAATTACGTTGAATCATGTAAATACATATACCGGAATAACCGATTATGATAGAGCATTAACAATATCATCATTATCTAAAGTTTGCAAGGACTTTGACGTGGGAAATAAGAAAAATAATGTAATACTTGAAGAATTTCAAAATAACTTTAGAACGCCAGGACATGTTCCACTGTTAATAGCTTCAAAAGGACTTTTAAATGAAAGAATAGGCCATACAGAGATGTCAATATTGCTTACGAAAATTGCCAATATTACAAATATAACTACTATCTGCGAAATGTTAGATCCAAGCAATTACAAAGCATTGTCATATAGTGATGCTTGTAAATATGCTAAAGAAAATGATATTGTTATACTAGATTCAAAAGATCTATTGACTTATGCAAATAATATAAAAACAAATGAATAACATAAAAATTGGAATAGCTGTTGCAGATTTTAATCATGAAATAACCTTTTCTATGTTCAATGCAGCAAAAAAACGTGCTCAAGAATTATCTATAAGGGTTACCTATACATGTTTTATTCCTGGTGTTTTTGATATGCCAATTATAGTAGAAGAAATGTTGAAGAAAAAAAATGTTGATGCTATTGTAACATTAGGGGCAGTTATAAAGGGAGAAACTGGTCATGATAAAGTAATAGCAAATAACACAGCTAGACTTTTAAGTAATCTTTCTTTGAAATATCACAAGCCTATAGCATTGGGGATTACTGGACCTGAAATGACCTATGAACAGGCTAAAGATCGAATAGTCACTGTATCTCGCCATTCGGTAAATACTGCTATTCTAATGGTTAAAAAATTAAGAAAGATAAAAAATAATAAGGAAAAAAATAAAAATATAAAAATAATTGATTGATTTTGACTTATCAAACCACCGTAATTAAGTTAGAAGGATATGGACCTTGGACATTAAGTCTTGGTAGTGACCGGGAATTTCAATTGCAAATATTGCAATCTAAAATCTATTCAGATTTACAGGAATTATTTTCAAATAAAAATGGAGTAGTGTTTTCCAATAGATTTGATGAATTTATTGCTGTTTCTAATCAAATTACTATAGATGAGCATGGTGAAATCTATGATCAAATTTCAAAAAAATATGATAAAATAAAGATATCTATGGCAATAGGAATTGATGAAACTCCATTAAAGTCTATTAGAAACTGTCATTATATCAAAAATAAAAAAGAATATGGTATTAGACCACATATATATGGGAATGTAGATAATATTTCAAACGGTTATCAATTTTTCAGTAAATATGATTCAAACACTGCAACTTTTGACAAAGACGTGCAAATTATTCATGTTGACATTAATAATTCAAAAGAATTGACTAAAGATCTTTCCTCTTATGAAATAACAAATTTAATTATAAAACTTTATTCCAACATATCTGATATGTTTTTAAAAGAAGAAAGTTTAACGTTTTATCTTGGTGGTGACAACTTTATGATTATAGCAAAAGAAAACATGATTACACAAAGAGTTAAAGAAATTATTGATTCTTTATCTAAATTAACAAAAATAAATCTAAATTGTGGTGTTGGGTATGGAAAAACAGGTAGAAAAGCAGCTGAAATGGCTACTAAATCCTTGGATTTGATAAGGGATTTTAGAAAAAATGGAAAAATAATTAATGTGTATAGTCAATTTGACTAGTGTTATAAAAAACTCAGATATATTATATGGTAATGATTTACAAATAATAAAAAATGGGTTAATAATTGTAAACAATAAAGGAATAATTGAAAAAGTAGGAAAAACTTTAGATATTAAAGATACTGTATATTATTCCAAGATTATAGAAAATAAAGATACAAATGTTATTGATGCAAAAGGATACTTAATAATTCCTGGATTAGTAAATTCTCATATTCATATAGGTGATGCTATTGGAAAAGATATTTCTTCTAGCGATGATTTGGATACTCGTGTTCATCCTAATCACAGTATAAAAAAAACCATACTTGAGAAAACAGAGCCCGATCAATTAAAACAATTTATGAAGAATGCTGCTATAAGTATGTTAAACAAAGGGATTACCACATTTGTTGATTTTAGAGAAGGAGGAATATGTGGAATAAATATGTTACAAACAGCAATAAAAGATATACCAATTAAAAGCTTTATTTTAGGGAGATTTGATTTTAATTGTTTTTATAATGTACAAAATGATAAAAAAGTTTTGATAAAAAGTAATAATCCTCATAACAATATAACAAAACATCATGATGAAATAAAAGGGGAAGAAATTCTAAAATTTGGTAAAAATTTGCTAGACTCATGCAATGGGTTTGGAATTAGTGGTGCTAATGAGAATGAAGATAATATATTAAAAATTTATAAAAATATTATAAAAGAAACTAATAAACAAAGAGATGATGAAAAAGAAAGATCAATTATTGCAATACATGCTGCAGAATCTATTGAGGCTGTAAAAGAATCTTTAAAAAGAACAGGAAAAACAGAAATAGAAAGAACAATATTTACATTGGAACCCGATTTTTATATTCATATAACAAATCCTACCAGAATTGATCTCGATTTACTACAATCTTTGAATAAAGCTATTGTTGTATGCCCGAGAGCAAATGGTATTTTGGGTACAGGCATTGTTCCTCTTAGGGCAATGATAGACCGAAGATTTACTATAGCTATTGGAACTGATAATATTATGCTAAATTCTCCTGATCTTTTCAAAGAAATGGATTTTCTTTTGAAGTGTCAAAGAGCATATGAAAAGAATCTATCATTTCTTGATGCAAAAATGGTGCTTAAAATGGCTACTATTAATGGAGGAAAAATACTCAATCGAAATATTGGATGTATAGACAATGGATTTCAAGCAGATCTTGTATTTATAGATAAATATGATATTGATATCTATCCTATGCATGATCCATATATGTCAGTAGTTCATCGCTGTTCAGAACGAGCAATAAAAGCAATAATGGTAGATGGAAAGTTTGTTGATAAAAAGTATTTGATAAATTAGTAAAAAGAAGAGAATATTTGATAGTTATAATTAATGCAGCAACGAGTGTAGATGGAAAAATATGTACAAGTACTGGCGAGTCAAAAATTTCTTCATATGAAGATCTTAAACGAGTTCATAAATTAAGAAGCCAAGTAGATGGAATATTAGTAGGGATCTCTACTGTACTTAAGGATGATCCAGTTTTAAATGTGCGATTTACTAAACAAGTAAATAACAAAAAAAATCCTGTACGAATAATTGTAGATAGCAAAGCAAGAATTCCTCTGAAATCAAATATTGTAAATACTGCCAAAGATATTGAGACGATAATTGCAGTAACCAAAAGTGCTTCTAAAGATAAATTAGATGCTCTAAGAGAGAAAAACTTAAAAGTAATTATTGTAGGTGAACAAGGAAAAAAAGTCAATCTGCAAGAGACTCTTAAACAGTTAGAAACTAAATTTGGGCTTAAAAAAATTTTAGTTGAAGGAGGGGGAAAGATAAATTGGTCTATAGTTAAAAATAACTTATTTGATGAATTAATTGTTACTATTTCTCCGATGATTATAGGTGGTCAAAAAGCAATAACTCTGATTGAAGGAAAAGGTTTTGATAAAATAAAATATTGCAAAAAACTCCGATTATCAAAAGTGTATAAAAAAAATAATGGAGAAATAATAATCTATTATTACAATCCTTCAAAGATGATGCAAATTTAAAATTATTTCGTAGAATTTGCTCCTAGCTGTTCAATTTTAAATCTTAATGCATCTTTTAATTTGCTATTGTCTACCATGTTCAATGGTTCGTTACATACTGGACATTTAAAAAATATCTCGATGGCATAATCGAATTTAATCCTATCACATTTTTGATTACCGCAATGATAAAACTCTGAAGATTCTTCGTAGTCCAATCTACTTTGTAATCTTTCAAGTATTTTTTTTTTCTGGTTTTCAATAAAATTGTCTACATTGTCTCTTTTAGCTCTCCATCTGTATACGAACCAGCCTTTTTTTTCATCCTTTACTCTAATGCCTGTGATCAATGCTTTGCCAAATAAATCATATAATACCTTGCGAATAATATTTATCCTGAGGCCTGTTGCAATGGCTATTTCCTCGTCTGTCGAGTCTTCTGATTTCAATAATGCTTTTGCAACCTGATTGTATTCTTCTCCACCTATTAATGATGAAATCTTTATGAAAGGATCTTCAGTATCAACATTACGCATAAAGATACTATTATTATATCAATTAAATGATTTATAGTTTCCTAATTCTTTTAATTAAAAGAATTAGGAAACTATGATTTTATATCTGCTTATTTGTTGTTTGCTTGAAGCAAATGGCAATATCTGTTTTTGTTGGTTCATCTTTGAAGAATTTAGGTAAATGTGATGAATCGCCATTTTTTATAGTGTTGGTTATACAGTCAATAAACTTGTCAACTTGATTCTTAATATTTGAGTTAGATGGTTTTAATGGCGATATTGATTCTTTTTCTACCGCAAAGGTTTTTTCTATATTAATATTTGAAATTAAGATACTCATAACAATTAATATTGAAAAAGTGCTTAAAACTTTGGAAGATGTTTTTGTTTCTTTTATAATATGTTCGTTGTAAAACACACAATTATATTTTATATTTTACTTTTATAGGATACTTGTAATGTTTCATCAAAATTATTAAAAGAAATTCTTAAAAATGATTTAACTATGAATTTTTAATAGATCGTTATTAAGCAATTTGTGTTTATCTTTGCTTAAACATAAAATATGGGTATTAATTCTTTATCTGTTATCGAGCTGTATTAAAATTAAATATAAAAGCTTTTTAATTCACAATTAATATTTTCTTTTGTTTATTTATCCACTTTATATTTATTTAATTCATCTAAAAATTGAAATATTGCTGAATAGTCTTTATCTTTTAAATTACCTTGTATGTTCGCTTTATCAAACAGTTTTTGAGATATCTCTGTGACAGGCAAAGATAATTGTAATGATTTAGCTGTTTCTATGACTAAATTTAAATCTTTGAGCATGTGTTTTAAATAAAACGATGGTGAAAAATCCTTTTTAAGTATCTTTATGCCTTTATTTTCGCTAATACTTGTCCTAAGTTTCGAAAGATTAAATATTTCTAGATATACAGATGGATCTATTCCAGAATGCATTGAAAAAATAATTCCTTCAGACAACGCTAAATAAATTGCAGCTATATTAAGGTTTAATGCTAGTTTTACCGAATTTGAAATGCCATTTTTTTCTCCTAAATAAAATATATTTTTTGATATTTTAAATAATATATCATAAATATTTTCATATGCTTTCTTATCTCCTGATACCATTAAGAGTAACTCACCATTTTTTGCATCAATTGGACCGCCCATGACTGGTGTACTTAATAATGTCATACCTTTTTTCTCCTTTAGCAATTCATAACAAATTAAAGACTGATCTGGTCTTATGGTAGTACAATCTGCAATAATTAATTGGCTATTATTACTATCAACTATTCCTTGTTTGTTAAAGAAAATTTCTTTTAAGGATTCAAAATTGGTAACACATGTTATAATAAAATCACATTCATTAGCTAAAGAACATGGACTTTCAAATGATTCTACTCCTTTACTTTCAAAACTTTTTACTTTTGATGGGCTTCTATTATATACCTTAATTTTTGTGTCTTTATTTAATAATCTTTCTACAATACTGGCACCCATCATACCAAGTCCTATTACTCCAACAATTTTATTATGACTTATAGTCATACTATTTAACCTTAAAAAAAACATTCTTAAAGTTATAGTTTACTTGAAGAAAATAAAAAAGAAGAATAATAAAATAGGCTTGATTAACACAATTAAATATGCCTTATACTCTTTTAATGGGAAATAATTTTATTTCAAATAGTCCTAAAAAAATAATGTTTAATGATATCTTGTTATTTGAATTAATAGAAAAAAATAATAACGATCCACCATTAATCTCAGCGGACATCTATAATTATGATCATATAAAAATAATTGAAATAAATGAAAGTATCTGTAAATATTGTGATGACACCTTAATAAAAAAAAGAGATGAAAAGGATCATATTTTAATAATGGAAGAAAATGGTGAAATAATATTTGAATCAAGAATATTAGATAAAAATACTATATTTGTTAGTGGTATATTTTCTATTGATAAAAATCAGAAATTAAAAGTTACACAAAATTATATAATTTTGCCATTTGGTAAATGGATTATGCATGACCGAATTAATTCAAATAATGGAAATATTCTAATTACTGCCGATGGAATTAAAATATCTGAATGATTAATCCATTATATTAGAACTATATTAAATTATATATTTATATTCTTTTTTCTTTTTCAGCGACCCATTTTCCTGATTTTTTTGTGAATACTATAGTACCAATAATTTTGCCACTACTGTATACTTTCCCATATTCTTTACTCATTCCAAAAAAAGCCTCAAAAATATTACCCTTATTATGATATCCTGATTCAATAACTTTTATATTTAATTTTGAACTGGCTCTTTTAAAAATATTTCTAGCATTGGACCAATCTCCCTCCCATTTGATAAAATCAAAATTTCCAAAGTTTAAAGTACTCAGAGAATCCTTAGAGACAGATATTTTAAATGACTTGTTATTTTTTGAAATAAATTCATTAATCCAATTAATTGCAATTGCGCTTTTTCCCTTTTCTATGGCAAAATTATCAGAACTAGCCAATAATAGAATTATACTACTAATATATATTAATAATGTATAAGATTATTGATATTGCAAAGCCTGCAATGCTTTTTATATACTGCGAAACTAAGTATTTAAAAATTAATATTAAAATACAATTATGATAAAAGATCTCATTAGGCTGTTTATTCTATGAACTTTACAAAAATTATAAATTTAAAAATTTAAAAGGAGTAGTATTACAGGATTCCATTTTCTTTTTTGATAAAAAAAGAACTTATAAATCAATTTAATTTATCATTTTATTACTGCCGATGATGATAATAAACAACATATTCTAACTATTTCGTTTGTTGCACCCATTACATCACCGGAAACTCCACCAAAATTCTTTTTAGATATATATATAATTATGAAACAACAAATGATTCCGACAATAAATACTTGAATTAATACTGCTTGAATTAATTGTCCTATTATTATTATTGTAATTATAGTCGTTGTTGTAGAAATAATCATTTTTCTATTTGATTTCATATTTTTTGTAAAAAGTGAGCTGTATCCTTCCCATGCTGATTGAGAAAAATAAGCTTGTAATACCATTGAATACTTTGCAATAACTTCTGAAATTAAAAGAGAAGCAATTAATATGTCTATTTTAGTATAAGTCGAAATTGTTATTATCATGCCTATAAAATAGGTAATAATTGCTACTACTCCTGCAGAGCCTATAAATGGATCGTGGATTACTTTGTATTTTTTTTCCTTGTTGCCTTTTACCATAATTCCATCTGCAAAATCAGCAAGTGCATCTGTATGATGTAATCCTGTTAAAATTGTTATAAAACTTGCTATTATAAATCCAGAGATTAAATGATTAAATAAATATGATGAAAATATCACTATTGGAATATAAATTATACCAATGACTATACCAATTATAGGAAAAAGAAACATATTTTTAGATATATTTTCTAAATCATTGTTTTTTGGAAATTTGTCTATTGGTATTATAGTTAAAAATGAAATTAGTTTTATTATGATTTCAATAACCAAAAAATATGTGCCACCAATTTAATAAATCTAATAATATAATGATTGGAAATAAAAATCCTATTATAAATATAATAGTAGCAATCTTTGTTATTTTTAATGCTGTTTTACATTTTTCTGTAGTAATGTGCTCAAACGTATCCCCAAGTTTATAATGGTTAATCTTTTCTAGTTGAATTTTTAAAGCTCCTGCCATAATCGACATAGGTATTCCTGCGTTCAAACTCTCTGTTTTTTTTGCATCCCTTTTATATATCGAAATAGCTCTCTTCCAATCCTGATTTATAATTAATGATGCTAAAACCAAAAAAAATATTGATAGTCTTGCAGGAATAAAATTCATTATTGTATCCATTTTAGCTGACATCCATCCTATATTTTTATAATATTTGTCTTTGTAGCCTATCATTGAATCAAGAGTATTTATTACTCTAAACATTACTGCACCAGGGATATTCAAAATTCCATAATAAAACAATGGAGATAAAATTCCATCTACAAAGCTTTCAGCTATGCATTCTATACATGCTGATAATATGTTTTTCTCAGATAATGTTTTTGTATTTCTGCTAACGATCTTTGATAAATTATAGCGTGCTTTTTCTATCTCTTTTTTTTCAATATCATTTAATATGTCTTTAATATGTTTATCCATTGATTTTATTGCAAAAGTTGATTTTAAAATGAAAGTTGATAATAAAATAAATGTTATTGTTTCAATTATATAAAATGATTGTAATATAATCAAATACGTAAAAATTCCTGATATTGTAGTTAAACATATTGCAAGAATCGAACCCCTAATCCTTTCGTTTATTCTCTGTTTTTTATTATTCCTTTTTTTTATTTTCCTAATAGAAAATTTGATGATTTTACCAATCCAAACTACTGGATGTATGGCATTTGGTGGTTCTCCAATAAAATAATCAAAAGAAATTGAAAAACATGTTATTAAAATCATTTCTTGAAAAATTTGTATCATTGCAATTAGATCATTTTAAAATTTTTCTTAAAATATATTCTATGTCAATTACTGTCTCTATAATCTTGGAAAATTTGTCAATTTCACTGTTTAATTCTTTTGAATTATCGCTGATGTTATTTGTGATTCTATCCATTTTACTATCTAGAGAATCCTCAGATGGAATGTTGTGATCTATTTTAGGTATAATACCTAAAAAAGGTTTTTTAGTATGTCTTTCTATTTTTTTAATTGCGGGAAATAAAATGTGTTTGTCGCCAAGGAATTTATTTAATAAAATGCCTTTTATTAGCTTACTATAGTTAGGTTTTAATAATGTGATGGTTCCTAAAATACTGGCAAAACTTCCTCCTCTCTCAATATCTGCGACTAAAATTACTGGCGCCTTTATTTCTTTCGCCAAAAGCATATTTGCTATATCATATTTTAAAATATTGATCTCAGCAGGAGAGCCTGCTCCTTCTAATATAATTACCTCATTATCTTTCTTTAAGCTTTTAAATGCATCTAAAACCAATTTAAATCCTTGATTTAAAACAAAATTTGTATAGTATTCATTAGCTTTCATTTTTAAATAAAAATTCCCATACAGATACACTTCACTTTCATAATTTCCAGTAGGTTTTAGTAAAATGGGATTCATTCTAACATCTGGCTTTATTCTTGCTCCCATTGCTTGGATTGCTTGTGCTTGTGCAATTATTTTATCTGTATTATTTATATTAAATATGAAAGATGACATATTTTGAGATTTAAAAGGGGCTACTCTGTATCCTTTGTCAGATAGAATTCTACAAAGGGCTGTAACAATAAGACTTTTACCTGCTCCAGATGATGTTCCTTGAATCATCAATAGTTTGGTTTTCATAATACTTTTTCCAAGCCTTTGAACAATTCATTATTTTCTTGCGATTTTTTTATTGCCACCCTTATAAACTTGTTATTCATTCCAGTGAAAGTTTTACAGTCTCTAACTAGCAAATTATTTTTATTTAATAAGGTATCTTTTATTTCAGTAGAATTCTTATCATTTAAAATTTCTATTAGATAGAAATTAACATCTGTATGAACTAGTTTTATTTTGTCATTTTTTCCAAGCCTTTTGAAGCACTTTTCCTTTTCAATTTCAATGATTTCTTTTGTATTTTTTAAGTATTCTTTATCTTTCAATGCTTCTCTTGCAGCAATTTGAGCTAATCCATTTACATTCCATGCTATTATGTGATTTTTCATTTTATCAACTATTTTCTTATTTGATACTGCATATCCTACCCTGAGTCCTGCTAATCCCCATGTTTTAGTTAATGATCGTATTATTACTATGTTGTTATATTCTTTGATTAAATTGATAAAATAGTTACTCCTTTTTTTCTGTTTGTCATTTATAAATTCTACATAGGATTCATCTAATAGTATTATAATTTTTTTATCGATTTTCTCTAGCACTTCAATTACTTGATTTTTTGAATCTTTTCCTGTAGGATTATTAGGATTACATAAAAAAATTGTGGTTATATCATTATTGGGATTATTGCTATTTTTAATTATAAATTCTGAATTGATTTGAAAGTCTTTTTTAACCTTTGAATAAGTTATTTTAGCTCCTTTTCTTCTTGATGCAAGCTCATATTCGCAAAATGTTGGAGATGGTATAATCGTCTTTTTTTTCACAAAAGAGGATGAAAAATAGTGAATCAGTTCTGTTGCACCATTGCCTATAATTATATTATGCGATTCATCTATACTACAGTCTAAATATTTTAAAATATCTTTTTTTAATTCTGTGCAATTAGGATCAGGATAAATATATGATAAATGAATGTTTTTCTTCAATGATTTTATAACATTGTCGGAAATTCCTAAGGGATTAATATTAGAGCTAAAATCAATTTTTACTAATGTATGATCTTTTGCAGAATGGATTCCGCCATGATAACAATTATGAAAATTTGGATTAATTTTTTTCATTTTTGTTGTTTGACTTAATAATCATTAATTTTTTATTTATTTTAGTTTTATATATATTTAAAAAAGATTATTAAATGTTTCAAATTTGTTTATATTGTGTTAAAGGTTGCATTAATTGGTTCTACTGGAGCTGTAGGTCAAGAATTCGTTGTTGCACTCAATAAGCATCCTTGGTTTGAATTAACTCATGTAATTTCTTCAGAACGATCTGCTGGAAAAAAATATGTTGATGCTATAAGAGACCCCCAGTCTGGAGTTGTAAAATGGCATAATCGAGAGCAAATTCCAGATTATATACGTGATACTGTTATATCAAAATTAGATGATATTAATCCTAAGGATTTTGATCTTATTTTTACTGCTGTAGAGTCTGATACTGCTCAAATGATTGAACCTAAACTGGCAGCTATTGTTCCAGTTATTAGTACTGCTGCTGCATTTAGATATGAAGATGATGTTCCTATTCTTATTCCTGGAGTAAATGATGGCCATATTGAATTATTAAATAAACAAAAAAAGAATCGTGGGTGGAATGGATTTATTGCTCCATTGCCAAATTGTACTACTACTGGATTGGCAATAACTCTTAAACCAATAATCAATGCTTTTGGTATTAAAAATGTCTTTATGACTTCAATGCAAGCATTATCTGGAGCAGGTCGTTCTCCGGGTGTAATAGCTTTGGATATTTTAGATAATGTTATACCCTATATTCCTAAAGAAGAAGAAAAAGTTCAAATTGAGACTAAAAAGATTTTGGGAAAATACGATCAACAGTATGATAAAATTATTTCTGATGCACTCAAAGTCAGCTGCACTTGTACAAGAGTTCCTGTTTCTGATGGTCATACTGAAATAGTTTTTGTTGAAACGATTAAAAAGTGTGATCTTGAATCTATAGAAAAACAGATAAAGTATTTTTCAGAAAATGTTTCAATCAAAGATCTTCCATCTGCTCCCAAAGAATACATTGTTATAAATAATGATCCGTCACGTCCTCAACCACGTATAGATAGAGAAGTTAATGATGGTATGACCACTGTTATTGGAAGGTTAAGGCAGGACACTGTATTTGAAAATGGAATAAAATATGTTCTTTTGACTCATAATGAAAAAATGGGTTCTGCAAAAGGTGCTGTTTTATTAGCTGAATTATTGAAATCAAAAAATATTATATAATATCTTTTATTTGAATAAACTTTATAAAAAAAATAAAAAAAATTAAAATAATACATTTATTAACCTCTAAATTTAGTATATCTAGCAATTTATGGGAAGAATTGATGATCTTGATCTAAAGATATTAAGGGAATTATCAAAGGACGCAAGTATCTCTGTTCCCAGACTTTCAAAAAAAATCAATATTAATTCTTCTGTAGTTTATAGTAGAATTAAACGTTTAGTTAAAAGAGGTTTGATAAAAAAATTTACTATTATAATAAACGATGAAGCTTTAGGTTTTAATGTAAAAGCTTTAACTGGAATAACTATGGATTCTAAATTGAGAGATAATGTTCTAAAAGAATTATTTAAAATACCTGAAGTTCGAGAAGTAGCAGAAGTTACAGGAAGGTTTGATATACTAGTTACAATGACTGCTCGTTCACTTGATGAAATGCATCAAATTATTTCAGAAAAAGTTGGACGTGTAGAAGGTGTACAAAAAACAGAAACATTTATTGAGATGAGAAAAACTTCTAGAGAGATAATTTCTACTAATGTTTCAAAATAGATAAATTTGTTAAGATATAAATAACTATTTAATTAACATTATTTGGAAGGTTATAGAATTTTTGGTTTTAGAAATAAAATCAGTCAGTTACCAAATTAAAAACTATTATGAACTCACAAAACCTAAAATTTGGTACTTGTTGGTTTTCACTGCATTTGGAGCAGCAATATCTGCATCTTGGTTATTTAATATTCATGTTAATTTAATAACTTGGATTTTATTATTAGGTGGAGTAGCAGCTGGCTCTGCAGCTGCAGATACACTTACTGGCTATAATGATAGAGATATTGATGCTATTATGGAAAGAACAAAGGGCCGTCCAATACCGTCAGGTAGAATACCTGCTAAGAATGCATTAATATTTGGATTGGTCTTAGCTGGAGTCTCTCTTATTTCTGCATATTTTATAAACATATGGGCATGCTTTCTAATGGCTTTTGGTTTGTTTGATAATATTATAGTTTACAGCAAATGGCTTAAAAGAAGTAGTCAATATAATATCATTTTAGGTGGATTTTCAGGAGCTGCTCCTGCTCTTATTGGTTATGTTGCTGTAACTTTTCAACATATCGAAATTGGATTTGTAATGGCCGGATTAGTATTTTTCTGGATACCTACTCATATTTGGAGTTTAGCATTGCATATTAAAGATGACTACAGAAAAGCAAAAGTCCCAATGCTTCCAGTATTATTTAGTGAAACAACGTCTGTAAGAATAATTGCCGTAACTACCTTGATGATGGTAATTTTTAGTATTCTGCCTTTCTTCTTTAATCAATTTGGTTTTATTTACTTAATTACTGCTGCCGTTTTTGGTACTGTTATGATGGCTTTATCGTTATTGTTATTATTAAGACCAAGTGAAAAAACTTCTTGGATAGTTTTTAAATTTACTAGCCCTTATCTTGCTATTTTATTTATTGCTTTTATGGTTGATTCTTTTTTTCATTAGAAATAATTAAAATATTTGTAATTGTTTTATTGATTTAGTTTTTTTACCTTTTGAAAAAATCTTTCTTTAAATCTAGGTATATTTATAACGAATCTTTCATGTTCTCCCTCTCCGATCACATCTATTTTGTCCTTTGCTAATACTTTAAATAATATCCTTCTTTCTTGAATATCAATTATTTCTGCAATTAATGTAATTTCTGCTCCAACTGGTGTTGCTGCTAAATGCTTTATATTGACTAATGTTCCTACAGAATCCCAATCTTTGTGACTGAGAAATTGTTCTTTTAGTAATAGCCTACAAGTTTCTTCCATTTCTGAAATCATGGATGGTGTTGAAAAAACATTTTCTCCTTCCCAAAGAAAACTTGTTGTTTGATTATGTTTGACCGCTATTGTTCTTTCTTTTTTTGCATGCAAATTAGGTTTGAAATCCATAAAAATTATTTTATTGCCTATATTAAATTTTTTTAGATATGTATTTTGCTTTTAAATATCTATATATACTAATTGTGAAAACTATAAAAGAGGCAAATTAAAAAACCATATTATTCTATTTAGGTGATATGATTGGCTTCAATTCAACAAACTGCTGGTGGTATGCCAGTTTTAATATTAAAAGAAGGAACTAAAGAAAATAAAGGACGAGATGCACAAAAAAATAACTTTAATGCTGCAAAATTAGTAGCTGAAATAATACGTTCAAGCTTGGGGCCGCGTGGTATGGATAAAATGCTTGTAGATTCATTAGGCGATGTTACTATCACTAATGATGGTGCAACTATTCTAAAAGAGATAGATGTTCAACATCCTGCAGCAAAAATGATGGTTGAGGTTGCAAAATCTGTTGATAATGAAGTAGGAGATGGGACTTCTTCTTCCGTAATTTTTGCTGGTTCTCTTTTAGAGAAAGCAGAACAATTGATAAGTAGAGATGTTCATCCATCTGCCATAGTTGATGGATATACCGCAGCTGCAGAGCAATCTTTGAGTATCCTTAATAAAATTGCAGTAAAAGTCGATGTTAATGATAGAAATACTTTGATTAAAATTGCAAAGACAAGTATGGATTCAAAATTGGTATCTGATGAGAGTCCTATTCTTAGTGAAATAGTTGTAGATGCTACTTCTCAAGTATCTGAGAAATATGCAAATAGTGATGATTTAAAAGTTGATCTTGATAATATCAAGGTCGAAAAAAAAGCTGGAGGTTCAATGCGTGATACTGTTTTAATTCGCGGAATTGTTTTGGATAAAGAAGTAGTTCATGCAGGAATGCCAAAAAGAATTGAAAATGCAAAAATTGCACTTCTTAATTCTCCTTTGGAAATTGAGAAAACTGAGATGAGCGCAGAAATTAGAATAAATGATCCTTCTCAGATGCAAATGTTTCTTGAAGAAGAAAATAGAATGCTAAAAACTATGGTTGATAAAATCCAATCAATAGGTGCAAATGTTGTGTTATGTCAAAAGGGTATGGATGATATTGCTCAACATTACCTATCTAAAGCAGGCATTCTTGCAGTAAGACGTGTAAAAGAAAGTGATATGTTTAAGTTATCCAAGGCTACTGATGCAAGATTGGTTAATAATTTGGATGATCTAAGTGAAAGCGATCTTGGTACCGCTGCCTTAGTTGAAGAGCGAAAAGTAGAAACGGATAAATGGGTATTCATAGAAGGCTGCAAAAATCCCAAAGCTGTCACCATTTTAATTCGTGGTGGTTCACAAAGGGTTGTTGATGAAGCAGATAGATCATTACATGATGCATTAATGGTTATGAAAGACGTATTAGAAAAACCTTCAATAGTTGCTGGTGGAGGTTCTCCTGAAGCATACATTGCTAATGAATTAAGAAAGTGGTCAGGTAATCTTGAAGGTAGATCTCAACTAGCTGCAGAGAAATTTGCTGATGCTCTTGAAGTTATTCCATTAACTCTTGCCGAAAATGCTGGTATGGATCCTATCGACACTATGACAGAGCTAAGAACTAAACAGGGGAAAGGTTCTAAATGGACAGGTATAGATGTAAGAGCAACATCCGTTTCTGATATGTACGAACTCAATGTGCTTGAACCGACTGTAATTAAAGAACAAATTATTAAATCGGCTACTGAAACCGCCTGTATGCTATTAAGAATTGATGATGTTATTGCAGCTACAAAGTCTAAAATGCCACCAGGTCCTCCAGGAGGCGGCATGGGCGGCATGGGCGGCGGCGGCATGGGCGGCATGGGCGGCATGGATATGGACTAAGCCGCCTTACTCACATATTCTATCTTTTTTGTTTTATTGATTTCTTGGTTGGTAGATGTATTGAATTATTTTATTAGTTTCATTTGTTGTTAAAGAGATTAAATTATTTTATTTTATATTGGTGATTTAGTAATTGATTTATAGTTGAATACTTTAAACGGCTCTGTAAAGTTAAGCAAAAAGCTATAGAATTCTTTTTTGCTTATTATTTATGATTTCTCAATTAAGAAAGAGAACAAAGCCAGAAGACATAGTTACTCTTTACATCTTTACTTTAGCGGTCTTTCATTAAGAAATACTTCTAAAGCAATATTCAAGTTTGTTCATAGAAGTCATAGTGAAATAAGAGACTGTTGGATTCAAAAATATAAACCCAAAAGACTGTTTTATAAAGAAACAAAGATTGCTGAATATATAATTGATGAAACGCAAATAAAGGTAGGTTCTGAATTTATCTGGCTTTGGGTTGCAATCGAATCTGAAACAAAGAATATTGTTGCAATAAATATATCAAAAGAGCGAAATATGTTTGTAGCCGAGAGATTTTTATATAATGTTACAAAAGACTTTGGAAAACATCCCGTTTCAACAGATGGTGGGACTTGGTATCCGCAGGCCTGTCAGTTTCTAAATTTGCAGCATCACCTCCATTCTGCTTATGAAAAAAGCATTATAGAAAGGACAATGCAATACATAAAGGACAGAACTGAAAGCTTTGACGATTATTTTCCATGTAAAAAGAAAAATTGTAAACTAAAACATGTTAAACAATGGTTAAATTCATTCGCATATTATCATAATAATGAAATATCATCTTAACTTTACAGAGCCCTTTAAACTCCCGATAATTTTAAATTTGATAATAACTGTTGTGTTTGTTTAGATATTGGTTTGCCAAAAAAGACGGAGAAAAAATAAATGACTTTTACTTTTTTTTCTTCAGTAAATGAAATTAATTTAATTATTAAGAATATCTATTATAAGTTAATTGATATAATAAAATCTCATTTAAATATCAAAATATCTGTTCTACCTGACTTTTTCATTGATAGAGTTGTCAAATTTTCTAATGTTGATCAATTAACCGAAGCTATAGGAACAAAAATTAAAGTTGGTGGTGGAAGTATCCGTGGTTTTAATAGTTTTGATATTAAAGGGGGTAATGCAGTAAATGTTGCATATTGTCTTGCTAATCTTGGTATAAAAGTTGATCTTTTTACAGTGGCAGATAAAATTGGTTCTTCTATTTTAAATACTGTGTTTGAAAAATTTAAATCTCAAGTAAACTTACATATTAAAAATGGAAAACATGGTTTAACTACTATTTTTGAATTTTCTGATTTATCTTTTTCTGTTACAAATGTTATGTTAAGTGATGTAGGTGATAATCGTAACTTTGGCCCTGAATATGTTGAATCTACTGATGTTGATATTTTACAAATTTTAAATTCTTCATCTGCAGTAGTTTTAACAAACTGGGCATCGAATTTAAGAGGAACTGATCTCTTGAAATATGTTTTTACAAATTCTCTAAATTCTATGCATTTTTTAGATCCTGCTGATATAAGTGAACGAAGATCTGAATTTATCCAAGATTTAAAGGATTGTTCAAAATTAATTGATTTTTTGAGCATTAACGAAAACGAATATCGTCAAATAATTTATGCCCTTTCAAATACAAATGATACTGACATATTGAATAATAATGAAGGTTGTTCAATAACACCAGTTAGTTTATGCAAGTCATCATTATCTTTATCTAAATTTTTTGAAATTGAAATATGCATCCATACATCAATTGGTTCTGTTTTGTCCAATGGTTATAATAGTGTATTTGTTAAATCGATTCCTCCATCTAAAATTGAAATTGTGAGTGGAGCTGGGGATTCTTGGGATGCTGCTTTTTTATTTGGACACTTGTTGAATTTTACAAATGAAGAAAAACTATGTTTTGCAAATTTAGTAGCATTTTTATATTTGGAAAATATATATACTGGTGCTCCTTCTCTGCAAAATGTTATAGATTATATACAAAATTACTATTTAATTTGATTGTTTTTGAGATAAAAAGATTTATAATAGAGAAGTATTGCTGATACAGTTTTACAATCTTTGATGTTCCCATTAAAACAATAACTTATTGCATCATTTAAATTTAAAATCATACTTGAAATGTTTTCGTCTTCATCCATTACATATAAAGGATTATTTATTTTTGTAATATTTCTTGCAATAAATAGATACATTAATTCTGTATCATAACTTGGTGCTAGATAAAATTTAGTCAAAGGGATTAAATCTGCAGTAAATCCTGTTTCTTCTTCTAATTCTCTTTTTGCAGCTTCAATGGGACTTTCTTTGTTCTCTATTTTGCCTGCGGGTATTTCAATTAAATAATCCTTTACAGCATGCCTATACTGCTTTACTAAAATGATTTCTTCTTCGTTAATTATTGGAATAATGCCTACAGATGCGTTATGCTCTACTATTTCTTTTTTAAATGTTTTTCCATTTATTTGTAAAGTATCTACTCTTAGTTTTACAGGTCCATCATAAATTAATTTGCTGTAGAGAGTTACAGGAACTTTTTCGGTCATACTGAATGAGATATTTATCTAAATTAATATTATAAAATAATATCTATTAAGTTTATTTGTTTTACTTGATTTGTAAATGAATTTATTGATTAATGTGATAATAAATAAGTAAAATTTATTGAACTATATACATAGAAAATATGTTATTAATGCAATATTAATTGAGTAAAATCGAAACTTTTCCTATAATTGTAGGAATTATTTTCAAATAAAATGTGCTTTGTTGCGTGATTATTTTAAATTGTTTTTGGTTAACGTTTTAGTGTTAAGAAAAGTGTACTAAATGGCAAGAATCAATTTCATTTGCAATTAAACTGGCATAGTTTTAGCTGTTTTTCGAATCATGCAACAAAGCACATTGTACATGAAACATATGCAAATTCTGATGCAGCATTTACTCACAAATGGAATTGCATCAAAAACAATACTTCCAAAGATTTTTGAAGTTGCAAAGATAAATAGATTTGATGCTTACGGTAGTCCCAATGAAGAATTACAAAAGGTGCTAACTAGTTTTGGTTCACAGGTTTACAATCTATTTACTGGATTTAGTCGTTGACCTCTAGCCTTCTTTCTTAACAGTCATAAGAATTTTTTTTGTCTATCTTTCTTCTAGCCCGCGGCTTTAAATTATAAAGACTTGAGCGATACCAAATGCCTGTTCACCTTATAGATATACTTCAGATCATATTGAATAGTTCTTTGCTTCGGAGAATAGACAAGAAGAAGAATAATTGTAATTTAGGGTTGCACCTGATGTATATCCACTTGCAAAGCCTGGGCTTCCACCTTGTAGACTGGTTCCTCCTTATGGACTCCCAGATCCGCTACCTTTGACTGTTGCTGTGTTTCGGTTACTGGTGGTGGCTGTTGAGTTGCTTGTGTCGCCGTTAGCTGTAGCTGGATTGTTATGGCTATCTGTGTGTGTACCTGTTATTTTCACTTGAAAATCCTTGAGTTCCACCTTGTGTGTTGCCTGCGAAAGCTTGTTGTGGACTTTGTGCAGTAAAAGGAGTATATTAGTATATACTGGCTGGCAATATCAAGATCAAAAGTATAAATAAGGATTTTTGTAGATTCTTATTTTTTGCAATCATTGATCTTCTTTTATTGATAATGAATATAACAATTATTATCATCTGAAATCTCATAATATATAACAAATCCACAAGAATTTTCAAATAATATTTATCAAAAGTGATCTATTAAATTCTATTCATAAAAAAATCATTTATTTGTCCAACACCTTAATTCCTATCTGCCAAATCAGTGAACTCTGTGAATACCCTCTAGAGTGTGACACAGAAAATGGTTAATTATACTATGAAGATAAGCGTAATGATGAACCTATATCTTGAAAGAAGTTTTTAATGACGATATCACTACTATATGTACCGAAAAATATACATCAGATAATTTCTCAAATACAAATAATCAGGTTGAGCCTTCAAATGAGTATACACAGCACTCACGCGATCTCTTCATATTCTTAAATTAACTATATGGAACAAGAAAATAATAAAAATATCTATAGATTAGGAAATTCAGATACTTGGGCTTGCAAAGAATGCAAATCTAAAGGAGATAAATGATATATGAAACAGCACCAATGTAAAGGAGTATTGAAAAAGCAAAAGCAAAAAGCAATACAAAATAAATAAAACTGTTTTTTTATATCGATATGATTTAAAAGGACATACAATAGAAAATAAGATATGATATAGAACAAAAATTTTTATTTTCGTATTGTGTTTTGATTTTAGTCCACTTATATCCTGTACTCTTATAACATTTATCTGTTAAATCAAATATTCCTTCTGCTATGCATACCAACCCATCTAGCCATTTAAATTCATCAACATCATTTGAAAAGATGTTCTAATTACAATAAGCTTATTATTTGTATTTGTATTTCGTCCTTTGAAGGTTATTCTTGTTGTTGATTCATCGCTAGGTGAACTATTTAATGGAATAAATGCTCCTTGCCAATGAGATATTGAAATACCATTATTATGTATATAAGAAATACCTGACCCTTGTAATTTGCCATCAGGAAACAAATTAAATCCTTTGATTTTGCCTCTCTAACTACTTTCTCTTTGAATCAATCCATTATCTTTATCATCAGAGATTATCCTACTTTCCATAGGATAATCTTTTTCTTCATATAATTTATTGCCTATATGGATTATAATGTTATTATTATGGTCATTAATTTCATTATACATTTTCTAATATTATAAATTAAAACAGAAATTTAATTTATAAAATAATAAAAAAATGTTAGAATTTCAACTCAAAAACAAACGAAATTCTATAGAATTGGGGCATGACTATTAGATCTATTGGCTTTAGTCGTAAATTAAATACTGTTGTTTGTCTAATTCTTTCAGACCTAAGGATAGACAATACCATCCTTTTTATTATTGCAAAGAGCCTCTAGAATTTCAAAATATTGAATTGGAGACAATCGAACATCACGTATTATACCATACAGATAATAAAAGAATGCATAGTGTAAGAAGAACAATTGGTTTAGAAGAAACATTTTTTCATTTGCACCGAATTGCCAGCTAGAATTACCTCATTTATATTGGTTCTACATCCACCAGGTTGTACATAATTTTCTCCAATTTTCCTAAATTAGTTAGTGATACTTGCCTATATATAGAATAAATTATGTATGATTTTATGTCTAGTGTTCTTATAATCGTTTACCAGCAGGTCCAGCATTGTATATCAATGCAATTTCCGATTGGTTCAGCGATCTATTGTAGATAGATGCTTCGTCAATACGGCCTTTAAAGAATAAATTAATTGCGCCTCTTTCAGTATCACGTCCAAGAAGTAGAGGTTGATTGTCATAACCTACAGATTTGAACTGGCACTTGCATCAAATCCGCCTATAGAATTGGCTCTAGAGCAAAATAAGAACACAAGTTAAAATTGATGGGAGTATTCTTTCTTTGGAGCAAGCAAATAACAAACTTCGCTAACAGATAAAGATTATAAAATCAAGGTCCTGTTTTAGTTAAGGTAATTTTATCTGTTCTAGATTCTGCTCCCAATATTTCACCAGGAGCCCAAAGGATCTGTCTGACATTTGCACCTGGACATGGTATTTTAATTTCAGTGAATGTTTCTTTTGTTGGATCAAATCGTACAAATACATTTGAGCCAAAATCAGTCAACCATGTATATCTTTTTCATCAACGAAAACAGCATATGGCATTGGATTGGTACCGGGAAGTTCCATTCCTTCCATTTGTTATCTGATGTTCTTATTTTAGTATACAAATATCAAATATGGCATTATTTTTAGGATATATTTGAGTTTAGTCTATGTCCTTTCCTTATAAGCGTTTTGAATTATATATGATGACCAAAAATTGGCTGATTATACAACACAGTATTAATTTGTACTATTGGCACTTCTCCCCGTTTTCAGTATTACATATTCCAGCGATTTTCGATATCTCTTCGATATCTCATGATATTCATTTACTTCTCCATTGCTCCTCATCCCATTCTTTTCCAAAACTTGAATTGAAGCCTTATTTTCTGGAAAGACATAAGCTGAGATTTCATTCAGTGCCAGTTGATATGATAATGCATAATCAATCATCAGCCTTACACATTCAGTGGCAATGCCTCTATTCCAGTATTGCTCGCCAATCCAATATCCTAAATTTGCTTTTTTATTGACTAAATCTATATTTTTGAGGCCTATAGACCTTACAAACAATAAATTATTATTACTTCTAGGTTCCGACTTACCTCTTCTGTATTCTATTGCAAA
>Ga0134126_10000953_pt1 | contig 36706 bp, 36 predicted proteins | sample KB31752_FD_96881 | JGI IMG/M metagenome (GOLD analysis project Ga0134126, IMG submission 96881) | Terrestrial soil microbial communities with excess Nitrogen fertilizer from Kellogg Biological Station, Michigan, USA - KB3-175-2 | ecosystem: Environmental > Terrestrial > Soil > Unclassified ...
TACACGGGCGCTCATTTGGGCACCGCGTATTGGCCGATGCGCGGGACGCCTTACATCGTCGCCGGCAAGACGGGTACCGATCAGGTCGTGCGCGAGGCCGTCACCGGCAATTTGAGCGAGGAGCACGGCTTCCAGAAGATCACCAAGCAGTTCCGCGACAACGCGTGGTTCATCGCCTTCGCACCGGCGGAGGCACCGCGGATCGCGGTCGCGGTCATCGTCGAGCACGCCGGCTTTGGGTCCACCGGCGCCGCTCCCGTCGCCCGCAAGGTGATGGACGCCTATCTTCTCGGAGCCGACGGCAAGCTGCTGCCCGCGGCCCCGCGCGGACCCTATTCGGAGCCGGCCCATCTCAAGCCGAAAACGGAGCGCTCCCTGCCGGCCTTCCCGCGCCCCACTCCGCCCGCCGCCACCCAACAGGTGGCGGACCGGGCGCATCCGGAGCCGGCGAGCCCGTCGCCCGCCCGATAACCTCATGATTCACCCCGCATGATCTACGAAGAAGTCAGCTCCGAGTCGCGCACGCGGCGAACCCTGACCGGTGCCGCGCGCGTGCTCTCCGCTCTGAGGATGGACGGACCGCTCGTCACTGGCCTCGCTCTTGCCGCGGCCTATGGGCTGGTCGTGCTCTACAGCGCCTCGGCGGAGAACCTGCCGATGGTGCTGCGGACGGCCATGCGGCTCGTGTTGGGCACGGCCGCCATGCTGGCTCTGGCGCGGGTCAGCCCGAATTTCCTGCGACGCACCTCACCGTGGCTGTATGCGATCGGCGTTATCCTCCTGCTTGCTGTGGCAGTAGTCGGTCACACCCGTCTCGGCGCGCAGCGCTGGCTCAGCCTGGGTCCCCTCCGCTTTCAGCCCTCGGAGCTCATGAAGCTCGCCGTCCCCATGATGTGCGCCTGGTATCTGCACGAACGCCCGCTGCCGCCGCGCTGGCCTACCCTGCTTCTCCTCGGCCTCATCATCATGGTGCCGGCAGCTCTGGTCGCGAAGGAGCCGGACCTCGGAACCGCGGCACTCATCGCCGCGGGCGGCGCGCTCGTCGTGTTCCTCGCCGGGATCCGGGTGCGGGTCATCGTAGGGATGCTGCTCCTTGCAGTCGCGGTGGCGTGGTTCGGGCTGAGGTTCATGCACGGCTACCAGCGCCAGCGGCTGCTCACCTTCCTCAACCCGCAGTCTGACCCGCTCGGTGCGGGCTATCACATCATCCAATCGCAGATCGCGATCGGCTCAGGGGGCGTCTTCGGCAAAGGGTGGATGAACGGCAGCCAGGCGCAGCTCGACTTCCTGCCGGAGCGCACGACGGATTTCATCTTCGCAGTCATCGGCGAGGAGTTCGGCCTGCTCGGACTCGCCGTGCTGCTCCTCCTCTATGTCTTCATCATCGGACGTGCGGTCTATCTCGCCGTGCAGACGCCCGATACCTTCTCGCGTCTGCTCGCGGGCAGCATCGCGCTCACCTTCTTCGTGTACGTCTTCATCAACGCCGGCATGGTCACCGGCCTCCTTCCGGTCGTCGGCGTCCCACTGCCGCTCGTCAGCTATGGGGGAAGCTCGGTGGTGACCGTGCTCGCCGGGTTCGGTATTCTGATGTCGCTTCACGCGCATCGGAAGCTCATGGGATCTTAAGTGTCTCGATCCATTCCAACGCTCGTACTCGCTGCGCTCGCCGCCGCAGGTCTCGGCGGTATCGGCACTCGCGCCGCAGCCGCGACATCAGAGCCAGGCGTCCGGTTTCCCCGCGCACAGCTCGCGAGGTTCGCGGCGCAGGTGGCCCGGCACGACGGGCTGCGCCGCAGAACGGTTCTCAAGGTCCTCACCCACGCCCGTGCGCAGCCGCAGATCATCGACAAGATCAGCCGCCCCGCCGAGCGCGTGCTCGAGTGGTGGCAGTACCGGCAGATCTTCCTCACCGACCGCCGGATCTCCGAGGGCGTGGCATTCTGGGAGGAGCACCGCGACTCGCTCGAGCGGATCGGCAGCGAGGCAGGCGTGCCGCCGCAATACATCATCGCCATCCTCGGCGCGGAGACCTACTACGGCCGCATCACCGGCTCGTATCGGGTGCTCGATGCGCTCGCCACGCTCGCCTTCGACTACCCGCCGCGCAGTCGCTATTTCCGCGGCGAGCTCGAGCGGTTCCTGGTCATGACCCACAAGGAGAAGATCGACCCCCTGTCGGTCAAAGGCTCCTATGCCGGCGCCATGGGACCGCTGCAGTTCATGCCTTCGGCCTATCTGAAGTACGGCGTCGACGGCAACGACGACGGCCAGCGGGATCTCTTCACCGACTGGGACGACATTTTCGCGAGCGTCGCCCACTACCTGCGTGAGTGCGGCTGGGAGGCCGGCGGCCCGGTCGTCGCCGATGTCAGGATCGACCCGGGCGCCACCTTCCAGATCGATCCCAGCAACCTCAAGCTCGATCAGACCATCGATGGCCTCAACGCGCAGGGCGTCAGGGTGGAAAGCGCGGCGCCCGGCAACACACCGGTGGTGCTGCTGCTGGCACAGCAGCAGGATGGACCGACGTATCGCGTCGGCTTCAACAACTTCCATGCGCTCACGCGCTATAACCATAGCGCCCTCTACGCAATGGCGGTCGACGAGCTGGCCGAGGCCATCGCCTTGCGGCTCAACCCGGGGCCCGGCACGACGCCTGCGCCGACACCCACTGCGAAAACGGCCGGCAACGCGGATCGCACCAAGCGATCCGCCCGGTGAGCCCGGTAAGTGCAAGCTGCCGCCGCGGTTAGAGCGCGCCAGGGGCTCGTCTGGACGATCTTCGTGGCGGCGTTTCTCGCAGGCTGCACCACGACTCCGCATCGTGAGGCCACACCCTCAACGCTACCGCCGCCGCGCAAACTACCGCTCCCGCCAGGTGACATCTCGGCGATTCCCAACGCCGTACCACGTCCCGAACCGCGCTCCCCGCATGGCAACCCGCCTTTCTATCAGGTAGACGGCAAGCGCTATTACGTGCTGGCAACCGCCGCAGGCTACGATGAGACGGGCGTAGCCTCGTGGTACGGCCCCAACTTCGACGGACTGCAGACTTCCGATGGCGATCGTTATGACATGTATGCCATGACGGCCGCTCACAAGACGCTGCCGCTGCCGTGCTATGTGCGGGTCACCAACCTTTCCAACGGCCGCAGCATCGTCGTCAAGATCAACGATCGCGGCCCATTCGTCGCCAATCGCATCATCGACCTCTCCTACGTGGCCGCCGCGAAGCTCGACATGCTCAAAACCGGCACCGCACTGGTCGAGGTGCGCACCATCACACCGGAAACCCCCTCGATACTCACCCGGGTGGCGGAGAGCCCGCCGCCGACGCTCTATGTGCAGGTGGGGGCATTCACCGCGCAAGCGAATGCCGAGCGCGTCGTGGCCCGCTTGCACGCAGCAGGCCTCGCTGGTGCCTTCATCTTCGGCCCGCCCGTGACGCGCAGCCGCCTCTACCGCGTGCGCATCGGACCGGTCGGCGGCGTACCGGAATTCGACCAGCTCATCGCGCGCCTCGATGCCTTGGGTTACCCCGGCGCCCGGCTGGTAGCTCCGTAGGCCATGCCCCCCGGTCGACTCTCGATCGAGCTTCACCGCGCGCCAGCGGGCGTAGAATCCGCTCCCGCGCTCCACACCCTGTACGAGGATTTTTGAGGATGTCCCGCTCTTCTGCTGCCGCCCTGCTCGCCGTCTCGACCCTTGCGCTGGTCACCCTGGCTCGCGCCGCGGTGCCCACGCCACCGCCTCCGGATCTCGATGCCGGCTCCTACATCCTGATCGACTATCGGAGCGGCGATGTCATTGCCCAGAAGAATGCCGATCAGCGGATGGAGCCCGCCAGCCTGACCAAGCTCATTACGGCTTACGTCGTCTTCGCCGCGCTCAAGGACGGCCGGCTGAAGCTCGATGACCCGGTCACGATCAGCGAGGACGCCTGGCGCACGGGCGGCTCGCGCACCTTCGTCAAGGTGGGCACCCAGGTGCCGGTCATCGATCTGCTGAAGGGGATGATCGTGCAGTCCGGCAACGATGCCACCGTGGCGTTGGGCGAGCGTGTCGGCGGTACACGCGCCGGCTTTGCCACCCTGATGAACGAGTACGCGCAGCGCCTCGGGATGAAGTCATCGCACTTCGTCGATGTCGACGGCCTCCCCGACCCGCAGCACTACACGACGGCGCGCGATCTCGCGACGGTCAGTGCCGCCCTGATCCGCGATTTCCCGCAGTACTACTACATTTTCGGCATGAAGGACTTCACCTGGAATCACATCAAGCAGCCGAACCGCAACGGGCTGCTCCTGACGGACCACTCCGTCGACGGACTGAAGACCGGGCACACGGACAGCGCGGGCTTCTGCCTCATCGCCTCGGCCGATCGCAACGGCACCCGTCTGGTGTCGGTCGTGCTGAAGGCGCCGACCTGGCACTCGCGCGAGGCCGATACCGAGGCACTGCTCAACTACGGCTACAACTTCTTCGAGACGCAGAAGGTAGCGACGGCGCGCGCAGCGGTTCTCAAGCCCCGCGTCTATGAGTCCGCTTCCGGCTACGCCGCGGTCGGCACGCCTGCTGACCTCTATGTGACCGTACCGCGCGGTAAGGCGGCCGCCATCACGACGAATGCTGCATTGACCCAGACGAAGTTGGTGGCACCGCTGCCTGCGGGCAGCGTAGTGGGCCAGCTGACGGTGACCGACGGCACCGGACAGGTGGTCGGCCGCGAGCCCCTCGTCACGCTGGAGGCAGTCCCGGCCGGCGGGCTTCTCACCCGTACGATGGACGGCATCCGCCTCTGGTTCAAATAGTCTCATTGGCGCAAAGCCGGCATCCTGCCGCGTTGCTCGGGCTCGTCCCTGGCGAGCCCTGCCGGCCGGCTGCCGCCGTCCAAAATCGCTCCATGCGATTTTGTTGCGCGGCCAGCCCAGTGACTGGAATTGATGCCGCGGCCCAGGAACGGCCCAGGGCCGCTTACTGACTTGCTGTTGACATTGCTGCGGAGCCCCTTTCATGGCTGACCCATTTCCCATTTGTTACCTCAACGGTGAGTACCTGCCACTCGCCGAGGCCCGCATCTCGCCGCTCGATCGCGGGTTCCTCTATGGCGACGGCGTGTATGAGGTGATCCCGGTCTACGGCGGCCGGCCGTTTCGGCTGGAGGCGCATTGCGGACGGCTCACGCGAAGCCTCGGCGAGATCCGCATGAATGATCCGCTCAGCCGGACGCAGTGGTGTGACCTCTTCGAGACCCTGATTGCGCGCAACGGCGGTGGCGATCAGTACATCTACTGGCAGGTGACGCGGGGTGCCGAGCGGGGCCGCAATCATGCCCCGCTACCCGACATTCCGCGAACCATCTTCGCGTTCTGCGCACCGTTGCCTGCACCACCGTCAACACTGCTGGAAAAGGGAGTCGCCTGCGTCACCGCCGAGGACACGCGCTGGGCGCGGTGCGACATCAAGTCCGTGTCGCTTCTCTCCAACGTGCTGCTGCGGCAGCTCTCCGTCGACGGGGGTGCAACGGAGACGATCCTGCTGCGGAATGGCGAGCTCATGGAAGCCTCGGCCTCCACCGTATACGTAGTGATCGATGGCGAGCTTCGCATGCCCCCCAACTCCAGGAAGATCCTTCCGGGAACGACCCGCGGCGTGGTCGAGGAGCTCGCTGCACGCACGGGCGTCAAGTACCGCGCCGTGCCGATCAGCGAGACCGAGCTGCGCAGCGCGGACGAAGTCTGGATCTCCGCCGCCACGCGCGAGGTACAGCCCGTGACGACGCTCGACGGCAAGCCGGTCGGCGCCGGCCGCCCCGGGCCCCTCTGGCGCCGGGTGTATGATGAGTTCCAGCGCTGGAAGCGGGAACTGCAACATCAGCCATGGCGATGACCGAGCCGCCGCCGCTACTCGAGTTTCCCACCGACTATCCGATCAAGATCATCGGCCGCCCGTCGGATGAGTTTCGGGCGCGCGTGCATGCCATCGTGATGCGCTACGCACCAACAACCGAGCCGGAGAGAGTGACCGAGCGGCTCAGCGAGAACGGCAACTTCCTTTCCATTTCCTACCTGCTTCGCGCGGAGAGTCGCGAGCAGGTCGAGGCGCTCACGGCAGACCTCAAGAGTTGTGACGGCGTGCTGATGCTGATTTAAAGGAAGCTCGCAGACAGGGTGAGCGGCTCGGCAAGTCTGGGACCCGTACATACGAAGTGGAAGACGGCCTCGTGATGGCGGCCTGTCACCAAATTCCGGACCGCCTCTACTGCTAGTCGCCTGGATCTCACTGACCCGCGTCTGGAAATGAAGCAGCAGCAGGCGATCAGCGTAGCAGGATCTCGAGCTGCCTCTTCGAATCGTTGAGGAAACGTTTGGCGACGACGTAGTGCTCGGTCTGTTCGTAGCAGACTCGGCGTAAACCATCGGCCGTAATCTCGTAGATGCAGGCGTGTGGGTAGGCCATCAAGATCGGCGAGTGGGTTGCAATGATGAATTGCGAGCGGGCTTGGACCAGCTCGTGCATCCGGGAGATCATCGCAAGCTGCCGTGAAGGTGAAAGCGCGGCTTCCGGCTCATCGAGCACATAGAAGCCCTGGCCACCGAAGCGGTTCATCATGAGCGAGAAGAATGACTCGCCGTGGGACTGCTGGTGTAGGGAGCGGCCACCGTACGAGTCGATGATCGGCGGGCCGCCTGGCGCGTCATCGAGACGCTCGATCTCCGTGGCCACGTTGAAAAAGCTCTCGGCCCGAAGGAAGAATCCATCCCGGGGTCGGAGCACTCCCTTTACGAGCCTCAGGTACTCGTGAAGTGCGGAGTGTGAGGCGCGCGTCTGGAAGCGGAAGTTCTTGGTGCCTCCCTCCGGATTAAATCCCCAGGCGACTGCGATAGCTTCCAGCAGGGTCGATTTGCCGCTGCCGTTCTCTCCGACAAGGAAGGTCACCGCGGGGTGAAGCTCGAGACTCTCGAGGTCCCGGACCACTGGTAAGGAAAAGGGGTATTGATCGAACGAGGTGACCTTGTCTCGTCGGAGCTTCACCTCGCGCACGTACTGACTGGTGGCGGACGGTTCCATCGGTGCCAGTTTAAGCCTTCACCCTCCTCCGCTCTAGCGCAGCGCGCGGCTAGAAACGAGATCCGCGCGTTGGCCGACTTCGCGAGCTACTTGAAGTACTCCTGTCCTCGGGCGTGTGATGCGCTGTTATGGACCAAGAGCAAACTACGGGGCCGCCACGAGCCCCATCGCTCATTTCCCTAACGTCCCCAGCGTCTCTGTGGGCGTAGGAGGCAGGCCGAGCCATGCCCCAAGGAGCGACATCGCTATCGGATCAGAGCGACACTTCGCTGATCAGGACCACCGGCTTCGCATTCGTGTAGTTAGGAATATCACCCATGATCTCATCGACGTGCGGCCCAAACGCGCGCTCGAACGCCTCGACTGAATCGAAAGTGAGATAACCGATGGCGACGTACGGCGGCGCGGTGCCGGATTGCCCGGCATTCAGCCCACGATCGGCCGCAATGCTCTTGCAGGCCGGGCCGCACAGCCGCTGGACCATGGGCATGTGCTTGCCCGTGTAGTACGCCATGTCGAATTTGATGCCGTTGCCGTTGGGATAGAGCACTGCGACCCTGATCATGGCGGTCTCTCCGGTAGCTGGACGGAGGAGTCTGCCGCCGCTGCCGCTTTAAGTCCAATCGCGGGGCAGGTGTGTGCGCCGTTCGGGCAAAGTGTTCCATCCGCGTCACCGTTTTGTCACCGGGCGGTAACCGGGGCGCGACTGACTGTCGGCCGCGACCCCACTACCATCCCACGGTGTGTCCATCACACTCGATCAGCTGACCAAGCGCTACCAGGGCGTCCCGGTCGTCAACGACGTCTCGCTCGAGATCGGCGACGGCGAGTTCTTCGTTCTGCTCGGCCCGAGCGGCAGCGGCAAGAGCACGCTGTTGCGGGCAATAGCGGGGCTCTCCGGCTTGGACCATGGGCGCATCGCGCTGCATGGGCGCGATGTCACGCATGTGGCGGCGCGCCGGCGTGGGGTGGGCCTGGTGTTTCAGAACTATGCGCTTTTCTGCCACATGACAGTGGCGGAGAACATCGAGTTCGCGCTGCGGGTGCGGCGCATGCGTGCCGCAGAGCGGCGGCAACGACGGCAGGAGTTATTACGGCTCGTGGCACTGGAGGGTATGGACGAGCGACTGCCGGCGCAGCTGTCCGGCGGACAGCAACAACGGGTGGCCGTGGCACGAGCACTGGCGCACAAGCCGGAGGTGCTGCTGCTGGATGAGCCGTTCGGGGCGCTCGACGCCAAGATTCGCGAAGGGCTGCGGCGCACGATCCGGGAGGTGCAGCGGGAGCTCGGCATTACCACCGTCCTGGTGACCCACGATCAGGAAGAAGCCTTCGCCATGGCCGACAAGATCGGGGTGATGAACACCGGCCGCCTGCTCGAAACCGGCAGACCACAGGATCTCTATACCCGCCCGACAACCCGCTTCGTGGCGACATTCCTCGGGGCCGCCAACCTCATTCTGGCGCGCCAGGGGACGGACGGCCCCCGTTGGGGAGCGCGATCCCCTGGCCTCCATTGCCCGGGTGCCGTCATTGGAGCGCGCGAGCGGGAAGTCGTCGCGGTAGTGCGGCCGGAAGAGGTCGAGATCGCGCGCTCGCACGAGGAGCTCTTCTCCTCGGACTACCTCGGACGTGGTGTAGTCGAAGAGGTGGTCTTCACCGGAGCCTTGGAGCGCACCCGCATTCGCCTGGAGGAGGCACCCGAGGTTCCGATCCTCGCTCACGCCAACCCGGAGGGTGCCGCTCTCCTCGAAGCAACGCGAGCGCAGTTCGAGCAACGCGCTTTCGCGATCAGCCCGGGCCAGGAGGTCACCATCGGCGTTCGGCGGGCGCACGTGCTGCCGACGCCGCTCTCCAGCTTTACGGTCTGCGCATCGAACGCCTCTGCTGCCGAGAGGCTCGCCGGGCACCCGTTGCTGCTGGATCTGTCTTCGCGCATGAAAACGCGGATCCGGCGGCATCTGGAGCCCACATTGGGAGAGACAGCGCCGAGCCGAGAAGCCGCAGCATCGCTGCCGGGAACGACCGTGATCGCGGCCCATCGTAATGTGGCATCGGACGCGATGTGGCTGTTGGAGCAGGGAGTGGAGGAAGTACTGATCCTGCCGGAGCACGCGCCCTCGCTCCAGCGGGTGCTCATCCACTGGACCGACGAGTCCGCGCGCCGGGCAACGTTGGCCGCCTCCGCAAGCGTCCTGCGCCATATCGCGGCCGAAGCGATCTACGTGGACGTGCTCCCCGAGAAAACTGCCGCGGCAGAGCGATCGTTCGGTTTCCGGGATCTTCTCGATGCACGATCGGAGGCGCGTGTCGCGCACGGGCTGGAGATCAGGACCGAGCTGAGGTTCGGAGTCGCGGCGCAGGCGCTCACACAACTGCTCGACGAGTCGCCCGGACACATGCTCATCCTGGGTATCACGAGCGCCGCGCAACTCGCCGGCGAGCTCGCGGCGCTGCTCGCGAGTCCCCGCTGGCCGGTGCTGTTGGTTCATCGGGAGCACGAGGCGCTGGCGCGCAGCCGCTCTGCGGCCTGACCCATCATGAGAGAGGGGCAACCCACCGTCCTGCCCGGCTTCGGGCTGACGCTAGGCTTCACCACGTTCTTCCTGAGTGCCGTGGTGCTGCTGCCGCTTGCCGCACTGGCGCTGCTCGCAGCCTCCACGCCGCTCGACCAACTGCTCGATGCAGTGGCGAGCCCGCGGGCACTGGCCTCCTATCGGCTTTCATTCGGCGGAGCCCTGCTGGCCGCCTGCATCAACCTGGTGTTCGGCTTCGTCATCGCGTGGACGCTCGCGCGCTACGAATTTCCGGGGCGCAAGCTCATGGATGCCATGATCGACCTGCCGTTTGCCCTGCCGACGGCCGTCTCCGGCATTGCGCTCACGGCGGTCTTCGCGAACAACGGCTGGCTCGGCCGATACCTGGACATGGCCGGTATCCATGTGGCCTACACCCGCGTCGGCGTCATCCTGGCGATGACACTCATCGGAATGCCCTTCGCGGTGCGCACCGTGCAGCCCGCGCTCCTCGAGGTCCAACGGGATCTGGAGGATGCGGCGGAGACGCTCGGAGCCGGGCGGTGGTACGTCTTCCGCAGAGTGATCGTACCCGCGGTGCTGCCCGCGATGCTCACAGGCTTTACGCTCGCCTTCGCACGCGCGCTCGGGGAGTACGGCTCGATCATTTTCATCTCGGGCAACCTCCCGATGAAGACCGAGATCACGCCGCTTCTCATCGTCATCCACCTGGAGGAGTTTGACTACCGGGGCGCGGCTGCTCTCGGCTTCGTCATGCTTGCCGCATCGTTCGTGATCCTTCTCGCGATCAACCTGCTGCAGGCCTGGGGACGGGATCGCATGGTCCGGAGAGGGCAATGATGGCCGCCGGTGCTCAGCCCGGGTCACTGGAAGAGCTCGCCACCCGTCCGGGTCGGGAGACCCTGCTGAGTGCGCTGGCGCGCCGCAGCCTGATCGGTATCTCCGTCGCGTTCCTGGCGGCGCTCCTCCTGGCGCCGCTCGCGGTCGTGTTTGTCACTGCATTCGGGCACGGCGTTCAGGTCTACCTCCGGGCGTTTGCCGACCCTGACACCCAGGCCGCCATCCGGCTCACACTCCTCACGGCCCTGGTGGTCGTGCCGGCGAACACGGTTTTTGGCCTGGCCGCAGCATGGGCGATCGCCAAGTTCGATTTCCGGGGCAAGAGCCTCCTCATCACCCTGATTGACCTGCCCATTGCCATCTCCCCGGTCATTTCCGGGCTGCTGTTCGTGCTGCTCTTCGGCATGCGGGGCTGGTTCGGCGCCTGGCTCGCCGCCAACGGGATCAGCATCGTCTTCGCCATACCGGGTATCATGCTCGCGACGCTCTTCGTGACCTTCCCCTACGTGGCGCGCGAGCTGATCCCGCTCATGCAGCAGCTCGGCAACGACGAGGAGGAGGCGGCCATCACTCTGGGCGCCGGGGCATGGATGACCTTCTTTCGCGTGACCCTGCCCAAGATCCGCTGGGGGCTGCTCTACGGAGTGATTCTCTGCAATGCGCGCGCCATGGGAGAATTCGGCGCGGTCTCGGTCGTCTCCGGCCACATCCGTGGATTGACGAATACCATGCCACTCGCGATAGAGGCTCTCTACAACGACTACGACTTCACCGGCGCATTCGCAGTTGCCTCTCTCCTCACGCTGCTCGCAGTCGCGAGCCTGGTGTTGAAGTCGTTCGTGGAGCGGGCCGGGTACCGCCGGCGGTGATGACATGCTCGCCTCCCTTCGGCGCCGACTGACCTCGCTCTGGCCGGACCCGGCCAATACCAGCCTCGGCTGGTGGATGGTCGCCGTGCATGTGGTGCTGGTACTGCTGGTCGGTGTCGGATTGTCCACCACGGCCATCAGCATGTTGCGCGTGCTCACCAATGAGCAGGGCAAAGCGCGTGTGCTCCTCGCCGGCGCCACGGCTCGGGAGGAAGTGCGGCGCATGACCGAGGATGCGCTGACTTCGGCGCGGGTCCTGGCACAGCGACCTACCTTGCAACGTCTGCTGGATCAGCACCAGAACGATGCGATCACTCCCTTTCTTCGGCGGTTCTGCGATACCTCCCAGCTCGATGCCTGCGCGGTCTTCTCCGACACGACGCTCCTCGCCGCGAGCGGGCCCGCGCTCGACTGGCGGGGGATCAGATCGGAAAGCGCCGAGCAGGGACCGACGTTCCTCGCTCTTCCCAACAATGAGCAGCTCGCCGCATTCGGGGCATTCGTCCCCGTCCCGGGACCGGGAGACGTGCGCATTTACGTGTTGCGGCTCCTCGATGCCCGCCTCGCACGCGAGCTGACACAGCGCGTAGGGACACAGGTACGCTTCGTCAACTACCGCGAGTACAGCGCCGACCCTGTGAGCGCGCTCACGCCGCTTTATTCCTCGGCACTCGCCGACGGTCACTCAGCCGTCCGCCGCATCGACTCAATCGGGCTCTACGAGGCGAGCGTGCCGCTCTTCGCATCGACCGGCGAAGCGATCGGATTCATCGATACCAGCGTCCCCATCAGCCTCGTGGACAGCTCGACGACCCGGCTCATCCGCGAGCTCGTGCTGACGACCTTCATTCTCGCTGTATTCGCAGTGCTTGCAGGCGCGATTCTCAGCAGGCGGGTCATTCGGCCGGTCAAGGCGCTCACCGATGCTGCGGTACGCATCGGCCGCGGGGATTTCTCCGTATCGATTCCACCGGGCGGCGCTGCGGAGGTCGGCGCACTCGCACAGACCATGGAGGAAATGCGGCGCAACCTCCTGGAGTTGATCGAGACCCTGCGGCGGCGCGAAGCCGAGGCCCAGGCTGGGAGGCGCGCCCGCGATTCGGTACTCGCCAACATCTCGCACGAGTTCCGTACGCCACTCGCCGCCCAGCTCGCCTCCATCGAGCTGCTGCTCGATAACCTCGAGACGATGTCGTCCGACCAGCGCCGCGAGCTCACCGAGTCGCTGCAGCGCGGTACCCTCCGTCTCACCCGCCTGATCGACAATCTGCTGGAGAGCGTGCGCATCGAGTCCGGCCAGCTCGCGATACGCCACCAGCGCGTGGACCTTGGCGAGGTCATCGAGGACGCCCGGGCGCTCATGGGCTCGCTCTTGCCCCTTCGCCATCAGCAGCTCGAGGTCAGCCTGCCGGAGGATCTGCCGGCGATCGAAGGCGATAAGCACCGCCTGACCCAGGTGTTCGTCAACCTGCTTGCGAATGCGAACAAATATGCTCCGGAGGGCAGCACCGTCCGCATTGGGGCGGGACTCCAGAACGGCAGCCTCGATGCCTGGGTGGAGGACGAAGGACCTGGTCCCGGATCCGCTACCGCAGATGACATCTTCGCTCCATTCCGCCGCGGTGCCGGTGAAGAGCCGGAGGCCGGCGGCCTCGGGCTCGGACTCTGGATCGTGCGCTCGATCGTAGAGCGGCATGGGGGCGCCGTGGCGGTGGAGCGGACCGGCAACGGCCGGACGCGGTTCACCGTCAGTCTGCCCGTGGAGGTCACCGCATGAAGGTTCTGGTCGCAGATGACGATCGTGATCTGCGCGACCTCGTCGGGTTCACCCTGACGCAGGCTGGATATCTCGTCATCAAGGCTGCGGATGGAACCGGCGCGCTGCGGTCGGTGGCGGAGGAAGCACCGGATCTCGTCATTCTCGACATCAACATGCCGGGAGCGAGCGGCTTTCAGGTTTGCGAGGCGGTCCGCCGCAACTCGCGCGTGCCGATCATGATGCTGACGGTTCGTGGCGAGGAAGAAGATCTCGTGCGCGCACTCGAGCTGGGGGCCGATGATTACCTCACGAAGCCCTTCAGTCCGCGCACCCTTCTCGCACGGGCAAAGGCGCTGTTGCGTCGAGCGGGTACGGAGGGTGCCTCGGTACTCTCGAATGGCAGACTGAGCCTGGATGCCGATGAGCACAGCCTCGGGATCGCGGATGCGCCGCCCATCCGTCTCACCAAGCTCGAGTTGCGGCTCCTGCAACTTCTGCTCGCGAACGCGGGACGTACCGTCAGCTCCGACCGTCTGCTGATCCACGTGTGGGGCCACAGAGGCTCCGGAGATCGGCAGCTCCTGAAGCAGCTCGTCCACCGCCTGCGGCAGAAGATCGAGCGTGATCCGGCAACCCCGCAGATCCTGCAGACTGCTGCGGGCGCGGGTTACAAACTGGTGACCGAATAGCGGTCCTAACCGCTCCGTCACTCGAGCTCGACTGACTCGTTACCCTGGCTCCCCTAACGTAAGGGGTGAGTGGCCGCGCATGGCGCAGCCGCGTTCTCTCACCCTTGCACAGGATAACGAAAACGTATGTTGCTTCGAGCCTGCGCTCTGCGCCTCGCCCCCCTGACCCTCGCAGCTGTCACGGTTCCGCTGCTCGCTGTCGCCCCCGCCGCTCGTGCGCAGAATGCCGCGCAGGATTTGGCGCAACCCTCTGCACAGGCATCCGCCGACGATATCCAGAGCCTCGAGCGGCGGCTCAAAGCCGATGAGCAGAGGCTGCGCGAGCTCGAGCGCAGGCAACATGAGCCAGGGCGCGCGATATCAAACGACAGTGGCGGCGTCCGTTGGGGACCCAAGGGCCTCGCCCTTACGTCCGCGGACGGGTCGAATGTCCTCAGGCTCGGTGCCCTCGTTCAAGCCGATGGCCGCTACTTTACCGACAGCGCCACCTCATCAACCTCCAACACATGGCTGCTGCGGCGGGTACGGCCCATCCTCCAGGGCACGGTCGACGACATCTACGATTTCAAGCTGATGCCCGACTTCGGCGGCGGGAAGACGATAGTCCAGGACGCCTTCGTCGCTGCGAGATTCAAGCCCTGGCTGACGGTGACGGCCGGCAAATTCAAGCCTCCCGTCGGCCTCGAGCGACTGCAGTCGGCCGCCGACAACCGTTTCATCGAGCGGGCGATGCCGACCGACCTCGTGCCCAATCGGGACATCGGCGTGCAGCTGGGCGGAGACCTCGCCGGTGGACGCGTCAACTATTCGGTCGGGCTGTTCAACGGAGTCGCCGACGGTACGAGCAGCGACAACAACCCCACGCCGGACTTCGGCAGTACCGGTAAAGGCGATGTTGCGGCGCGCATCTTCCTTCGCCCCTTCCTTCTTTCGGCCAGTCCGGCGTTGAGCGGGCTCGGATTCGGCGTTGCCGGCACCTACGTCCGTATGACCGGCAGCCCTGCCAATACCGTCCTGGCATCGTACAAGACCTCCGGCCAGCAGACCTTCTTCAGTTACCGCGGCAATTCGGCGGCAACCTTGACGCAGCCAGCGCTCAGCAATGGAAGCTATGCGAGCGGCGAGCGGCTACGGCTCGCGCCGCAGCTTTACTACTATGCGGGGCCCCTCGGATTGCTTGCCGAGTACACGCGGGTGAGGCAGGGCGTGGCGCGCCTGAACAGCGGGGTAGCACGCTCGACCTTACTCACCAACTCCGCCTGGCAGGCACAACTCTCCTGGCTGGCGACGGGTGAGCATGAAAGTTTCGGTGGCGTTACGCCCGACCGTCCGTTCCGCGTCGGCGGCCCAGGCTGGGGCGCGCTCGAGCTGGTCGCGCGTGTGCAGGAGCTGACAGTGGACCGCCGAGCGTTTGCAGGCAGCGGCAATTCCTTCGCCAATGCGGCGAGCAGTGCGCAAAGAGCGCGTGGCGCAGGCATTGGCATCAACTGGTACCTCAACCGCAATCTCAAGTGGGCACTGGATTACGAGCTGACCCGCTTCAACGGAGGTGCGCTCGGTGGCGACCGGCCCGATGAGAAGGCGCTCTTCACGAGGTTTCAGATCGCCTTCTGAGCGAAACCGGCATACGCTGGGCTGGCACCCATTCGTTACCCGCTTTCTACAGCCTTTTATACCGTCACGCCTGCAGGATGCGTCTGGAGCCCGCCCCGGCGGGCGCAGATCAGAGCGGAGGCTCTATGACGACACTGGTTGTCCCGGAAAGCCGCCTCGGCGCGGCCGCTGTGGCTTCGTCCGTTACCCCACTACGCGAATGGCTGGATCGGTCCTGGGCCATACTTTTTTCCCGCCCCGATGACTTCGATCGGGAACAGCTCGAGAGAGATCGCTGGATCAGAGTCCTCGAGCGCAGCTTCGTCCAGCACGCGGTGCGGCCGCTGGCGCAGAGCGGGCTTGATTCGCAGGAGACATCACTTGGCTGGCTGGCTGAGCTCGGTGACGGTTGCGCTGCCCTGTTGTCGACAGCTCCGCCAGCGCCGGGCACTCTGCTCGACTTTCGCGCGGGATCCCTCCGGGCCGAAATCGCCCGCAGCGGCGCGCGGTTCGCGATGATCGTCGATTCCGACCTTCGCTGCCAGCGCACGATCCGCTATGAGGCGCCCACAGATCTTCCCTCGCCGATGGAGCTCGTAGGTTGGGCGGTTGCCCTGCGAGAACGCCGGCTGTCCGATCCGTCCATCCGCGGGCAGAGTGACAGGCCGTCTCGAAATGCTTCCTAGCCTCTCACCGGCCCTGGGAATAGATCTGATCGAACACCCCACCGGCCGCGAAGAACTTCTGCTGCGCGCTCGGCCAGCCGCCGAGGTCGGCGATGGTGGTGAGGTCGATCTTCGGATACTGCGCGGCGAATTGCGCCGCGACTTCAGGATCACGCGGGCGATAGAAATTGCGGGCGATGATCTCCTGCCCTTCCTTGCTGTAGAGGTACTGAAGGTACGCCGTGGCCAGTGGCCGCTGGCCATGCTGCAAGGCGTACTGATCGACGACGGCGACCGGCGGCTCCGCGAGGATACTGGCCGACGGATAGACGATCGTGAGGCCATCGCTCGACTTCTCACGAATGGCGAGCAGCGCCTCGTTCTCCCAACCGATGAGCACGTCCCCCAGTCCATGCTGCGCGAACGTCGTCGTTGCAGCGCGGGCGCTGGTATCCAGCACCGGGACGTGCCGGAACAGGTCGCGGAGGTACTGTTTGGCGCTGGCCTCGTCGCCTGCAGGTTGCTTAAGCGCCCAGGCCCAGGCCGCCAGGAAATTCCAGCGCGCCCCGCCGGAGGTCTTGGGATTGGGCGTGATGACCGCGACGCCGGGTTTGATCAGGTCGCCCCAGTCGCGGATGCCCTTGGGGTTTCCCTTGCGCACGAGGAAGACGATGGTCGAGGTATAGGGAGAGCTGTCCGCCGCCAGGCGGCTCTGCCAGTTGCGCGGCAGCAGCTTACCCTGCTGTGCAATGACGTCGATGTCCGCCGCCAGCGCCAGCGTCACTACGTCGGCTCCGAGCCCATCGACGACGGAGCGCGCCTGCAGCTCCGAGCCCCCGTAGGACATGCTCACGCGCACCGTCTGACCGGTTTTCGCTTTCCAGTATTTCTGGAAGGCCGCGTTGTAGTCTCCATAGAGCTCACGCGTCGGGGAATACGAGGCGTTGAGGAGAGTCACGCCGGAAGCAGCGTGACGGGCGCAGCCGGCGATTGCAGTCGCGGCGAGCGTTGCGAGCGCTGCAAGGATGAGCGCCCGCGTGCCGGGCAGCTTGCGAGGGATGAGTTGCATTGCCACTCCTCTTGGGAATAGCTGGCAATGCTGGGCCCAGCATAGTTACGCGGTCAGTCGCGCACCGGTGACAGAGCGGTTATGAATGCCCGTAGAGCTGCCTCAAGAGGTGAGGCTTGAGTGCTTCGGCGGCGGCCCTCACCGACCCGACATTGCTCAGATCCGCCAGCCGGGTCATCTCGAGCCCGGCGTACCCGCAGGGGTTGATGCGGCGGAACGGCTCGAGATCGACGCTCACGTTCAGGGCGATGCCGTGATATGTCGCACCACGGCGCACGCGGATGCCGACGCTCGCCAGCTTGCGGCCCTCGACGTATACGCCAGGAGCATTTCTGCGGCATTCGGCCACTATGCCGAGCTCGGCAGCATAATCGATGACGCTGCGCTCGAGAGCGGTAACGATGTCGCGAACACCAAGTCCGGCACGCCGCAGGTCGACCAGCGGGTAGACGACGAGCTGACCGGGACCGTGATAGGTGACCTGGCCGCCACGATCGATCTGCACGACCGGAATGTCGCCCGGGGCCAGTACATGATCACGACTCGCGTTCATGCCCAGCGTGAAAACCGGCGGGTGCTCGAGGAGCCAGATCTCATCGGCAGTATCCGGGCCGCGCTCGTCGGTGAAGCGCTGCATGGCACGCCAGGTTGGCTCGTAGTCGATGAGGCCGAAGTCGCGAAGGACATGAGGCGGCGGCGCGGGGCGACGCGGTACCCTGGGCGGCTCACCGGCGGCGCACACCGCCGTCGTGCCATTCACGAGGCTACTGCGCTCTGCGCTCAAACAACCTTCTTCTCGGATGCGAGACGGGTATTGTCGAGTCCGGCGTTGTTCCGGTTCAGAGCCTGCTCGGCGCGATAGCTCGAGCGTACCAACGGCCCCGAGACGCACTCGAGGAAGCCGCGCGAGAGAGCACTCTCGCGGTAGCGATCGAACTCCGCGGGCGTGACGTAGCGCTCGACGGACAGATGGTTGACCGTAGGCCGCAGATACTGGCCGAGAGTTACGATGTCGACACCTGCCGCGCGCAGGTCGGCCAGCGTCTCCTCGATCTCCGCATCCGTCTCACCGAGACCGAGCATCAGGCTGCTCTTGGTCAACACTGACGGCTTGTGTTGCTTCGCATGCGCGAGCACGCGCAGCGTCTGCTCATACCCTGCGCGTGGATCTCTTACCGGATGGGTGAGGCGGCGTACCGTCTCGATGTTCTGCGCGAAGACGTCCAGCCCGGAGTCGACCACCGTCTCGACATCCTCGAGCACTCCCTGGAAGTCAGGCGTCAACGCTTCGACCGCGGTTGCCGGATTGCGGCGCTTGATCGCACGAATGCAGGCGGCGTAGTGGCTGGCGCCACCATCCGACAGATCGTCCCGATCCACCGAGGTAAGCACGACGTATTTGAGCTTCATCAACTCGACGCTGCGAGCGGCGTTCTCGGGCTCATCCGCATCGAGCCAGCCATGCGGGTTGCCGGTATCGACCGAGCAGAAACGGCAGGCCCGCGTGCAGACCGCGCCCATGAGCATGATCGTGGCGGTGCCGGCATTCCAGCACTCGCCGATATTCGGGCACTTCGCCTCCTCGCAGACGGTAGCGAGGCGGTGCTCTTTGACGATGCCCTTGACTGACTGAAAGCCGACTCCCGAGGGAGCCTTGGCGCGCAGCCATGAGGGCTTACCGGCCCGAGCCCGGGGGGCGCCCGGCGCTTGGCCTGGTCCGGCCGCGGGCGCCTTGATCCCGTCCCGGATTGCTGTAAACCCCTGAGGAGTAAGGTATTTCTCACCGCTGCGCGGCGGCTCCCGCTCTGCGGGCGGCGCATCGGTGATGACCGGGATGTCTTTGAGGCTGGCCATGGCGCTCATTTTACGCCACGGGGTCAAGCGAACCCCTTCAACCTCGTTGCGTGCCGCGCTCCCTGGCATCGAGCCACGCCAGCCGATCCGGCGAGCCGATGTCCAGCCACTCGCCCCGATACACCTCACCGCGCAGGCGCCGCACCGCGATCGCCCGCTTCAGTAGCGGCAGCAGCGGAAACTTCCCCGGCGCGCATCCCTCGAAAAGCTCCGGCCGATACATGCCGATGCCCGTATAGGTGAGGCGGTCGGCTTCACGCTCCACGACGAAGTCACCCTCGAGCCCGAAGTCGCCACGCGGATGGTGCGGCGGATTCGGCGCCAGCATGAGGCGTGCATCGGCACCCTCCTCCAGGGTCAGGACACGAGCGAAATCCATGTTGGTCCAGACATCGGAGTTGACCACCAGAAAGGGTCCGGAGCCGAGAAGCGGCAGCGCGCGATGAATGCCGCCGCCGGTCTCGAGCGGCACCGGTCCTTCTTCACTATAGGCGATGTGCACGCCGTAGCGCCCGCCATCACCCAGTGCCGCGCGGATCTTCTCCCCGAGCCAGGAGAGATTGACCACGACCTCGCGAACGCCCGCCCGGTGAAGCGCCTCGAGGTGATATGCGATCAGCGGCTTGCCGGCCACCTCCACCAGCGGCTTCGGCAGAGTGTCCGTGATCGGCCGCAGTCGCTCGCCACGCCCTGCAGCCAGCAGCATCGCTCTAACGGACACTGCGCCGCGGGTCATGACGCCGGCCGGGCCGTTTGTCGTGCTACGCGCTCGTTGGCTCGCGGCAGCTCGGGCGCGACCCGGCGCTCGAGGAACTCCGAGAGCGCCGCGAGCTCGGGGTACAGCCGGCAGGCTTCCCGGACGTAATCGAGTGTCAGCGGCAGATCGCGCAGATACCCCGGCTTGCCGTCGCGGTACCAGAGGCGTGCGAAGATACCCAGGACCTTGATGTGCCGCTGCACGCCGATGAGGTCGAACCAGCGCAGGAACTGCGCCGGGCTGCCGCCGATGCGGCCGCCGCGCGATTGCAACAGCGCGCGGTAGCCGCTCACCCATTCGAGCACGCGCTCGCGCGGCCAGGAAATGTAACAATCCTTCAACAGCGAAACGAGATCGTAGCCGATGGGACCCCGCAACGCGTCTTGGAAGTCGATCACGCCGGGATTACGATCGCCGACCACCATCAGGTTGCGCGAGTGGTAGTCGCGGTGCACGAACACCTCAGGCTGCGACAGCCCCTCGGTGATCAGGAACTCGAAGCTGGCGATGATCATCTCGCGCTCCGCGGCGCTCAGCTCGAGCGAGAGATGCCGGTCGAGGAACCATTCCGGCATGAGAGCGAGCTCGCGAGCGAGCGGCCCACGATCATAGGGAGGCAGCTCTGCGGCCGCCGCCGCTCCCCGAAGCTGGATCTCCGCGAGCGCCTGCAGCGCATCGCCGTAGAGGCGCTGCGGATCACCGCCGGCGCCGAGCTGCGCCAGATAGTGCCTGCTGCCCAGGTCCTCGAGCAGCACGAATCCCTGGGCCACATCGGCCTCGTATACGTGTGGGACGTGGATGCCGAGGGGCTCGAGCAGCGCCGTTACGCGCAGGTAAGGCCGCACGTCCTCCGTCTGCGGCGGCGCGTCCATGACGATCAGCGTGCCGTCATCGCACACCACGCGAAAGTACCGCCGGAAGCTGGCATCGCTCGAGGCGGGCTCGAGCCGCAGGGGGCGCAGGCTCAGATCACGCGCCAGCCAACCTTGCAGGAGCGCGAGTCGCGCATCGTTCTCAGGCATGGCCCATTATAATGCCGCCCCTCATGTCGCGTTGGAACCCATTCTGGACCGCCCTGCTGTCGTTCGGCGGCCTCATTCCTCTTGTGCGCGCCGAGGAGCCGCCCACTCCTGCCAGCGCTCCACCGTCGATCACTGCAGCCCAGAAGTCGGCGCGCGAGAAGGCCCTTGCCAGTGGCGGCAAAGTGAGCATCGAGAGCGACAGTATGGTCGGCGTGAGCGACATTCTGACGCTGAAAGGACATGTGGTCGTACGCCAGGGACCGCGACAGATCAAGGCCAACGAGCTCGACTACGATAAGAAGAACAACTCGCTCAGCACCCGCGGCGGCATCGACTATACCGACCCCGTGGCGCACGTCACGGGCGCAGGCGGCAGCTATTCCCCGGTCACGGGCGCGCAGTTCGAATCGGCCCGCTTCAACCTGGTGCAGCGCTCGGCCCGGGGCGCCGCCAAAGAAATGCAACTCACGCCGCAGGGCCTCATCCGCCTGGAGCATGTCACCTTCACGACCTGCCCGGTGAATGACCAATCCTGGGTGCTGCGTGCCGCCCGCATCACGCTCGATACCCGCAATCGGATCGGCACGGGACGAGGCGCACGCGTCGACTTCAAAGGAGTGCCGATCCTCTATCTGCCCTGGGTGTCGTTTCCTCTCGGCAATCAGCGCAAGAGCGGCTTTCTCTTTCCGACGCTCGGCAACACATCGCGCGGGGGCGCGCAGCTCTCAGTGCCCTGGTACTGGAACATCGCTCCGAATGCCGATTTCACCTTCGAGCCAACGGAGTACAGCCGTCGGGGGCCCGACATCGGCGGTGACTTCCGCTATCTTACGCATCAGCAGCGGGGCGAGCTCGACTGGGACTATCTGCCGAGCGATAACGTTTTTCACTCGAGCCGCAGCCGCATCCGGCTGGTGAACGTGACCGAGCTGCCGGACAATTTCCGGCTGACGCTCGATGGCGAGAACGTCAGCGATACCCAGTATTTCGAAGATTTTTCCACCGGCCCCGAAGGCACCAGCACTCCGTTTCTCAACCGCAGCGCCGTGCTGTCGTATCGCGACGTGCATTGGAGCGTGCAGGCCATGGCACAGCAGTTCCAGACGATCGACAGCACACTGCTGCTCGATCAGCGGCCGTATGCCCGCACGCCCGACCTCACCGTGAGTGCGGATTACGGCTGGGGACCGGCGGACGTGCTGCGCTACGGGTTCGATTCCGAGGTCGTGGAGTTCCACCGCTCGATCGGCGTAACCGGCTGGCGGCTCGATCTGGATCCGACCACATCCCTCAATTTCGTCGGCCCCGGCTGGTTCATGCGGCCGGCCGTGGCTTGGCGGGCGACGCAATACGAGCTCTCAAATACCGTATCGGGCCAACCGAGCTCGCCCTCGCGGACACTCCCCATCGCCAGCCTCGACACCGGCGTGCAGCTCGAACGCGCTTCCGGCTCGCGTGATCAGCGTACCGTCACGCTGGAGCCGCGCCTGATGTATCTCTATGTGCCCTATCGGAATCAGAGCCAGCTGCCCGTCTTCGACACCGCCGTCCCCGATCTCGATCCGGTGGAGCTCTTCCGCACCAATCGTTACGTCGGTGCCGACCGGGTGGGCGATGCGAATCAGTTGAGCACCGGCGTCACGACGAGGCTCCTCAACGCATTGGACGGCAGGCAGTACCTTACCGCCACCTTCGGGCAGCAGCTCTATTTCACGACCCCCCGCGTCACCCTGCCTGGTGAGCTTCCCCGCACCGTGAGGCGCTCGGACCTGGTCGCGCAACTCGCCCTCACCGCCTTCGAGCACTGGAGCGCGGATGCCGAGGTCCAGTGGGATCCGCAGACCTCCCAGACCCAGCGGGCGCATGTCGAGGTCCAATTCCACCCCGCTCCCGACCGGGTCGTGAATCTCGGCTATCGGTTCGAGCGGGGCATCTTCGAGGAGGCCGTGCTCGTGACGGGACTTCCGGGAGAGACGCCCCTCTGCGGCGCGCCAGGGGCCCCGAGCTGCAATGTGGAGCAGATCGAGACCTCGGCCGCCTGGCCCATCGGCAGCTCCTGGAGCGTCTTTGCCCGCGGGGTGTATTCGCTGGCAGACCACGAGGCGCTGGAGCGATTCGCCGGCTTCGAGTACCGTTCGTGCTGCTGGAGCCTGCGGCTCGGAGCTCGGCGGTACGTCGGCGCCCGCCCCACGACCAGCACGGCCCGGACGGGGCCCCAGGACACTGGCATCTGGTTGCAGCTGGAACTCACGGGGCTGGCCAGTGTCGGATCGGCGTCGGATGCCTCTCTCGCCGAGGCCATTCCCGGCTACACTCCGACGGAAGCGAATTCACGAACATTCCCGACCCGTTGAGGGCCGGTTCAAAGAGGACGACGAGCGCATGCGGCGGCTACTGGTAGTGATTCTGGGCGCCATGGCCTTCCAGGGCCTGGCGCTGGCGCAGACTCGAGATCTCTCGACCCAGGGGACGCTCCTCGATCGCATCGCCGCGGTGGTCAATGACGGGGTGGTGCTCGAGAGTGAGGTCAATGACCAGATGCACGAGGTCACGGTCAGGCTCCAGGCACAGAACATGGCCCTCCCCGCCGACAGCGTCCTGCGCAAGCAGGTGCTCGACCGCCTGATCCTGCAGCGCATCGAGCTGCAGCAGGCGAATCACGACGGCATCACGATCTCCGACGACCAGCTCAATTCCGCGCTCCAGGACGTGGCGACACGCAACAAGATCGCCTTCGCCGACCTGCCGACGGTGCTCGCCCAGCAGGGCATCGACTACGCGAACTACCGCGATCAGATGCGTCAGCAGCTCACCATTGGCCTGCTGCGGCAGCGCGATGTGCTGCAGCGCATCGTGGTCACCCCCCGGGAGGTCGACCAGTTCATCGCCAAGCAGACCAAGCAGCCGGCGAGCAATGCGGAATACAACGTCTCCCACATCCTGATCGCGGTGCCGCCGAACGCGACGCCGGAGCAGATCACCCAGGCGCAGCAGCGCGCCGACGACATTTATCATCGTGCCAGCAAGGGTGAGGACTTTGGCAAGCTGGCCGTGGCCTATTCCAACAGCGAGGACGCTCTGGAAGGCGGTTCGCTCGGCTGGCGCCAGGGCTCGGAGCTGCCGACCTTCCTCACCAGCCTCATCATGGGCCTCAAGGCCGGCCAAGTCGGCGCGCCGCTACGCACCCCGACGGGCATTCACATCGTCAAGCTCAACCAGGTGCGCAGTCAGGAAAAGAAAGCCATCGTGGCGCAGATCCACGTGCGCCATATCCTCCTCAAGACCAACGCGCTGCAGGACGATGCGACCGTGCGGCAGCGGCTCGAGCAGATCCGCCAGCGCATTCTCAAGGGCGAGAGTTTCGCCGTCGCCGCGAGCGCCGCCTCGCAGGATCCAGGATCCGCCTCCGACGGCGGTGATCTCGGATGGCAGAGCCCGGATGTCTTCGATCCGCAGTTCTCCGCCGCAGTCGGCAAGCTGAAGGTGGGCGAGATCAGCGAGCCCTTCCAGAGCCACTTCGGCTGGCACATCGCACAGCTTCTCGGGCGCCGCGATCATGACGAGACGCAGGAAGTCAGGCGGCTGAATGCGATGGAGCAGATCCGCGCCAGCAAGGCCGACGAGGACACGGAGCTGTGGCTACAGCATCTGCGCGATGATGCCTACGTGAAGGTCATGACCGGCTGATCGCCCCCTCGCCCGCCGTGCTGCCGTGCATCGCGCTGACCTCGGGGGAGCCGGCCGGCATCGGCCCCGATGTCTGCCTCGCGCTCGCAGCAAGGGAGCTCGACTGCGATCTCGTCTGCCTCGGCGACCGTCAGATGCTCACCGCGCGGGCGCGACAGCTCGGCGTGAAAGTCGAGTTGCGATCCTACGACCTGACCTCGCATCGTCACGTACCGGGAACGCTCAGGGTGGAGCACCATCCCCTTCCCGCGGCCGCGGCTGCGGGCAAACTCGATCCGCGCAATGCCCCCTACGTCCTCGAGCTGCTGAAGCGCGCGTGCGCCGGCGCCCTCAGCGGTGAGTTCGCCGCGATCGTGACGGCGCCGGTCCACAAAGGGATCATCAACGACGCCGGCATTCCCTTCACCGGCCATACCGAATTCTTCGCGGAGCTGACGGGCGCGCGACGGCCTGTGATGATGTTGACAACGTCCTCGCTGCGCGTGGCACTTGCCACGACACATCTGCCGCTTGCCGCCGTCAGCGCGGCGATCACCGAGGAGCTGCTCTGCGAGGTGCTCGAGATCATCGACCGGGATCTTGCCCACTGGTGGGGCATCGAGCGGCCGCGGATCACCGTATGCGGGCTCAATCCCCATGCCGGTGAGGGCGGTCACCTCGGAGACGAAGAGATTCGCGTCATTGCACCCGCCATCGCCCGCCTGCGCGAGCGCGGCCTGCGGGTCGCCGGGCCCGTGCCAGCCGATACGGCCTTCGTGCCGCAAGCGCTTGCCGGCTGCGACGTAGTACTGGCCATGTATCACGATCAGGGCCTGCCAGTGATCAAGCACGCAGGCTTCGAGAGCGCGGTGAATGTGACGCTCGGCCTGCCCATCCTGCGCACCTCCGTGGACCATGGCACGGCGCTCGACCTCGCCGGCTCCGGCCGCGCCAGCGCGGCGAGCATGGCGGCGGCTCTGGATCTCGCGGTACAGCTCGCAGCGCGAGTCGCCTGATGCGGCCAGCGGGGTTCCAGGCGCGGCCCCGAAAGCGATTCGGGCAGCATTTCCTGCACGATCCGGCAGTGATCGAGCGGATCGCCGCCGCGATCGCGCCGCGCAAGGGCGAGGCCCTGGTGGAGATCGGCCCTGGCCGGGGCGCACTCACCCGCCGGCTGCTGGCATCCGATTGCGGCTCGCTCGATGCGATCGAGGTGGACCGTGATCTCGCCGCGTTACTGAGCGGTGAGCTCGCCAGCGACGGCCGATTCGCGTTGCACGCCGCGGATGCGCTCCGCTTCGATTTCGCCGCGCTCGCCCGGCAACGCAACCGTCCGCTGAGGGTGATCGGCAATCTTCCCTACAACATCTCCACGCCATTGCTCTTTCACCTGCTGCAGAGCGTGCGCGACATCACCGACATGCACGTAATGCTGCAACGTGAGGTGATTGCTCGCATGGCAGCACAGCCCGGCGAGTCCGCGTACGGACGTCTTACGGTCATGCTGTCACCCTGGGTGGAGGTGACGCGATTATTCGACGTCGGTCCTGGCGCTTTCCAGCCGCCTCCGCAAGTGTGGTCCGCAGTCGCGCGCCTCTCCGTACGGCCGGCGCCCGCATTCTTGGTCAATCCGGCATTCGCCGCCGTCGTGGCCGCAGCCTTCTCCCACCGTCGCAAGACGCTACGTAATGCGCTTCGCGGTCTCATCACGGCGGACGAGATCGAGAGCTGCGGAGCCGATCCGGCATCACGGCCGGAGACGGTCCCGCCTGCGCTTTTCAATGCGATCGCAGGCACGGTGAAGCTGCCGTCCGACGCCGGCTGAGTTAGGATTTGGCCGTCCCATGGCTTAAGCAAGGGCTGCATCATGTCAACGTACCCTTACCGCCGCATCCTGCTCGTAGTCGACCTGACGGAGTACAGCCTGCAGATCGGCAGACGTGCATGCGCTCTTGCGGCGACGCTCGGCGCCGAAGTCGAGCTGCTGCATGTGGTGGAGTTCATGCCCGTCGAGCCGATGGGTGAGACCCTGATGCCAGCGGTGCGCATCGAGGACGAGTTGCTCGCGCGGGCGCGGCAGCGTCTGGCCGCGCTGACCGAGGAGCTCGGCCTCACGGGCGCGGCTCACCGTGTGGAGTCCGGCAACGTCAAGGCGGAAATCGTGCGCGTTGCGCGCGAGCGACAGATCGATCTCATCGTGCTCGGCAGCCGGGAGCGCCATGGCCCGTCGATTCTGGTGAACTTCATCGAAGATACGGTGCTCCATGCCGCGCCCTGCGACGTGCTCGCGGTCCGGGTGGGGGCGAGTTCCGCCAAGGGGTGAGCGGGCGCGCTGATGCGCGGACCTGCGATGCGCGGCGCCTGGTGCGACCGTCAAACCGGAAAGCGGGCCAGGAAACGGTAGAATCGACCGCATGAGCCAGGAGCCGCACAAGATCCGCGTCGAGGTCACGACGAGCTATCTCGACGAGCAGTCGAGCCCGAACGAGCAGCGATACGTATTCTCGTACACGATCACCATCCGCAATGAGGGCCAGCGCTCGGCCAGGCTCCTGACGCGGCATTGGATCATCACGGATGCCAACGGCCGGGTGAAGGAAGTCCGCGGCGAAGGTGTCGTTGGCGAGCAGCCACATCTCGAGCCCGGTCAGGGTTTCCGCTACTCGAGCGGCGCCGTTCTCGAGACACCCGTTGGCACGATGGAGGGCAGCTACGAGATGGTGGATGGTGAAGGGCAGCACTTCGATGCGCCCATCCCACCCTTTCGGCTCGCGATCCCCGGTATTCTGCAGTGAGCCGACATGCCATCGGCGACATCCAAGGGTGCTGCGATGAGCTGCGGGCACTGCTCGGCCGGATAGGCTTCTCGGCGGACCGCGACCGGCTGTGGTTCGTCGGCGATCTCGTGAACCGTGGCCCGCAGTCGCTGGAGGTCCTGCGGTACGTGCGCGCGCGCGGGGACAACGCGATCGTCGTGCTCGGGAACCACGACCTGCACTTGCTGGCCGTCGCGTGCGGCTGCCGCTCACCGCGCCGGTCGGATACCCTGAACGAGGTCCTGCAGGCGCCCGATCGGGACGCCCTGCTCGAGTGGCTCGCGACCCGCCCGTTGGCGCATTTCGAGGCAGGCGACCTCCTTGTCCATGCCGGGGTCGTGCCGCAATGGACGGTCGAGATGACACTCAGCGTTGCGCGTGAGGTCGAGCTCGCGCTGCGCAACGATCCGCGCAACCTCTTCGAGCACATGTATGGCGATGAGCCGGATCACTGGCGCGCCGAGCTCGCCGGCACCGACCGCCTGCGCTTTGCCATCAACGTCCTGACGCGGATGCGCGTTTGCACCGACGATGGACGTATCAACCTGCGCCTCAAAGGCAAGCCTCCTCAAGGAGACTCGCCGTGGCGCCCGTGGTTCGAGCTCGAGAGCCGCCGCACGCGCGGCACCCGCGTGGTGTTCGGTCATTGGTCGGCGCTGGGCCTCATCCTGCGCGACGATGTGATCGGCCTCGACTCGGGCTGCGTGTGGGGCGGCGCGCTCACGGCGCTCGATCTCGACGGCGGCCGCAGCAGCGGCTGCGCGCCGATCTCGGTGAGATGCGCCGGCCATCAGTCACCGGACGAATGAGGAGGCACACATGCAGTCCCTGCAAGCCCTCGACCTGCAACGCTGGATCGATCGACACCGGGACGTGCTCAAGCCCCCCGTGGGCAACAAGCGGGTGTTCGAGGACGGCGACTTCATCATCATGGTGATCGGCGGCCCCAACTCGCGGCAGGACTATCATGTCGACCCGGGCCAGGAATTCTTCTTTCAGCTCGAGGGCGACATCGTACTGAAGACCATGCAGGACGGCCGCCCGGTGGATGTGCCGATCCGCCGGGGAGAAGTACTGCTGCTGCCGCCCAACATGCCGCATTCCCCGCAGCGGCCCGCCAACACGGTGGGCCTGGTCGTCGAAAGGCGCCGCCGGCCGGGAGAGCACGACGGTTTCCAGTGGTACTGCGAGCGCTGTGGCAACCTGCTGCACGAGGAGCTCATCGAGCTGACCGACATCGAGAAGCAGCTCCCGCCGGTATTCGAGCGCTTCTATGCCAGTCGCGAGCGGCGCACCTGCTCCCGCTGCGGCGCGGTGCTGGAAGGCCGCGGATGAATGCGCGCCTCGAAGTAGCCGGGCGTGAGATCAGCGTCGATCTCGCCCGGCCGGTCGATCTGAGCATCGGGCTCGGCTTCCAGGGGCCCCAGGTGCGGCATTTCGGGGCGCCGCGGGCGAGCTCCCAGCCGTTCTCGGTGCCGGGCTTCGCCGGCTCGGTCGCGCGCGGCGCGAGCTGCAATTGTGAGTCGATCACGCTGGTTCCCCATTGCAACGGCACTCACACCGAGTGCGCCGGGCATCTCACGCGCGAGGCGATGCACGCCCACCGCATCGTGCCGCGCAGTTTCGTGCCGGCGCTGCTCCTTTCGGTGACTCCGGTTACCTCCCAGGAAACGCGCGAGAGTACCGATCCCGAGCCGCAGCCGCAGGACCGTCTGGTGACGGCCGGCGCCCTGCGCGCCGGTTGGCCGGCAACGCTGCCGTTTCCTCCCCGGGGCCTGGTGATCCGGACGCTCCCCAACGAGCCTGCCAAGCGCGCCCGCGACTACACCGATGCGACTCCGCCCTACCTGACACGCGAAGCGGCGCGATATCTCGTGGAGCGCGGTATCGAGCATCTGGTGGTCGACCTGCCCTCAATCGATCGGACGCACGATGAAGGCCGCCTGACGGCTCACCGCGTGTTCTTCGGCCTGCCCGCCGGAGAGACGGCGCTGGCCCGCGTCAGCCGATCGGGATCCACGATCACGGAGCTGGTGTACGTTCCCGACGAGGCAGCCGATGGACCGTATCTTCTTTCGCTGCAGACCCCAGCGATCGACGGGGACGCCGTCCCCAGCCGGCCACTCCTTTATCGCGTGCCTCACTGAATGACTTACGAGCCAACACCGGCATTCGCCCGCCGCCTCGATGAGGCGGATCCGCTACACGCCTTTCGCGAGCGCTTCGCGCTGCCGCATGATGGCCGCGGCGCGGCGCTGGTGTATCTCTGTGGACATTCGCTCGGTCTCATGCCACGCGCGGCGCGCGCGTTGGTGCTGGAGGAGCTGGAGGATTGGGCGCAACTCGGGGTGCTCGGTCATGAGCACGCGCGGCGGCCGTGGATTCCCTATCACGAGAACCTGCGCGGCGGTCTCGCGAGTCTCGCGGGCGCCCGACCGGGTGAAGTCGTGGCGATGAGCTCGCTCACCGTCAACCTGCATCTGCTGCTCGCCGCCTTCTACCGGCCGGACGGTGCGCGGCGGCACATCCTCATCGAGGCCGGCGCGTTCTCCTCCGACCGGCACGCCGTGGCCTCTCAGATCGCCTGGCATGGCCTCGATCCGGCCGAGGCATTGGTGGAGCTGACTTCTGCCGCGGGCGCGGACACGATTGCCGAGGAGGCGATCGAAGCCTACCTCGAGGAGCACGGCGCTCAAGTGGCGCTCGTGTTGTGGCCCGGGGTGCAGTTCAGAACCGGCCAGGCATTCGACCTCGGCAGAATCGTACGCGCCGCGAAGCGCGCAGGCTGTGTGGCCGGAGTCGATCTCGCCCATTCCATCGGCAACATGCCGCTAGCCCTGCATGACATCGGCGCGGACTTCGCCGTCTGGTGCAGCTACAAGTACCTCAATGCCGGTCCGGGAGCGATCGGCGGGTGCTTCGTGCACGAGCGGCATGATCCGCCGCACCTCGCCGGCTGGTGGGGCCACGAGCCGGCCACCCGGTTCCGCATGGAGCCGCAATTTCGTGCCGCGCCCGGCGCCGCAGGTTGGCAGATCAGCAACCCGCCCATTCTATCGGCTGCTCCGCTCATCGCCTCCCTCGAGCTCTTCCACCAGGCGGGACTCGGACGGCTGCGGCAGAAGTCCGTGGCGCTCACCGGCTATCTGGAATATCTCCTCGACCGGCTCGCTCCCGAGGTCGAGCTCATCACGCCGCGGGCCGCCGAGGCGCGCGGCTGCCAGCTCTCCGTGCGGATCGTGGGCCCTCCAGGTCGCGGGCAGCGAGTTTTCGATGCCCTGACCGCACGGGGCGTCATCGGCGACTGGCGCGATCCCGATGTCATTCGACTCGCACCCATTCCTCTTTACAACACCTTCGCGGAGGTCCTGCGCGGCGCCGAAGCGCTCGCCGAGGCCCTGCGCAGCCAGCCGTGACGCCGCGCGCCGACAACCCGATCAACATCGTCGGCGCGGGCCTCGCAGGGGCGCTCCTCGCCGTGCTGCTCGCGCGCCGCGGATTCGGGGTCAACCTGTATGACCGCCGTCCCGACCCCCGGCTCGCCGCGAGCGAGCGCGGCCGGTCCATCAACCTGGCGCTCGCCGCCCGCGGCATCGTGGCGCTCGAGCGCGCCGGGGTGATGGCGCGGGTCCGGCCGCTGCTCATTCCGATGCGCGGGCGGATGGTTCACTCCCTCTCGGGCGAGACACGGCTTCAGCCCTACGGTCAGCGCGAGAGCGAGAGCATCCATTCCGTGAGCCGCGCCGAGCTCAACCGCGTGTTGATCGAGGCGGCAGCGCAGCATCCTCGAGTAGCCCTCCGATTCCGCCAGACCTGCCTCGAAGCCCTGCCGGAGGCGGGCACGCTGCGCTTGCGGGATGAGAATACGGGCGAGGAGTACGCCGTGCCGATTGCGCCGGCCATCGCCACGGACGGCGCCGGGTCCGCCGTTCGCTCGAGTCTCGCGCGCGCCGGACTCATTGGCGTGCGCGAGGACTGGCTCGATCATGACTACAAGGAGCTCACCATCCCTCCCGCAGGCGACGGGCGCCATGTCATGGATCCACAGGCACTTCACGTCTGGCCGCGCGGCGGCTTCATGCTCATCGCCCTGCCGAACACAGACGGCAGCTTCACGGCGACCCTCTTCCTCGCGCGCACGGGTCCTGACAGCTTCGCCACCCTCAGCGAACCCGAGGCGATCCGGGCGCTGTTCGAGAGTCAGTTCGCCGATGCGGCGCGACTGATTCCGAACCTCATCGGGGAGCTCACGCGCCATCCCCAGGGTCAGCTCGGGACGGTCCACACCCGCTCGTGGCACATCGGCGGCAAGGTACTGCTCCTCGGCGATGCCGCCCACGCCATCGTCCCCTTCCACGGCCAGGGCATGAACGCAGCGTTCGAGGACTGCTCGTTCCTCGACACACTGCCCGATCGGCACGAGAGTTGGGAGAGCCTCTTCGCGGAGCTCGAGCGCGTGCGCCTGCCCGACACCGATGCCATCGCGCAAATGGCACTCGAGAACTACATCGAGATGCGCGATACGGTGCGGGATCCCACCTACGTCCGCCGCAAGGCGCTCGCGCTCGAGCTCGAGCGCCGCTTCCCGGCCTTCATTCCCCGTTACTCCATGGTGATGTTCCACCCTGAGATCTCCTACGCCGAGGCGTTGCGCCGCGGGGCGGTGCAGCAGGAGATTCTGCGGGAGTTGGATGAGCGCGGCGGGCCGGACTTCGAGCTCGCGCGCAAGCTGATTGCGAGCCGGCTCGTGAGCCAAGCCTAGTAGGTACCCGGCGCCTGTGGCTCGCTCTTGCGGTCCAGCGTCACGAACGTAAAGGGATACCCATTGCGCTCATCGGCCGGGTAGCTGTGACACTCGACGTCGGCCCACTGAGTGGGGTCGAAGTCGGGGAAGAACGTGTCGCCCGCGATCTCCGCGTGCACCAACGTGAGATAGATGCGCCGCGCGAAGGGCATGAGCAGCCGGAAGATCTCGGCACCGCCGATCGCGACCAGCTCCTCGGCATCCTTCGCCCAGCCCAGCGCCTGCCCCAGTGAGTGGACCACCACGACCCCCTCGAACCGCCAATCCCGGTCGCGCGTGAGGACGAGGCTCGTACGCCCCGGGAGGGCCCTGCCGATCGACTCGCACGTCTTGCGGCCCATCAGCAAGGGCTTACCCATGGTGAGGGCCTTGAAGCGCTTGAGGTCGTCCGGAAGCCGCCAGGGAAGCGCATTGTCGCGCCCGATCGCGCCGTTCTCGGCCATCGCGACGATGAGAGAGATGAGCGGTTGCTGCAGGATCATGGCACGGCGGCGCCCGGGGCGGTGTCAGATCTCGACCACGGTGTTGAGCACGACCACGCCGCGGAACGGCATGCGGAAGAACTCCGCGGCCTGCGTGCTGTGCCGCTGCATCCAGGCAAAGAGCCGCCGCTGCAGCCCCTTCCAGCCCGGCAGCGGCCGGGCGCGCACCACGTGCTGGCCGACGAAGAACGAGCTGTCCTCGCTGAACACTCTCAGGCCCCGGGCCCGACAGGATTTCAGCGCCTCACCGACATCCGGTGTTTCCATGAAGCCGAAGCGGGCATGGATGAGATAGACACCGGGCATGGCTTCCTCGATCTCGACACGACGCACCGGATCCTGGCGCGGGGTGCGCACGACCTCCACGTTGAGGATGATGAGTCGCTCGTGCACGACCCGGTTGTGCTCGATGTTGCGGATCAGCGCCGAGGGCACGAGCTGCGGATCGCTGGCGAGAAATACTCCGGTGCCGGCGACGCGATGCGCCCCGTCGATCAGCTTCGGCAACTCGGTGCGCGGCACGGCCATCTTCGCGAGCGCCGCACGCAGGTCCAGGCGCCCGCTGCGCCACGTCATGAATATCGTGAACAGCATCGCCGCCAGTGTGAGCGGAATCCAGCCGCCGTTCGGCACCTTCGTCATGTTGCCGACGAAGAAGATCGCATCCACGACCATCAGCAGCCCAAACAGGCTCCCTACCGACCACTTCGACCAGCTCCACTGGGTCGCGGCCACGAAGGAGCCCAGAACGGTCGTGACGATCATGGTGCCGACGACGGCCGCGCCATAGGCCCCCGTCAGGGCGGCCGATGAGCCGAAGCCAACCACGAAGGCGATCACCGCCATGAACACCAGCCAGTTGACGGCGGGCACGTAGATCTGGCCCTGCGCGGTGGCGGATGTCTGCAGGACGCGGATGCGCGGCAGCAGATCGAGCTGCACCGCCTGGCGTGCCATCGAGAACGCCCCGGAGATGACCGCCTGCGAGGCGATGACGGACGCCGCCGTCGCCAGGATCACCATCCAGGGCAGCGCCGGCGCGGGCACCAGCAGGTAGAGCGCCTGCGGCAGGTATTTCCCCTGCGCGAGTAACAGCGCGCCCTGTCCGAAGTAGTTGAGGATCAGCGCCGGCCACACGAGCACGAACCAGCCGAGCCGCACCGGCATCTTGCCGAAGTGCCCCATGTCGGCATAGAGCGCCTCGCCCCCGGTGATGGCGAGGAACACCGCGCCGATGATCGCGAGTGAGACACCCGGACGGTGCGCGAGCAGCTCTATCCCGTAGAGCGGATTGACTGCCGCGAGCACGACCGGATCGCGCCAGATCGCCGCCGCGCCGGAGAGCCCGATCACCACGAACCATAGCACCATGATCGGGCCGAAGAGGCTGCCGATGCGGGCCGTGCCGCGGTGTTGGTAGGCGAAGAGCCCAATGATCACGCCGACGGTGATCGGGACCACGGTGCTCTTGAGGCTGGGGTTCAGGACCTCCAGGCCCTCGACTGCGCTGAGCACCGTAACCGCCGGCGTGATGAGCGAGTCGCAGAAGAAGAAGGCCGTACCGGCGAGTGCCAGCCATACCGTGACACGCGCCCACAGGCTTCCGGCGATGATCTGGCGCTGCGCGAGAGCGAACATCGCGAGGATGCCGCCTTCTCCATCATTGTCCGCGCGCATGATGACGCTGACATATTTGATCGTGACGGAGATCGTCAGCGCCCACAGGATGAGCGACAAGGCGCCGAGTACCAGCTCGCCGTCGAAACGGCCGGCTACGGTCAGCGTCGCATCGAACGCATACAGCGGGCTGGTGCCGATGTCGCCGTACACAATGCCGAGCGCACCAACGACTGCCGACAATGTCCAGCGACGCGACTGCATGGTGAGCTGAGCGCTGCGCGCCTTCAGCGGCGCCGCGAAGCTTTCCTGGCGGTCCCGCGCGCAGTCCCGGAATCCCTCCGCCGCTGCTTGCCCTGCCGCCGCCGTGTTTGCTTCGTGGGCACCGATTGCCGCTTGCGGCGCTTCGCCGGCGGAGCGGCCGGCCAGAGCATCGTGCCGCGGCACTGCGGGAAGCCACAATGGCAGGCGAATATCTCTTCTATGCCGGGCGGATCATCGTCCTCGCGCTGGATCTGGTAGTCGTAGGTCATCTCCTCGCCGGGCTCGATGGTGCGGATGGCCTCGATGAAGACGCGCCGGCGCTCGATCACCGACTCGCAGTTGGGATTGCAGGAATGATTGAGGAACCGCGCGTCGTTGCCGTTGACACCGGCGTCGATGACGGTCCTGGAATCGACGATGAAGAGAAACGTGTGGGCGTCATTGGCGTCCTTGCCCTCGTAACGGCGGTCCGCCTCCCGGTGCGACACCCGCTCGCCGAGATACTCGATGATGCGGGTGCCCTTGGGAATGCGGCGCAACGCGAAGGCGCCCATGCCATGGACCGGGGAGCTGCGCACTTCGAACAGCGGCTCGCGCGCCATGTCAGACCGCCACCGGGGCGGCAATGGCAGGATGATGCTGGTAGTCCACGAACTCGAAATCCTCCAGCGTGTAGTCGAAAAGGGTCGCCGGGCGGCGCCGGATGTTGAGTCGCGGCGGCGGGAAGGGGGCACGCGAGAGCTGCAGTCTCGCCTGCTCCACGTGATTGAGGTAGAGATGGCAGTCGCCGCCGGTCCAGACGAGATCACCAGGCTGGAGGTCGCACTGCTGGGCGAACATGTGCGTGAGGAGCGCGTAGCTCGCTATGTTGAACGGCACGCCGAGAAAGACGTCGGCGCTGCGCTGGTAGAGCTGACAGGAGAGCCGGCCTGCGGCCACGTAGAACTGAAAGAGGGCGTGGCAGGGCATGAGGTGCATCTTCTCGAGCTCGCCGACGTTCCAGGCACTGATGAGGATGCGGCGGGAGTCCGGGTTGCCGCGCAGCTGCTCGATGGCGAGGCGGATCTGATCCACGGTGCGCCCGTCCGGCGCCAGCCATGCGCGCCACTGCTTGCCATAAACCGGTCCGAGCTCGCCGCGCTCATCGGCCCACTCGTCCCAGATGGTGACGCCCTGGTCGTTGAGCCAGGCGATGTTGGTATCGCCGCGCAGGAACCAGAGGAGCTCGCAGATGACCGAGCGCAGATGGACCCGTTTGGTGGTGACCAGCGGGAATCCGCCGGAGAGATCGAAGCGCAGCTGCTCTCCGAAGAGCGACAAGGTCCCGGTGCCGGTCCGGTCACCTTTGCGTGCGCCGTTTTCGAGGATGCGACGCATCAGGTCGAGATAAGGCTTCATCGCGCGGTGCTCACTGCGCCGGGGCGAAGTTGCCGGAGCTGGCGCGCGCGTTGTAGGCGTAAGTCAGCAACACAACCCCGATGAGAATCATGGGCAGCGACAGGATCTGGCCCATCGTGAGCCACCCCCACGCGAGGTACCCGATCTGCAGGTCCGGCATGCGCACGAACTCGATGAGGAAGCGGAAGGTGCCGTAGAGCACCAGGAAGACCCCTGAGGGTGCGAGCCGCGCGCGCGGCTTTGCAGTGAACCACCACATGACGGTGAAGAGCACGATTCCCTCGAGGAAGCCCTCGTAAAGCTGGGAGGCGTGCACGTGCAGAATGCACGGCGTAATCCCGAGGCGCGAGCAGTCCGAGAAGGCATTGCTTGCCTGCGAGGGATGCAGGCGCGCCGGGTCGACGAGGAAGCCCCAGGGACGCGTGGTCGGCTTGCCCCAGAGCTCGCCATTGATGAAGTTGCCGATGCGGCCGAAGAATAGGCCCGGCGGCGTCAGGGGGACCGCGAAGTCGAAAACATCGCCGACGCTGCGGCCGCGCCGCCAGGCGAATATCGCAAGCGCGATGATGCCGCCGACGAAGCCGCCGTGAATGGACATGCCCCCGTCCCAAACCTCGAACGGGTACCACGGGTTCTGCGCCGTCCAGAAGCTGAGGCCATAGATGAGCACGTAACCCAGCCGGCCGCCGAGGATGCCGCCCACCATGGCGAAGAAGACGAGATCATCGACATCTACGCCCTTCCATGTCGAGCCCGGTCGAGCGGCGCGCCGGCGGCCGAGCAGCCACCCGGAGGCGAACCCGAGCAGGTACATGATGCCGTACCAGTGCACCTTGATCGGACCCAGCCGAAAGGCGATCGGGTCGATGTCCGGGTAGACGATCATGGCGGCGAAGTTTAGCCGACCTCAGCGGGTCACGCGGCAGAAGAA
>Ga0134126_10000954_pt1 | contig 36690 bp, 29 predicted proteins | sample KB31752_FD_96881 | JGI IMG/M metagenome (GOLD analysis project Ga0134126, IMG submission 96881) | Terrestrial soil microbial communities with excess Nitrogen fertilizer from Kellogg Biological Station, Michigan, USA - KB3-175-2 | ecosystem: Environmental > Terrestrial > Soil > Unclassified ...
ATCCGGGCCGGCACCCTCGGCGACCATGTGCGCGAACTCGTGCACCTCCATGCCGACGAATGCGAGTCCCAACACGAAGGTCACCGCCAGCCAGCCGAGGGTCGCAGCGCGGCTGCGCCGCCCCATCGCGAGGCTCGCGAGACCGCAGGTGAAGCTGCTGACGAGAAGGAACGCCGTCTCCGCCAGCACATACGGCAGATCGAACAGGCCCCGGGGCGTGGGCCCGCCCGCAGTGCGCCCGTGCAGCACCGAATAGGTGGCGAACAGGCCCGCAAACACCAGGCAGTCGCTCATGAGATAGACCCAGAAGCCGAGCTGCGCCGTGCTCGCCGCATCGTGATGATGCTCCAGCTCGAAGTCGAAGTCGACGGCATCGGCGGCCGGACGCAGATCCCGCAGCGCATCGGCCGCGTTGTCGGCGTATCCCGGCTTGAAAGCCAGCGCCCCGCCGTGGGCAATCGTCGTACCGGTTGACATGGCTTACACGCTCCTCAGTTGGGCGCGGCCGCGATGGCTCTCGGTGCGCCTCACCTCTTCGGCCTCGACGTAGTAATCGCGATCGTCGTCGAAGGCGTAACGGATCAGGGCCACGATTGCGGCGGCAGCGCCGCCGATCGCAAGCCACCAGATGTGCCAGATCATCGCGAACCCTGCCAGGCCGATGAAAACGGCCATGACGAAGCCGGTGCCGGTGTTGCGCGGCATGTGGATGGGCCGATAGACGGCCGCTTTCATGTCCACGCCCCGCTGCTTCATGTCCCAGAAGGCGTCGCGGTCGCGCACTACCGGAATACGCGCAAAGTTATAGGCCGGCGGCGGCGAGGACGTCGCCCACTCCAGCGTGCGGCCGCCCCACGGATCGCCTGTCAGGTCGCGCGCACGCTCGCGCTGCGCCAGGCTCACCACCACCTGTGCGAGCTGCAGCATGATGCCGCAGAAGATGATGGCCGCACCGATCGCGGCGACGACGAAGAGCGGTTGCCAGGCGGGATTGTCGTAATGATCCATGCGGCGGGTCGCCCCCATGAGCCCGAGAACGTAGAGCGGCATGAAGGCGACGTAGAACCCGACCAGCCAGCACCAGAACGCCGCCTTGCCGAGAGTCTCGTTGAGCCGGAAGCCGAATACCTTCGGGAACCAGTAGGTGAGGCCGGCCATGGCGCCGAACACGACGCCGCCGATGATGACGTTGTGGAAGTGCGCCACCAGGAAGAGGCTGTTGTGCAGCACGAAGTCGGCGGGCGGCACGGCCAGGAGCACTCCGCTCATGCCGCCGATCACGAACGTGATCATGAAGCCGATGGTCCAGAGCACCGGCGACTCGAAGCGTACCCGGCCGCGGTACATCGTGAACAGCCAGTTGAAGATCTTCACGCCGGTCGGCACGGCGATCACCATCGTCGTGATCCCGAAGAAGGCGTTGACGTCGGCCCCGGATCCCATCGTGAAGAAGTGGTGCAGCCACACCAGGAAGGAGAGGAGCGCGATCGCCATGGTGGCGAACACCATGGAGGTGTAGCCGAAGAGAGGCTTGCCCGAGAAGGTGGCGATGATCTCCGAATAGATGCCGAACGCGGGCAGGACGAGGATGTAGACCTCGGGATGCCCCCAGATCCAGATGAGGTTGATGTACATCATCGGATCGCCGCCCAGGCTGTTCGTGAAGAAATGCATCCCGAGGTAGCGATCGAGCGTCAGCAGCGCCAGCGACACCGTGAGGACCGGGAACGCCGCGACGATGAGGATGTTCGTGCACAGCGCCGTCCAGGTGAAGACCGGCATGCGCATCAGCGTCATGCCGGGGGCGCGCATCTTGAGGATGGTGGCGACGAAGTTGACGCCGGAAAGCGTGGTGCCTATCCCCGAGATCTGCAGCGCCCAGATGTAGTAGTCGACTCCGACGCCCGGGCTGAAATGCAGCTCCGAAAGCGGCGGATAGGCCAGCCAGCCCGTGCGCGCGAAGTTGCCGACTGCGAGCGAGAGGTTGACGAGCATCGCGCCCACGACCGTCAGCCAGAGGCTGAGCGAGTTGAGGAACGGGAAGGCGACGTCGCGGGCGCCGATCTGCAGCGGCAGCACGCAGTTCATCAGACCGATCATGAACGGCATCGCCATGAAGAAGATCATGATCGTGCCGTGGGCGCTGAACACCTGATCGAAGTGCTCGGGCGGCAGGTATCCTGAGTGAGGTCCGTAGGCGAGCGCCTGCTGCGCACGCATCATGACCGCGTCCGCGAAGCCACGCAGCAGCATCACTCCCGCGAGGATGATGTACATCGCACCGATCTTCTTGTGATCGACCGAGGTCAGCCACTCCGTCCAGAGATACTTCCACTTGCCGAGCACCGTGATGGCGCCGAGCACGGCGACCGCGGCGACGACCATGAAGACCACCGCCCCCATGACGATCGGGTTCGTGTACGGAATCGCGGCCAGCGTCAGCTTGCCCAGCATGATCAGTTGCTCCTCGTCGCGGGCGAGCCGCCGGAGGGTCCGCCGCCAAGGACGGCCGGTGGCACTGCCTTCCGGCGCACGATGTCGGCGAAGAGATCCGGCTGCACCTGCGAGTAGTAGGCGACCGGATCGTTCTCACTCGGCGCGGCAAGCCGCTCATACGCCGCTTCGCCCAGCGTCTGCTGCGAGGTTTTCACCTTTGCGAGCCAGGCGTCGAATCCCTGCTGCGAGGGCACGGCGATGGCCTTGAAGGTCATGCCCGAGAAGCCGTCGCCGCTGTAGTTGGACGAAAGTCCCTGGTACGTGCCCGGCTCGCTCGCCAGCAGGTGCAGCTGCGTCTGCATGCCCGCCATGGCGTAGATCTGACTGCCGAGCTGCGGGATGAAGAAGGCGTTCATCACCGTCGCGGAAGTGATGTGAAACTCCACCGGAACGTTCGCCGGGAAGGCGACCTCGTTCACCGTGGCCACCTTCTGGTCCGGATAGATGAAGAGCCACTTCCAGTCGAGCGCCACCGCGTCGATGCGGATCGGCTTGACCTTGGAATCGAGCGGCCGGTAGGGATCGAGCAAGTGCGAGGTCCTCCAGGTGATCACCGCCAGGGCTGCGATGATGATGCAGGGGATGAGCCACACCACCGCCTCGATCCTGTTGGAATGCGACCAGTTGGGCCGGTACTCGGCCTTCCCGTTCGAGGCGCGGTAGCGCCAGGCGAAGATCAGAATGAGCGCGATCACCGGCACGACCACGATCAGCATCAACACCGTCGCGGTGATGATGATCGAGCGCTCCTGCACACCGATCGGGCCCTTCGGATCGAGCACGGCCCATTGGCACCCCGAGAGGAGCAGAGCCGCCAAGAGGGACAAGGGCCTGGCGAGGCAGCGGGCGGAACGATTCATGATGGGCAGCGCAATCACCGGTCTTTTTCGACGCGATGAGCATGGCGCTGCCCGGCCGCTCAAATCCTTAGCTGCCGCCTAATCTCCCTTAATCGTTCTAAATCGGTGCGATCAGCTTTGAACCTGATCACGAGCCGTGACGCCGATCACGTCTCCAAGGCCGTCGACATCGCTTCTTCCTCCGTCCACCGCGCGCCCGTCTCCATGAGCTCCGTCAGCCGCTCGCCAGGCATCGCGCGGCGCAGGCTCTCGACGATGCGCGCCTGGATTTGCTGCTTGGCGGGACTGCGTCCCTCGAATTCCGCGGAGAAGAACGCATGCGCGTAGCCGATGAGCTGCGCGGCGCGCTCCAGGCGATTTTCACGCGCGGCGATGGCCGCAAGGTGCTGCAGGCCGCCGGCGAGCAGCACCGCATCGAGCTCGCTCTCCTGCGCCAGCGGCAATCCTTCGCGCAGCGCGGTGGCCGCCTCCTCGAGATCGCCGTGTGCGATGAGATATCCCGCAAGGTTGCACAGTGCGTGGCCGAGCATCCCGGTCCTGCGGGCCGCGCGGGCGAGCGCGACGACTTCACGCGCCCCGGCGATCGCCTCCTCGAGCCGCCCTTCGGCGAAGGCCACCTCCGCCTCGTAAATGAGCGCACGCCAGACCCAGAAATCGGCCTTGGAATGCGCGCCGACCGCGAGCGACTCATCGAGCAGCGCGCGCGCAACCGTGAATTCCCCGGCTACGGTGCGCGCTATGGCAAGGTTGGTGAGGCAGAGCGCGAGGCTCTTCGGGGCCGTTGCCGAGAGATATCCGCGCGCTTCCTCGAGCGCGGCCAGGCCCTCCGTAAGATGGCCGGTGCGCGCGAGGTTGAGGCCATAGAAGCTGAGCGCGCGCCCGCGCTCCAGCGGCTCACCGGAATCGCGATAAAGCGACACGGCGCGCCGCAGCGCCGGCAACGCGCGCCCGCGCGGCTCCCCCGTCGATAGAAAGCCATATCCATACCATAGCCGCGCTTCGACGGGCTTCGGGGTCGATGGACCGACCGCTGCCGTCGCACGCTCCAGGCGCGCCCTGCCCTCCTGCATCAGCGACAGCAGATACCACAGCGGATAGGAGGCCGCGGCGAGCTCGATGCCGATCGCAGGATCGCCGTCCGCGCCGAATGCCCAGTCGAGCGCAACGCGGAGATTGTCGATCTCCGGCGCCTGCGCCTCCAGCCATTGCACCGAAGGTGTCTCTTCCCAGAGCCCGAGGGCGCTGCCCACATGATCGCGAAAGTGCAACGCGTGAAGGCGCGCCAGCGAGCCGAACTCGCCGCTGTCGGCGAGCTTCTCCATCGCGTAGGCGTGTGTCGTCTCGAGCAGCCGATAGCGGCGCACGGGACCGGCGAGATCCGCGACCACCAGCGATTTGTCCACCAGCTCGGCGATTCGTCCGATGACCTCCCACTCCGGGAGCGCCGGATCCGCCACCACGCTCGTCGCGGCTTCCAGGCTGAAGCTGCCCGCGAACACCGCAAGCCGCCGCAGCACCGTGCGGTCGGGCTCCGCGAGCAGGCGGTGGCTCCAGTCGAGAGTCGCGCGCAATGTCTGATGTCGCGGCAGCGCCGTGCGGCGCCCGCCGGTGAGCACGTGGAATCGCAAATCCAACCTGCGCGCGAGCCCTTCTATCCCCAGCGCCGCGGCCCGCGCGGCGGCCAGCTCGATGGCGAGCGGAATGCCGTCGAGGCGGCGGCAGATGGTCGCGACCGTCGCGGCGTTGCGGTCGCTCAGGTTGAAATGCGGGTCGGCCGCGCGGGCGCGCGCCACGAACAGCCTGACCGCATCATGACGCAGGGTGGCCGCGAGCTCCGCGGTCTCCTCGGCGGGGAACTCCAACGGACTCAGCCGGTAGGTGCACTCCCCGTCGATGCCGAGGGGCTCCTGGCTGGTAGCGAGAATGTATGCGCCGGGTACTGCGCGCAGCAGTGTTTCCGCCTCGCGCGCCGCCGCTCCGATCAGATGCTCGCAGTTATCGAGCACGAGAAGCAGCCGGCGCCCGCGCAACGCCGCGGCGAGCCGCTCCGAGGTCCAGCGGCCGGCGCCGCTTTGCAGGCCCAGGGCCGTGTTGACGGCACTCGCGACCAGATCCGAATCCGTGAGCGGCGCGAGCTCCGCGAGCCAGACACCGTCGGGAAACTCCTCGAGCGTGGCGCGCGCCGCCTCCAGCCCGAGCCGTGTCTTGCCGATTCCTCCGGTGCCCACCAGGGTCACCAGCCTGTTGTGCCGCAGGAGCCCGCGCAGCTCCCTGAGCTCGGTCTCGCGGCCGATGAAATCCGACACCGGCGCCGGCAGGTTGGTGGCTGCCTGCGGCGGAGCCTGCCGCGCGGGAGCCACCGCCGCCAACGTGCGGCCCTCCGCATCGAGTGTGCGCACCTCGCCCGTGAAGCGGTAGCCGCGCAGCGGCACGGTGAGGATGAGATTGCGCTCCTCGCCGAGCGCCTTGCGCAACGCCGAGACCTGCACCTGAATGTTGCTTTCCTCGACGACCGCGCCCGGCCAGACGCGCGCGAGCAGCTCCTCCTTGGTGACGAGCTCGCCCTCGGCCTCGACCAGGATGAGCAGCACGTCGAACGCCCGGGAGCCGAGCGGAACAGTCATATCACCGAGGCGCAGCTCGCGCTGACGGGTGAAGAGTCGAAATCGTCCGAACTCGAGGCAAGCGGCGCCTCGCGCAGTACCGTGCATGAGAAGAGCTGTACCGGGGATGCCCAGGAGGGCGATGTGCAAGCGAAATCCAGGAGGGATTCTATCATTTACCCACGACCCGTTTGCGCGCGGCAAGCATCTGCTCCAGCTCCTCCGCGGGCACGGCGGCACTGTGGATGAATCCCTGCGAGTGGCTGCAGCGCAGCGCACGCAGCCCCGCGAGCTGCTCCGGGGTCTCGACGCCCTCCGCCACGGTGATCAGATCGAATGCCGAGGCCAGCTCGACGATGCTGGCCACCAGCGTCACGCTGGCGGCGTCCTCCGGCAGACCGATCACGAACGAGCGATCGATCTTCAGCACATCGACCGGAAGCTTCGACAGCAGGCCGAGGGACGAGTAGCCGGTGCCGAAATCATCGAGGGCGACGCGGATGCCGGCTTTGCGCAGCTCGCGCAGCTTCGCGCTCGTGCCCTCGAGGTCCTGCAGCAGCGTCGTCTCGGTGATCTCGATATCGAGCCCTAACCCCGCGAGCGGTGCCAGACGGTCGGCTAGCCCCAGCAAGCCGTGCACGAACTCCCGCTGCTTCAACTGCTGGGCGGAAACGTTGACGCCGACACGCATCGGCCCGCATCCCGAACGGTGCCAGCGCTCGAGGTCCTCCACTGCCGTGAGCAACGCCCAATTCCCGAGCGGCACTATCAGGCCCGAGGACTCGAGAACCGGAAGGAAGCGCCCGGGCAGCACCAGGCCGTCGATGGGATCGCGCCAGCGCAGCAGTGCCTCGACGCAGTCGATCCTGCCGCTCGCGAGCTCGATCTGCGGCTGATAGTGGAGCTCGAACCGGTGCTCCTCGAGCGCCGTCCGCAGTTTGTGCTCGAGCACCACCCGCCGCACCGTCTCGCGGCTCATTTCGGGGCGGTAGCTGACACAGTGCTCGCCGGATTCCTTGGCGCGCTTCAGTGCGGCCTCGGCGCGTTGCACGAGGATTGCGCCGCTCGCGACGTCCGGCGAATAGGCTGCCGCGCCGCAACTCATGGACAGCCGGATGGTGCGGCCCTCGATCTCGAACGGCTCCGCGAGCAGCTCGGCGTCGAGCAGCAGCTGCGGGCCGTCGCCCACGGAATCCGCGGCCGGCTCTTCGAGCAACACGAAAGTGCCTGCTCCCAGGTAGCCGATCCACTCATCCCCTCCGGCATGGCGCTTCAGCCGCGCGACCAGGCTCTGCAGGAGCAGATCGGCAACCCGTTGACCGTGGATGGTGTTCAGGCTGCCGAGCCCACGCACATCGAAGGCGATTACCGCCGGCCGTGTTGCCACCGCCGGATGGCTCATCGCCTGCAGCCGCTTGTCCACCCGCTCGCAGAAAAGCACCCGCTTCGCCAGCCCGGTGAGCGGGTCGAAGCTGGCGAGATACTGCACGGCGTCCGCGTTCTCCAGGGAGTGAAGAGCGAAGGACAGGCTCGCCGTCAGATTCTCCAGTACCGGCAGCAACTCGGCGTCTTCCACCGTGGCGGCATCCTGCGTACCCAGAGTGATCGCAGCCACACGCCTGCCATCGACGATCAACGGCATGGCAATCATGGATCGGATCCCGCGCGCCAGCAGCCGCTCGCGCTCGGCGACGGGCATGTCGCCCCTGGCGAGATCCATGCACGCGACGACCTTGCCCGTGCGCAGCGCGCGCCCCGCAAGACTGGGATCGGGGCCTGTGCCATCGCCGATCTCGAGGCGCTGCAGTATTTCGCTGTCGCGCAGTGCCGCGCCCGAGCGGTGCTTCATCCAGGCCCAGCGGCCGCTCGCATCGACCATCCATACGACGGCTCCGAAGAAACCGCCGACGTCGACCAGGAGATGACACGTTGCCCGCAACAGCTCTTCCCGATCGTGGGTGCGGACTATGGCGGAGTTGATCGCGCTGTGCACGCGGACGATATGGACGAGACGCTCGATCTGTTGCCGTTGCCAGCGCATCTGCGCCTGCGCGCGCAGGACTTTGAGGCCGAAAGCCAGGTCGGCCGCGAACTCCTCGAGGAGCGCCAGCTCCGGGCGGTCGAAGGCGTCGGGTCGGCCCGCGTAGATGTTGAGAGCACCGATGCACGTGTCATCGAGGAGGAGCGGCAGAGCGACGGAAGAGCGATAGCCTTCACGATGCGCCTGCTCCCGCCACGGCAGGAAATCGGGATCCCTGTCGATGTGGCGGCATACCTGCACCGCACGCTCGCGGATCGCACGCCCGGTGGGGCCGTTACCGGTATCGTCGTCGGTCCAACTGACTCTCAGCCGCTCCAGATACCGGCCATCCTGCCCGGCAGGCGCGGCATGTGCTGCGACGCGCACGGTACCTTGGGGCTCGCCGTCCGCGAAGCCGAACCAGGCCAGCCGGTAGCCGCCCGGTCCGACGAGGATCCGGCAGATCTCCGCCAGCAGCTGCGTCTCATCCTGCGCTCGCGCGAGCACGCGCTTGCAGTCGATCAGCATCCGCAGCTCGCGGCCGGACTCGGCGAGCGCGGCCTCCGGGCAGCGGGTGTCGGGAAGCAACGCGGCCGGCAAAAGCCGCCCGGAGCCCGCTTGGGACTCCGCGTCGACGCTCGCCACGCTCTCTTGGACCGGCCTCACCTTACGACCGGAGGCTACTACAAGGGTGGTCCGGTGTGAGTGCTCCGTCGCGTGCTGTGCGCCACCCCGGCAGGGTCAGCGGCCGGGTGCATCGATTCCGTGACTTACATCACATCCAAAAATTTCAGCGTCCTTCGCGAAAGGCCACGAAGCTGTGCGGCTCGACGCGAACCTCGTAACCGTACTGCTGCCGCGCCGCCATCGCCGATGGCGGCGCGAGGAAGCCCGGAAGCACAGGCACCGGCTCGCCGTCCGAGCCTGCGCCGGTTGTCAGGTTCGTCAGGTGCGCGAAGCCGCCGACCACGCGCACGGCGGCCGGATGATCGAGATAGGATTCCACCACGAAGGTGCCGTTGCCGTATGCGAAAAGGCTGACCTGCGCGGGCCCCTCGAGCCTGACCGGCAGATCGGGAGTCAGATAGCGGCGCAACGCATCCAGCACCGGAGCCGGCAGGGAATAGAGATCATTCATCTCCTCCGGCACCGCCAGCACATAGAGCTCACCCTTGCCGTAGTGATCCATGAGCAGCAGCGGCACGCCCCCCTGGTTGGCGACGCCGCGCAGGACTGCCCACTCCTCGTTGGTATAGAAGTGGATCAGCGGGAATAGAATCGGCTTCGAGCGGCCGAGTGCCGTCCCGCCTCCGAATCCGAATCCCTCGAAGTACTCGGTGGCTGCAGCCACATCGTGGGTCACGCGCATGTCGGTGACCTGGCCGAAGCCCTTGTCCTGGATGGCGCGCAGGAGGCCTGAGGTGATGATCACATTGTCGCCGCCGCGCAGGTGCCGCTCGATCTCCGGCACGATGTTGGGATCCGCCGCGGACGCCTGTGTCAGGAAAACCGACTTCGCATGCGGCCACTGCGGGTACATCTCGACCGGAATGCCGACCATCCCGGCGGTCTCGGGCAGGAAGTCTTCGCCCGTCGAGTCGTAGGGGCGATAGGTCGCGAGCCCCATCGGCTCGCCGAGCGAGCCTGCGGCGGCGTCGACTTTGCGCAGGGCGTACTCGACCGCGTCTGCGAGCAGCGGATAGCTCGCGCCGGGCGTCCCGGGGAAGCCGCCGCAACACTGCCGCGCCATGTCGAAGTAGTTGAAGGTGGTCGGCAGGCGCTCCCACGCGTCACGGTTGCGCGAATCGGCGATGCGCAGCAGGTCCGAGTACTCGAACAGGTTGATGGCGGGCGCCTTGGCGAGAATCGTATCCCAGAGCTGACCGGCGTAGCGGTCGAGGTACTGCATGGCGATCGGATCGACCCAGCCGCCGCCGTTGCGTCCGGGGGCGATGTTCTCGAAGTAGCGGAAGATTTCGTAGCTCTCGTAGGGCCGCAGCTGCTGGTCGGTGGTGGCCGCATAGCGGGTCTCATCGCCCGTCCAGATCTCCGGGAAGATCTTCGGCTCGTTCTTCAGGTCGAAGCCCATCTCCTGGAAGGAGGGATAGAAATTCGGGAACTTGATGATGACCTTGACGTTGGGATTCGCCGCTTTCGCCGGCTTGAGGATCAGATCGCGCGAGACCTCGTCCATGGTGCGCATGCGAAACTGCGCCCAGCTCTGCTTGCCCTTGGCGGCGATGTCCGAGTCGCTCTTGGTGTTGAAGAAGTAGAGGTCATCGAGCACGAACGTGTCGAAATGCCGCGCGAGGAGTGCCGACATGCGGCTTGCGAGGTCGCGGTCCGCTGACACCGTGTAGTCCAGGGTCTGGAACTGCGCGCTGCGTCCGGCGCCCAGCATCGCCATGCCGCCGGCGACTGCAACACCCTGGGAGACGAAGAACTGCTTCACCTGCTCGATGGTCGCATCATCGGCGCTGAGACCGGAACGATAATCTTCGATGAACACCTGATCGACGTGCAGCCGGCTGCTGATCGTGTGCCAGCTCGAGCGCATCCATGCCGGATCGTGAGCCATGTGCTCGACCACCTGCACCGGAATGTAGACGGTCACCTTGAAGCTGTGGAAGGGTTGCGGCGCGCTCCCGGGGGCGGCCTGGCACGGCTGCGAGGCACCCGTGAGGGCGGCGAGCATCAGGAGTGCAGCCGGGATCAGCCACTGTCTGCGTAGCGTCATTCTTCTCTCCGGGGAGTTGGGAGCGCGGTCCCGTCGTCTAAGGTAGCGCTACCACGATACACCCGAAGGACTCGCGAGTCGATTGCGCGCAAGCCGGTCAGGCCGGCGCCCCGTCGATCAATGCCGGCAGCTCGGCGAAATTCTCCAGGGCGGCGATGCATGGGATCTGCTCGGCCGGCCCGCGGCGGTAGCCATGTTTCATCAGCACGAAGGGCACGCCCGCCGCGCACGCAGTCGCCGCGTCGACCTCGCTGTCGCCTACGAGGAGCGCGCGTTCGGGCGTAACGTCGAACGCCTCCAGCAGCGCCAGCAGCACGCGTGGATCGGGCTTGCGGAACGGCAGCGAGTCGCCTCCGAGCACGCGCGCGAAATATTTCGCCAGCCCGAGGCCGGCGAGGATGCGCTCACTGATGCGCGCCGGCTTGTTGGTGCACACTGCGAGCGCCATACCGGCGTCGCCCAGTGACTGCAACGCTTCAGGAACCCCCGGGAAAGCGGTCGTCCGCGATGTCGCGTCGGACTCGTAATGCTGCATGAAAATATGCGCGGCTTCGGCGGGGTCGGCTTGCGCACACTGCCGCGCGGCGAGAGCACGGTTGACCAGCATCGCGACGCCGTCCCCGATCATCCGCCGCACTTCCGGAACCGGGAGCGGCTCGCGGCCGAAATGGGCCAGCATGGCATTGACGGCCGCCGCAAGATCCGCGGCGCTGTCGATCAGAGTGCCATCGAGGTCGAAGACGACGAGGGAGGGGGGCATGCCGCCTACTCTAGCATCCGCCCACCGCGGTCTGCGGCTGCGCCGCGTGCCGCCGGAGTGAAAATTGCTCCCCTATCGCGCATGAGCCAGCGTACGCACAAAGACCGCACGACTCTCGATTACGTGCGCCCGGGCGCCGAGGAGCGCGGGCGGCTGCGGGAGACCTTCGATTTCAACGACGTCAACAAGGACGGACGGCTGACGCTTGGGGAATTCATCCGCTTCATGGAATCGGTGGATGAACACATGACCTCCGCCGAATGTGAGATCGGCTTCGATGAGATCGATATCAACCGCGACGGCGCGATCGGCTTCGCCGAGTTCTACGACTGGTGGACGCGAGGCTGAGCGTCCACGGCACACCTGAGCCTACGCCGGTCCACCCGGCTGTCCGAAATACACCAGCGTTCGATACGGGAAAACCACTTTGCCGTCCCGCTGGTGACCTTCGAATACTTCCCTGAGCCCCGACATCAGCGGCTCGTGCTCCGGACGGTCCGGCATGGGAGCGTAGGAAGCCGACATGAGCCTTCCCTTGAGGCCCTCGAAGTCCAGCACCTGCTGGTTGGGGAACGTGGCGAGCTCCGGCGGCCGGCCGAAGAACCGATGGATCCCATCCTCTTGGGCCCGCAACCGGGCCACCTCGTCGTATTCCGACGCATAGCGGCGCAGCAGCGCCTCGTAATCGTCCAGAAAGGGTACAGCCTCTTTCGGCCGCTCGTTCCAGAGCAGCGCTGCCCAGGCGCCCGGTTTCAGGATGCGCAGTGCCTCGAGTCGCGCCTTTTGCGGATCGAACCAGTGGAATGACTGGCCGGCGACCAGCAGATCGAAGAATCCGTCCGGCATGTGGGTGTTCTCCGCGGTGCCGGACTCGCTGTAGAGCTCCCCGCTGAGCATCAGATCAGCGTAGGTGCGCATTTCGCTGTTGGGCTCGATCCCGAACACGCGGGCGCCGCGCTTCACCAGGAGCGCCGAGAGAATACCGGTTCCGGAGCCGAGGTCGACGGCGTCCGCGCCCGGCTTCAGTCCGCAGCGCGCCTCCAGCAGGTCGATGGCGGCGGGCGGATAGCTGGGCCGATATTTCGCGTAGCTCGCGACGCGGCCGAGGAATCGATCGCTGGAGCTGAGCGGCATGTCGGCATTGTACGCGCCCTGATGCAACGGTGGCGCCACCGGCGGTCGGCTACACTCCGTCGCATGTTTCACGCTCTGCTCAATGCCCGCGATCTCGGCGGGCACCCGACCGTGGATGGCGCCGCCACGAGGCATCGATCGCTGTTACGCGCCGACGATCTCGCGCAGCTTTCACCCGAGGGGCTCGAGGCGCTCGCCGCCTATGGCGTCGAGACGGTGCTCGACCTCCGTTGGCCGCAGGAGATCGCGGCGGCACCGAATCCCGCGCGGCAGCTTCCTCACGTGCGTTACGCGTCGGTCTCCCTGCTCGCAGACAACCCGGCGGATTGGGGCGCTCTCGGCGGCTACTGCGCCAAGGAGCAGTGGAATTGCACCGTACTCGAGCGCCTGCAGCCGCAGCTCAGAAGTACGTTGGCTGTGATCGCGGCGGCCGGTCCGGGTCCGCTCCTCTTCCACTGCATGGCGGGCAAGGATCGCACGGGCCTCATTGCCGCGCTCCTGCTCGCCCTGGCCGATGTCGTGCCCGGCGCGATTGCCGCCGACTATGGGATGAGCTCCGGAAACCTGCGCGACGCCTACCTGCGCCGATACCGCGACGGCGATCCGGCGGCCATCATCGAAGCCGTGCGCTGTCCGCAGGAGACCGTATACAACATGCTGGACTACCTGGACCGCGCCGGCGGCACGCGCGCCTATCTCGCCGGCATCGGGCTCGGGGCCGACGAGATAGGGCGCCTGCGCGCGCGATTGCGTTAATGGCCAGCCGTGTGACTGTCTTCGATCTCGCGTCCCAGGGAACGGCCCTGGGCCGCTTACTTACTTGCTTTCGACGTTATTGCTGCGGCGGCTGCGGGGCGAAGTCCACTCGCGTCGTCCAGTGCGGTATGCCTGCCAGGTCCGTATCGATTACGAGATTGGCGTGCGCCAGCTGCTTCTTCGAAGCCAGCTGCACGGCCGTCGGCGAGCCGCACGTGGCATCGATCGGGAATGAGCTTACGACACTGATCGGCTTCGCCGCCTCCACGTCCTTCTTGTCCTGACTCACCGGCTCCAGGTGTGCCCCGGTGATGTGGGCATCGGGCGCCGTGACGATGTCGTACTGCACTCCGCCCGTCCACGAGCGTGTCTTCTTATCGGGCTTCCCGGAGGTGTCGATGCTCGCCTGCGCGGTGAGCGGAGGCGGCGTGAGCTGGATCTGCCGGGGCTGCGGCGGAAAGAGCTGGTGCTTGGTGACCATGCCCTGCAACCGCCAGACCGCGAGATATTGCAGCGGAAAGGTGCGCTTGCACTTGACGGGGTACATCGTCTGATAGGTCCCATCGGAGCTCAACGACAGGGGGACCTGCTGACCGTCAGAGACGGCAAACACGTATACCGGCTGGCTGACCATGGGTCCGGCGGTCACCTTGACCGTGAGCGGATACATGGCCACGTCCGGGTTGGCCTTGAATTGGCCCGGAGTCTCGTCCTCCAATTGCACACCGCAGCCGGCCAACGCCAGCGCAGCCGCCGCCAGACAGGAATAACCGATTTGTCGCCGCATGCGGTCGCCCCCTCTTTAGGTTTCTTGACATCAGCGGCGGAGAGTTTGACAAGTCAGGCCGGCCGTGGCAAGGGCGGAGCTGTTCGCGGCCCGCGCGCGGCCGCGCAAGGAACCGCCGGCAGCGGTTCATGACGACACGTGCCTGGCACGTGTCGGTTCCCGCGCCAGCGGGGACGAAGGCCCACGATGGGCCGAGCAAATGCAAGACGGGGGCCCGCCTCGCGGCGGGCCCCCGTCTGTACTGCGCGCGGCCCTTACTTCTTCTTACGGGCGCCGGCTCTCTTGGCCGCCCGGAAGGAAATCCCAGCCCGCATGGCCTTCTGTTGAACTGCCGCCGCGGTACGCCCGAGCTTCTTCGCGACCTCGCTGGTCGGCGTTCCCGCTTTCGCGAGCGACTTCAAGGTCTTCAGCTCACTGGCGCTCCAGGACGCGCCATCGTTCGGGGGACGTTTCGCCATTACTCGATACTCCGGAAAACACCCAACTGTAGGGTCGGAGCGGAATCATACACGCTTTTGCGGAAAAAGGCGCGTCCAACATGATGAACCGCAGGGAATCGACATGTTGTAGGGTCGGGTCAGTTGGAGAGGGGGGAGCGAGCCAGCGCTTCGGCTCGAGTCTGATGCACCCGTCTGCCGGATATACCGCTTGCGACGCCGGGGACTCGGGAGGTTGCCGCGCCGCTGCGGCGCGGTAACTTTTGCAACACTCCAGCCGAGCGGAGCGCGGCGTCCGTTTCTTACATCTGGCAGCGAGTAATGTCGACAAGACCGCGGTCGACTCGGGAAGGCCCGGGGGCGCGCGAGCAAACGCCGCCCGGACGATGCTGTCGCCGAATGGCGTCAGCTTTATCTCTTCTGAGGGTCAACCCTTAAGTAATGCTCGCGGGCCGGATTGCCCCCCTCCCTGCTCAATAACGATACTGATCGGACTTGTAGGGACCGCCCTTGTCGACGCCGATGTAGCGGGCCTGAGCCTCCGTCAGCGTCGTGAGCTCGGCATCGAACCTCGTGAGCTGCAGCCGGGCGACCTTCTCGTCGAGGTGCTTCGGCAACACATACACGCCCACGGGATACTTGTCCTGGTGGCCGTAAAGCTCGATCTGCGCGAGGGTCTGGTTGGCAAAACTGGAGCTCATCACGTAGCTCGGATGACCGGTTGCGCAGCCCAGGTTCACCAGCCGCCCCTCGGCGAGCAGGATGAGACGCCGGCCGTCGGGGAAGATCACGTGATCGACCTGCGGCTTGATGTTCTCCCACGAATAGCGCTTGAGGCCCGCAACGTCGATCTCGTTGTCGAAGTGGCCGATGTTGCACACGATGGCGTTGTTCTTCATGCGCTGCATGTGCGCGTGCGTGATGACGTGGAAATTCCCGGTCGCCGTGACGAAGATGTCGGCCTTGTCGGCCGCGTACTCCATCGTGACCACGCGATAACCCTCCATCGCGGCCTGCAGGGCGCAGATCGGATCGATCTCCGTCACCCAGACCTGGGCCGAGAGCGCCCGCAGCGCCTGCGCACAGCCCTTGCCGACGTCGCCGTAGCCGCAGACCACCGCGATCTTGCCCGCCACCATGACATCGGTGGCGCGCTTGATGCCGTCGACCAGGGACTCCCGGCACCCGTAGAGATTGTCAAATTTGCTCTTCGTGACCGAGTCGTTGACGTTGATGGCGGGGAACGCCAGGGTGCCCTCCTTCGCCATCTGGTAGAGGCGCTTGACACCGGTGGTCGTCTCCTCGGTCACGCCCTTGATGTGGCGGATGCGGGCGGAATACCACTTGGGATCGGCTTTCAGCTTCGCCTGGATGGCCGCGTACAGCGCGGCCTCCTCCTCGCTCTCAGGCTTCGCGATGACCGCCGGATCGCTCTCCGCACGCACTCCGAGATGCATGAGCAGCGTGGCGTCACCGCCGTCGTCCAGGATCATGTTGGTATGGCCGCCGTCCGGCCAGTCGAAGATCCGGTGGGTGTAGTCCCAGTAATCGGCAAGCGACTCGCCCTTCCAGGCGAAGACCGGCGTGCCGGCCGCCGCAATCGCCGCGGCCGCATGGTCCTGGGTGGAGAAGATGTTGCAGGATGCCCAGCGCACCCGCGCGCCAAGGGCCTGCAGCGTCTCGATGAGCACCGCGGTCTGGATGGTCATGTGCAAAGAGCCGCTGATACGCGCGCCGGCCAGCGGCTGCGAGGGGGCATACTCCTCACGGATGGCCATCAGGCCCGGCATCTCCGTCTGCGCGATGAGGATCTCCTTGCGGCCCCAGGCGGCGAGCGCGAGGTCGGCGACTTTGCAGTCTGCCTTGGAATCAGCAGGAGTCGCGGCGGATTTGAGTGTGGCGTTCATGGGTCTACTACTCCAAATGACTTGGGTGAGCGCCGTATGGAAATGCGCGCGCCTCTGAGCCTGGCAGTGGGCGGCAGGCGTGGGGCTTCCCCGTCGCCTTCGGCCATCTGTCGCAACGCTCCTCAGAGACGCCGCGCCGCCGCATTGCTGCGGCAGCTGGACGTTGGCGCCGGCGGCGGCAGCAGCTCCGCCGCCCCTGGCGCCGGTGTTCAGGCCGCCTTGACGCTCTTGGCCTCGGCAGCGAGCGCCGCCGCGCGATCGGTCCGCTCCCAGGTGAACTCCGCCTCCGTGCGGCCGAAGTGGCCGTACGAGGCGGTCTTCTGGTAGATCGGACGCGCAAGGTCGAGCATCTCGCGCAGGCCGAAGGGCGTCAGATCGAAGTTCTTGCGCACGATCGCGGTCAGCCGCTCGCGGGACAGCCGGCTCGTGCCGAAAGCCTCCACCATGATGGAAGTCGGCTCGGCCACGCCGATGGCGTAAGAGAGCTGCACCTCGCAGCGCTCCGCGAGACCCGCCGCCACGATGTTCTTTGCGACATAACGCGCGGCGTAGGCTGCCGAGCGGTCCACCTTGGAAGGGTCCTTGCCGGAGAAGGCGCCGCCGCCGTGACGGGCAAAGCCGCCGTAGGTGTCGACGATGATCTTTCGCCCGGTCAGGCCGCAATCTCCGACCGGGCCGCCGACCACGAACCGGCCGGTCGGGTTGATATGGTACTTGGTGCGCTTGTCGACCCACTTGCCGGGCAGGATGGGTTTCAGGATCTCCTCCATCACCGCCTCGCGCAACGCTTTGGTCGATACTTCGGGACTGTGCTGAGTCGAGAGCACCACGGCCTCGAGGCCTACGGGACGGTCGTCCTCGTACCGCAGGGTGACCTGGCTCTTCGCATCCGGACGCAGCCACGGGAGCTTCCCTGACTTCCTCACCTGCGCCTGGCGCTTGACCAGGCGGTGGGCCAGAGTGATGGGCGCGGGCATGAGGACGTCCGTCTCGTTGCTGGCATAGCCGAACATCAGGCCCTGATCGCCTGCGCCCTGCTTGCGCTCGTCCTTGCGGTCGACCCCCTGGGCGATGTCCGGCGACTGCTTGCCGATGATGTTGAGTACTCCGCAGCTGGCGCCGTCGAAGCCCATTTCAGAGGAGTTGTAACCGATATCGAGAACGGTCTTGCGCACGAGGGCCTCTACATCGACCCAGTCGCTCGTCGTCACCTCTCCCGCAACTATCACGACGCCCGTCTTGACCAGCGTCTCACAGGCCACCCGACCACGCGGGTCCTCCTTGATGATCGCGTCCAGCACGGCGTCCGAGATTTGATCGGCCACCTTGTCGGGATGCCCCTCGGAGACCGACTCGGAGGTAAAGAGATAGTCGTTGGCCATGTATTCTGTTCCTAGGTTTGAATAGTGAAATCAGCGGCGCGAGACCAGAGCCGCCTTGGCGGCCGCGGCATCGCCAAAGCTTTCGGCCAAGCGCCGCTCGAGCTGCTCGGGCGTCGCGCGATGGTTCTGAGTACCACGCGACTCGATCTTCAACGCCCCCATGACGGCTGCGATCCGGCCACTGGTCTCATAGTCAAGGTTATGCATCAGGCCGTGCAGCAGGCCTGCACGGTAGGCGTCTCCGCAGCCCGTCGGGTCCACCACGGCTGAGGTCTTCGCACAGGGGATGTCGAACTGTCCGTCCTGGGTGTGGATGATCGAGCCCTTGTGACCGCGGGTCACGACGAGCGCCTCCACGCGCTGGGTCAGGTCACGCACGGTCCAACCGGTCTTCTGCTGCAGCAACTGCCACTCGTAATCGTTGACTGCGACCCAGTTGGCCTGCTCGATGAAGCGGTCGAGATCGCCCGCGTCGAACATCGGCAGCCCCTGACCGGGATCAAAAATGAAGGGAATGCCCAGCGCGGCGAACTGTTCCGCATGCTCGACCATCCCCTGTCGCCCGTCGGGAGCCACGATTCCGATGACGACGTCGCGGGCCGCCGTCACGTCGTTGAGGTGGGCATGCTGCATTGCGCCGGGGTGAAAGGCGGTGATCTGGTTGTCGTCGAGGTCGGTCGTGATGAAGGCCTGGGCCGTGAGCTCCGTGTCGACCACCCGGATATGCTCGAGCGGCACGCCGTTGCGCTCCATCCACTCCCGGTACGGCGCGAAGTCCCGCCCCACCGTGGCCATGGGGACGGCGGGGTCGCCGAGCAGGCGCAGGTTGTAGGCAATGTTGCCCGCGCAGCCGCCGAATTCCCGCCGCAGCTGCGGCACCAGGAATGCCACATTCAGGATGTGAAGCTGCTCCGGGAGGATGTGCTCGCGAAAGCGCCCCTCGAAGACCATGATCGTATCGAATGCCGCTGATCCGCAGATCAGCGCCTTGCGCGGCCGCTCAGTCATGATTTCCGGACGGTTCTCGGAGGGAGTCTCTCACTCGGGACCGCCAATGATAAATTTTGCGCCCTCTGCTGGCTATAGAGACGCCGATCGGCGGGTCTCAAGTGGCCGCTCGGGGGGGCGCAGCGGGGGCCGAAGAGGGCTCCTGGGCCGCCAGCAGCCCTACCCCGCGCAGCGCCAGCTCACTGAGGCCGGCGCCCTTGCGCTCCTCATAATACGTGACGATCTGGCGCCGCATCCGCGGCTCCCAGTAGCGCCTGAGGTGCCCCGCCACATCCTTCGCGGCCTGCTCCGTATCGGGCTCCGAGGCGAAGTAGGCGCTGATCTCATTGGCCATTTTGATGAGCAGGTCGATGTTCATCGGGATTCCAGTCGCCACGGATGGGCGTAGACCACGTGCTGATGCTCGCGCGCGAAGGCCACCAGGGTCAGTCCGGCGCGCTCGGCCAGGCGCACCGCGAAAGCAGTGGGCGCCGATAATGCGGCGACGAGCGCCACGCCGACCGCGGCGCTCTTCTGCACCATCTCGTAGCTCGCGCGGCTGGTGAGAAGGAGCGCACCGCTCGCGGGGTCCAATCCCGAGCGCACCAGCGCGCCGATCGTCTTGTCGAGCGCGTTGTGGCGCCCAACATCTTCCCGCACCACCTGAATCCCCTTCCCGGGCACCACCCACGCCGCCGCATGGACACTCCCGGTGCGGGCGTTGATCGGCTGCCGCTGTGCAAGCTGTGCAATCGCGGCGTGCAGCTCCGCCGTGCTCAGGCATACCCCCGGTCCGACGGGCCTCACCTCGCGGACGGCCTGCTCGACGGTTTCCTGGCCGCAGAGCCCGCAACCGCTGCGCCCTGTCAGATTGCGCCTGCGATCGAGCAGCGCGGAGAAACGCTCCCAGGCGACGGTGATCCTGACCTCCGCCGACTCTTCCCTCCAGCTCACCTCCACACCGCGGATCTCATCCGGGTGCGCCACCAGTCCCTCGCTCAAAGTGAAGCCGACAGCGTAGTCCTCGAGGTCCGCAGGCGTCGCAAGCATTACGACGTGCGGCACACCGTGATAGACGAGAGCGACCGGCATCTCTTCCGCGATGAGATCGCGTTCGTGGGTGATCTCGCCATGGCGCCAACGCTCGACGCCGAGCTCCACGCATTCGCGTTGCGGAGCCCCGGAAGCGCCCTCAGGTCGTTCGCCGGAGGCTTCTTCGGGGCGGGACGTTGTGACATCCACGATCGACACGTCGCGTCCGCCGCGGTCTCCGCCCCGCTCAGGCGGTTGCCGGATCGCGCGTGCGCCGGCGCGCCGGTCTCGGCATCGCCCGTTCTTCCGCGGTGCGCTTCTGCCAGGCGTCCTTCTGATTGACCAATACGACCTCGACCGCCGTAACCTTGTACTCCGGACAGTTGGTTGCCCAGTCGGAGTTCTCCGTGGTGACCACGTTGGCGTTGGTTTCCGGGAAGTGGAAGGTGGTGTAGACGACGCCGGGGGCGATTTTCTCCGTCACTGTGGCCCGCAGCACCGTCTCCCCCGCCCGGCTGGTCAGCCCGACCCAGTCGCCGTCGGCAATACCGCGAACCTCCGCATCGTGCGGATGGATCTCGAGCAGGTCTTCCGGATGCCACACGACATTGTCGGTGCGGCGGGTCTGGGCACCCACGTTGTACTGGGTCAGCACCCGCCCGGTCGTCAGGATCAGCGGGAAGCGGCTGGTCGAGCGCTCGCTGGTGGGTACGTACTCGGTCAGGCAGAACTTGCCCTTGCCGCGCACGAACTGGTGCACGTGCATGGTGGGCGTGCCCTCTGGTGCCGCATCGTTGCACGGCCATTGGATGCTGCCCAGACGATCGATCTTCTCGTAAGTGATCCCGGCAAAGGTCGGCGTCAGGCGCGCGATCTCGTCCATGATCTCCGAGGGATGGCGGTAGCTCATGGGATACCCCAGCGCTTCGGAGAGCAGCATGGTGATCTGCCAGTCCTCGTAGCCCGCCCTGGGCGGCATCACCTTGCGCACGCGCGAGACGCGCCGCTCCGCGTTGGTGAAGGTACCGTCCTTCTCCAGGAACGATGAGCCCGGCAGGAACACGTGCGCGAACTTCGCCGTCTCGTTGATGAACAGGTCCTGGATGATCACACACTCGAGCGACGCCATGGCGCGTGTGACGTGATGCGTGTTGGGGTCCGACTGGACGAAGTCCTCCCCCTGCACGTACAGGCCGCGGAAAGTGCCGTCGAGCGCCGCCTCGAACATGTTGGTGATCCTGAGGCCCGGCTCTGCCTGCAGCGTGACGCCCCAGGCCTGCTCGAACATCCCGCGCACCACGGGATCGGACACGTGCCGATAGGCGCTGAACTCGTGCGGGAAAGAGCCCATGTCGCAGGATCCCTGCACATTGTTCTGGCCGCGCAGCGGATTGACGCCGACGCCCTCGCGGCCGAGATTGCCGGTGACCATCGCCAGATTGGCGAGGGCCATGACTGCGGTCGAGCCCTGGCTGTGCTCGGTGACGCCGAGGCCGTAATAAATCGCGCTGTTGGGGCCCATGGCATAGAGGCGCGCCGCGCGGCGCACGAGGTCCGCCGGCACTCCGGTCACGGGTTCCATCGCTTCCGGCGAGTTGCGCTCCGCGGCTACGAGCTCCTTCCACAGCTGGTACGACTCGGGCTCGCAGCGCTCGGCGACATAGTCGTCCTTCGTCAGGCCTTCCGTCACGATCACGTGCGCGATGGAGTTGAGGATGGCGACGTTGGTGCCCGGCGTCGCCGCCAGGTGGACATCCGCGGCGATGTGCGGGCTGCGCACGAGACCGGTGGCGCGCGGGTCGATCACGATGAGTCGCGCCCCTTGGCGCAGGCGCTGCTTCATCCGCGACCCGAACACCGGATGCCCTTCCGTGGGGTTGGCGCCGATGACCAGGATGACATCGGCCTTGTCCACAGAGGTGAACGCCTGGGTGCCGGCCGACTCCCCTATCGTGCTCTTCAAGCCGTACCCGGTGGGAGAATGGCACACGCGGGCGCAGGTATCGACATTGTTGTTGCCGAAGGCCGCGCGTACCATTTTCTGCACGAGGAAAGTCTCCTCGTTGGTGCAGCGGGAAGAGGTGATGCCGCCGATCGAGTCGCGGCCGTATTTCGCCTGGATGCGCCGCATCTCACTCGCCGCGTAGGCTATCGCTTCCTCCCAGGAGACCTCGCGCCACTCATCGCGGATGGTCTTGCGGATCATCGGCTTGAGAATGCGGTCCACGTGCGTCGCGTAGCCGTAAGCGAAGCGACCTTTCACACAGGCGTGGCCTTGATTCGCGTCTCCGTCGCGGCTCGGCGCCATGCGCACGACCTGGGTCGCGGCTCCGCTGCCGCGAACCTCCGCCTCGAAGGTACAGCCCACCCCGCAGTACGCGCAGGTCGTGGTGACGGCACGCTCCGGCTGACCGAGGCGGATGAGCGACTTCTCCATGAGAGCGGTCGTCGGACAGGCCTCCACGCAGGCTCCGCAGGAGACGCACTCGGACTCGAGGAACGATTCATCCTGGCTGGCGGCAATCTTCGACTCCAGGCCCCGCCCCTGGACCGTCAGCGCCAAGGTGCCCTGCACCTCGTCGCAAGCGCGCACGCAGCGCGAACAGACGATGCACTGCTCGGGATCGAAGGTGAAGTAAGGGTTGCTTTCATCGCGCGGCAGCGGCTGGCGCGCGGGCCGCGGGCCGTATGAGGTATGGGCAACACCGACGGCCCTGGCCACGTCCTGCAGCTCGCAGCGAGCGCCGGAGGTATCGAGCGGATGCTCGGACAGATACAGATCCAACACCCCGCGACGCAGCGCCGTGAGCTTCTCCGACTGAGTGCGGATTTTCATGCCGGGCGCCACGGTCATCGTGCAGGAGGCCGGAAAGCCCTTGCGTCCCTCGATCTCGACCAGGCACATGCGGCAGGAGCCGAATGCCTTCAGCGTATCGGTGGCACAGAGCTTGGGCACCTGTGTGCCCGCGAGCGCCGCGGCGCGCATGACGGAAGTGCCCGGGGGCACCGTGACGGGCTTGCCGTCGATCTCCAACGTGACATCCGCGCCCACCTCGGCGGGGGCCGGCGTTCCGAGATCCTCATAGTCGATCGCAAACATGGTTAGCTCCGCATGCGAAAGTCTTCCCTGAAATGCCGCAACGCGCTCTGCACGGGGAATGGCGCCATGCCGCCCAGGCCGCAGAGCGAACCCTGGACCATGAGCTCACAGAGCTCTTCGAGCTTGCGCACGTTGCCTTCGGCGTCCTGCCCTTCAATGATCCGGTCGATGACTTCCATGCCGCGTGTCGAGCCGATGCGGCAGGGAGTGCACTTGCCGCAGGACTCGATCGCGCAGAACTCCATCGCATAGCGCGCCATTCGCGCCATGTCGACGGTGTCGTCGAAGGCGACGATGCCGCCATGGCCGAGCAGCGCACCAATGCCGCCGAGCGCCTCGTAGTCGACCAGGGTATCGAACTGTGAGGCCGGGATGTAGGCGCCGAGCGGGCCGCCGACCTGTACCGCCCGCAGCGGACGGCCGGAGGCCGAGCCGCCGCCGTAGTCGTACAGCAACTCGCGCAGCGTCAGGCCGAACGCCCGCTCGACGAGCCCGCCGCGCCTGATGTTGCCGGCGAGTTGGAGGGGCAGCGTGCCCCGGGACTTGCCCGTTCCGTAGCCCGCGTAGTACTCCGCACCGCGGTGGAGGATGGTCGGCACGCTCGCGAGCGTGATCACGTTGTTGACGATCGTCGGCCGACCGAAGAGTCCTTTGATGGCCGGCAGCGGCGGCCGCACCCGGACTTCGCCCCGCTTCCCTTCCAGGCTCTCGAGCATCGAGGTCTCTTCGCCGCAGATGTAGGCGCCGGCTCCGAGCCTGACCTCGAGATCGAAACGCTTGCCGCTGCCCATCACGTCGGCGCCGAGATAGCGCGCCTGATACGCCGCCGCGATAGCCCCATTCAACGCGCGGTAGGCGTGCGGGTATTCCGCGCGCAGGTAGATGTAGCCCTGGCTGGCCCCGACGGCGACGCCCGCGATCGTCATGCCTTCGATGAGGCTGAGTGGATCGCCTTCCATCAACATCCGGTCCGAGAACGTGCCCGAGTCACCCTCGTCGGCGTTGCAGGTGACATATTTCTGTCCGGCAGGCTGCTCCAGCACCGTTTTCCACTTGATGCCGGTCGGAAAAGCCGCTCCGCCCCGCCCACGCAGACCCGAGCCGATGATCGTCTCCACGACCGCCTGCGGGCTCATCGCGAGCGCGCGGCGCAGTCCCTGGTAACCGCCGTGGATCACGTAATCCGCCACACTGGCGGGATCCACGACCCCGACGCGGGCGAAAGTCAGGCGTTGCTGGCTTGAGAGCCATGGGATCGCAGCGGCGAGGCCCAACGCCAAGGGGTGTGAGCCCCCCTGCAGGAACTCCGCATCGAAGAGCCCGGGAACGTCGGCGACGGCCACCGGCCCGTATGCCGTCCGCCCGTGCGCAGTCGCCACCTCCACGAGCGGCTCCAGCCAATACGCCCCGCGCGAGCCGTTGCGGATGAGCTGCAGCTCGAGGCCGCGCGCGGTGGCCTCGCGCGCGATAGCGTGCGCAACCTCCCCCGCGCCGAGCGAAAGAGCGCCGGCATCGCGGGGCACATATACAGTGAAAGTCATGCTGGAGCGGTCACCTCTTACGGTCGACTTCCGAAAGCAGCGCGTCGAGCCGCTCCGGAGTCACCCTGCCATGCAGCCGTCCATCGATCATCACCGCCGGCGAGCAGGCGCAGTTACCCAAGCAGTAGACGGGCTCGAGCGAGAAGCGCCCGTCCGGGGTGGTCTGATGGAAGTCTACTCCCAGCTGTTGCCGGGCGTGCGCGGCGAGCGCCTCGCCACCCACGGCCTGGCATGACTCCGCCCGGCACACGCTCACGGTGTGCACCCCCGGGGGAGTGCTGCGGAAGAAGTGGTAGAAGGACACCACGCCATGGACTTCCGCCCGGGAGAGATTGAGCTCGGCGGCCACGAGCGGTACCGCGGCCGGTGGCACGAATCCGAGCTCTGCCTGGATCGCATGCAGGACCTCGATCAGCGGTCCGGGGCGCCCCTTGAGGTCCCCCACGATCCGCCGGATCGTCTCACGGTGCTCAGAAGCCAATGTCGCCATTGCCCGAGTATACGTCCGACACAGCCGCCGTCTCTCCCCCTCCCCCGGAGCCCCTGCGCAAACCGCCGAGTGTTCGATTTCCGGGACGCAGACGGCCCGTCACAGCCCGAGCTGCCCCGCGTGATGCCGCAGGTGGTCCTCGATGAAGCTGGAGATGAAGTAATAGCCGTGGTCATAGCCCTCGTGCCGCCGCACCGTGAGCCTGAGTCCCGACTTGCGGGCGGATTCCTCGAGCAAGTGCGGATGCAGCTGTGACTCCAGGAACTGATCCGCCAGTCCCTGATCCACCAGAACGGGTGGCCGTTGTGGCCCATCCGTCAGCTGGGCCGCCAACTCGGAAGCGTCGTAGGCCGCCCACTGTCCCTGCTCTGCTCCCAGATACCCGCCGAAGGCTTTCTGCCCCCATGGACAGCGGCGCGGCGCGCTGATGGGCGCAAACGCCGACACCGAGCGATAGCGGCCCGGGTTGCGCAGCGCGATGGTGAGCGCCCCGTGCCCGCCCATCGAGTGCCCGAAAATGCCGGTGCGCTCGTCGTCCGCGGGGAACTGCCCCGCGATCAGCTTGCGCAGCTCTTGCGTGACATATGTATACATTCGGTAGTGACGCGACCATGGCTCCGCCGTGGCATCGACATAGAAACCCGCGCCGACACCAAAGTCCCATGCGTCGCTGTCCCCGGGCAGTTTGACCCCGCGCGGACTGGTGTCAGGTGCGACCAGCATCAGCCCGAGCTCGGCGGCGATGCGCTGCGCGCCGGCCTTGATCATGAAGGTCTCTTCCGTGCACGTGAGTCCGGCGAGGTAATACAGCACCGGCACCGCTCGCGACTCCGCCTGCGAGGGCGTGAATACTGCAAAACGCATGGAGCAGGCGGTGCTCGCGGCCTCGTGGCGATAGAAGCCGACCGTACCGCCGAAGCAGCGATGCCGACTGATGACTTCGAAAGGCTGGCCGGCCATGGTTTTCTCCTTCAAGCGCTGGATCCGGGCATTGCGCTGCGCAGTCCCTGCTCCGCGCAAGCCCGGGGTGGCCATCCTTGGCCACCCGTGCGACGCATGCGTGGCACCCTGCCCGGCCCAGCGCGCCTCGGGCAAAAAGCGCGGTTTTTTGCCCGAGGCTCCGCCACCTGCGGCGGCGGGGCGCGTCCAAGTGCCTGGTCTACGGGCTCGTACAGCTTCATGATTCGGGATAGACGTACGTCCATGAGCAACTTATACCGGGCGCCAGCCGGTGAGTCACCGCGCGTTCATCGCGCGATGAGGCTGTGTCACGTGGCTGGAACAGGCTTGCCCCAGCCTCCGCCGAGCGCCCGATACAGCTGGACCAGGTCGGCGGAGACAGCCGTGTTGGCCTCGGCGAGCGCCAGCTCGCTCTGTTCCTCGGTCCGCTCCGCATCGAGCACATCGATGAAGCTTGCCACTCCGCTCTGATACCGCTCGCGCGCCAACAGCCGGGCATTGCGGCTGGCCGTCATAGCGGTTTCCAGGGATGCGCGCCGCGCCTGATCCGAGCCATAGGCGGCCAGCGCATCCTCCACTTGATTGAGCGCCGTGAGCACTGTCTGGGCATAGATCACCGCCGCCTCCTTGGCTTTCAGCCGCTGCAGCCGCACCGTCGCACGCAGCCGTCCGCCCTCGAAGATCGGCAGCTCGATGGCCGGTCCGAACGAGGCGAAGCGGCTCGCTGTCTCGATGAGGCGCGAGAGTCCCACCGACTGGTACCCGCCGGCGGCGGTGAGCGTCAGTCGCGGAAAGTAGTCGGAGACCGCGACACCGATCCGCGCCGTCGCCGCGTGCAGATTGGCCTCCGCCTGGCGGATGTCCGGTCGGCGGCGCGCCAAGTCCGAGGGTACGCCGATCGGCACGACCGGCGGGACCGGCGGGACCGGCTGCGCCTGAGCGAGCTCGGCGCGCAGCGCCTCCGGCGGCCTTGCCATGAGCTGGCTCAGTTGGTTGATGTCGACCGTGATCTCCCGATCGGCGAGCGGGACCTGCGCCTGCGTCGTACCTACTTCAGCTGTGGCATTCTCGACGTCGAGATCGGAAGTCAATCCCGCGTTGCGCCGGTCGCGTGTGAGCTGCAGGAGATCGCGCTGTGTCGCGAGACTCCGTTGCAGTATGGCGCGGCGGGCCTGCGCGCCGCGCAGATCGATGTAGGTTGCCGCCACGTCGCTCACCATCGAGAGCAACGCTGCATGGCCGCCCTCGACAGCCGCCTGCATCTGGGCATTCGCGGCCTCGATCGAGCGCCGTGCGGTTCCGAAGAGATCGAGCGTCCAGGAGGCGCCGAGACCGAGCTGATACTGGTTGAAGGGATTCGTCAGGATCGGGGGCAGCCCTGGAAAGTTCAGGCCGAAAATGACGCCGTTCGGCGTGTTGGTGCTGATCCGCTGGCGCGACCATGAGGCGTTGGCCGAGAGGCTCGGCCAGAGGCCGCCGGCGACGACGGCGGTCTGCGCCTGTGCCTCCTCGATACGCAGCACCGCCTGCTTGACGTCCAGATTCTGTGCCGCCGATTGCTGCACCAGCGAGGTCAGCTTCGGATCGTTGAAGCTCGACCACCATGAGACCGTTTGCGCGCGCTCCGAATTCACGTGTGCGGCGCCCTCCGTGCCATTGGCCGCCGCGGTCGCCGACCATTGCGGTGGCACGTCCGGCTTCGGCTTGACGAAGTTCGGGCCAACGGCGCAGCCGGCCAGAGCACAGCCGAGCGAGGCGAGGGTGACAGAGCGCAGGGTTCGCGAGGTCATGATCTTCCTTATTGCAGCCGGTGCCTGAAGAGCCAGGAGGCGGCCGCCAGCGTGACGGCGGCGATCGCCGCCAGCGGCCAGAAATCGGGCATCAGGACACCCGCACCCGCTCCCTCCAGATAGACCCGCTGCGCGATGTCGATGGCGTAGCGTAACGGGTTGATGAAGGTGAAGTATTGCAGAGACGGCGGCATGTTGCTGATGGGCGTCGTCAGCCCGGAGAGCAGCGCGAACGGCATGATGAGAATGAATGAGAAAAGCATCGCCTGCTGCATGGTGTAGCAGAGTGCCGAGACCACTAGGCCGACACCGACGGCCGCCAGCACGAAAAGCACGAGGCCCGCGTAGAGCGTGAGGAAGGACCCCTGGAAGGGAATCCGGAACCAGAGCTGCGCGACGAGGAGCACGCCGGTCGCCTGGACGATGCCAACCAGCATCGAGGGCAGCGCCTTGCCGGCCATGATCTCGGCGGGCCGGAACGGCGTGACGAGGAGCTGATCGAACGTTCCCTGCTCACGCTCGCGCGCAACCGACATCGCGGTCAGCATCAGCGTCTGGATCATCGTGAGCGTGCCGATCAGCCCGGGAATCATGCTCCAGCGCGTCATGAGGTTCGGGTTGTACCAGGCGCGCGCCTCCACCGTGATCCGCGGCCCGAGTTGGCCGTGGTCGGCGCGCCAGCCGGTATTGAACGCATCCACCACGGACTGGGCATAGCCGAGCGCAGTGCCCGCCGTGTTGGAGTTGCGGCCGTCGGCAATGATCTGGATGTCTGCCCCGCCGCCCTTCTCGAGCTGCCGGGCGAAATCCCCGGGAATCTCGACTGCCAGCAGCGCGCGGCGGCCATTGATGTAGTCGCTGACTTCCCGCTGGGTACTCACATCGGCCACGCGCTCGAAGAGTCCCGTGCCGTCGAACCGTGACAGCAGATCCCGCGACGCAATGCTGTGGGACCGGTCGAGCACCACGTATGGAATGTGGCTGAGATCATAGGTCGCCGCATAACCGAAGAGCAGGCACTGCAGGATGGGAGGCAGCAGCAGGCTCATGCGCGCGCGCCGATCCTTGAGCACCGCGAGCAATTCCTTGCGCGTCAGGGCAATGATGCGACGCAGCGATTCCAGCATGACCTCAGCCGAGCCTCTTGTGGGTGACCGCGCGGCTCGCATAACCGAGAAGCGCCAGCATGGCCGCGAGTACCGCCGCATTCGGCAGGATCACCGGCCAGATGTCGCCAGCAAGGAAGGTGGTCTGCAGCAGCGCCACGTAGTACCTCGCCGGCAGGAGATACGTGATCGCGCGGATCACCGCCGGCATGCTGCGCAGGTCGAAAAGAAAGCCCGACAGCATCAGCGCCGGCATGAAGGTCACAAGCATGGTGAGCTGGCTCGCTACGAGCTGGTTCTTGAAGTAGGAGGAGATGAGCAAGCCGACGCCGAGCGCCACCAGCACATAGAGCATGGAGGCGCCGAGCAGCACCACGAGCGAGCCCATGATCGGAACGTGGAAGAGGAACTTCCCCGAGACCACGCACAGGATCAGTCCCAATACCCCGAGGGCGAAGTAAGGGATCGTCTTGCCGAGAAGGATCTCGCCGCTTCGCACCGGGGTGACGAAGAGCGCCTCGAAGGTCCCGCGCTCCCATTCGCGCGCTACCACCATCGCGGTCAGGAAGGCGCCGATCAGTGTCATGACGAGAACGATCAGCCCCGGCACGAGAAAATAGTGACTGTCGTTCGCCGCGTTGAACCACATCCGGGTTTGGACGTTGACCGGTCCGCCGGTGGCGCGGGTGCCTTCGTCCGCGGACTGCCGCGCGGACCAGGCGCCGACGGCGCCTGCCACATAGGATTCGATGATACGAGCGCGGTTCGCGTCGCTGCCGTGAACGGCGAGCTGCACCCGGGCAGCGCCCGCAGTGAAGCGCCGCGCGAAGTCGGGAGGAATGGTCAGGATCCCGTCGACGCTGCCCGACATCATCAGCCGGTCGGCTGCCTGAGTGGAGTAGACCACCTGCGGCCGGAAATATCGTGACAGCGCGAAGGCACCCAGCAGATTCTCGGCGGGCGCGGAACTGTCCTCCAGCACCACGGCGAGCGGCACGTCTCTCACATCGAGTGACAGGCCGAAACCGAAGAGGAGGATCAGGATCACGGGCAGCACGATGCCGACAGCGATCGTGGCGGGATCGCGAATCATCTGCCGCGTCTCTTTCTTCACCAGCGCAAGGATGCGCCGGAGCTTCGGCCGCCAGGCTTGCGGCCCTTTCATGTCCCGACTCCTGCCGCGCGGGTGCGCGCGGCTTCAACCACCGCGATGAAGGCATCCTCCATGGAGCCCTGCCGCCCGTCATCTGGGCGCGCGAGCCGGCGGATCTCCGCGGGCGAGCCCTGAGCCAAGACCCTCCCGCCGTCCATGATCGCGATGCGATCGCAATATTCCGCTTCCTGCATGAAGTGGGTCGTGACGATGACCGTGACGCCCTGCTCGGCGAGCGCCGTGATCCGCCGCCAGAAGGCGCGGCGCGCCAGGGGATCGGCACCGCTCGTCGGCTCATCGAGAAAGAGGATCTCCGGCTCGTGCAGCAACGCCGCGCTCATGGCCAGGCGTTGCTTGAAGCCGCCGGGCAGCTCGCCGCTCGTCGCATGCGCGAGCCTGCCGAGGTCGAACTGGCGCAGGGCCCAGTCGATGCGGTCGCGGCGCGTGCCGCCTCGCAGCCCGTAGGCGCTGGCGAAGAACTCGAGGTTTTCCGCGACAGTGAGTGCGCCATAGAGCGAGAATTTCTGCGCGACATATCCGAGCCGCGCGCGCGCGGCGGCCCCGGCGCTGCCCACATCGAGACCGGCGACGCGCAGGACGCCGCCGCTCGGCGGCAACAAGCCGCAGAGCATGCGAAAGGTCGTGGTCTTGCCGGCCCCATTGGGACCCAGGAGCCCGAAGATCTCCCCGCGGCGCACTTCGAAGCTGACGTGGTTCACCGCCGCGAAGTCGCCGAAGCGCTTCACGAGATCACGTACCTCGACGACGGCGCCCTTTTCTGCCGGCTGGAGTGGGCGCTGGAGCCGGATGTCAACGCCCGCCTCGTGAGCCACCGTCCCACGCAACAACACCATGAATCCATCCTCGAAACGAGGCTCGACCGGCGTGGGCATGAGCCCCGCAACGCCACGCGGCCCGGGCGACTCCCCCGCGCACACTATCCTGACGAGTCCGCCATCAGGCACGGCATCGATCACGTCAGGGTCATCGAGCAGCCGTGCCTGTAGGCTGCGTGCGGTGTTGCCGGGCCCGGGATCGAGCGCCACTGTGCGCCCGGCGGCGGCGCGCGTGACGCCGGCAGGCTCGCTTTGCGCAATCGCCTTGCCCTCGTGCAACACGAGAACCCGCGCGGCCTTCTCCGCCTCGTCGAGGTACGAGGTGCTCGTCAGCACGGTCAGCCCCTGCTCGCGCACCAAGTGCTCGATGATGAGCCACAACTCCCGCCGCGAGAGCGGGTCCACGCCGACGGTCGGCTCATCGAGCAACAGCAGCTGCGGCGATCGCACCAGTGTGCATGCAAGGCCGAGTTTCTGCTTCATTCCTCCCGAGAGCCGTCCCGCCAGCCTGTCCGTGAAACGCCCGAGATCGGTCATTTGCATCAGCTGCGGGTAGCGTTGGTTGCGCTCCGCCGCCGTGACGCCGTGCAGGTCGGCGTATAGATCGAGGTTTTCCTGCACGCTGAGGTCCTCATACAAGCCAAACCTCTGCGGCATGTAGCCGATGCGGTCCTGCACGCGCTGGGGCTGCGCCGCGGGATCGATGCCGAGCACCTGCAAAGTACCGGAGCTCACCGCGAGCAGGCCGGCTATCAGGCGAATGAGCGTCGTCTTGCCGGCGCCGTCGGGCCCCACGAGCGCGGTCAGCTCACCCGCGCGCACCTCGATCGAGACATCATCGAGCGCCCGTACTTCGCCGCCGTTTCCGGACGCGCGAAACACCTTGCGCAGGTCCTTCCCGACGACGACCGGCGGCGCCATGTCAGGTCTGTGGGCTGTCGGGGGACAAATACACGGTGGCCGGCATGCCCAACCGCAGCATGTCGCCGGGATCTTTCACGAACACGCGGATCTGGTACACCAGGCTGGAGCGCAACTCCTGCGTCTGGACTGTCTTCGGTGTGAATTCCGCCACGGGTGAGATGAATCCCACCCACCCCTCGAAGCGCCTGCCCGGAAAGGAGTCGACCTCGATCCGCGCCGACATCGAGGGGCGCACCCGGCCGAGGTCCGTCTCCGACACGTAGGCGCGAACCCATTTCGGATCCGTGATGGCGAGAGTGAGGGCGGTCTTCTGCGGTGAGGCCATATCCCCGGGCTCCGCGATCCGCGAGCGCACCACCGCGTCGAGCGGCGCTCGCAGCTGCGCATCGGCAAGCTCCTGCTCGAGGAGCGCCACCTGTGCTTCTTCACTCGCGAGCATTGCTTCCGCCTGCGCGATGTCCTCTTTGCGCGGTCCGATCAGCGCGAGTTGCAGCGCCTTGCGGCTGACGGCCGTCCTGGCGGCGGCGGCATCCGCCTGCGCCTTGGCGTTGTCGACTTCCTGTCGACTCACCGCGCGCCCGTTGGAGCTGGCCGAGACGGCTTCGAGCCGCTGATAGTTGTCACGCGCCTGGCGGGCGTCGGCCTGCGCAAGCGCGAGATTGGCGCGCGCCTGGGCTATTTCCTGCGGCCGGCTGCCGTGGTGCAGCCGGTCCACGGCGGCGTGCTGCGCGGCCGCCTGCGCCCGTGCCTGCGCGAGCCGTGGCTCCAGCCGGCTGGTGTCGAGGCGCGCCAGGACCTGGCCCTTGCGCACGGAATCACCTTCGCGCACCAGAACGCTCGCAACCCGCTGACTGTCGTTGAAGGCGAGATCCACTTCCCGCAGGTCGACGTTACCGTAAAGCACGATGCCCTGGGTCGCCGGATGCCGGTGAGTGAGCCACCAGGCAATGCCGACGGCGGCCAACACGACGACAGCGAGAGGAATGAGTTTTTTCTTCGTGTCCAAGCGCGCCTTCCCGATGAGTCCGCCTGACAGGGTAATTTTCTATCACTTGATATAAATCCGTCAAGTGACTATTTCAGGTGATAGAATTCGAGACGTGCACAGCGACGCCGATATTTTGCTCGCCCGATCGTGAGAAACCGCGGCCCGGCGATCCGCAAGCCCCGCGCGGCGGCGCGGTCAGGTGACGCCCGGCGGCGGCGCCATACGGCCGGACGCGGCTACGCGCGCGGGGAGCACACGCGCCAACGCCTGCTGGAAGCCGGCATCGACCTCTTTGCCGAGCTCGGCTACGAGCGCGCCTCGACCCGGGCCATCGCGCGGCGCGCCGGGGTGAGCCTGCCCGCCCTGCAGTATTACTTCGGCGGCAAGGAGGGGCTGCACCGCGCCTGCGCGGAATACATCACGGAAGACGTGCGCTGCCGGCTGAGCCCGGCGGCCGAGCGTGTCCGGCAGGCCCTCGGGCGCAATGATCTCACCCGCGCCGAGCTCCTCGAGCTGCTGCGCGCCGTCATCGAGCCTTTTCTCGAAGGCCTCGCCACGGAGCGGCCGGAGAGCTGGGCGCTCTTCTTCGCGCGCGCACAAGGCGAGAACAGCGTCGCAATGGAGGCAATTTTCCAGCAAATAGGCGGACGGCTGCTGGCGACCGTCATGGAGATCGTGAGCCGCATCCTAGGCCGTCCGGCGGCAAGTCCCGACGTTGCGATCCGCGCGGTCGCCATCGTCGGACAGATTGCCCTCGTGCGCCGCGCCCGGCCGATTTTCCTGCGGGCACTGGGTTGGCCGGACTTCGATGGCGAGCGGCTGCAGACCCTGAAAGGAGTCCTATGGCAGGGGATAACCTCGAGCCTTGGTTGATTGGCTCAAAGTCGCCTGCGGCGCTTCGCTCGGCCCATCCTGGGCCTCGGCCCTTGGGGCCCGGCGCTTCGCGCCGTCCAAAATCGCTCCCGGCGATTTTGTGAGCGACCCGCTGTCGAACCTATTCCATCCCGCGGCCCAGGGAGCGGCCCTGGGCGGCTTAATGACTCGCCTTCGAACCGGTCAGCTGCCGCTCTTACGCAACGCCGCCTTGCAGATCCGCTCGACCAGCTCCGGGAATCCGATGCCCGCGGCGCGGGCAGCCTGCGGCAACAGGCTCGCGGCGGTCATGCCCGGAAGCGAGTTGGCTTCGAGGCACCATATGCCGCCCTCGGGATCCATCCGGAAATCTATCCGGCTGTAGGCCCCGAGCTTCAGAGCCGCATGCGCGCGCACGGCGAGCTCCTGGACGCGCGCCGCGATGTCAGGAGCGAGCTGCGCAGGGAAAATCTCCCGCGCGCCGCCGCTCTGGTACTTCGCCTGGTAGTCGAACACCTCCCCGGGCGTGATGATCTCGCCCACGGGCAACGCACGCCCCTCCAGCACGCCGACGGTCAGCTCGCGGCCGGGGACGAAACGCTCCACCATCACCTCGTCGTCGTAACGCTGCGCGAGAGCGACGGCGGCAGGGAGGGCATCGGGCGTGCGCACGACGCTCAGCCCCACAGTCGATCCCTGTTTGTTGGGTTTCACGACCACGGGCCAGCCGAGATCGGCGGCGATCTCCTGCGCGGTCACGGGTGCCATCCTCCAGTCCGCCGTCGGGACCGCCGCGGCGCGGAAGAGTCGTTTCGAGAGGTCCTTGTCCATCGCGGTCGCGCTCGCGATGTGATTGCTGCCCGTATAGGAAAGCCCGGCCAGATCGAGGACCGCCTGGATGCGGCCGTCCTCTCCCGCGCCGCCGTGCAGCGCGAGGAAAACCACATCGACGTTCCCCATGCCGGCCGCCTCCGTGGCGAGCGCGGGCGCGCCCTGCTTCATGCCTGCGAGCGCCGAGCCCGAAGGGGGCTGCGGACCCACGCCGCTGGTGAGCAACCGCTGCTCGGCGACACCTTCGAGCCTGCCGGTCGCCGTATCGACGGCCAGCACCTCGTGGCCGAGGCCGCGCAGCGCCGGAATCACCTGTGCGGCGCTCGCGATCGACACATCCCGCTCTTCGCTGGTGCCGCCAAAGAGAACCACGATCTTCATAGCTGTGAGTCCCGCCTGCGCCTGGTGACAACTCCCGGCAAAATTGCCGGCGGGCATTCTCACATGTCCCGGCGCTGAGAGCGTTGCCGGATGACACGCCGCGGGACAACGGGTACGATTACCGTACCGATAGCTGCGTGTCGTCCGTACAGGTCGTGTTGCGTCCCAAAGCACCTTCCAGTGGCTCGCGTCCGTTTATCGCGCCGCGCGGCGCGGCCGCGGGCGATCCGGACAACGCACTCTTTCGCGGCGGCGACCCGGATTACATGACTTCGCTGGCGCGCGGACTGCACGTCATCCGCGCTTTCTCCGGCTTCGACCGGCGTCTGACCATCGCCGACGTCAGCCGCGCCACCGGCCTGACCCGCGCGGTGGTGCGCCGGTGTTTGTATACGCTGCGAGAGCTCGGCTACGCCGCCACGGACGGCCGCACCTACAGCCTGCAGCCCAGGGTTCTCAATCTCGGCTACGCGTATCTCTCCACTGCGCCGATTCCAATCGCCGCACAGCCGGTCCTCGAGGAGCTCAGCGAGCAGCTCGGCGAAGCCACTTCGGTCGCAGTACTGGATGACGGCGCGGTGGTTTACGTCGCTCGCGCCGCGACTCGGCGCATCATGGCCGTCACGCTCGGGGTCGGCAGCCGGCTGCCGGCGTACTGCACCGCGCTCGGGCGGGTCCTGCTCGCCAGCCTGCCGGCCGAGCAGGTGACCCGGGAGCTGTCGAAGTTCGAGCTCGTCGCGCACACCCGCTTCACGGTGACTTCGCGCCGGCGCATCGAGGAGATCCTGGCCGAAGTGGCGACCGAGGGCTTCGCCGTGAACGACCAGGAGCTCGAGATCGGCCTGCGCTCGATCGCGGTGCCGGTGAGGAACGTCGTCGGCACGACGGTGGCGGCAATGAACGTGAGCACTCAGGCGTCGCGGGTCACGCGACGGGAGCTCCTGGAAAAGGGGCTGCCGCTGCTGCGGGCGGCGGCCGAGCGGCTCGGCAGCCAACTCCCGCCCCCGCGTTAGTCCCGGCCAACGGCATGGCAGGATGTTTATTCCTACAGCGTCGGATCGACGCGTAGACTGCACCGCATGTTCCCGGAGCTCACCCCGGCCACGCGGGCAATCATCCTCGTCAATGTGCTCGTGTTCGTTCTCGAGCTGCTGGCGCCACGATCCATCTGGGTGCTCTTCGCGCTCTGGCCGATTGCGACGCCGGAAGCGCTTTTCCACCCTTGGCAGCTCGTGACCTACGCCTTCCTGCACGAAGGCGTCGCGCACATCTTCTTCAACATGTTCGCGCTCTACATGTTCGGCCCCGCACTGGAGAGCTTCTGGGGCGCGCGGCGCTTCGTGAGCTACTACTTCGCGTGCCTGATCGCCGCCGGCTGCACGCAGCTCGCGGTGGAGTATCTCGCCGGCGGGGGCGTACCCACCATCGGAGCCTCCGGCGCCATCTTCGGGATCCTGCTCGCATTCGCCTTGCTCTTCCCGCGCGCACGGCTGCTACTCTATTTCGCCATTCCGATACCCGCATGGCTCTTCGTCGCGGGCTACGCCGTCATCGAGCTCTTCTTCGGCGTCACCGGCAGACAGGCCGACGTTGCGCACTTCGCGCACCTCGGCGGAATGCTCGGGGGTGCGCTCATGATGCTCTATTGGCGCCTGCGCGCAGGCCGCGGCGGCTGGCGGCTGACCTGACGGGAACTTTTTACGATTGCTTGCATCTACCGCAACCTCGGAGGTGGACTGACCCCATGATAAAAACCGAGCATCTGAGCAAGCACTATGAGTCTGTGGCGGCCGTGGAGGACGTCACCTTCGAGGTCCGTCCGGGCGAAGTCCTCGGATTC